>Ga0335075_10017232_pt1 | contig 10751 bp, 11 predicted proteins | sample Lox_Sample_24_FD_206723 | JGI IMG/M metagenome (GOLD analysis project Ga0335075, IMG submission 206723) | Soil microbial communities from Loxahatchee National Wildlife Refuge, Florida, United States - Lox_Sample_2.4 | ecosystem: Environmental > Terrestrial > Soil > Wetlands | place: USA... | reverse complement strand
GTGGCGCAGCAGCAGTTCCGCCGCCCGCTTGACTCCGATCCCCGGCGCGCCGGGCAACCCGTCGGAGGGGTCGCCGCGCAACGCGATCAGGTCGGGCACGAGCTCTGGCCCGATCCCGTGGTAGCGCTCGCGCACCTGCTCGGGACCGACCTCGCCGACCACGTGTCCCTGCCCCAGCTCGACGAGCGAGACACGCTCGTCGACCGCCTGATACAGATCGCGATCGGCGGTCAAAAGCAGTGCCTCGCCACCGGCCTCGGACTCGGCGCGCGCATAGGAGAACATCGCGTCGTCGGCCTCCAGCTCGCCCGCGTCCGGCGTACCCGCGTCGAACACGTGCCACCCGAAACTCGCCAGCAGTCCCGGCGCCAGCGCCCACTGCTCTGCAAGCTCGGCAGGCATCGGCTCGCGGTGGGCGTGGTAGGGCGGATAGAGCTCTATGCGGTAGGCGGCCTGCTCGGCGCCAAAGCACGCGACCACGGCGCGCGCCGGGCGCTCGGCGAGCACCGCCAGCAGCGCGTTGACCGTGCCGAGCAGCGCATTCACCGGTCGCCCGTCCGAGCCGACGATCGATTTGGGTAGACCGAAGTAGGAGCGGTACAGCAGCCAGGGGACGTCGGCGATCAGCAGGGGCGCGGGCATCTACCCCGCAATGGTGCCGCCCGCCGGGCTCGGCTGCGACGCGGCCGGCTGGGATGGGCTGGACGGTGTGGGTTTGGCCTGACCCTTGCCCGAGCTCACGCTGAAGTAAGCCCACGTGTCCGGCAGCCCCAGTCGTTCGGCAAGCTCGTCGCCGCTTACCTGGGTGTTGCCTTTGGACCCGACCAGCTCAGCGGTCAGGATGCGCGGGGAGACACCGCGTCGCAGCACCTCGATACCGCGCAGCGAGCCCTCGAGCAGGCCGTGCAGGCGCGAGGTCGCCGTGGCGAACGTCATGCTCAGATGCCAGTCGAACTGCGCGCCGGCGTCGTAGGGATCGGGTACGCCTACCAGCCACGGCTCGGGTTCGGAGCCGGGCCACGCGTTCTGCACGTCTTCGGTCATGCCGCCCGAGCTGGCGAAGAAGTAGGTGATCGCCGGCTGTCCGTCGTAGGTCACGATCTGCCCGGCGGTGTCCACGACCGCGGCGTTGGTCTGGGCCGTTTCCGCAGCCTTGCCCAGGTACACCTGCGAGCGCGTGTCCGCGTACACATCGAAGCGCTGGCCGCCCGCGTGGGCGGCCAGCGCGTAGGTGCGGCTGGCGATCGCCTGCGCCTCCAGCGCCGCCAGCGGCCAGCTGGCGGGCATCTCGGCCGAGACGACCCCGCGGACGTACTGTTCGAGTGGAACGTTGCGCACCGTGGAGCCCACGAGCACCTTCACGATCGCGTTTGCAGGCGCCTGCCCGATCGCTGTGCCGGTGTAGTAGTGGGCGAGGATCTGCTGGTCGCTGTAGCCGTGCTCGGCGTACCCGAGCGCTCCGTCCTGGCTCATGCCCACGCCATGGCCGTCGCCGGCGCCTGCGATCACGAGCGTCTGGGCGGCGGCAGTTGCCGAAGCGGTGGGCACGACGCCCGCGCAGAGGGCGAGCGCGAGTGCGAGGATGATCGAGCTGGCGGCGGTTCGCACACCGCCTGAATCGGATAGATGTTCGCCGGGCATAAGCACTGCACGGCTAACGGCCTCATCGGCACGTGGAAGGAGCTTTGATGGCTGAGTCAGACAGCGAGCAGGCGGTCCTCGAGCAGGTTCCCACCGAGCTCTACATCGCCGGACAGTGGCGTGCGGCCAGTGGCGGCGGGACGCTGCCGGTCGAGGATCCCGCGACGGAGCGGACGTTGTGCGAGGTCGCCGACGCGCAGCCACAGGATGCGCTGGACGCGCTCGGCGCCGCCGCCGAGGCACAGGCCGAGTGGGCGGCGAGCGCGCCGCGCGAGCGGGGCGAGATCCTGCGCCGCGCGTACGAGGCGCTCATCGAGCGCGCCGACGAGCTCGCGCTGGTGATGACGCTGGAGATGGGCAAGGCGCTGGCCGAGTCGCGCGCGGAGATCGCGTATGCCGCCGAGTTCATGCGCTGGTTCTCAGAGGAGGCGGTGCGCGTGCACGGCCGCTACATGGTCAACACGACCGGCTCGGGGCGCATCCTGACCATGCGCCAGCCGGTGGGCCCGTGTGTGTTCGTGACGCCGTGGAACTTCCCGATGGCGATGGGCACGCGCAAGCTCGCCCCGGCGATCGCCGCCGGCTGTACGATGGTCGTCAAGCCCGCCCAGCAGACGCCGCTGTCGATGCTGGCGCTGACGGAGATCCTCACGCAGGCGGGGCTGCCGGGGGGCGTGTTGAACGTGATCACCGCCAGGCATTCCGGCGCGGTGATCGAACCGCTGTTGAAGGATCCGCGCACGCGCAAGCTGTCGTTCACGGGCTCGACCGAGGTCGGGCGCACGCTGATCGAACAGTCCGCACAGCAGGTGCTACGCGTGTCGATGGAGCTCGGCGGCAACGCCCCGTTCCTCGTGTTCGCCGACGCCGACCTGGACGCCGCCGTCGAGGGCGCGATGCTCGCCAAGATGCGCAACGTCGGCGAGGCCTGCACGGCCGCCAACCGCTTCCACGTGCACGAGTCGCTCGCCAAGGAGTTCGCCGCACGACTGACCGAGCGGATGCGCGCGTTGCGGGTGGGACGGGGCACCGATCCCGACGTCGAGGTCGGGCCGCTGATCGACTCGGCCCAGCGCGAGAAGGTGGCGGCGCTCGTGGATGACGCGGTCGCGCGGGGGGCGCGGCTGGCGCTCGGCGGCAACGCGATCGAGGAGCGCGGCTACTTCTATGAGCCGACAGTGCTGAGCGACGTGCCCGAGGACGCGCGCGTGCTGGCCGAGGAGGTGTTCGGCCCGGTCGCGCCGATCGCCACGTTTGCCAGCGAGGAGCAGGCGGTGGCGGCTGCCAACCGCACCGAGTACGGCCTGGTCGCCTACGTCTACACCCGCGATCTGCAGCGGGCGCTGCGCGTGTGCGAGCGCATCGAGACCGGCATGGTCGGCCTCAACCAGGGGATCGTCTCCAATCCCGCCGCCCCGTTCGGCGGGGTCAAGCAGTCGGGGTTCGGGCGCGAGGGAGGATTCGAGGGGATCGGCGAGTATTTGGAGACCAAGTACGTTGCCCTCGCTCTCCAGGAGGAGTAGATGCCCATGCGCTCGCATATCCGCTTTACGCCCATGCTCGGAGTACTCGTAGCCGCTGTCGCCGTCTCGGTCGCCTCCGCGGCCGCGCCCGTCAAGATCACCAACTGCAACAAGGCCGTCAGCAAGCCCAAGCAGGTGACGCTCACCTGCGGTGACGGCAACACGCGCCTGAACAAGCTCACCTGGTCGAGCTTCGGGGGCGCGAGCGCCAAGGCCAAGGGCACGTTCGAAACCGACACCTGCGAACCGAACTGCGCGGCCGGCAAAACCGTGACCTACCCCGTCACGGTCGCCGCCGCGGGGTCGCGCTCGTGTCCGAAGGGTTTGCGCGTGTACGCCAAGCTGACCCTGACGTTCAAAGGCAACCCGAAGTACGCAAAGGGCTACAAGAACTGGCCGCTGCGCTGCCCGGCATGACCTGAGCTGCGCTTCACGGCGCGTGAGACATCTTGCGCAAACGCCTCCGGTGGCAGCGCCGCGCCGGAGGCGTAGTCGATCCGTCGCTGCCTGGAGTCCGAGGGACCCCGCCGAACGGTCGGGCTAGTCCGAGAACTTCGGGCTAGTCCTCCTCGCCGAACTCCCGGCCGCCGCCGATCGAGGCGAGCATCATCGCCTCGGCCATGCGCAGCAGGCCGATCGTCGTGTGCGGACGGGCTTCGCTGGAGCGCACCGAGACGCTCGAGCCGTGCGGACCGATGACCTCGACGATCGTGCAGACGTCGCCGATCTCGCAGTCGTCGTCAAACCGGCCTTCCAGCGCCTCCATCTGTTCGGCGACCACGCGGCCCATCTTGGTCTGGTCGAGTGTCATAAGCAGGTCCTCAGGGTAGGTGATGCGCCGACAGCCTATATGCAGTGCTCAAGTGATATGCGCAACTTGCCGAATGCGAGACCGGACCAGTGCGCGAGACAAACCCCGACAGCACGGACTCGACCAAGCCAGTGACCCAACCCGATACCCCACCGGCCGGGAGCGGGGTGGCGCGGGTATGGCGCTGGGCGCTGGGCCTGACGCTCGCGGGCGCGGCGGGCGTGGGTGCGGTGCTGGCCGCCGGCCCGGCCCTTCAGATCGGCTGCGTGGTCGTGCTGGCGCTGGCCGCCGGCCTCGTCGGCTGGCTCGCCGGCGAGCATCACCGCGAGGCGCTGGAGCAGGAGATCGGCGAGCGCTCGGGCGAGTTGCGCCGGGCGCTGACCGAGCTCGAGATCGCCCAGGCCGAGACCGTGCGCCGGCTGTCGATGGCGGTCGAGTTCCGCGACGAGGACACAGGCGCGCACATCGAGCGGATCGGGCGGTTCTCGACGCTGCTGGCCGAGCAGATCGGTATGGAGGAGGAGGTGTGCGCGCGCATGGTGCACGCCGCGCCCCTGCACGACGTCGGCAAGGTGGCGATCCCCGACGCGATCCTGCTCAAGCCGGGCAAGCTGACCGCGCAGGAGCGCGCGATCGTCGAGACCCACGCCGAGGAGGGCCACCGGCTGCTGAAAGGCTCGAGCTCGGCGATCCTCGACCTGGCGGCGACGATCGCGCTCAGCCACCACGAGAAGTGGGACGGCTCAGGCTATCCGCGCGGGCTGCGCGGCGAGGCGATCCCGATCGAGGGGCGGATCGTGGCGATCGCCGACGTGTTCGACGCGCTGACGACCGACCGCGTGTACCGCAAGGCGTTCGCGGTCGAGGAGGCCGTCGCGATGATGCGCGACGAACGCGGCAAGCATTTCGATCCGGTGCTGTTGGACGCGTTTTTGGAAGTGCTCGGCAGCTCCGGCCCGGACGCGCGCGAGCAGGTCAGGGCCGACCCCACCGCCGTGGTCGACGGTGCGCTGGAGGCGTTTGTCACCGCGCTGCAGCGAGCGGACGCGGAGATGGCCGAGGGTGCCGTGGCGCAGGCGATCGAGGACGGCATCGCGGCGGTGGACATGCCCGGCGAGGTGATCGAACCGGGCCTGCGCCGGCTGGTGGAGCTGCGCGAGCAGGGGGAAATCGACTCAGAGCGCGAGCGGGCGGCGATTGGGATCGCGCGGCGCGTGCTGGGCACGCTGCGCCGCTATACGCTCGGGCGCGAAGACGACGAGTCCGGCGCGCTGGCGCGGATCGACGAGGCGATCGAAGCGATCGAGGCGATGCTCGAGCGCGCAGGCGCCGCCGAGGACGCCGACTCTACCGGCGCGGGCCGTGAGCGCGCCGCCGACGCGCAGGTCGTCGGGTAGGTAGATTCCCCGCCCGATGGCGGACAGGCAGGCAATCGTGACCGGCGGCGCCGGGTTCATCGGCTCGCACGTGGTCGACTCGCTGCTGGGCGACGGGTATGGCGTGACTGTGATCGACGACCTGTCCTCGGGCAGGGCCAGCCGCGTGGCCGACGCGGCCCGGCTGGTGGAGCTCGACATCGTCGACGGACCGGCCGTCAGAACGCTGATCGAGGAGGTCCGCCCGCAGGCGGTGTACCACCTGGCGGCGCAGGCGAGCGTGACCGCCTCGGTGCAGGACCCCGGCCGCGACTGCGATGTAAACGTCAAGGGCACGCTCAACGTCGTCACGGCGGCGAACGACACAGGCGCTCCGGTCGTGTTCACCTCGACCGGGGGGGCGCTGTACGGGGATGAGGCGCCGATGCCGACCGACGAGACGCGCGAGCCGGCGCCGCTCAGTCCGTACGGCGCCTCGAAGTGGGCGGGCGAGGCCTACGTGAAGACCTGGGGTCTGTCCACCGGCGTGCCCAACACGGTGGCGCGCCTGGGAAACGTGTACGGCCCGCGCCAATCCCCCCACGGCGAGGCCGGGGTGGTGGCGATCTTCACGCACAAGCTCTACACGCGCGAGCCCCCGAAGATCTACGGTCACGGCAAGCCCACGCGCGACTACGTGTACGTCGGCGACGTCGTCAGCGCGCTGCGCGCGGCGGCCGGTCATGCCGGCACCTTCAACGTGGCCACCGGCGTGGAGACCGACGTGTTGACGATCTGGCGCGAGCTGAGCGCGGTCGCGGGCGTTGAGGTGCAGCCGCAGCTGGAGGATCTGCGCCCGGGCGAGCTGCAGCACAGTCGCCTGGATGCGAGCCGCGCCGAACGGGAGTTGGGCTGGCGCCCGGAGGTTGCGATCCAGGACGGCCTGCGCCTGACCTACGAGGCGCTCGTGCGGGAGTTCGAGCAGTCCGCGTAGTGTGCACGGGCCCGCCGCTCCCCCGGGGTTGTCCGAGTCGTTAAGATCGGCGGCGCGGCCAGATAGCTCAGTTGGTAGAGCACACGACTGAAAATCGTGGTGTCCCCAGTTCGAGTCTGGGTCTGGCCATTGCCTCTTTTCTCTGCTCAGGGCGCGCGCTCCTAACACGCCGCGGCGCTGACCGAGGGTTCGTCGACCTTGTTTGAGCCCGCTGTCCGCCTGGCCCTCGCCGTCGAAGGGGGTCGAGGAGGGCTTCTCTCCGGCGCGAAAGGCGCACCCGGCGATTCGTGTGGCGCCCGGTGAGCTCGACATGCTGGTCGAGCGTCTATCGGATGCCGGTGAGCAGGTGGTGTGGGATGAGACGCTGACTGGTGTTCGTCGGTTTTATTCGCAGGATCCGTGGGGCAATCGGATCGAGTTTCTCTCGGCTTGACCAACGCGTTGACGACGTCGGTTCAGGCGGTGGGCCGTGAGTCGGTGAGGAACTCGCGTATGTGCGCAGTGAGCGTAGCCGGCTGGTCCTCGGGGATCAGTGTGTAGGAGTCGGTGATCTCCACGAGGCGGGCGTGTGGCAGCAGTTCGGCGAATCGGTGGCCGTGCTCGGGGGGCATCAGACGGTCTTCGCTTGCTCTCGCTGCTGGAGGGCGCTTTCATCTTCTGCCGCGCGATGCGCTCTGTAGAGCCGCTGCAAGTCGCCGGAGCATGCGCTGTCGCCCTCGTGCAAGCGGCGCTGGCCGATAGGGCAACGAGTCGCGATCGCCACATATGATCAGGCGCTCGAGGCGCTTGTCGATGTCCACTCATCAAACCCTCCGATATGTCGATCCCTGCGCGCGGCGCGGCCCGATCTATCGTGCGTACGTCGGCCTCGCCAGCTCGCGCTTTGCGACTTGGCTGTCGAAGAAGGCGATCTGGAGCGCGATCGTGTGGAAGATCGACCCGGTCCTGCTGCGGATCACCAGGGGCCGTCTCGGCACAGGGCTGTTGCTCCCCACCGCTCTGCTGCAGACGCGCGGCGCACGCACGGGGCAGGTTCGCCGCAACGCCGTCATCTACTTTCACGACGGCGAGCGAGTCACGATCATCGCCTCCCAGGCCGGTCGTCCCGGCAACCCTGCCTGGTTCTACAACGCGCGGGCGAACCCCGATGTGCTGCTCGGCGGCCAGCCATACCGGGCACAGATCATCGAAGACGAGGCGGAACGTGCGAGATTGTGGGAGCTTGCTGACCGGGTGTTCCCGGCGTTTGCGTCCTATCGAGAGAGCGCTGCCCGCGCCGGTCGTACGATCCCGATTCTCCAGCTCGTCTCGAGCTCGTCGCCTCGGCCAGTCTCTGCCGATGCGGCCGCCCGGTAGCCGCGTCTCGTGCGATTTACATCAGCCGAGTCCCACTCACATCAGCGAGCGGCGCGGCCGACGGCGACTATCGGCCTGCGGTAACGGCCTCCAGTTCATTAAGCGACTCTCGGATGAGTCGCGGCAAGTCTCGCTGGTTGGTCTGCTCGACATAGCGTTCATATGCGACCTTGAAGACGGCGATCCCTGCCTCGGCGGTCAGGCTCGCGACCGGGTCCTCGACACCGCGCCTGCGCAACGCCTCGGCGAGCGCTGCCGCGAGCGATGCGAGCTTGATCAGCTCGCGCTCTCGAAGCTCAGCGCTCGAAGCGATGATGGCCTGGCGCTGGCGTGACAGCTCCCCGCCCTCCTGGATGAAAGCGCCTGCGGCCTGCAGACCGGCGGCGGCTGCATCGATCGGTGAAAGTGAGCCGGGTGCCGCGGCGACCGCGCTGACGAGCGCCTCCTGTAGTGCCTGCGCACCCGCGAACAGGACCTCACGCTTGTCGGCGAAGTGCCGGAAGAACGTTCGCTCTGTCAGTCCCGCCCGCTCGGCGATCTCGGCCACGGTCGTCTGCTCGAACCCGCGCTCGCCGTAGAGGGCAAATGCCGCCTGCATGAGGCGCCCGCGTGGATTTGGCTCCCATCGGCCCATGCCTCGATCTTATCCGACGACAGTAGCTGACATCACGTGCTACACTCATGTCAGTCGCTGTCATCGATCGTTTTACTTGGAGGTTTCTCATGCGCATATTCGTCACCGGCGCGTCCGGATGGATCGGCTCGGCCGTTGTTCTCGAGCTCCTCGCCGCAGGCCATCAGGTCATCGGGCTCGCTCGCTCGGATGCCTCGGCCGCTGCCCTGACCGCCGCCGGGGCGGAGGTGCACCGCGGCTCCCTGGATGACCTCGACCAACTGCGGGCTGCAACAGACGCCTCGGATGGCGTGATCCATCTCGCGTTCAAGCACGACCTCGCGTTCTCCGGTGACTTCCAGGGCGCCGCTGACGCCGACCGTCGCGCAGTCGAGACGTTCGGCGAGGCGTTGGCGGGCACGGATCGGCCGCTGCTGATCGCCTCCGGGCTGCTCGGGCTCACACCCGGGCACGTAGCGACCGAGCAGGACGGGCACGGCTCCGACGCAGCCGCGGCCGCGTTCGGCGGCGGGCCGCAGACTCGCTGGGAAACCGCCGAGCTCGCCCTCGCACTCGCCTCCCAGGGCGTGCGCTCCTCGATCGTGCGACTCCCCCCGACCAACCACGGCGACGGGGACAACGGCTTTATCGCGACCCTCATCGGCATCGCCCGCGAGCGGGGCGTCTCCGGCTACATCGGCGACGGGTCCAACCGCTGGCCGGCCGTGCACCGGCTCGACTCCGCACATCTGTTCCGCCTCGCACTCGAACAGGCCCCCGCCGGAACGACGCTGCACGCGGTCGCCGACGAGGGCGTGCCGGTCCGCGACATCGCCGAGGTCATCGGGCGCCATCTACAGCTGCCGGTGGTCTCCGTCTCCCCCGAGCACGCAGGCGAGCACTTCACCTGGCTGGGCGGCTTTCTCGGGCTCGACGCGCCTGCCTCCAGCACTTGGACTCGCGAGCTGCTCGGATGGCAGCCGGTCCAGCCCGGCCTGATCGCAGACCTCGACCGGGGGCATTACTTCCAAGCGCAGCCCGCCGCGGCTTGATCGAGGCCACGGAGCCGTACCCACTACCGGGAAAGGGGTGACCCAGCGATCAGCAGCGGCCTGTGCGTGTCAGCCCAGTCGCCGGCGTGCCTTCTGCACCGACGGCAGCGCGCTCTTGGCCTTGGTCAGCGCCCGTGCGCGCAGATCCACCGATGCGGGTTTAGCGGCGATCGTGATCTCCTCACCGGTCGCGGGATTGCGCCCTTTACGCGCTCATGTTGCGCCGGGAACTATGTTGCGCTGAGGCGCGGGGGTGTGTGGGTTGGTGGGGATCGGGCTTGTCCGTGCAACATATTTCTGGTCTGGTCAGAGGTTCTCGAGGAATGCGAGTAGGCGGTCGGGGGCGTGGTAGCTACCGGGTTTTGTGTTGGTGGGGGTGGTGCGGTTTAGCGCGCGGCGCTTGAGTTCCATGTCGGCGTGTAGGTATTTGTTGGTGGTGTCAAGCGTCTCGTGCCCGAGCCATAACGCGATGGTTGCTGTGTCGACCGGGGTGGGGGCGCGTAGTAGCCGCATCGCGGTGGTGTGGCGCAGCACGTGCGGGGTGATGTTCTTGTCGGCCAGTGAGGGGCACTGGGCACGGGCCGTGGTGGCGTGTTTGGCGACCAGCCGCCAGACTCCGTTGCGGGTGAGGTGTCCGCCGGTGCGGCTCGGGAACAGCGGACTGGTGGGGTCCTCGCCGAGCTCGCGCAGCCACACTCGCAGCACCTGGACGGTGGTGCGGGTGAGCGGTGTGCATCTTTCCTTGCGGCCCTTGCCTTGGCATTTGATCCAGGCGCCGGTGTCGAGGTTAAGGTCCTGGCAGCGCAGGCTGGAGAGCTCGGAGGCCCTGAGCCCGGCCTGCACCGCGAGCGAGAGCAGTGCGTGGTCACGCCGTCCGGTCGGGGTGCAGCGGTCCGGTGCGGCGAGGAGTGCGTCGATCTCGGGCTCGGTGAGATAGCTGATCAGCGTCGACTCGTAGCGCTTCTCGGGGATCGAGAGCACGCGCGCGACCTGCTCCGCGCACTCCGGCGCCTTCAGCGCGGCGAAGTGAAAGAACGAGTGGACGGCGGTCAGCCGCACGTTCCGGGTCCTGACGCTGTTGCCGCGCTCGCTCTCCAGATACGAGAGGAACGCGCTGATCCTGGCCGGGTCGAGGTCCTCGAGCTGCAGCTTGGAGGGTGCCCTGCCGGTCTGTTGGTAAAGGTACCCGAGCAGCAGCCGGAAACTGTCCCGGTAGGAGGCGATCGTGTGCGGGCTGGCGTCGCGCTGGTGAGCGAGACGTTCAGTGAAGTAGCTCTGCAGCAGTGGTGCGAGCGCGCTCATGGTCGGTCCTTTCGTTGACGTGTCTGGCTTGGTCGTATTCGTCTGGAGCGCTCCCAGGAGAGCGGTAAGTGCGCTTGCGTGTTCGAGGATTCCTCTGACGAGGA
>Ga0335075_10017231_pt1 | contig 10751 bp, 14 predicted proteins | sample Lox_Sample_24_FD_206723 | JGI IMG/M metagenome (GOLD analysis project Ga0335075, IMG submission 206723) | Soil microbial communities from Loxahatchee National Wildlife Refuge, Florida, United States - Lox_Sample_2.4 | ecosystem: Environmental > Terrestrial > Soil > Wetlands | place: USA... | reverse complement strand
AGGGCTGGCGGCGAAAATAGCATCAGCCATCCTCAAACATATGAAGAGTGGCGTGCAGATGAAGATCATGAGATACTGGACGCTAGCCCTACCCAAATTTGTTATACCGAATCGCAGAGAACATCATCATCATCATCATGTCTTGAGAAAAGACATGCTGACAAAACACGATGGGGTCATTTTGATCCACGCACCGAGTGGCCAGAATGCAAGAGTTAGTCTGTGATGAGGATATGGATGCTGTGCTGGCAGCTCGAAGGGCCCATAATCGTCAATTGGGTAAGTAGTGAGAAAGGTGCAATTCCAAGAGGCGTAACCTAAGATGTGTTCAGCAGCAGAAAAAATCCCTATTGGCGGATCTCGTTGGAAATGAAGTCAGTTCCTGTAGTATATTATATCAGGACTCCCAAAGGGTGTAACGCATTGTTCAGAGGCTTGTCTTTCAATGTTAATGACGCATGGCCATGGTGGATTTGGCATTGTTTGCTCCCCCCAAAAAGAAGTTGACGACGGCAGTGCTGGATATCTTGAGATTAATATAGACATGAGCTTTATGGGTATTTGTCATGGAGGAGTATAAGGGAAATGGTGGAGATGTGGACATTCATTGTTATAATGCTTAAATATTATGTAGCAGATGTTTTTGGTCATTGACCGATGCTGGTTCGTGCAGGCTTTTGCAACAAGCCCCGAACACAATCTCCAGGTCATGCGGAAAGGAGAGTTCAAAAGAGATCTTCGAAAATCACTTGTAATTAAGAAGATTGTGTCGCTTAAAATCTTCTATTCCCTTGACCTATCCTATATACAGTAGCCAGTACATTCGCCTCTAACAGCCGTGTCACGCAAACGTCCGGCACGGATACCTGCACATAAATTAGTAAAACTTATTCCAAAAGCAGCCAGCAAACTCACTCCTCAGGATACGCATTCTCCTCTGTAAGCTCATACTTATCCCTCCCCATCTTCATCGCCAACCCACTCGGCAACGGCGGCAACCCATCCTTCCCAAGCACACTCTTCACATCTTTCGTCTCTTTAAAATACGCCGCTACGCCCTTCTCGCCCCGCTCCCCCGCAGCAACAAGACTCTTCGCCCCAGCTTCACCTATCAGCTCCTGCTTCGGAGCAGCCTTGCTCCCCACCGTCAACAAGCCCACCATATCCGCCTGCTTGACGACCGACAGCCGAGGATACGACCGCCGCACATCGCGCCCGTAATAAGGGTTCTCGGCGATATCTGCTGCGGGGATCGTTACAGGGTCGGTATACCCGAATGGGTCGTTGGAGCCGGGAGGCGGGTTGCGGAATTGCGGGTTCAGAGGGACGCCGTTACTGCGGGAGGGGTCGACGGCGAGGAGGCGGCGGAGACGCTCCCAGATGCCGGTGGATTGCACGGTGTATTTCTGCGGTGGTGAGAGTTAGAGAGTTGCTTTGAGGGTTGTGGATGTGTAAGAGGATGGAGCGACGAGAGCTGGGATTGAGGGCGTTTGGAGGAGGGAGAACCTACTTTGTGGACTCCAATTACGCCTTTACTTGCCTGGGCGGCTTTGGCGGCTGCGACTGATGACATGGTTATGTCGTGAGATCGTAACGGCGGTGGATTGGGGTCTTAGGGCGATGATTGCACGTTTGGAGAAGTGTTGAAGACTTAGTTCCTGGTGGTCGTTCAAGTTCTGAGGTCGGAGCTTCTGCCGAGATTTCGCCGATTGTACAGCTTGGCCGCAGAATTGAAGTTTGCGAAGCAAGTGAACAGGTTAAGACACTATTTTCAAGCCTACTTCTCACTACTATTGGAGAACGTTTTCTATTGATGGTTTGTGCCTCTAGGATAAGGTACTACCATCTCAGGAAACGCTAAAGCCCCAGTTTGGAGCTTCAAATACCCACATTTGTTTTCTTAACTGAACAACTGTTGCATTTTGAAGTCTGGAAAGTACGCCATTTATACACTGATTCAGAATATATCCTTCAGAGAATCCAACCCAGACCAAAGAATACACCATGTGACCGCCCTCCCACCGCCAGTTCCTCCGCCGTTTACCATACTTTCCAATAACGAACCCTACGACGCTCTCAGCGAATCCAATAGCGAAGAACGGTGTCAAGCAGGAGGTGCCTCGTTGCTGTCGAGCTTTTCAGCAGTGTTAGCAACTTCAGCAGCCACATTAGCCTTGGCAACATCCTCATTTGTCACGGTTCCATTGACCCCGTTGGTTGCTGGCTTGGTTTCGTCGGCCTTAGGATCTTCTGCCGTCTTTACTTCTTCAGCGACCTTGTCAACCTTCACAGTGTCAGCAGCTAGAGCATCGCTGCTTCCCACCAATTTCTTTACAACTTCAACGGTAGCAGCTGGTCCACCAGGTTCTGCAGCAAGGATCTTGCCGGTTTTGTCAACCACGAAAACCCCTCTTTGTATGCTGTTTGGCATCTTCTTCATGCCAATTGCTGAGATTAAGGTTTTGCTGGGGTCGCAAAGCAGTGGATACGGGAGTTTCTGCTTCTCCTTGAAGGCTGTATTGGACTTGGGCGAATCAGATGAGAGCCCGAAGATAGACAAGCCCGTGGCTGTCAGAGATGTATATGAGTCCCGGAAGAGGCATGCTTGTGTGGTGCCTGGGCAGATTATGAGTATAAATACATAATTAAGCTTCCAACTGAAGACTTACAGCCTGGAGTAGACGCTTTTGGATACGTAAAGAGGACTACGCCAGCCTTGCTCTCATCTACGAGCTTCTTGAGGCTGGTTTTCTGTCCATCATGGGTTTCAACTTCTCCGCCAAAGCCTTCAAGAGTGATACTCTGCCCAACAGCTACCTTGGATGAAGTAGTTCCGTTTGCCTTTAGAGCTGGTGAACCTGTGATAGCTTCCTTAACCTTGGCTGCAGCTTTGGCTATCGGGTTCTTCTTCTTTGCCGGGGGTGCCGGAGCTGGCTCAGCAGCCTTACGCTTGCGCAGCTCAACAGGCATATTGGGACAGTTTATTTGGATTGGGGAACGTCAGTAAAAGGATGGTTGTGGGTGGGCGATTGAAGGATATTGGGGCAGAGTAAGTGGCTTGCGTGAGGGCCTGGGCAGTTTCGTGTAATACTCGGACACAGAGCTCGGACTTAAGATACAATAATACGACCAAGGATAGAGGCCGCGACGAGATCAGTGTCAAATCAATTAATGGAAGGAGCAGGCGTGTTGATATAGAGCTGACGTTGGATTAGGAGGTTGGGAAGCTCATTTATACTTTCGGTGTGAGTTATGTGCAGTGCAGCTAGGTCAGGGGTCGCCGGCGCAACCTACTTGATACTTGCCTTTCTACCTTCTTCCATCCAAGCCTCAGACTATGGTTCAGCTACGGGCGAGCAAATGAAAGGCCTAATTGCGCCCACGAAACTGCACTAAATGGCTCATTATCAAGCGAAGAGAGAGAAGCTGGGGAAAATCGACCACTGCCGAACTCATCTCCTATCTAAGCCTATCATTGGCTGCCTCTGCACTGTTGATTATGTATCGAAAAGGCTGGTGTTTCACAAGAAGCAGCTTCTGCAGTAAATAGTTCATCAAATATATATGAGCGGGTAATAGTAACTACTGATGCTATTCTTCCCCTTAGTACTTTGCCGTCTTCTCCGTCTGAAAGCGACTATATGCGAAATATTTTCAATCCAACCTGTGAGGGAAGATTGCTTCAACCTATCAGGCTGTGTTTTGTTTCTGGCTGGACGATTTTCGATTTGCACATCCCTGTTATATTTTTTTGAGGTACGTGCGCCTTCCATTCCTTCCGGTATCACGTGACCCGCGAAACCGGAAAGGAAACTACCGGAAACGATGTAGAAAGCGAAAAAACTTAGGCGAGAAGCAAAAATTTCGGAGATGCAATGCACGAAAAATCGGAGAAAGTGCATCTATATTATTCTCGTCCTTGCACAGAAGCCCTCTTTTGCCGCAATCAATCTTTTCATCCACAATCGACCTCTATTTAATACCAGACACATTTGTAGGCTCGAATTCTATATACACGTCACTTTCGTCAATTAAAGGACGCGATAAAGCCGTGGGGGGAAATTGTCAACGCAAGCTTTCGATCTAGCGCCCGACCATGAAGGTTTTTTCAAATGTGTGCAGCTTCGACTATTCATGGGAGGAGGTCTCGACAGCGAACTGGCGAAAGTACTGCCCATGGAATGACAAGTCGACACATGTCATATCTGTCGACACAATCTCGCGGCACGTTGACCCAGAGACTGGCATCGTAAGCTCCCCCTTTAATCCGATCTATTCGTGCTAGATCTAACAATCAGATCAGCTCCGTACGGAACGACTCATCACATGCAAGCAGAGTGCACCTGCATGGCTGGCCTCTTTGATGGGTGGAAATGACACTTCTCACGTCTACGAAACTTCCTATGTCGATCCACAGTCGAAGAAAGTCACCATGACTTCGCACAACCTGACATTCTCCAATATCATCAACGTCCAAGAAACTGTCGTGTACCAACCTCGCTCGCCTACGGAAACACAGTTTGTTCAAGAGGCTAAGATAACGGCACTGTGTGGTGGCTGGCAGAAAATCAAGAACGCGGTTGAGGATGCGACCGTGACGAGATTCCGGGAGAATGCGATGAAGGGAAAGGAAGGCTTCGATCGTGTTCTCGAGATGAGTCGGCGGGCGTTTGGCGAGGAAAAGGAGAGGCAGAAGATGTCGGCATAGATGACTTTCCACGTTTTCATACTTCTACATGACTTTACGACTCGTTGCCTGATGACATTTCCTTCGTCACATCATTAGCGACAGGTGTTCCGGTGGATCTTTATTACGGTTTGGGTAGAGGGAAACAAAAGTCACATTAGGCGTTGGCACTATACCCGGTCTTTGAGCTAGACGGACCTTGGCTCATACATTGGAGCTAAATAGACAGCGATTCAAAGACAATAGAGTATAAAATGCATTCTACTTTATCAAAGAGTCAACTCTGCTCTAATGAATTTTATAGCTTTGGATTTTGATGTTCTTATCCATAGCGTGGGATTCATGACCTCACATATGTCCGTCAGGTAAATTGATCTCAACCTCGGATCAATTCTCATTCCCGAATGCCATACATGAATAGCAGTCTTGTACATTCACAGTGTGCTTGTAAATTGCTCTATCCGTTATCGCAACACCATTCCATGACCATTTGCCTCTACCCCATACCCCAAGCATCTCCCATCCCAACAATTCTTGGTGAGTGGAAGTCTTGTGTTAGCTTCTCCCTTAGCAAGCCTAAGATCTATCGTGATTCCCATCAATTGCGTAGACCCAGGGTCCGCATTCAAGTGTTTGGGAGCACTTCTTTCGAAAGTCTTCTTGGGTGGACTACGAAGAAAGAGGAGCATCGTTCTGTAACAGGTTGACTCTTCGGCGTGAGCAGTCTTCTACGGGTCTGATAATGATTTCAGTATTCGGCATAACCGCCGCCAAATACTGTCGCCAGACTGGTGTCCTAGAGCTCCTCCGCACATCTCTTGACTTTGAAAAGCAGAGTTCGAGTAAGTCAATGTCTAGCCTTCAAGACGCTCATATCTTCGATATTTCTATCCCCTCCCTTGTTTGCATTCCTCCGGCTGCCCTGACTACCGTTTGTGCCTACACCAGAAGCTGAGGCAGATCCTTCCTCTCCAACCAATTTTTCAATGATCTTCACCTTTCCTATTGCCCGCTTAAGACGATCGTCAAAGTCAGAAACTGCATCTTCTGAGTTGTCCGTGGACAAGCTAACTGGTTCCGTCAAAGCATACAGAATCTTGATGTGCTTTTCTAATCGAGGACTTGATGGTAATGGTGGCAGGGTGGCAGGAGAACTGGAGTGTTTATTGATTGATGAAGCTGCTTGCTCGGTGTTTGCTCCAGCAGGGATCTGACTGGTCCCCATAGCTGGTTTATGAGTCTTTGATAGTCTGCCTGCCCATACGAGTGTTTTGCCGTGTAGCCTGCCCATCTCGACATATTTCTCAAATCCTTTTTCAAGCCCAAAAACGCGGCCCTCAATTCTGCCGGCTTTTATCCCATCTGTAGTACCAAGCTGGAAGCCTTCATTATAGAATCTATCCTCAAGGCCCAATAGATCATCAAAGGGGTCTGACTCCATTATCCAAGGTTTAAATGTCGGGATGTTGGTGCTGTGCCGGTGCAGGGCTGCCGAGACTACTCAGCCGTGGTGGGGCAATTTTCACTTTTCAGCCTTGCTCCAATAAATATTTAAATTCAAGCAACATTCCCCTTGACCACAAGATAGTCAACATGACGGAACCGAATAGTATTCTGCCTGAAAAGGGCAAGAACAATATCTTAATCACCAGCGCATTGCCATACGTCAATAATGTCCCTTTAGCATAGATGAGTACGGTACAGCAACGGAGACGAAAGCACTCGAGACGGGCCAAACACCCAAAGAACTCTGCGATGAATACCACCAAAAACACAAAGAAATATATGACTGGTTCGAAATTGGATTTGACTACTTCGGGCGGACTACGACAGAACAACAGACAGTAATAGCACAAGATATCTTCACGAAGCTTCATAAGAATGGCTACCTTGAGGAGCGGACAACTACGCAGCCATACTGTGAGAAACACGAGTCCTTCCTTGCAGATCGTTATGCTGAGGGTACTTGCCCTCGATGTCAATACAATGATGCTCGAGGTGACCAATGCGACAAATGCGGCAATCTTCTTGATCCATTCGAGCTTATCAATCCACACTGTAAGCTCGACGGTGCAACACCAGTTCCACGAGATACCACCCATATATTCCTTCTCCTGAACAAGATACAACTCGAGATTGAGAAGTTCTTCAGCAAGTCCAGCAAAGAAGGCGCATGGCCACTGAACGGTGTCAGTATTACAAGATAGTGGCTTGATAAAGGCTTAGAAGGACGCAGTATCACTCGCGATCTGAAATGGGTTACACCAATTCCCCTTTCAGGCTATGAGAAGAAAGTCCTCTACGTGTGGTTCGATGCGTGCATTGGATATCCCTCTATTACGGCCAATTATACAAAGGATTGGGAGCTTTGGTGGCGAGATCCAGAGAACGTCAAGCTCTACCAGTTTATGGGCAAGGATAATGTACCCTTCCACACTGTAATTTTCCCTGGTTCCCAGATCGGCACAGGCGACAAATGGACCATGCTCAACCATCTCTCTACCACAGAACATCTAAACTATGAGGATGGCAAGTTCTCAAAATCTAGAGGTATTGATGTATTCGGAGATGGCGCAAAAGAAACTGGAGTTCCTCCCTCCGTTTGGCGGTACTACCTTTTAGCCAATCGCCCCGAGACAGGGGACACACAATTTGAATGGAAATCATTCATCGCAGCAAACAATAGTGAACTTCTCAACAACCTTGGGAACTTTGTCAATCGTCTTATTAAGTTCGTAAACGCAAAATGCAATGGTGTAATCCCAGAATTCGCAGTATCTTACACCGACGACTCTTTAGACTTCCCAGCATTTATTGCCGAAGTGGATGAGCTGCTTGCAGAGTATGTCTTTGAGATGGAGGCCGTGAAATTGCGCGCTGGATTGAGGAAGCTTATGAGATATCTGCTGTTGGTAACAATCTACTAGCTGGCCGCCTTGATAATGCCAACCTGGCATCACACCCAACAAGGACATACAGAATCATTGGTCTTGCTTTGAACTTGGCGTACCTGCTGGCATCTCTTTCGTCTCCATTCATGCCATCAACTGCAGCTTCAATTGTGAAGCAGCTCGATGCGCCGCTCCTCTCAATTCCCGATAAATGGTCAAGTGATGCACTGAAAGGAGGGCACAAGATTGGGAAAGCCGCCTACTTGTTCCAGAAAATTGATGACAAGAAAGAAAAGGAATGGAGGGAGAAGTATGGTGGCACCCAAGCATCACGATTAGCAGAGGAAGAGGCGAAGGCGAAGAAGAAGGCTGACAAGGAAAAGGTGAAAGAAAGGAAGAAGACCAAGAAGGCTAATCCTTCAAAGGTGGGCACGTCGGAGAAGACTGAGACTGGCAAGGTAGAAACAGGTGAAAAGACGGAGATTCCATTAAGAGGGAAGGTCGCAGAAGAGCTGGCATCGCCACCCGCCGCAGCTCCATGAATAAATAGAAAGAGTTTCTAGAATTCACGGACCCCTGCAACGTGCCTGAAGTCTAATGCTTTGATGCCCCGAGAAGTCGACCACACTATATCCAAGGCCTCCAGGTCTTGTGATTCAAATCTTATATAGCCATCCTCATTCCACCATTGGCACATACAACCTGGCCAGTACAAAAGGCACTCTCTGCAGTACACAGCATGCCCACAATGCCAGCGATCTCCTCTACATAGGCCGGGCGTCCACCCAGTGCCTTTGCCCCTTCGACCAGGTCCTCATCATCAATCCCTGGCCTTATTGCCTGTAAAGGCGTATGCCGTACGAACGGGCTCATCCGTTCTACAAACCCCGAACCTACCCCATTCCACATATCCGTCTTGACTGGTCCTGGATTGATCGCATTGACAGTCGCCCGCTCCGCTAATTCCCTTGCCCACGTTCTCGTCATGGCCTCGAGGGCGGCTTTTGTACCGCCGTAGACGGACTGCCCTATGAATCCTTCTGAGGACGAGACAGAGGAGACATTTACGATCCGTCCAGAACGATCATGGGGCAGATAGGGGAGAACGGCTTGCATTACACGTATAGGACCCAGGACATTGATTCTATAGAGTCTTTCGAAGTCTTCAACTCGAATATCTTCGATCGTAGCGTCTTTCGCGACGCCTGCGTTGTTGATGACGATGTCAATTTGGAACTTTCCTGTCTTCGGATCAGACATAGACTTCTTGGCTTGTATAACGAGTTCTCGAGGGCCATCGGCCGCCCCCACATCAGCTTTCACATCTAGACAGTTCACCTCGTAAGTTCGTTCGAGTTCGCGACGAAGCTTGGCGGTCACGTTCGCAGAGGAGTCGGAAGTGTAGTTTAGAATTAGATTACAGCCCTTAGAAGCAAGATTCTCGGCAATTGCGGCTCCAATCCCTAGATTTGACTTTATTTAATAATTCTCTGGTATAAAAATAGGTTAAGAGAAGTACCTCGTGATGCGCCCGTGATTAGAGCAAGCTTTCCTTGGAGGAGTTTATATGGCACATTACTAGTTGACATTGTACTGTTCGTTTTGCGTGTTATCTAGCCGTTTATAAACCGCAAGAACAGAACAAGCATTTAAATTGGACACTGTTCATTAGAAATGAAAATATTTAAGATATCAAAGGACAGGACGTCATCTAAAACCGCGCCTATCACGAAATACCCCACCAATATCGCTTCCGGAGCCCTGTAAAGCGACTTCAGGCGCTAAAGTTTATGCGCGCGAATGGTTTTCTTAGCATCTTCTCAACTTTCTTGTGTGCTCCTCGATCCTCACCACAATCATGGATATCCGACTACTCCACCCCTCAGATATACCTCACGTCCAACATGCCAATATTACCAATCTGCCGGAGAACTACTTCATGAAGGTAATAGGTCTCAAACTCCTGCATGCTTCGCAAATTTGTTGATACCAACACAAATAGTACTACCTCTACCATGCCCTATCATGGCCCCAGCTCTCCTACGTCGCAGTCGACATCTCCCGGCCTAAGAAGTCTCCATATGACTATCCCCGCATCGTTGGCTATGTGCTCGCCAAGATGGAAGAAGATCCTCCGGATGGAGTCCAGCACGGGCACATTACAAGCATCAGTGTGATGAGGACACATCGCCGGCTAGGAATAGCAGAGAAGCTGATGCGGCAATCACGTACGCATGCCTATCAAATCCAGCACTGCCAGCATTGGGGGGGTTTGCAAGACATGCGGAGGTAGGCTGACAAATCCGCACACCTACAGAACGAGCAATGGTCGAGACCTTTGGGGCCCAATACGTCTCCCTGCATGTACGCATGTCAAATGTCGCCGCTCTACGCTTATACCGCGACACACTAGGGTTCAAGAATGAGCGCATAGAGGCTAAGTACTACGCCGACGGCGAAGACGCCTACGCCATGAAACTGGATCTAGGGGCGACACGGGAGCAGCTGCTGGATGAGGAGGAAGCTGAGGACCTAGATGAGGGCGAGCCTGCGGGTGAGCTAGGAAAGGCGGGGGAGGATTTGGGGAAGAAAGGAGAGGAGAAGAAAGCGGATAAGAAGAAGAGGAAGGTAAAGGTTGGGAGGGGTTTGGGGGTTGGGGAGTTGGTGGAGAGGAATGAGAGTCAGAAGACTTGAAGAGGTTTGTTGCTTCTACCTGCTAGTCCGTTGGAATTGATATGCTGCATCACCGAAAAGGGAGTCATTCTCAAAGCATAGCCATCATGGTAGGAAAGCATTTCAAATCCAGTGTTGCAAATTCTGCGGTCTGAAATCTTGCAGCATCCGTATATGGGCGCTGTAATATCAAGCAAGCTGGACCTTAAAGTTCTAAGCCGTGACCTTTACAGCTCATTCAAGTCATCCATCCTGTTTCCCATCCCAGAAGAGGCGCTTAGTGAGGGACTATCTGCATGAACTCCCAATCCTCTATAGTCTTCGGGACATCCGTACCCGTATCCTCAATCAAGGGATCCCAGCCCTCAAAGTGAGCTTGCAGGTGACACTGGCGGCTAAACTTCCAGCCGGACCACGTAGGGTTGTCTGATGATATCACATTTCTGCAGAAACCGCAATAGAACCTCTCACCAAGACTGGGGCCGAGTAAGAAGTCAGTG
>Ga0335075_10017230_pt1 | contig 10752 bp, 16 predicted proteins | sample Lox_Sample_24_FD_206723 | JGI IMG/M metagenome (GOLD analysis project Ga0335075, IMG submission 206723) | Soil microbial communities from Loxahatchee National Wildlife Refuge, Florida, United States - Lox_Sample_2.4 | ecosystem: Environmental > Terrestrial > Soil > Wetlands | place: USA... | reverse complement strand
GCGGAACTCCTCTTGGCGCATCGCCGTCCCAATGAGCGTGATGTGGCGCTCGATGCACGCGTTCTGTGCGTTGGTTTCCACCCGCGAAGCGACCGTGTTAACCACCCCCATCGGGAACTCCCAAGCTCCGTTCCAACCAGTAGCAATCGAGGCCTCAGCTTCAGCTTCAGTCTCCGACGCAAAGTCAACGACGATCGCGTTACGCAGATCGACCATCGGCGGCTGCATGTACCAGCCATGACCCCAGGCTAGTGCCACAAGCGAATCGGCGAAGGTCGTCAGCGAATAGCACTCATCTGGGTAGCCGTGCCACATTCTCTCTTCATCCGTATCGATCTGAGGTGCAGCGATAAATGCATGCGCTCGGTCAGCGTCATTTGATCCCTGGGCGCGGACAGTCAGCGGCAGCGTAGCCGCGGCTCCGAGGGAGGTCAGGAATTGCAAGCGGGTCGAGTGTCCCATGTCCTCATCGTAGACCACGAGGCTGCCGCACGTGTGGCAAACGGGTCCTCTACCATTGCCCCATGCCCTGGAACCCCTTTCGCGATGCCAGGACGCGCGCTCGGTGGCGCGAGGAACTGCTTCAAGAGCAGAATGGGCGTTGCGCCCTATGTGGTTTGCCTTTTCCCGCACCCGGAACTGTCGATCCAAGTCATGAGGCAAAGCTAGCGCCGACGTTTTATCGTATCGTTCGACCTTCGGCCGGCGGTACCGACGCGCTCGAAAACTTGCGCATCGCTCATGCTGCCTGCAACCAGATTCACGGCAACGCCGAGAACGCTGCGCCTTTTTACACATTTATTGCAAGGTTGCTCGGGGAGGCGCCACCCCGTTACCGTCGATTCCGACTCGGTGTTAATGGCGAGCAGTGGTGCAGACAGCGTAAATGGAAGCTTGTCTATTCATCGCTGGACGCGGCATGGTCAGCGGCGTTTCGTATGTTCCTCGATACGGGAACCATACTGACGCCCTACCGGTGCAACCAAAGTCTGTTCATGTTTTCGATAGCAGAGCGTCGTCTTGCGAAAAACCCCTGGGCCTTCGAGCCGCACGTTCACTGGCTCGGCACGGTGCGCCGCCGAAGCGCCGGCTGCGGATTCTGGCACCTCACGTCGCTCATCGTCCACGTGTTGCCTCCCGCAAAGCTACCGGCCGCCCTTCCAAGAGCAGTGGGATGGGAGGCTTACCATCGGGCGACCGATGGGAGCTGGGCGCGCCGCGATCGGGAGTGCCTTCGAGGAGACGGTCATCCCAAAAAGCGGTTTGCGTCGATTGAAGAGGCGGCGCGCTGCGCGAAGGCCATGTCCGTTCCCGATGGCAAGCGGGGGCGACGATACCACGCCTACGTCTGTACTCAGGGCCACATACATGTGGGCGCCTTGATGGGATGAGGAGTCAGACCGGAAGCAGCGACGGCGCTGGGTCCGTCACTTCGTAAATAAGGCGCCCAGCGAAATCTATCGTTGAATTGAAGTCGACTTTTTCGACCTCGAAGAAAGCAAAACACTCATCCGGGCCGTCCTCATAGAAGGTTGCGGATAGAAGGTTCGCGTCCACTAGCGCCTCTAGCACGGGCTGCAGAGCAGCGTAGATGTCGCGTACGATATGGTGGCGACGCTCGATCAGGTCGTCGCTTTCCGGAGTCCACTCGTGGCCGCTGCTGTCGAGCTTCGCGTTTAGCGCCTTGCCCAGAGCAATTTGCGGGCCGAGGACTGCGAGCAACTCAGCTACAAGTGCGTGCGCTCGCGGCGCTGAGGGATTCCCGATGTAAGCCGCCGCTGACGCAGGGGTGGCCGGCAGCAGGGCCGCGGTAGCACTTCCGGCCACCGCGATGAACTCCAAGCGCGTTTTCGTTTTCATCTGAGGAGTATCGGTGTTTGTTATGCCACCCGTCCGGCAAAGGCAGCTAAACTGCAAACGATTCTTCTACAGAGCATTGGACCCGCATTAGGCCAACTCGCCGATCGTCCGCCGCAGTTCGTCCGTAATCCGCTGCACGCGTGAGTCAATGGATTGGCTGTAGATATCGATCAGAGTCGTATAGTTCCAAAGTGCCTGATCTTTCGTTGCATTAAAGCGGCTCCAGACCGAAGTGCCTTCGTTCCTTAGGTCGGCCGCGGTAGCGCGAGCGTTGTGCAGTTTATCTGCTGCGCTAACCAGATAGACTAAAGAATCGCCACTTTCTAGCAGGTGCTTGTGGTAGGCTTCTTTGCGTTCGAGCCACCCTGGTTTTTCGGCTTTGGTTTCAGTCATTGCATCCGAACATGCCTCTACGATCTCGGCTACTCGGCAACCAAAGCGTGCGCGGATTTGCTCGAGTTCTCGCTCGCCACCTTGGTCTTCGGGAGCATCGTGCAATAGTGCAGCGATTGCTTCGTCTTCATCGCCACCGAACTCTAGCACCGTGCCGGCCAGCATTAAGAGGTGACTGACGTAAGGTATGCCGGTGCCCTTTCGGCGCTGGTTCCGATGGATGAGCGCAGCATAGAGTAAAGCCTGTTCGAAGCGACTCGTGAGGGCAACCGGACCCCGCGTACGCACGACCTATGCGCTCCGCGAGCTCCCAAAACTTCGATCCCTTTGGTTCGTCCTCGTTCATCGCGTACGCTCCTGCTGACAAAAGTCGTTCATGCTGAACTCCGATTCGGGAAGTCCCAACGTTGCATCAGTTCCCCTTCACCGCCGACGATCGGAATGTCTGAGACGAGGACTCCATCGCCACCCTTGTGAAGCGAGAAACGTAGAACTTGCTTCTCACCACCGCTTTCATACTCGACGCTCCACCAGATGACGAAATCAACGAGTTCGTCGGGATCCTCTTGCTCAACGATCAGGAACGTACCCGGTGCCACGGTATCGAAGTTTTTTGGCTCTCCTTTTGATTCTACGACACCCATGTCCGGATCGGAATAGTGCCCGCCGGTCTCGATGTGTAAATGGGTCATCTCTAATTCCGTCGGATTAACCAAGAGTAGTTGTAGCGTGCAGTTCTGTGGATATTTTGGGTTTGGTGCACGCTCGACGAGTGCTAGAAATGGTTGAGTGGTATCGGTCCAGTATTCGGTCATATTCCTCCTCCAGGGAGGAGGCGTCGATCGCAATCGCTTTTCCGGTTCGGCGGCTCTCGACCGCCTCCGGCAAACACTATCTCATGGACGCGCGTCGCACGTCTGGCGGGGCTGGGCTACCCACCCTAAGTGAGTTGTCGCCACGTCGGCTGCCAGTGCTTGCGACGGAACTCCTCGTCTTGAAGCGGCGTGCCGTGCCACACGTGAAAGAAGCGATTTACCGCCAAATCTTCCGCCGGAATGACGTCGAGCGGATACCACGCTAAGTTGACGCTGCGACGCCGGAGGGCTTTTCGCATTCGCTCGTCGGGCTGCCAGCGCGCGAAGAGCTCGATGTGATACCGTTTAGTTTTTCTGGCTAGGATAATCATGGCATCGACCAGGGTACGATTTGGAATCGTCGCGCATCCTTCGCAGTTCGGGCAAGATCGTGAGTCGTAGAGCTCTCTGATGACGCGCGATACAAACTTGTCCATGTGCATCGCCGTTGCGATGAGACTGAGGTGACGTTCGACCCGATCGTTCTGCGCGTCGACCGCAATGCGAGATGCAACGGTGTTCACGGCACCCATCGGAAGTCCGTAGCCGCCGGAAGTCCAGCGTCCGTCGATCGAAGCTTCGGCTTGGGCCTGCGTGGCGGACTTAAAGTCGACAACCATGACGCCACGGACATTCGTAATGGGCCGCTGCGGCGCCCAGGGCTCGCGCAAATAGGCCACCGCGGCCAATGAATCGACAAACGAGGTGAAGTCGTGCAGTTCGTTGGGATATCTGCGCCATTCGTGTTCGGCGAAGACGTCGGGCTGAGCCACTGCCGTGAACGTCCGATTGGCGGTATCGTTCGATCTGGAATCACCAGCTATCAACAGCGACGCCTTTCCGCTAACGCCTAGGACCTCAAGAAACCTTGTGCGCGATAAACCTGCGCTGCAGATTCTATCCATACGTTCAAGCGTTTCACATCCTCTCGCCACCCGTCCGGCAGAGCGCACTACCTACGCTGCGCGTGAGATGAAGGGACGCACGAGCGCCTTCGATCTTGCGAACTGCGACCAGCCGCCCGGGCCGTAGCGCTCAGTAAATCGCCGCCGGCAAGCTAGCAGGACGTGGGCCGTCACGACGGCGTCGTCGAGGGCTCGGTGTGCCCCGACCGGTCCGGCGAGCAGCTCGTCGATACGCAGAAAGTCACGCAACGTCTGGTTCTTGTGATTCGGCGCTTCTGGGAAGAGAACGCGAGCCAGGCGCATCGTGCACAACGCCTCCCGCGCAAACTCCGCTCCGAGAAAGGAGAGATCGAACGCCGCACAGTGCGCGACGATGCGAGCCCCGCGGCAGAAACGCCGTAGCTCAGGCAGGACGCTGGGGATCGCAGGCGCCCCGGCAACCATCCCGTCCGTGATGCCATGCACGGCCGTCGCATACGGCGGGATCGAAATCAGCGGGTTTACCAGCGTCGACCACTTCGGTCCGATGCCATCGCCGTCGAGGAGAACGCAGGCTACTTCGACGATCCGGTCGTTTGATGGGCTAAACCCGGTCGTCTCGACATCAACTACGGCATACCGCTCGGTGAACATGAGCGGATATTAACGGGCGGTAATGCCAGACGTATGGCATTCTGCAAAAAGCGCCGGAAAGTTTTTTTGGGGTGCCACCCGTGTGACGCGTTGACCTGAGAAGATCGCTACAATGGCCAGCCTGTTCGATCAGTTCGACCTTGAAGTTCCTTTTATCGCGATCCGCTCGAGATCGGCAAGGAACGAATACGTTATTAATCCGCTGAACGACGCGCTTACGGATGTCTTGGTCGCCCTATGGCCCGAGTTTCGGCGCCAGGGCTTGCGCCGGCCGCCGGAAATAATTTCGAACCTTCCAGCCCGGTCGTACGTGAAGATTCGACAGTCATCAACCGGCCGATTTCGATTTTTCGGCCGGGTAATGCGGTATCGAGCCGGTGAAGACGATCTCGAACTTCAATTTCAAGGATTCGACGTGGGAATCGGTCTCCGATACGTGCCGTACTTGGCACGGCCGGGGTGCGTTCTGCAGCGAGCGTTGCCAATCGCCGTAACGTGTCTGCCGACCCCGACAGCGGCGAGCAAATGGCCGGCCGCGTTCGCGACCCTTCCGGCACATGAGCGAGACGCCGCCCTAGCCGCAGACCGCCGGCTGCGCAAGGACGATCCCGGCTGGCAATCGCGGGGCACCGCGAGATTCGCTTGTGAGGACCGCAGCGGCAGCGGAATCGTTTGGGCCGTGCCTGCGGACCTGCAGTACGCGGATCCGACGATCGAAGTTCTCAACCGCAGTTACGCTCGTGCCGCTTTGGCGGAGAGTCTCGTCTTCGGCTGGGGGAGCCCTGGACTTGGTGGGCCTTTTCCAGAGAACGAGATCGCGCCCAGCGATCTGCTTCCGATGCCCGCAGGTGACACCGCGCCCTGGCTCTTTCGCGATCGTGAAGAGTTGTTCGCCGAAGCGGCCGGCCGCGCAGCATTTCTCTGGGACGGAAAAATCTGGTTGCCACACGTCTGACGCGTCCCCACCGTATGCTCAGAATATGAGGAAGACCACATGACTTGTGAAGTAGCCGTAATGAACCGTCGTGGGATTGCGCTTGCAGCTGACAGTGCCGTGACGCTCGGCGACAGTAAGAAGATCTACCACACCGCAGAGAAGTTATTTTCGATTTCGCCCTCGATCCCGGTTGCGATCATGACTTTCGGCTGCGCCGACATGATGGACGTGCCGTGGGAAACCATCGTCAAAATGTACGCTCGGAAGCTGGCTGATGGAAGGTTCGACTCGCTCGAAGATTATGCAACGAACTTCTTTAGCTTCATCGAGGGATCGGTCGCGCTGTTTCCGCCTGCGAAACAAAAATGCCGGCGTCACGGGCAGCGTCGGTGCTATATGGTCGTCCTATCGAAGCAGCCTAGACGAGCGCTTCGAGAAGATGCCCCATGCAACCCAGACCGCGAAACGCGCGGCGCTTGCCGAAATCATCCGCGAGGATCAAGCGTACTTCAAAAAATATAGCGACCTCGATGGCTTAGGCGCGGGCTATGGCACGCATATTGCTAAGACCCACGCAGACGATCTGAACGGCCTTGAGACTGAAATCTTTGATGGCGTCAGTCTGACGCAGCAGCTTCGGCGCGACCTCCGAACCACAGTCGAGTTCATGTATGGAAAGAAATGGATTCACCCGACCGATCGAAGCGGCGTCGTTATTGCCGGGATGGGCGAGGAAGAGGCCTTTCCCGCGCTCCTGCAATTTTTGGTCGGGACGATTGCGGGCGGCAAGTTACGGCATTACAAGGAAAACAGCTGTCGCATCGGCGTGGAGCTCAACGCGAGCGTCGTGCCGTTCGCCCGTCGGGAAACCATCGATACGATTATCGCGGGGATCCACCCAGATCTCGTTGAGACGATCTTCACGGAAGTCGACCGCCTCGTGCCGCGAGGCCGTGGCGACAAAACGCGAAATGCTAAGCGTGTCGAGCGCTTCAAGGAAGATTTCGAAAAGCACGTGCTGGAGCGCTATGACGGACCGTTCATGGCGGCGGTTTCCGGTCTACCGCGACAGGATCTAGCTAAAATGGCCGAGGCGCTCGTCAGTCTCACGGCGTTCGTCATGCGGATGACGGCCGATCAGGAAGAAACGGTCGCCGAGCCGATCGACGTCGCGCTGCTGTCCAAAGGCGACGGCTTTACGTGGGTCAAGCACAAAGATTTGATCCACGAAGCGGGACGCTTGGCATTCTGAAAGGCGGATTATGGAAGAACATTTTATCTATGTCCAAGGTCAGACCGAACCCATTGCGATTCATGGATCCCTCGTCGATGAAGTTCGGCGAAGCCTGACGACCCCCGGCGATGATGGAGCGATCGTCCTCACGCAGAGCGACCGCCAGTTAATTCTCCCGTTACGCAGCATCGTCGCGATGGAATCGCGGGCTCGCACCGGACCCTAGCGGAAGCACAGCGATGGGGCCGCTCGATCCCAGCAACCCAAACTTTCCGGTGTACCTCAAGATGATGCGGTCCGGAAATGGCCCCGGTCGACGTCCCGGAGGGTGCACGCCCGGCTGCGGCTGCCTTGTGCTCGTTGTGCTCACTTGCGTCATCTTCATCGTCGCACTCGCGATCGGCGCGCGATAACGCCCACGGTCGACCGCTCCGCCACACGTGTGGCGCGACCAAATGCGAAGATCGCCTCATGAAACTCGAAGAGTATGACCTTCGGCTGTATGGCCTGCTCCGGCGCTGCCTGCTCGGCGACTATGTTAGTCCGGCTCGCGACTCCCTGACGCCGGCGATGCGCGCGGGAATGCTGCACTCACTTTCATCCACGCGCGTCGGGAGGCGCTGTCAGTGCGGCAGCAGCTTCTGCCGTTCGTTCGAGACACTCGCCCAGAACGACGCCGGCAACCCGCTGCTGGTCATCCGCTTTCATGTGCTTGGCGAGCTCCACGTGACGTGCGACGAGCAAGGCACCGTCTACAAAATCCAATACCTCCGCGATGAGCGTGATGAAGACGCTTCAACCCGTTGCTATGCGCTGACCGGTGATGGATGGGAAGAGCGTCCCATTGCCGAGTGATTCATCGTAGGCTTCAGGTTCGTCGAAGCCGCCTACAAGAGCCGGTAACTCGTCGCCCTCCAACTCATCGAGCCCAATCCCGGCGATGCCTCGGATGTCGCCGATGAGCCGATGCACGCTGCCCTCGGCGATCCGGATTTGCTGCTCTTCCTTAGCCATTTCACGTTCGACGCGCGCACGGCGCTTGTCGAGATCCCGGCGCATAGAACCGAGCGACTCGATTACCGGGAGAATCCGGTGCGCGAACCCACCGCTGGTCAGATAGTCGTAGATCATCTCCGCCTTCGTCTGGCGGCCTTGCGACCTCGCCCGCGCGATTGCGATACGGATAATCGCAACACGCAGCATCGACGCCATCGGGACGATGACCGATCGCCGCGCGACCCACACGTCGTCGATGTTCTTGAAATTCGTGACGTCCGGCGGGAGCGCCTGACTGACTAAAACACTGACATCCGCCGCAGCCTCGCGCTGATCGGTGCGCAGCTTCACCAGCCACCCGGCATTCCAGTTCTTCGTGCGTTTGCACTCCCACAGAATCGAACCGCAGACTTGACCGCCGGGCGCGACGACCGTTTGCACGAGGTCTGCACCTAGCTCTCCTTTGGGCACGGGGACGAATGTATCCATTGGGAACGCCGCGCGGAGTTCTTGCTCGATGGTGAGTTCTTGACTCTCGCCTTGAAGCTGCTGCGAGCCCTGCGCCAAACGCCGCTGGAGCTCTTCAATCTGCGAGCCGAGCTGGCTAAGCTTGGTGTCGCGGTCCTGAATCTCAAGCGTATACCTCTCTTCCAGAGTCTGCTTGATGGTGCCGGTCGCCGTTTCCAGGTGTTCGTGAACGCGCCGCTCGACTTCCAGGTCGACTTCGTTGACTTTTTGCTCGAGCCGGTTGCGCTCGCGTTCGAGCTCAAGTTCCTTGGACTGCGCGCCGGCGAGCATCTCGCGGTGTTCGAGCAGCGTCGCGCGCAGCGCTTCTAGCTCGCGATCTTTTTGTTCCATGCGCGCGGTGGCAGCGATAGTTGCGTTGCGTGCGGCCTCCGCTTCAAGGTGCTTGCTCTCGGCAGCGATGCGCGCGGCGACCCGGGTTTCGATCTTTTCGTCGATCGCCCGCGCACGGCGCTTGAGTTCACTTTCGTGCCGGGCCAGTTCACTCTCGCGTTCTTCAATGGCGCTTTCGCGCTCCCCGATCGCGCGCTCGAGTCGCGCGCGCTCGCGCTCGATCAATGGCTTGGCCAGCGACTCGGTCACCGGAATGGTCGCCTTGCAGTTCGGGCACGCAATCGTCATGGAGTCGTTCATCCGAGCACTCATCTCAGGCTGCCCGCGCCCGGACGGCCCTGCCGATCGGCCGTTCCGACCCGGGCTTATGCTTCGTTGCCAGATGGTACGCGCCGCAGTTCGCGCAACGGTAGACCTCGTCGTGCTTAGTGCGCGCGGCCTTGGCGTCGGCCCGCGTGGCGTAGGAGATTTTGGTGACGCCGTCGAGGCGCCGGCACGTGCGTGGGAGCATGAGACGCGGCACGAGCACTTGCGTACCGTTAGGCATCGGACGCGTGACGAAGATGTGGCGGGCGCCGGCGATTGGTTCGAGCATGGTCAGCATGGTCTGGCACCTCCTAACTCCTTCATTCAACCACCGTCGTTTGCCAGACGTGTGGCAAGGCGCGGATGCACTATATGATTTAATATGGGCACACTCGGCAAAGCTCGTGAGTCCGGCACACCGTCGCCGGCCACCAGCCGCAAGATCCAGCTTTTGATCGCTCTAGTACGACGGCGATATATCTCTTTGCAGCAGCTTCAACGTGAGTTCCGCATCTCAGAACGCACCTTGCTGCGCGACCTTCAGGAGCTGCGCCAAATCGGCAGCGAAGCCGGCTTTCGGATCGGCGAACGCAATGGCTCGGATTCGGTGCAGCTCATTGAGTTCTAGGGACCGACGACCAAAAGCGCCTCCAGCCTGTCCCAAGCGCGACGGGCCAAAAATGCCTGCCGATCGCCTACGGACTGCCGGGGCCCGAATAAGATTACTTCTCATGCCGAAACTACGTCTGCGGCACGCCGGCGCACCCGGCTGTAAAGCCGAAACACCGGAGCTGACCAAACATGCAGATTCGACTCGACACGCATGACATGCCCGACAAACTACGCCTTTTTATAGAGACGCCACCGCCGGTGATTGAGATCGCTCTCGGCATTTGCTCCTGCGCCGCAAAGCAGACCGTGACACATGGCGTGACGATCGACCGAATCAAGGAAGTCGTGGCTGGGAACTACGGACTGACTCTAAAAGACCTTGCCTCAGCGCGACGCAACAATCGCTTAGGACCAATCAGGCAGCTCGCGATGTTCATCGCCACCGAAATCACGAATTATTCTCTACCCCAAATCGCGCGTGCATTCGGCAAGCGCGATCACAACATCGTGATGCAGGCGCGCTCCGCAATCCAGCATCAGTTGAAGAGCGACGAAACCTACAACAATAGAGTTGCGCGGATCATAACAATTTGCCAGCACGGATAAGTCCCCGTGCGGTATCAGTTCAAATACTCCACGGACTTCTTAAGCAGGCAAGCGGAGCTCCGGCATGACATTGCAAAAACGAAACCATCTATGGCACCTATTTCATAGGGACGGTACTTCTTGACACGATATAGCCCTAAAGAAAAGCATCGCATGATCATGGCAACCTTGGACAAGTTTCCTGGCACCCTGATTCACTGGGGAGATTTCTTTCAGCGTCTGCACGAGGATTTTGGCGAAGAAGGGTTATCCTACGGATCGGTCTATGGATACATGACTCGTGAAAAAATCGCCGACTTCTCCACGCGACCATTTAGGCGGCTCGTCTTCAAATAACCAAGGAGAATCCAACTTAGCAAAAACACCCGACAAAGACTTTGACTTGGGTAAAGCGAGGCATCGATTATGTCCGAGCACGACACTCGACCGCGGCCAATCCCGACTGAGTACATGGACCGATACCGTGAGATTCTTCTGGGAGACGAAATATGTCGACTTCTAAACAACGACGACGATTTCGTGGCTGTGATGCGCATACATGCTTACATCGAATCGCTC
>Ga0335075_10017229_pt1 | contig 10752 bp, 2 predicted proteins | sample Lox_Sample_24_FD_206723 | JGI IMG/M metagenome (GOLD analysis project Ga0335075, IMG submission 206723) | Soil microbial communities from Loxahatchee National Wildlife Refuge, Florida, United States - Lox_Sample_2.4 | ecosystem: Environmental > Terrestrial > Soil > Wetlands | place: USA: Florida... | reverse complement strand
CTGGTCGAATTTTCCATACCCTCACTCTGACAGAACTTCCGCAGCCCTGCCTAGCCGGGGTTAGTAACACGGATACACTTGACCGGACTGTTTCGGCCATCCCGCTGCACGACGCCTCTTTGAGGGAATTCTTGTTCGCGCCGTTTATCTTCCCGCCTTGACTTACATAGTGCCGACAGCTTTAAAATGATTGCCCAAAACTGAGCCACCCGGCGCATTGCTGCACCAGGTGGAATACCAGAGGTTGGTTCCCAGTAAACTGGAAAGAGCAATCGCCCCCGGACGGTAGCAAAATAGTATATGTCAAACACGCCAGAGTCAATTGATTTTTTCAATAATCTTAAAAAGTCCTTATCGCTCAAGAGGTTCTCTGGGTACCATGTCAGTGGTAGCGAACTGGATGCGTTTGCTAAATATCAAATGAGGTTATTAATTAAATTCATCTGCACTTCTACATCTGTTACGGCAGAGCATATTGATCGATTCCCAGCGGTCCATTCAAAAGGCATGGGTGAGTGTCAAAAAATCGCCTCCAAAATTTTAACCTCGGTTCAGAAACTGCCAGTCCCAACAGTTCAACCCAATAGTGCCGGAGTTCAAAAATAAGCAACTATTGATTCGGAATCTAATCAAAATTCCCAATATACGTTAATCACATACTCCCGAAACTTTCCAGGTTGGACAGCCGTTGTCCCACCCCCATGCGAAAATCGGGCGTATGAAAAATCAAAATCAAAACGTAATTACCGAAAACCAGAACCAGAACCAAACCATCATCTTCGAACCCATCGCGCCACACTCACCTTGGCCAACGCGGAGCAAAGACGCAGATCATTTAACGCAAATAACTTGAAAAGAAAAGGCCGGCGAACGGCTGGCCGAAATAAGCAGCGTTGGCTCCAGCGTGGTTTTACGCTATTTCTTCATTTCGACGGCGCCAGGCTGCGACAATGGCCTGCATATCCGGCGGATTCTCATCATAGATGAGTGCCTCTTTCGGCAACGAAATCCATGACTGTGCATCTCTAGCCCAAATATGGGCGACCGGTCGCAGCGCGGGCGAATCATCGAGCGTGCCGGCATAGACCGTAACGTATTCCTTTAAATCGGGGCGCTCGCTCCAAAGGACAGTGAGGCAACGCGGACACCGGTGGATAATTCTTTTTCGCTCGTCGGCCTCAGTTCTTTCGTAGGGCCTTGCGTCTCCCTGTATCACGGTCACGCCCCCGTACGGCACTCGCAGCGCAAGGACAAAACCAGAACCGGTAATCGTTTGACAATCGGAACAGTGACACGCGAACAATGTTATCGGCTCCACAACAATTTTGTACCGGACGTATCCGCAGATACAACCTCCTGACGAGTCCTTCAATGTCCAGACCATGCGCGTATTTTTGCAAAGACCCGGCAAAAGTCGAGAGCCTCGTCGGCCCAATAGCCTTCCTCAATTCTGCCTTCCTCATCGTTTTAATCCGCGAAAATCCGCGAAAGACTCAAGGTGTTACACCCCCGTTACAAATCGGCCAAGACCCGTTACATTTTTGTAAATCTCTTATTATAAACTGCTTAGAGCGTTACATTAACGATAACGGAAGCGAAGCCGCAGATCGGATTCGTGGTGGCTGAATACGCTTGACGCCCGAATCTAAAAGCGGACAAATATGAAGAGTCCCATCCTTCAACTCAGGTTGTCATGAGCAAAAAAAAGCAGCCCGTAAAAAATTCAAGTCTCACGGATTTGCAGCCATCATGGATTGCAAAGCATCCAGGGGCGGTGATATCGGGTTTATGGTTGCTGGTATTGCTGGCATTTGTTCGCGTTGTAGACAACGACTTTCTCACATACGACGATTACACCTATGTCACCGGAAACGACCACGTTCGACATGGATTGGGACTGGCCGGCGTCAAATGGGCGTTCACCACCTCGTGGGCGGCCAATTGGCATCCGTTGACATGGCTTTCGCACATGCTGGACTGCGAAATTTTTGGCTTGCACCCATGGGGACATCATTTGACGAGCCTTTTACTACACGCAGTCAATACGAGCCTGGTTTTTTTGGTTTTGCGGCGAATGACCGGCGCAGTGTGGAAAAGCGCCTTTGTCGCCGCATTGTTTGGTATCCATCCCTTGCATGTTGAATCGGTGGCATGGGTGGCTGAGCGAAAAGATGTACTGAGCACAATGTTTTGGATGCTGAGCCTTGGGGCATACACGCGATTTGTTGAAGAATCAAAGGCACAGGGAGCAAAACGCAGACTGTTTTATGTCCTTTCACTCATATTTTTGGCCATGGGGCTGATGAGCAAACCGATGCTGGTCACGGCGCCGTTTTTGATGTTATTGCTGGATTATTGGCCGCTTAACCGTTGGGAACGGGGGACAACCATTCGATTGTTACTCGAAAAAATGCCGTTCTTCCTTTTGGCGGGAATTTCGGTGATCATTACTTTTCTCGCGCAAAAAAACGGGGAAGCTGTGGCGACTATCGGGGGCGTGCCATTGGTGGACAGGTCGGAAAATGCATTGGTTTCCTACAGTCTTTATCTTGGCAAGCTTGTTTGCCCACTCCATCTGGCAGTCATCTATCCGTATTCAGGACAATTTTCGGCTGCCGAGGTGCTGTTGGCCAGTCTTATCGTAATGGGAATTACGGTTTTTGTCGTGGTTCAGTGGCGTGTAAGCCCCTTTTTATTGGTTGGCTGGTTCTGGTTTTTAGGAACGCTGGTACCGGTCATTGGCCTGGTGCAGGTCGGCGGGCAGGCGATGGCAGACCGATACACTTATGTCCCGGCCATCGGCATATTCATTGCCGCGACGTGGTGGATCGCCGAATTGACGAAAGCACTTCGTCCACAAGCGCTTGTGATGGGGGCGTGTGGTTTGATAATTGTAACAATTTATGCCGGAATCAGTTTCGTTCAAACCGGTTATTGGAAAAACGATGAAGTTCTTTTTGGCCACGCGATTGCCGTCACCCAAAACAACGGCCTCGCCGACGCGAATCTGGGTGATGCCAGGCTGAATCAGGGGGACGTGGAGCAGGCGATCGAGCTGTATGAAAAGGCCGCAACACTTCAACCTGGTTTTCCCTTGTTATACGATAAACTAGGCGTTGCTCTGTGCAGAGACGGACGAATGACCGAAGGTATCAGCCAGTTTGAAAAGGCGGCCCGGATGGATCCCGATTTGCCGGGTGTCCATGATCATTTGGGACTGGCCATGGAACAAAGCGGCCGGATTGACGACGCCATTGCCCAATACGCAGAATTTGTCCAGCTATCTCCGGATGATGAGCACGCGCACGAGGAATTGGGTGTCGTTTTGCAAAAAAAAGGGCGAATAGCCGAAGCGATTGATCAATATCGAATAGCAATCCAATTGGACCCGGGCGCGGCGCTGACTTATTACAATCTCGGCCTTGCTTTGGAAAGCCGGGGACGCATGGCTGAAGCATTCAGCCAGATCGAACAATGCCTGAAATTGGATCCTGATAACGCCGAAGCCCACAATGAACTCGGCACGTTGCTGGGGAGCCGGGGACATTTGGATGAAGCCATAAGCCAATTCAGGGAGGCCGTCCAACTAAGACCCGGCTATACCGATGCGCTGCAGAACCTGTCGCTGGCATTGAAAATGAAAGGCGGAGACAATCAATAAAATCGCCAGGATATATCCTGGCGAAAAAAAGCAGGGCGGGCTTGCGCCCGCCCTGCATTGTCATCCTTACGTCGAAGCCATCACGGCGCCGACAACCTGTAGAACTCATTGGTGGTACCGACTGGCACGGTAACCTGATAGAGTCCATTGGACAGTATGGCCGCGTTGGTCACGTTGACCCAATTATTCGGTTTCAGCAGGCTCGAGTTTTCCTGCAGCGTGTAGCCCGGGATGGTGTCTGGCCAGCTAATGACCGCTTCCGGAATGTTTGGCTGGATCTGCGCGGTCGGGATGCTGAGGAACGAGAAGTCCGTTATCGTTTGGATGGACTCACTGCCACCGTCGCCGCCTGTAAAGCCGACATACGCTGTCTCGCCGCCGACAGTGGCCGGTATGCTGGCGGGGAAGTTTGTGTACATGCCCGCATGGTTGACAGTATCCGTGACCGTTAGCGATACCTGGCCGCTGAGGTAAGTCAGGCTCACGGCAAGCGGGTCGCCGTTGTCGCCGTTGGTCAGGCTATAGCCTCCCGGATTCAATATCAGCGGCACGTTATCGCCAATGGTGCCGTTTGTATAGACGTTGTATCCCACGCCGTCGGCGTTTTGATACATGTTGAATTCCACTTCCCAACTCGGCGTAATGTTGCCGGTCCCGGCAACACCAAAACTGCCGCCGTCTTCCCCAAGCGCGCTGGCGCCGCGCGGATCGTTTTGAATGCAGAAGGACATTCCATCGGCGACCGCGTCTCCGCCTATTTGATAGACGAAGCTGGCTTCAAACGCGCCAATGTATTGTGGGTAATTGAAGAAGAACGACCGCGCCTCGCTGCCGCCGTCATCAGTCAGTTCCAGCACGCCGTTGGTAACCTCCACGGTGCTGAAGGTGCCGCTTTGGTTGGCGGTCCAGCCCAGGCCATCGTCGCTGACGCTGTTGCTGTTGAAGTTCACCGGCACGCCGCCTACGACGAGCACGGCGATGCTGCTCGTTATCGAGCCGTAGCTGTTGGTGATAACACATTGATACGTGCCCGCATTACTCAACTGCGCCGGCGAGATGGAGAGCACATTGGTATTTGCTCCGCTGATCTGATAGTTATTCTGAAGAACGGTGTTCGTGTCGAACAGCCAGTGATAGGACAGCGGCTCCGTGCCGTAAACCGACACGGAAAGCGAAATGGATTGCCCCTCGAAGACCAGGTATTGCGGCTGGAGGTTGCCGCTGCCGTTGTAGAATTGCGGCGCGCCCTGAACGATCGTCAACGAGGCAGGTTCGTCTGCCGAGCTATTGGTTCCAAAATTATTGGTCACGACGCAATAGTAACTGTCCTGGTTATACACAGGATTCAGGACCAGCGTTGCATTGGTCGCGCCGCTGATAGGCGCGTTGGCGTTGACGTCCCACCACTGATACCCGATCGGAAGCGTGCCTTCGGCCAGAACCGAGAACGTCGCGGAACCGCCGTAACCGGCCACCGTGTTTGTGGGCGGCTGGACGATCTGCGCGGGAATATCGGCGGCTTCGTAGTGTTTGAGCACCTGTTGCGCCGACAAGGCGTATTTATAGACCGCCACGTCCTGCATGTATCCATCGAACTGGTAGCTGTTGATGTTGGTCGTCTCACTTGACGGACGTGAGCCGATGAGGAGGAGCCTGTTTGCCGCCGGGAGGATGCCGGTGGTTGCGCTGATGGCGCTCTCGCCAATCAATTGGCCGTCAATGTAGAGCAGGACGTATCCGTTGGTCTCGTCGCACACACCTACCACGTGGTGCCATGCCTGGTCCTCCGGGTTGACCGCGCTGACCACGCTGACAACATTCGACGAAGGCTCGGTTCGCACAAAGAAGCGGATGGAGTGATCATATGGATTGGTAACACCGTTCGCGGCGGTTGAGCCGTCGGAACCGCAATCCAGGTTAAACTCCTCGCCGCCGCCGCCCCAGCCTTTGCTGACAAGTCCGGCATCGGAGGTCTGTTGTCCGGTCCCCTGAATCCAGCATTCTACCGAGAAGTTGCTATTGGAGCCTGAAGGCGCGCCAAAGTCCAGATCACTCGGGCAGCTCACATCGCAGTTTTGGATCTCAGCGAAGCCAAATGCGGCACTGAAAGCGTTGGTGTCATTCGGATTATTAGGCGGGAAACCCAGATCCACGTTGGTATAAAGGCCATTGTTATTGCCTGCATAATCATAGGCAATCACGCCGTCGTTCGGTCCACCTTCCGGACCGTCAACACCCGGTTCATTCAACCGCCAGAAGGCCAGCGGACGGTCGGCGATAATCGTGGAGACGTAAGGCGCTGACGGCGCGGGCATAATCGTCACCTGCGCGACAAGACTGGTGGCGCTGCCGACCGAGTTGGTCACGACGCAATAATAGTTATTCGTTACAGTAGCGGGTACGCCAGCCGGCACCGTAATGACAATGTTCGAAGCGCCCACGCTCGCCGCGGCAAACGCAACCGAATTCGAAAACCATTGATAATATAATGGCACCGCGCCAGCCGCCAGGACCGAGAACTCCGGCAATTGTGTGCCGGCCCAGACCGTCATGTTGGTGTATGCGGCATTGAGGTTATTAGTGAAATACGGCGCGGCGTTGACTACGAGTTGCGCGACCACGCTGGTGACCGAACCGTAAGCGTTTTTGACCACCATGTAGTAACCGTTATTCGTCGCACCGTTGCTGAGCTGGACGGACGGGAATATAAGGTTTTCGTTGGTTTGGCCGGCTGCCAGCGAACCATTCTGATACCATTGATAAGACAATGGCGGGGTGCCGCTGACGTACGTAACGTTGGTATAGGCAGTGCCCTGGTTCACAACCGCCGAAGCCGGCTGCACATCAATGATCGGCGGAATGTTCATTGACTGATAAATTGAGTTGATCTGGTTTGATGTCAGCACAGTTCCGTACCAGTAGGCGGCATCGCACATATCACCCGCCATCACACGGCCGCTCCCGCCGCTGACGGCATTGTTGCCTTCATAAGCAACCTCGTTCGGGAATGCGCCGAGACCCGTGTTATCATCGGGATAGGCCGAGAGGAATACGGACACATTCTGGCTGGTCTCATTAAGGCTTGTGTTGTTGGTCTTCGAGCTGACCAATCCGTCCACATAAACAACGGTGTTGGATCCATCGCAAGTGCCCACCACCCAGTGCCACTGGCCATCATTGATCGTGATACCGGCACCCGTGGCCGGGAAGTCTCCGAGATCGCTGCTGCCGCCATTGCAATTGAAGCTGGCGCGTCCATTGCCAGCGTTCAGGTTCATGCGCCAGCTACTGTCGCCATTGGCGACGATGCTCTGCCAGTTACGCGACTCAATATCGCATGGGAAAGTCTTCATCCATGCCGCAACGGAGAATGGAGTTTTGCCCGAAGGATGGAAAACCGGCGCGTTCAGAGCATCGGCAAAGGACATTACACCGTCGCTCCGGAACGATGAATTGGCCGGCAGCCCTACAGGCGTGACGCCATTCACAGACGGCGCCGGGCCGGAAGACGGCACGGCATTAGGAGTGTAATAACCATTAATGCCCACTGAACCGTAATTGGTCAAGGTCGGCCAGGTGCTCGTCGGTGGCGGCGTCCAGATGGGAGCGTCCATGCGCAGATAGAGGGCCGGGGTCAGGCTCAACACGTCTTCCTTGTAATTGGCATACGCCGCGTTGGTGCCGTCCTGGTAGTGCTTTTGAATCACGCTCAACGGCATGAGGTAGTTCGTATAGATTGCCATTTCGTCCAGGGAGCCGTAGAAACCATTGGCACCCAGGCCGCGGCCGCAACCGATGGTAATCGGGTCCCAGTAGTTTGGCGCCATGGTCGCCTGGGTATTGGTTCCGTTGGGACCGTTCATGGAGTCCTGAACGCCGTCAATATAATAATAGACATTGGTCCCGTCATAAGTGGTCACGACGTGATACCACGCGCCGGGCGGATAACTGGCCGTGGTCTTGGGTTCGACGCTTCCACCGCCATTTCCGTTATAGACGGTCATACTGAAACAATTGGAACTGCCGGAATAGAGCCAGTCGAAACCGCCGCTGTTGCCCGTTGCGTTAAAGGTGCCTGAATGCTCGCTTATAGCGATGCCAAAGTTCCCGTCGTAATTGGGCCGCATCCACGCTTCAAGCGTGAAAGGCGGAACCAGGGTCAACCCCGGCGAATTGTGCGGAACGACGATCTCGCTGCCGTCGTCGTCAAAGAAACACTCAGCGGGGTCTGTATCTCCCGCAATAGCGCCCCGAATCCCGTGTAAAATGGTTATATTGGTCGCTACCTCTAAGCCTCCGTCCTGGAGCACTCCCAGGGAAGCCTGCCAGGAGCTTCGCCAATCGCCATAGACGCCATTGGCGGAAGCGCCCCATGTGCCGTAGTTGGTTTCAATGTCGCCGGCCGCCGGCGTTTCACCGGTTTCATTCATCGGCCAAAATGCGGTCGCCCCCGAAGCCATGATGTTGCTGCTGAAGGCAGAATTCGTCAGCACGGCGGGCATCGAGAGAATCTGTGACACAGTAACGGGCATGCTCGTGGCGGTGCCGTAGGCGTTGGTGACAATGCACTGGAACACGTTACCGGCCGTGAACTGCGGAGCGGTCAGATAAGCAGTATTGGTTCCGTTCGGGTCGGCCGTTCCGTTGACATACCATTGATAGGCCAAAGTATTTGTCCCGGTCGTGGCCGTGACCGACAGGTCGGCTTCCTGGCCGGAATACAGAGTGATAGAGCCCGTTGGGGACTGGGACGTAATGACGGGGGCGTAGTTGAGGGAAAGACCGGCCAAAATGCTGGTCACCGAACCGGCATTGTTTGTAACGATGCAGTAATAAAATCCGCTGTCGCTGGTTACCAGATTGCTGACGACCAACTGCAACTGCCCATTGACGGGGTTGTTGGTGGAAGTGAGGATATATTTTGTGCCGCTGCTCAGGGCCGTTCCGTTATAGTTGGAGGTCGAGCTATAATACCATTGGAAATTCAAGGGCGGCGTTCCGCCGGCCACCGTGGCGAAATAGATATAGCTGCCTGTTCCAATGCCGCCATCGCCGCCGGAGCCGGAACTCCGCGCGGCAGGGGGCTGCGCGATAACATAAGGCACCTCGTTGGGAGCGGCGTTGCTGTAAAGGGACTGGACCTGCGCCGCGCTCAACGCATTGGTCCAAAACGCGAAATGCGCGATTGCGCCGCTTAAATTGCGGTTTTCATAACCGCTATCAAAGAAGACGCCGGTTGGGGCGCCGCTCGGAACGGGATTGCCGCAATTGGCATACATCGGGTCGCTGCCGAGAAGAACGTCGTCAGCCGAGCCTACTTCCAGGGAGCTATTACCGCTGGATGTCACCGACAATCGGCCGTCCACATACAGGTTCTCAACGTTGGTGCCATCGTAAGTATAGACAACATGATGCCAAAGGCCGTCGTCAAAGCCGTAATCCGAAGACATTTGCGTGTTGGCGTTGCCGGCTTTAACTTCAATGACGCCGGGGCTGCCACTGGAGAGATCTATGCGCCAACTGGTGTCGCTGTGCCCGCAAATATTTTGAAAGCGATTGTGGTCCGAGGGATTGCCCTTAAACCAAATGGCGGTGCTGAATCCCTCATGATTGGTGGGATTCAGAAGAGGGTTGCCGACGGCATCAACGCCACTGTTGGGGTTCGACCACATCACACTAATAGGCAGGCTGTCCTCCACATAATACGTGCTGCTGGTCACCGGGTTAGTCGAAAGTACCGAATACGCCTCGCCGTTGGCGCCGCCAATGCCGTTGACAGCCACGCCGTAACTTTGATTGCCCAAAGTCGGGTCCAGCATGCCGGCAAATTGCGGGCCGGGCTGGGCCGGGAAAACCGCTGTTCCATAAATGGCCGAGTAAGCGTTCGCAAACGTTCCATAACCGGCCGCAGAATAGGTGGCGGCAGGGGGGGTGTAAGCCCCGGATTGCGCAATCATTTTGTAGAAAATATACGGATTATCGTTGGCCACAGCCGAGTCATAATTCGGTCCATTGTAAGCGGCATTGTAGTGGTTGCTCACGCTTGATGCCGGAAGCGCGTTGGTATAAATGGCCACGTCGCCAATCCCGCCTTCGTAGGGATTGGAATTTTGGCCGCGACCGCAGCCGATGCAAAGCGGATCCCACGTGTCTGGAACATATTTGGTGCCCGGAGGCATAGGAATCTGAATGGCCTGGCCCGTGGCAGCCATGTTCACTCCGTTGATGTAGAGCTGGCAATTGGTGCCGTCAAAAGTCGCCACCAGATGGTAGGGCATGCTGCTGGTGATGCTACAGGGAACAATTATTTCGGCGCCTGCGCGGCCGATCCCGTTAAAAACATGGAAATCAAAATCATTAACGACGTCGCTGTCCAAATAGGCGACGTAATCCTGGCTCAAAATCCAGCCGGCGGTGTTGTCACTGATGCCAATGCCATCGCCATCGGCGCTGCTCTTGCTGATGATAGCCTCGAAACCCTTGTAGGTCACGGTTGGGTCAACCCAGCACTCCACGGTGAAGGCGGAGGATTTGATGGCGTTGTTCGTGTCCGTGGTTGGGACCGCCATGAAACTACCGGCGCTGGCATTAAATAACACGGAGCCGTCCAGATATGGCACACCCAAGTTGCCATTGCCTTTGAGCGCATATTGGCTCACATAGACGGCGTCGTCCATGCCGCCAAAGCCCTGGCCCAGCGAGCCCCAATTGGTTTCAACGTCATTGACATAGGCCGGCGTGAATTGGTCCTGCAACGGATAATACACTACGGGGTTCAGATTGGTGACGGCCTGGAAATAAGCCGATCCCAACTGCCCCCACGCAGTGCGAACTGCCAGAGCCGTTACGGTGACAAGTGCGATGCTAATTATTCGTTTCATAAGCGTCTTCGGGATTTTTATTAGGGCTGCAATTAACGGAAAAATCTATGGTCACCTACAACTGCTTTTACGTCGTCTCTGGTTCGGAAAAGCGGAACCTTTGCCGGGCCAGTCCCGGAAAAACATCGTCTCAACATCCCCATTTTCAGGTCGTTAAAAATCATCGTTCACCTATTTCGATACGGCGAAATCTACTGACTCCGGCGTCGC
>Ga0335075_10017228_pt1 | contig 10752 bp, 8 predicted proteins | sample Lox_Sample_24_FD_206723 | JGI IMG/M metagenome (GOLD analysis project Ga0335075, IMG submission 206723) | Soil microbial communities from Loxahatchee National Wildlife Refuge, Florida, United States - Lox_Sample_2.4 | ecosystem: Environmental > Terrestrial > Soil > Wetlands | place: USA: Florida... | reverse complement strand
ACCACCGGCAATGAGTGGATATGTTGAGAAGACAGGTCCAGATGGGCACCTGTCGGCCGGCTGGAATCGCGAAGGGTTACGAGAGGGGTCACTTACTTTTACTCCCAGTGCTGAAAATTCCTGGTCGATCCGCTTCCTTGTCGCGCGGCGACTGTTCGACCTGAGCCCAGAACAAATAGAATTTCGACGGCTCCCTTTTCCTCGATAAGTAAGCCTTTAACGGCCGCAGTGCCCAGTTGACTCCATACCAAGGTTTGAGGGTCTTCCACCGCAGCCCGAACCTGTCTGCCAAATGGTCTAGCACGGGACGAGTGAGATATTCGCGGCAAGGAACGCTATCCGAGCGAAAGCCGTATCGCTTTTCGAACGCCAGGCGTTTCTCTTGGATCATCTTTGGTCCGCTGAACTCGCCGCGATAGAAAGGAGAATCCAAAATAATCAAATGTCCCGGGCGCCGTAGGCAGCGCAAGGCTTCGCCTACGGTTTGCTGATAGTCAACGGAGTAGTGAAACGATGCGTTAAAAAATACGACGTCAAACTGTGCCGAACTGAACGGCAGATAATCCATTTCGGCCTGCACGGTGAGAAATGGCTGGCGCAGATGTGAGGAGTAGAAGTGCGCAGCGCCCAGGCCGTCACTCTTGTTGTCGAGCAAGTCGACCGCGACCGGCCGGTGACCTCGTTTTGCCATTTGATAGCTCAACCAGCAGTTTCCCGCGCCGATATCCAAAATGTCACAGCCCTGCGGATATACAGCCTCGATCAAAGGGAAGACGTGTTCGGAGGCGTGACAGAATGTGCGGCCGCGTATCTTCCACTCCCAAGTATTTTTGCCGGTCAGGTCGCGGAAAGGCAGCGCGGTGTAGAAGTCTGCTGAGGACGCCCCCCGGCCTTCTCGCATCCGCACCGTCTCATACTGCTCCACGAATTGCTGAAAATATTCGGCGCGCCCCGGGCGCAAAGCCCGAAGAATGCCGTCCACTTCTCGAATGACAAAGGAGCAGCCTGGGCAGCGCATGGAATGTGGGGAAGCGCCGTCCAGATGTCCCATTTCGGTCCGGCAAGCTGGACATGAAAACGAGGTGGAGTAGAGCGAGTGTGCCCTCTCGGCGGCGCTCACCGGCGTGGCGCTCGAAACACTCATTGCCATTGCGCTACCCGCTCAAGTTTCACAAGAATGTGATCGGATCCCCCGCGAATCACCGGGCATCGCGTCAACAGAAGATCCGCCCACTCCGCCAGCTTCAAAAGTGCCGGGAACCGTTTTGCGAATAACTCAACATAACTAGGAGGAACAAGTAGTCCAACTCCCCTCCACGAGCGCACCCGTAATGACGGTGCGAAGATGCGCTCCAGCGACCTGATCCCGTAGTAGCGAATCTGAAGATGGGATTCGGGCGCGAGTTGCGCGGTGATGCTCGAAGAGTGCCAACGTCTGAACGCTTTGCGAGGTTTTGCTTTGAGCAGATACCAGATAACCTCCCACACACACGACGGGCCGAGGAAGCATAGCAGCGCGGTTCCTCCGGGCTTGAGCAAGCGACCGAGATCCTCACCGACCGCCTTCAAATCTTCAACGCAATTAAGGGCGCCAAAATTCGAAAAGACTCCGTCAAACTGCGCCTGTTGTTGAACTTCAGCCAAATTCTCGGCAGCGAGCAGACGCAAATCCACGGTGTTGTCGGTACCCATTTCGCGAACTCGGCGCGCGGCGACCTGAATCATTGCGGGCGAGCTATCGCATGCCAGGACCTTCACGCCACGTTCGGCGAGAAAACAGGCATCCACGGCCGTACCGCATCCGATATCAAGAACTCGATCGCCGGCGTGGAACGTCCGCCCGAGTTCTCTCCATACCGCCGAGCGTTGGGCTTGACCTATCTTCGAAAACGTGAACCCCTGATCATAGCTCTCGGCCACGGCGTCGAAGGGAGACTGAGAGATTTCCGTAGCCAAGGTCGACATGCTCATGCCTCCTTCTCAGAAATCGAAGCCTGCAGGCCGGCGCGGGCATGAGCAATTTCGTACTGCAACTCTTGAATCGCTGGTAAATCGACATCTGGCTTGGCTTGCATCCTTCCGAGCTCTACCTCCGAGCGAAGCAACCGATCCGCGAAGGTGTAGAAGCGGCGCGAATGCCGGTCTCGCACCCGAACCTCTCGATCCGAACTTACGTTCCAGGGCTTGAGTGCTTCAACCCTTCCGGCAACTTCCGCGAAATAAGGTGTACCTTTAATCGGATAGGCAACCGTCGTAAAGAAAATGTCGGGATTGGCTCGCTTCACGTGCTGGACGGTAGCTTCAATATCGTCGAGTTCCTCGCCTTCGTATCCCCACATCAGGAACATTCCGGTTTGAATGCCATGGGATCGGCAGAGAGCTACGGCAGACTGAACCTCTTCCACAGTTACTCCCCTCTCCATCGCATCCAAAACCCGTTGAGAGCCGCTTTCGGAGCCAATCCAGACACGAAAACAACCCATTTCCGCGAGCGTTTCGATCACTTTTGAATTGAGCCGATCCGCTCTCGAAATACATTCGAAAGGTATCTTCAGCCCACGACGCTTGAGTTCGCCGGCATACTGCGAGAGCCAGCCCGGATGAATGGTGAATACGTCGTCGGCCATCCAAGCCATATCCGGCTCGTAGCGTTCGATCAGCCACTCAAGTTCGTCCGCCACCGATGCCGGCTTTCTGCGGCGATGAGTTTTGCCAAAAACCTCGTGGCTGCACCAGCGGCAGTGATAAGGGCAGCCGCGGGCTGTGATCAGCGAAACCGAACCCATGCCATGATGTTTGCGCCAGGTAGCGACATACCGTTCCATATCGATGGCCTCGCGATCTGGCCAAGGCTGGGCGTCGATGTCGCGCAACTGTTCGCGCGGTCTGGTCTGGACAATATTTCCCTCGGGGCCAAGAAAAGCGATGCCATCGACGCCAGAAAGTGAGTCCCCGGAACCAGCCCGCATGAGCGGCACCAATTCTTCGACCGTGACTTCTCCCTCACCGATAACGACGACATCGGCTCCGGCGTTGAGGTATTCCGCGAGGTATGCGCTCGGTTCCGGGCCACCCACCACGGTCTGCCAACCCGATTCCTTCGCCGCACGCAAAATCTCAAGCACGTTCGAGCGCGTCATCAAGTTGGCATAGACTCCCAGGATCGCCGGCGGTCCCTGCCGGAGAATTTCCAATAGCTGGTCGCGAGACCCAAAGGTGGAATCGAAGACTTCGACACGAATCCCTTTTTTTCTAAGGTGCGAGGAAATGTAAAGAATGCCGAGAGGCGGATATGGCTTCATGATCTGAAGTTCCTTCGGATCTTCAAACATGAAATAACCGTGGGTGAGAAGCAGGTCCATATCCGGTTACGGGGCTGTATCGAATGTTACAGCGGCCGAAAAGTCTTACGAGCTCCAATCGGGCTGCAATTGCACTAAACTGCCACTGTGAGAATCGTCGAGCTTGGTGGGGTTTGGCGTATGGCTCGTCCGTTCGAGTTGAACCACTCTGTCCCACAGTTGCTCTGGCCGATTCCCGTCGGCTCTTCCGTTCCAGGAATCTATCTCCGCATGCAACGCATCATGCAGAGCGCGATAGAACTCGCCGGTATAGGCCCCCTTGAACATCATCGAGAGATCCTCGCTGTCGGACCAATTGGTTTTCGTTCCCAGTTGCGCCTGCACTTGCTGGAAGAATTTGGTCCCTGGGAGCGGATACGCCACAGAGACACCGATATCGTCCGGGCGCGTGTCCCGTATTAACGCGACCGTACTCTGGATATCTTCCCAAGTTTCGCCAGGATAGCCAAATTGCAGGAAGTAGCAAGCGCGAATTCCCTCTTTCCGCAGATTATCGCGCGCCTTGGGGACCTGGTCCACGCGAATGCCTTTTTCCATCGCGTTCAAAATCTTCTGCGCTCCAGATTCCACGCCCATCCACACTTCCGCACAGCCGGAACGCCGAAATGCCGCCGCCGTGGCAGGCGTCATCAAGTCAACCCGGGATTGCATCTTGAAAGGAACGGCAGCGTCCCGAGCCTCCACCGCATCGGCGAATTCCAGAACCCATTTCGGATGCAGGCCGAAAATATCGTCCGCGAACCACAGGTGCTCAGCCTCGTATTCGTGCTTGAGCTGACGCATCTCCTCCGCCACGCTTTGGGGCGAACGCACGGAAAACTTGTCACCGTAGATAGGCTTAGCGCACCAGTTGCACCGATACGGACACCCGCGACTGGAGACGATGTTGAGAGAGAAGTATCCATGTGCGGATTTCCAGGCATCCCGGTACTGACGCGTGTCGATCAGGTCGCGCGCCGGGAACGGCAGTGTGTCCAGATGCCGCAATTGGCTGCGCTTCGCGGTGTGAACAACCTTTCCTGCCGGCGATAAATAGGCGAGACCGGCGATTCCGTCCAGCGAAGCTCTTCTATCTTTCAGCAATTGCTGCACCGTTTCCAGCAATGTGAATTCGGCTTCGCCAAGCAAGACGCAACGAAAACCACTCCCGAGAAACTCCGCCGCATGATCCGAGGCATCGGAGCCGTTGACCAACACTGTCGCGCCAGCCTTTTGTGAGGCAGCGAGAATCTGGAATGCCACCTCCCGCATTCGGGTAAGGCACATCTTGGAAAGAAAGTTGAAGTTATCCTCGTAAACCACCACCAGCGCGGGACGATGTTTAGCGAGGGCCGCTTCGAATCCTCCCTCGGGGTCGTTCAGCATGGTGTCAAATACGGCCACCGAGATCCCTGCACTGCGCAGAATGGCCGCGGCGTAAAGGGTGCCTAGGGGAGGATAAGGCTGGGCCTTGCGGGTTTGCTTTCGATCGTAAAACAGATGGTAAGAATGAGTCAGTAAAACATCAACCACGTCGGGGCCCCCGTGTGTACTCCATAAATCAGCAAACTTCCTGCATGCGCTCCGATAGCTTTTGCCCGGTGAGTAGGGATCGTCGCGTCACTACGCGCTGTGCGGCGCGCGAAACCCAAAGCTCCCAGGGAAAAGAATATCGGTTTTTTCCGATCCGCCAGCGGATGGGCGCTCCCAAGATCTGACGAAATTTTTCCCGTAGCCACACTTTGCCTTGCGCGGCCTTCCGGATTTGATTATTGAGCAGAAAATACTCCAGACTGCGGCGCAGTCGTTGCAATTCCCGGCCTTGCAACCAGGGAAGAATATTGTGGCCCAACGCCAGGGATTGCCATTCCTCAAGAGATTGCGGCTCGCGCAATCCCATCTCCTTCAATTGCGGCCAGATCGGAATTCCCGGGTAAGGAGTGAAGATATTTGGGGAAAAACTGACATTGGAATATTCCCGGGCAATGTCGCTCATGATAGAAAAAGTTTGCTGCCGGTCAGCTTCGGTTTCACCGGGGTAACCGAGAATCACGTTGAAGGTGACGCGAATATTGGCAAGGTGAGCTTTGCGAGCTGTCTCCACCATCTGCTCAACATTCTGGTGATGCTTGTTCATGAGCTTCAGTACAGGCTTAGATGCCGATTCCGTCCCAAAGCCCATATGGGACACACCGCTCTCGCCCAACAAGCGAACGTCGTCGTCGCTCATTCGCCACAAAAAGTCGGTGGAAGCCTGGAAATCCCAAAGGAATTTAACCCCACTCGTTACAATTCCACGCGCAATCGCCAGAGCTCGCTTGATATCAACCAGAAAGTTGGAATCGAACAGTGCCACTTCCTGAATGCCATAGCGAGGGACCAAATCGGCGAGGTCGCTGACTACTCGTTCTGCCTTGTAGGCGTTGAAACGGCGGTTATAAAACACCATATCCGTACAGTAATTGCAAGCGTAAGGACAGCCGACGCTGGACGTATAGGACAATTGCCGGAAGCCCGCGGCGGAAGCGTAGGCATCGAAGTTCGCCAGATGAAACGCCGGCATGGGGAGATCGTTGATGTTCGTGACTCGTCTTTCGGGCTCATGGTGAATGCCCGCCCGATCTTTAAACGACAGACCCTGCACGCCATGCAGTTCCTGTTTGTCCGCCAATCGCTGTGCAACTTCCAGTAAAGTCAAGTCCCCCGGGCCGCGCACCACTGCATCGACGAAATCTGGTTGCAGAGTCTGTTCGGTCGCCAGACTCGGATGCCAACCACCGAAGATAACCGGCAAAGACGGGCGGGCGTTCTTCACCGCCTTGGCAACGCGAATCGCTGCGCCAATGGTAGGGCCGGTCAGAACAGAAATGCCGAGGCAGAGTGCGTCGCTGGTTTCTCGAAGGATTTCGCTCTCGAAGTCGGGCGAAGTTATATTGTCAATCAACTTGACTTCGAATCCGGCCTGCAGGAGAGGCGCCGCCAACGCGAGCAAGCACAAAGGTGCGCTTAACGGTGGGCCATCATAAGGCGGATAAAAAAGTACGACCTTGTGCTTTTCTGGCAAACGAACCTCACCGGCAGCGCTTTGGAATCTATGCCCAGCTGGTCATTCGAGCAGAATGAAGGTTTGTTAGAACTTTGTCAACCTTATCGTCATTTCTTTTCTGCTGCGCCACGAAGCAGAGAAAATTCACTCCCTCTCAATTCCCGAGTTCTGGACCTCAAAGAGCTTGTGTCCGGCGAACCGCTTCTGCCAGGGACAGTCAGCTCCCATTTCCCGGCAGGCAAGGCGAGATCGGGTCTTTACTTTCTTCCATATGTTGACAAATTCTTCGTAGTCGTGCCATATCTGTATGCGACCCTATTACCTTCGCACCGGGCCCGGGGAGTGCATCCGTGAAGTCATCCAAGAAGATCGTATTCTTCGTTGCGTCGTTCTCCAGCATTGAGGCTACGGCCCCGCTAGGAATTTTGGCGATTGCCACTCCGCTATTGGAGGCAGGATTCGACGTTCGAATCATCGATTCCACGATCACACCCGATTATGTGAGGCGCGTGCTGGAAGAGGTGAAAGATGCGCTCTGTCTGGGAATCTCGGTGGTTACTGGACCGATGATTCGCGAGACCGTGGCGGTCGCGAAGGCGGTAAAGGCGTGGGACCCTGATTTTCCTGTGATCCTGGGGGGGTGGCATCCGTCACTGTTGCCCAAGCAGACGATCGTAGCTCCATACGTGGACATCATCGTGCGTGCCCAGGGGGAAGACAGCATGCTGGAGGTGGCGCAGCACTTGCAGAACGGTGAGCCCCTTGACGATATTCTCGGGGTTGGATTCAAGCGCGACAACAAGGTTTTTCTTACGCCGGAGCGGCCTCTGAAGCAACTGAGCCAGATGCCGCAGAAGGCTTATCACCTGGCGGACTTCGACGGCTACGAGCGCGTCTGCGGACGGCGCTGGGCCATGTATGTTTCCAGCCTCGCCTGTCCATTTAATTGTTCGTATTGCACGAATGCGGCGGTGTATGGCCGCAAATGGAACGCCCTTCCGGTCGATCAGGTGGTCGAAGAGACAATGGAGTTGACCCGCCGTTATCGTCTGGACTTGCTGTGGCTGGCCGACGACAACTTTCTCGTCGATCTTGATCGTGCGCTGAAGATTGCCGAAGGGTTGGTTCGAGCGGGAGCAAAATTCAAGTGGAGTATCCAGGCGACCACCAATCTGACAGCCCGCCTGAGCGTCGAGGAACTCTCGCTGTTACACCGGTCGGGTATGCACCAGGTCTGCCAAGGCATCGAGAGCGCCTCACCGACCGTGATGAAACACATGAATAAAGATTTTCAGGTGCTTGAGGACATCTACGAGTCTACCAAGCGCTGCCTACTCGCCGGCGTGATTCCATCGTTCAATATTATTTTCGGTCATCCCGGGGAAGGGCCGAAAGAACGGCGTGAGACCATCAGTTTCATGATGGATGTGTGCCGCCGCTTCCCGGGAGCAGAGTTCTGGACTAGTATCTTTACTCCCTATCCAGGCTCTCCCATCATGCATCAGGCGCAGCAGCTGGGTATCGAAGCCCCGACTTCACTGGAAGGCTGGATCGATTACTTCCCTCGCTACACGACGCTCCCGTGGCTCAAAGGCAAGGATCATCAACGAGTGCAGAACATGCGCGACTATCTCCGTATCGCTTTCGATCGTGACCCGATCGCAGACAAGGCGTCGCGACTCGCAAAGGCTGTTAAGCATCTCACCGCCTATCCCGCCCGCTGGCGCTTGGATCATGACTTCTACGGCCTTCCGGTGGAACTCTGGATCAATCGCACTTTGAAGAATATTTTGACCCTACCCAAACCTAGCGTGGACGCAAAGATGATGGAACCTAACCCCGCGCCAAATTTGCTGGATTATCGAGTCTCATAAGTCGAGTCTCATAAATTGACGGGCGCGAAGTCGCGGAACCGGTCATCACGAAATGATTATTCTCTATAATCCAAAGGCAGCTCGGTACCGAAATCGCCGCTTGCCACTCTCCATTTTGTCGATCGCCGCGGTTCTCGAGGGCCGCGAAGAATACGCGATCGTGGATGGAAATCTCGATCTGCATCCCACCGAAACAATTGCAACCCTGATTCAACAGCACGCGGTCGAGATGCTGGCCGTGACCGTAATGCCCGGACCCCAAACCGTGGGGGCGGTGTCTACCTGCCGGGAGATTCGAGCCCGTTTCCCCCATGTGAAGATCGTTTGGGGAGGTTACTTCGCCACCAACTATACGGCGGCGGTTTTGAATTCAGAATATGTCGATTTTGCCGTACGGGGCCAGGGTGAACTTACTTTCCTTGAGTTGTTAACCGCTCTCCGTGGGAACGGCGAGCTGAAGAACATCAACGGCCTCTCCTACAAGGACTCGGACGGTCGGGCACGCCACAATCCCGAGCGCCCCATGAAACCGCCGGATGCATTTCCCTGGTTGCCCTACCATCGGCTGCCCGTGGAGAAGTATCTCCTCCCAACATTTCTTGGCAAGCGCACTGCCGTGCACCAGGCCAGCATCGGTTGTCCGTTCCGCTGCAACTTCTGTGGCGTCGTAAACTTTTCCGGAAGCCGGGAAAAAATGGAGGCGCCGGAACGCACCGAAGCTGTTTTGCGCCATCTGGCACAGAACTATGGTGTCGATGCCGTTCAGTTCTACGACAACAATTTCTTTTTGCGCGAGAACCACACCCAGGAACTGGCAAAACGCATCGAGCCATTAAACTTGAAGTGGTGGTGCGAGGGCCGCTCCGACATCATGATGTCTTACTCGGACGCAACCTTCGAGGCCATCCGGCGCGCGGGCTGCAAGATGATCTTTTTCGGGGCGGAATCCGGCAATAACGAAACTCTGAAGGAGATGAAGAAAGATCTTCGCGCCGAAGATACGTTGGCGCTGGCGTCCCGCATCCGCCGCTTCGACATCATTCCAGAGTTCTCGATTATTTTCGGAAACCCCAAAGATCCCGAGAGAGACACGCAGGAGTGCATCCAGTTTATTCGCGAGTTGAAGCGTCTGAATCCGGACTCCGAAATTGTGGTTGAACATTACACTCCGGTCCCGCAACGAACCCAGATGTATGGGAATGTCGACGACCAGGTTCGATTTCCGGAAACTCCCGATGAGTGGGCTACCGAGCGTTGGCAGCGTTACGCCACGCAGAAAGACCCCAAAACCCCGTGGATGAGGCCCAGCACCAAACAATTGATCGACAACTTTGAACTCGTAGTCTCTTCCCGCTGGCCCACCGTGCAAGACATCCGCCTACCGCAGTGGGGAAGAATGACGTTGAAGGCATTGAGCGCGTGGCGATACAAGCTTGCGGTCTACTCGGCACCGTTCGAGTTGAAGTGGACACAGCGCATGATCGATCTTCGAAAGCCGAAGGTGGAGAGCTTGTGAACGATGGCCCCGTGATCGCGCCAGCGATCGAGCCGCGCGTTTCTGCATCGGGCGCTATTCCACGCCGTGTTTCTGTCGCAGAAGGCTACGCTCGCTGGGCGGCCAGTTACGACCAAAATCCGAACCCACTCGTCGCTCTGGAAGAGCGGTGCCTTTTGCCGCTGCTTCCGAACGTCGCCGGGAAGCGGGTGCTCGATCTGGCATGCGGAACCGGACGTTGGTTGGAGAAATTGTCGGCTGACCACCCGGCGCTGGGCATCGGGATTGACTTGTCCCCGGCTATGCTCCGCGTGGCTTGTGAGAAGACCGCGATTCGAGGTCGATTGGCCAGAGCCGATTGCCTGAAGATTCCGCTGAGAGACGCCGCCTTTGACTTGGCCATCTGTTCGTTTGCGCTGCAGCACATTGGGAAGTTCAACGAACTGGCGAGGGAGTGCTGGCGCTTGCTGGCGGAGCCTGCAGACCTCTACATCAGTGAACTTCACCCTGCGGCATACGATGCCGGTTGGCGCACGGGGTTCAGGGATCAACAGGGTGCACTGCAGATTGAATCCACGAGCCATTCTTTAAGCGGAATTGTAACGGTGTTCAGCTGCGCGGGATTCGAACTCGCGCACGCGCTGGAATGCTTTATCGGGGAACCGGAGCGTCCGCTCTTCGCACGGGCCGGGAAGGAAGATTATTTCGACAAGGCGCGAGTCGTGCCTGCGGTCATGATTTTGCATTTCCGGCGTACTCTTAGGTAGCAGGTGGTTGACTGCGATGCCCACCTTCTGGATCATCGCTGCATCAGGCGAATCGATGAGTAATGTATCGATTTGCGACGGCTGGTCCTGAGGTGTCGCATGGGCAATGGAGACGAGAAAGACGGGCAATATGGTCGCCCGCATTACAGTGTCGTTCGTTCGTAAATACCGCTGGGTTCCCTCCTGTGTTGCCGCTGTTTTATGGTGATATTTGCAGTCTCCTTGTATA
>Ga0335075_10017227_pt1 | contig 10753 bp, 11 predicted proteins | sample Lox_Sample_24_FD_206723 | JGI IMG/M metagenome (GOLD analysis project Ga0335075, IMG submission 206723) | Soil microbial communities from Loxahatchee National Wildlife Refuge, Florida, United States - Lox_Sample_2.4 | ecosystem: Environmental > Terrestrial > Soil > Wetlands | place: USA... | reverse complement strand
TTGCCCGTCGGGAATCGTCTGCAGCCGCAGCATCCGCGCCACGGTGTCGTAGTGCGGTCGCAGCGCATCGAGTGACACGGCCGCGGGCCAGCCCCGGGTGAAGGAGGCCGCCGGCGCTTCGAGCGCGACGCTGCTGTAGCACAGGGAGCCGCCACCGACGCCGGCGCCCTGCGCGACGACCATGCGCGGGAACAGTCGCAGGTCGAGCCATCCATGCTGCTTCTCCGGCCGTCGAGCGTCGAAGAGCCAGGGATCGCCAGGCTTGCGCGGGTAGTCTGCAGGCGACCACCGTCGGCCCCGCTCCAGCACCAGGACCTTGTGGCCCTTCTGCGCCAGCCGGCACGCCAGCACGCTGCCGCCAAAGCCGCTGCCCACCACGATGGCGTCGACACTCTCGCCCATGCGGAAGTCTCCGGCCTGCGCGGGTGGGTGTCGCAGACGTTAGAATTGCCGCACCAGCATACAACCTGCTCGAGGGAGGCGTTTCATGGCGCGCGCGCGACGCTCGAACACGTCCACGGCGGTCCCTGCCCGACCCGCAACGGCCGGCCTCGACCCGCACGTCCTGGCCACGGCCACCGACGACCACCTCGCCGCCCTGTTTCGCGAGGTGACGACGCTGCCGCTCGACACCTTCGTCAACGCCGGCGGACATCGCATCGACGTCGCGTCGCACATGCTGGCAAATGACGAGCACTGGAAAGGTTGGCTGCCGAAGGGACTGGCGCTGCGCGACATCTTCACGCGCCTGGGCACCGGCTACGCGAAGCGTTTCTGGAAACAGGGCAACCGCTACCTCGGTGAGACGCTCTATCTGGATGGCCGCATCCGCGTGAAGCACCTGCTCGAGGAATTCACCATCGACACGCCGACCAACGGCCTCGATCCCGGCCGCTACATCCTGCTCCGCTACACCGATCCCGGCTTCGAGCACCTGTTCTACGACGTGATGAAGGCCGCCGATGATGGCGTGATCGTCTATGGCGGATATTCGGGCAAGTTCCCGCACGGACGACGAGGCTTCACGAGCGTGCTGATGCGACGGTACACGTTCGCCGAGATGGGCGTCCGCGACCACGTCGCATTGGCGAAGAAAGGTAAGCGACCGACCGCCGATGCACTGGCCGGCCGATGGCGCCTCGACGCAGTGGCCACCTCCGATCACGTGGTCCCTGTGGCGATGCTGACCTGCACGCCTGGCGACGACGGCGCACCGGTGCTCCAGTGGAGCGCCGCCGCGCAGCACGACGTGCTCGTGCCGTCGTTCGTCGACGACCATTTCAGCGGTCCCGCCACCCCACTGCTGCGTGAGTTGCGCGCCATCGACGCAACCACGATTGTCGGCACCTGGAGCCTGACGATCAGCCCGCTGTATGCGCGCTTCGTGTCGGCATCGCCAGGGCTGTTCCACAAGGATGCGGAGAAGGGTCGCGGTCAGTACACGCTGCGGTACGTATTGACGAGGGTGTGACGCTACGGAACCGCCCGACAAGTCGGGCGGCTACGAATGGCCTGTCGTCGTCAACAACGCGAGGGCGCGTTCGCGCAGGCGTGCGAGTTCGGCTTCGAGATCGACGCGGCGCCGCTCGAGGCCAGCCTCGTCAAGGTCATTCGCGACCAGGAAGGGCGCGCCGACCGCCACGGCCACGCGCGAGAACGGCCTGGGCACCTGCGTCCGGTCCCAGCTGCGCGCGTGCCAGGCCGATGCGGCCTCGACGTGAAACGGAAGGATCGGCTGACCAGTCGCCTTGGCGAGCCAGACGGCGCCGGGCTGGGCGTGCTCGGCCGGGCCGCGCGGGCCATCCAGCGTGAACGCCGTCGCGTGCCCCTGCTGCATCAATCGCTTCAGTTGCACGAGCGCCTTAACGCCACCACGCGACGACGAGCCACGCGCCTGGCCATAGCCGAATCGCGTGATGATCCGCGCGATCCACTCGCCGTCGAAGTTCTCGCTGGTGATGACGACGATGCCACGGTCGCGCCAGAAGACCGTCGCCGGCAGGATGCGGCCGTGCCAGAAGGCCATGATCGGGCGCTGCCCCGCCGCGAGGATGCGATCGTACGCCTCGGCGCCTTCGCTGGTGAACCGCCACGTGCGCCCGAGCGCGCCGATGATCGGCGCCCCCACCCCGGCGATGAGCGCGACCTGCCGTCGCTTGGACGCCGACTGCTCCCAGGCGGGGCGGTCGCTCACTCCGACGGCGTCTCCGTGGACGACGAGACGGGCGCGGGACCGACAGCCGCCGCCTGACCACCGAGTCGACCGGCTTTCCGCAGGCGGCCTTCAGTCCACGTCATCAGGTCGACCATCTGCACCTCATCGGCCCCGGGCGTGCTGGCCTTGGCGCCCTTGAGCATCACCGAGCAGAACGGGCAGCCCATGACGATGGTGTTCGCGCCCGTGGCCCGCAGTTGCTCGAAGCGCGCCTGGCTGATACGCGTGCCGGATTCGTGCTCCTCGAACAGCAGGCCACCGCCGGCGCCGCAGCAGAACGGGTTGTCCTTCGTGCGCTCGGGTTCGCTGATCTCGCCGCCATAGCGCTCGAGCAGGGCACGCGGCGCGGCGTGCTCACCGGCGTAGCGTCCGAGGTAGCAGGGATCGTGGAACGTGACCGCCTCGTCCTCGAGACGCACCGGCCGCTCGTGGCGCGTCAGCTGCTCGACGAGCACCGACGAGTGCACGACCTTGCCGGTGAAGCCGAACTGCTGGTAGTCGTGCCCCAGCGTCTTCAGGCAGTGCGGGCACGACGTCACGACCTTCTTCACGCCGGCCGTCTGCAGGTCCTCGACGTTGGCCGTGGCCAGCTCCTGGTACTGGTACTCGTTGCCGGTGCGCTTGGCGACGTCGCCGGTGCAGCGTTCCTTGCTCAGCACCCCGAACGTCTTGCCCTGCGCGCGCAGGATCTCGGCGAGGGAGCGCAGCGACTTCTGGAAGTCGGGTTCGGTGCCGCCGGCGCATCCGAGCCACAGCAGGTACTCATGCTTCTGCGGGTCGAACGTCTCGAACTGCGCACTGGCGACGAACTTCTGCCGCACGTCCGAGGTCTGTCCCCAGAGGTTGCCGCGTCGTTCGAGGTTGTTGTAGACCGGCGCGAGGAAGTCGGGGGCCTCGCCGTTGCTGACGTCACCGCGTCGCGCGCCGATGATCACCGGCGTGTGCTCGACGCCGACCGGGCACTCGTTCTCGCAGGCGCCGCACGTCGTGCACTGCCACAGCACGCCCGGGTCATACACGTCGTGCAGCCGCACGTCGGTCCTGCCCTCGAGCAGCGCTGCCTCGTTCTGCAGGATCAGCGCTTTCGGGTTGAGCAATTTTCCCGTGGCGAAGGCCGGGCAGTTCTCCTGGCAGCGGCCGCATTCCACGCAGGTCAGTGCGTCGAGCACCGCCTTCTTCGGCAGGTCCTTCACCGTCTCCAACCCGACCTCTTCCTTCTCGAAGTCCAGGTTGGGCACGGTGCCGAGCACGGGCGCCTTCAGGTAGACCGTCGCCGGCGACAGAATCAGGTGCAGGTGCTTGGAGTTCGGGACCAGCACCAGGAAGGTGAAGATCACGAGCATGTGCGCCCACCAGTTCAGGCGCGCCGCGATGCCGCCCTCGAGCACGAAGTCGAGGAGGAACGTGATCATCAGCGTCGCGATGAACAGGCCGATCAGGATCGATTCCTTCGACAGCGTCGCGCCGAGCGCACGTGGCCGCACGATGCCGCGACGAACCAGCAGCAGCGTGATACCGAGCAGCACCGCGATCGAAAACGGCGCGAGCAGCCAGGTGTAGACGCGGAAGCCGATGGTGCCGGTGAGGTCGACCAGGCCGAGGCCGTGCAGCGTCTCGACGAACGTGTAGCCGCCGAACGCGACGAACCCCCAGAACACGAACAGGTGCGCCATGCCCACCCAGGGCTTGCGGCCGATCACCTTGCTCTGGAAGACGATCTCCTTGACGAACCGCTCGATGCGCTGCGGGACGTGATCGAAGGAGAATTCGCCGGGCGCCGCCTGGAGAGGGCGACGCTGGCGAGGACGACGACCCAGAACGCGAGCGTCTCGAACATGCGAAAGCAGGATAGAACAGGCTACGGCCTTCGGCCTACAGCCTACGTAGGCTGCAGGCTGTCGGCCGTAGGCTGCGTACGGTGTGCGCCGACCGGGCGCCTCGGAGAGCCGCCCCTACCGTTTCAGTTCAGCGATGAGCGCCGGGACGATCTCGAAGAGGTCGCCGGCGATGCCGTAGTCGGCAATCTCGAAGATCGGCGCTTCGGGATCCTTGTTGATCGCCACGATGGTGCGGGCGCCCTTCATGCCGACCACGTGCTGGATCGCGCCCGAGATGCCCAGGGCGAGATACAGCTTCGGCGCCACGGTCTGACCGGAGCTGCCGATCTGCCGATCCATCGGCAGCCAGCCGTTGTCGCAGATCGGGCGCGACGCTGCGATCTCGGCGCCCAGCGCCTCGGCCAGCTGCTTCACGAGGTCGAGATGCTCGGGGCCCTTGATGCCGCGGCCGACCGAGACGATGCGTTCAGCGGCGGTGAGGTCCACCGCCTGCTTGGCTTCCTTGAACGGCGCATCGGGCTTCTGACGCACGCCCGTCGCGTCCACCGTCACCGCCTGCGTCGTCGTCGGCGCGCTGCCCTTCTGGAGCGTGTCGGCACGGACCGCACCGGCCTGCAGCGTCGCGAAGTGCGGGGCCGCGCCGGTCGCCGTGACGTCGGCCTGGAGCCGCGCCTGGAACACGGGTCGCGTGAAGCGGTACCCGTCGCCGTCGGCGGTGATGGCGACACAGTCGGAGACGAGTCCGCGCGACAGGCGTGTCGCCAGCCGCGGCATGAAGTCGCGCGCCTGATACGTGTGCGCCGCCAGCACGAGTGACGGCGACAGCCCGGTGATGATCTCGGCGAGCGCCGCCACGTAGCCGTCGGCGGTGTAGTCGGCCAGCGCGGCGTGTTCGACGGCCAGTACCTGCGCCACCTGCGCCTCGGCCAGTGATGCGGCAATGGCCGCGGCGTCGTGGCCCGGCAGGGCCACCGTCACCGGCGCACCGAGTGCCTGCGCGGCGGCGATGGCCTCCCACGAGGCGCGATGCACCTGGCCACCGTGATGTTCGGCGATGACGAGAATCATGACGCCACCACCCGGGCATCTTCACGCAGGGCCCGCACGAGTTCGCGCGCGGCGTCGGCCGGCGCGCCGTCAATCATCCGCGTCTGCTTCTGCTTCTCGGGCGCGCGCAGGTCGACGACCTGCTGTCCTGGCTGCGCCGCAGGCGCCGCCACCGCGCGGATCTCCTTCTTCTTGGCCGCCATGATGCCCTTCAGCGTCGCGTAGCGCAGCTGGTTGATGCCGCTCTGGATGGTGAGGAGCGCCGGCAGCGGCATCTGCAGCCACTGGAACCAGCCGCCTTCGAGTTCACGCTTCACGCGCAGCGCGCCGCCCTCGACCTGCACGTCCATGATGATCGTCGCGTGCGGCACACCCAGCCGCTCGGCGAGGATGACGCCCGTCTGGCCGAAGCCCATGTCGTCGGACTGCAGACCGGTGAGCACGAGATCCGGTGACTCGGGGCCGATGGCCGCCGCCAGCGCGTCGGCGACGACGAGCGCATCGGCGCGGGCCAGCCCGTCGCCCTCGACGTGCAGGGCGCGATCGGCACCGCGGGCCAGGGCCTCGCGCAGCACCTGCGCCACCCGAGCCGGGCCGGCCGAGACGGCAATCACTTCGCCGCCCTGCGCCTCACGCAGCCGCAGCGCCGCCTCGAGCGCATACGCGTCGGGCTCGTTCATCTCGAACTCGGCGTCCCCATCGCGAATCCAGGTGCGCGCCTCGTCGGGGCGCACCTGCCAATCGCGGGTGACGACTTGCTTGATGCAGACAACGATCTTCATAAATCTCAGTGGGCTACAGGCTACGGGCTATGGGCTACCTGAACTCCCCGCAACAGCCAGGTGACAGGCATCTGAACATCGGAGGCGACGCGACAAGGCGGCGGGTAGCGACTTCGGCGCGAACGGAAATGCATCCATCGCGCTCAGGTAGCCTGCAGCCTGAAGCCTTGCAGCCTTGATTATTCTTCGTATGCCTTGAACAACAGCGACGCGTTGGTGCCGCCGAAGCCGAACGAGTTCGACAGGGCGTACCGGATGCGACCGGGTCGGGCCGTGTGCGGCACGTAATCGAGGTCGCAGGCCGGGTCGGGCGCATCGAGGTTGACGGTCGGCGGCATCAGCTGGTCGCGCAGGGCGAGCGCCGTGATGCCCGCCTCGAGGCCGCCAGCCGCCCCGAGCAGGTGTCCGGTCATCGACTTGGTGGACGAGACGGCGAGCGTGTACGCGTGCTCGCCGAAGGTGGTCTTGATGGCCTGCGTCTCGGTCGGGTCGTTGACCGGTGTCGACGTGCCGTGCGCGTTCACGTAATCAACGGCTGACGGGTCGATGCCGGCCTTGCGCAGGGCCATCCGCATCGAGCGGACCGCCCCTTCCCCGCCCTCGGGCTGGCCGGTCATGTGGAAGGCGTCCGACGTCGATCCATAGCCGACGACCTCGGCATAGATCGCGGCGCCGCGCGCCTTCGCCCGTTCGAGTTCCTCGAGGATGACGATGCCGGCACCCTCGCCGATGATGAAGCCGTCGCGATCCTTGTCGAAGGGCCGGCAGGCCCGTTCGGGATCGTCGTTGCGGGTCGAGAGGGCCCGCATCGACCCGAAGCCGCCGACGCTCATCGGCGTCACCGCCGCCTCGGCGCCGCCGCAGATCATCACGTCGGCGTCGCCGCGCTTGATGATCTCGTACGAATCGCCGATGGCGTGGGCCGAGGCCGAACAGGCCGTGCACGAGGCCTGATTCGGGCCGCGGGCGCCGAACCTGATGGAAACCTGGCCGGAGGCCAGGTTGATGATCGCGGACGGAATGAAGAAGGGCGAGATCTTGCGCGGGCCACCGCCCAGGTAGGCCTCGTGCTCGCGTTCGATGGTCCCGAAGCCGCCGATCCCCGACGCGATGTAGACGCCGATGTCGACGGAGTTCTCACGGGTGACCTCCAGCCGCGCATCGTCGACGGCGAACTGACTCGCCGCGATGGCGTACTGGATGAAGGGGTCGATCTTCTTGACCTCCTTCTTCTCCACGAACTGCAGCGGGTCGAACTGCTTGACCTCGCCGGCAATCTGGGTGGAGAACGAGGTCGCGTCGAAGTGGGTGATGCGGGCAATGCCCGTCCGGCCGGCGCGCAACGCCTCCCAATTGGCGTCGGTGCCAATCCCGAGCGACGACACCAGCCCGACTCCCGTCACCACGACTCGCCTGGACACTCCCCCTCCGTCTCCGGTCCGCACCGGTCTGGCAGCGCCTGCTTACTTCTTGCCCTTGCCGTGCTGCTCGATGTAGGCGATCGCCTCACGCACGCGCGTGATCTTCTCGGCGTCGTCGTCGGGAATCTCGACCGAGAACTCCTCCTCGAACGCCATCACGAGTTCGACGACGTCCAGCGAGTCCGCGCCGAGGTCGTCGACGAACGAGGCATCCGGCGTGACTTCTTCCTCGTCGACGCCCAGCTGCTCCACGATGATGCTCTTGACCTTGTCTGCCACAGACGACATCTGCCACTCCTCCTGCTCAGGCGTACATGCCGCCGTTGACGGCGAGCACCTGCCCCGTGATGTACCCAGCCGCATCCGATGCCAGGAAGCACACCGCCGCGGCTACATCCTCCGGCGTGCCCAAACGGCCGAGCGGGATCGCCGACGCCCAGTTGGCCTGGGCGTCCTGACTGATGTCCCGCGTCATGTCCGTGTCGATGAGCCCAGGGGCGACCACGTTGACCGTGATCGACCGCGAGGCGACTTCACGCGCCAGCGCCTTCGAGAATCCGATGATTCCCGCCTTGGTCGCGGCGTAATTGGTTTGTCCCGGGTTCCCGCTCTGGCCGACCACCGAGCTGATGCTGATGATGCGGCCGCTGCGCTGCTTCAGCATCGTCTTCAGCACCGACTGCGTGCAGAGGAACGTGCCCGTGAGGTTGGTGGCGACCACCGCGTCCCAGTCGTCGCGCTTCATGCGCAGCAACAACTGGTCGCGCGTGATGCCGGCGTTGTTGACCAGGATGTCGAGGCGGCCATGCGCGTCGAGCGTCGTCTCGATGACGCGTTGAACGGCCTCCGCGTCGGCGACGTCGGCCGCCAGCGCCAGGGCCGTGCCACCCGCCGCCGTGACCTCGGCCGCAACGGCCGCGGCCGCATCGCCACGTGAGGTCAGCACGACGGTCGCGCCGGCTCCCGCCAGCGTCAGCGCCGTCTGCCGACCGATGCCGCGGGAGGCGCCGGTGATCAACGCAACCTTGCCTGAAAGATCGATCCTCACGATGCCGCGACGAGCGCCTCCACCGCTGCGAGTTGTTCCGGAGCGCCGAAGCTCACCACGCGAGCTTCACGATCGATCTTGCGTACGAGTCCAGCCAGGACCGTGCCAGGACCGACCTCCACATAGGTGCGCACACCAGCCGACACAAGATACCCGATGACGTCCTCCCAACGCACGGCACCGGACACCTGGGCGACGAGCGCATCGACCGCGGCCGCGCCGTCACGCTTGGGCTGGGCATCGACGTTGGCCACCACCGGCACCTGCGGTGCGTGCACCGCGAGGGCGCGCAGCTCAGGCTCGAGCCGGGCCTGAGCCGGGGCCATCAGGGCACAGTGGAAGGGGGCACTCACATTCAGGGGGATGACGCGCTTGGCACCGCGCGTCTTCGCCTCGACGCCGGCCCGCTCGACCGCCGCCTTCGCGCCGGCAATCACGACCTGCCCGGGGGCGTTCAGGTTGGCGGGGCTGACGACTTCGCCCTGGGCCGCGGCCTCGCACGCCGCTGCCACCGTCGGGCCATCGAGGCCGAGGATGGCCGCCATCGCGCCTTCGCCGACCGGCACGGCTTCCTGCATGTACTGACCGCGGTGCGAAACGATGCGGAGGGCATCGGCAAACGCGAAGGTGCCGACGGCGACGTGTGCCGAGTATTCGCCGAGCGAGTGCCCGGCCGCCCACGACGGACGAATGCCGCGGGACGCGAGCACGCGCGCTGCCGCGACGCTCGTCGCGAGGATCGCCGGCTGCGTGTTGGCCGTGAGCGTGAGCGCCTCGTCCGGCCCTTCGAAGCAGAGCGTGCTCAGCGAGCGTCCAAGGGCCGCGTCGGCCTCGTTGAAGGCCGCGCGGGCCTCCGGAAACGCCTCGGCGAGCGCCTTGCCCATGCCCACCGCCTGTGAACCCTGTCCCGGAAACAAGAAGGCAATCATCTCCGCGTCCGTCCTGTGGCGCCGGCCCCGGACGACCCGGTGCCCTGCAGGGAATCTTCCATGCGCGCGACCAGTCCTTCTCGCGCGAACCGCGCCGCCAGGCGCACGCCGGTGGCGATGGCCCGTGGTGACGACCGCCCGTGACCGATCACGCACACGTGACGGACACCGAGCAGCGGCGCCCCACCATATTCCGAATAATCCAGCCGGGTCCGGAAGCGCCGCAGCGCACCGCGCGTGAGCACCGAGCCGACCTGCGCGGTCACCGACCGCGCCATCTCGTCGGCCATCAGCGCGTCGATCGCTTCGACGAGCCCTTCGCTGGTCTTGAGCACGACGTTGCCCGTGAAGCCGTCGCAGACGATCACGTCGACCGAACCGGAGAACAGTTCGGACGCATCGACGTTGCCGACGAAAGCCAGCGACGACTCGGCAATCCGGTTGTACGCCTCGCGGACCAGCGCAGTGCCCTTGCCGGCTTCCTCACCGTTCGACAACACCCCCACCCGCGGCCGATCGATGCCGAGCATCGCCGATGCATACGCGGCGCCCAGTCGCGCGAACACGACCAGGTGCTGCGGCCGGCAGCTGACACTCGCGCCGGCGTCGATGAGGACGGCGGCCCCGTCGCGCGTCGGCAGCGTCGCCGCGATCGCCGGGCGCTCAATCCCCTCGAGCAGCCCGAAGGCGCCGTGCGCCGCCATCACCGCGGCACCGGAATGCCCGGCGCTGAACAGCGCGGCGTCCTCACCGGCCGCCACGGACTCTGCGGCGACACGCACCGAGGCATCGCGCCGGCGACGGACGGCCAGCGCGGGCTCGTCCATGCCGATCGCGTCCGACGCGTCGAGGATGCGAAGGGAAAGGGAGTCGACTTCGGGAAACCGCGCGAGCTCGTCCTCGAGCTGCGCGCGCACCCCGACGAGCGTCAGGGCAAGCCCGTCCTCACGAGCCGCCGCAATGGCGCCCTGCACGACTGCGCGCGGCGCGTCGTCGCCACCCATGGCGTCGACGGCAATGCGCGTCAAGCGTCCGCCCCCGCCTGGCCACAGCCGGGGACGGGCCCGTCAGCGACGCGGATCAGGCTTCCTCGTTCACCGGGCGCACCTGGCGGCCACGGTAGTGCCCGCAGCTGGTGCACACCACGTGGGGCGGCTTGAGTTCGTTGCACTGCGGGCAGGGGCCGAGGGCCACGGCCTTGAGGGCGTCGTGCGTCCGGCGCTTGGCCGTGCGGCTCTTCGAATGACGTCGCTTGGGATTCGGCATGACTGGTCTACTCGCGCGGCGCTTGCGGGTCCGCGTCCTTCAGGAGGGATTTCAGGCCCGCAAGTCGCGGATCTTCCCACCGGTTCTCACACGTGCAGGTCCCGAGGTTGCGATTGATGCCGCACTGCGGGCACAGGCCCTGACAGTCTTCGCGGCACAACGGCTTCATCGGGACCGCCAGGTACAACTGCTCTCGGGCCACCTGGG
>Ga0335075_10017226_pt1 | contig 10754 bp, 6 predicted proteins | sample Lox_Sample_24_FD_206723 | JGI IMG/M metagenome (GOLD analysis project Ga0335075, IMG submission 206723) | Soil microbial communities from Loxahatchee National Wildlife Refuge, Florida, United States - Lox_Sample_2.4 | ecosystem: Environmental > Terrestrial > Soil > Wetlands | place: USA: Florida... | reverse complement strand
CAGAGTCCGGAGACGTTTTACTGTGAGGATGAGGCGTTGTCCCTGACCGAGGCGAGGGACAAGATCGGTGAGCTGATCGGCTCGGCCGGGGACAGCATGCGGGCTGGGGCCAGTCCACTGCTGATCGAGTTCGCCCTGCCCACTCCCCTGCTAGGGATACCGGTGCACGAGTGGACGATCACCACGAGGTCACACCCCGCCGCCCTTCCGATCGGCTCGATCTTCCCTGTGGTCATCCGGTGCGTCGATCGGGTCCGCGACCGTCGCCTGCGTCTGCCGTGGCTGCAGGAGTGGTCACGGCTCTCCCGCGATCCCCGGGCCGGTGCGCCACACGTCGTCAGTGGAGAGCTGCCGGCAATACACGCCGCTCTCGAAGCAGGATTCCCGTTCATTATCTGGCGACGCCGCGGTGCGGATGCCGCCGAGACGGCGGACTTGCTGGGGCCGCTGATCCGTGGCCCGGTGACCAGGGACTGGGTCTGGCAGGTCCCGCTCATGGTGCGCGGCCTAAGGGCCGCTGCGGCCGCCAATCCCCAGGATTCTCCCGAACGGGCGGTTGATGATCTCTCGTTGATCTGGGATGACCCGAGCCGCATACCAGGACAGCCGGTGCCCCTGAACGTGCCAGAGCTGGCCGAGAGGTGAGGTGGATGACTGTTCAGCCCGATTCTCCGCTGGACCAGCTGATCTACCGCGGTACTGGCGAGCCGCACCGCGGCATCGAGCAGCTTCCGCCGCCGCCACCCTGGCGGAGATTCGATGGTATGGCGCCCAGTGTGCGTCAAGAGAAAACCGAGGCCCGGCTCAGTCAAACGAATCGTGCCCTCGCCTACCGGCCGAGTCCCGAGGCCGTGGAGATGGTCAATGCGGCGCTCCTGCTACGCCGCCCGCTTCTTGTAACCGGCAGCCCTGGAACCGGTAAGTCGTCTCTTGCTTTCAGCGTCGCCCATGAGCTTGGGCTCGGGCCAGTGTTGCTGTGGCCGATCAGCAGGTCCTCGACGTTGCACCAAGGGCTCTATCACTACGACGCCATCGGCAAGCTGGATGTAACAAGCCTCAGCGCAACGAGAATGGATGCCCCAGCGCCGGATATCGGGACGTTCGTTCGCATCGGGCCGCTGGGTACCGCGCTGCTGCCTTCGGTTGAGCCCAGGGTCCTGCTGATAGATGAGCTGGACAAGTGTGACATCGATCTGCCGGGCGACCTTCTGCACGTCTTCGAGCAGGGCGGCTTCGATATCCCGGAACTCGCGCGGGTTTCCGCCGAGCAGCCCGACATTAGGGTCCTCACCGCGGATGGCGGCTCTGCGGTTGTCTCACGGGGGGTCATCACCTGCTCGGCCTTCCCGATGGTCGTGATCACGAGCAGCGGTGAACGCGAGTTCCCGCCGCGGTTCCTCCGGCACTGTCTACGACTGGAACTCAGCCCGCCCACCCGGGACGAGCTCGCGGCGATCGTCACCGCGCACCTTGGCCAGGATCTGGCCGACCGCAGCAAGGACCTTATCGAGCGTGTGATAGCGCGCGGCGACGTGTCTCTCGCAGTCGATCAGCTGCTGAACGCCATATACCTCGCGAGTTCATGGACGGGCACAACGGTGAGCGGCGAGCGCCTGGTCGAGACACTGCTCCGGCGGACGGAGACAGACGACTGGGCATGATTGACCAGCTGCACGGCGCACTGTTTGAACTCGGCGCGGATCTCAGCGCCGAGGAAGTCGCCGACGCGCTGTGGCTGGCACAGCACATGCCCTTCCGCCGGGATGCGACCAGGCCCCGCCGCCTCCGCATTCCGCCGTCAGAAACCGATCAGGCGCCCCTGCCATCCACGCTCGACCTGGCCAGGGCGCTTCGTCCGCTCCGCCTGGGACTCCGGATCGCCACGTCCTCGCGCTGGGAGGAGCAGGAGACAGCAGCCGCGCTGGCCGAACGGCTGCCGTGGCCGCCTGCCACGCCGCCGGTGCATCAGCTCCCTTTCGACCTGACGCTTGTGGTAGACGCCGGACTGTCCATGGAGTTCTGGCGCCCGACCGTACAGCGATTCTCCGCCACCCTCGGGAACAGCGGAATCTTCCGCGACGTCCGATCGTGGCAGCTGGACACCGAGGTGCCCCGTGGGACCAAGCCGACATTGCGCACGCAGGGGGGCAGCCAGCACCGGCATCCGTCGGAACTCATCGCTCCTGGCCGACGGCAGATCATTCTGGTCCTCAGCGACTGCGTAGGACCTGCATGGCGGGACGGCTCGGTCTCATCGGTGCTGAGACTGTGGGCGCGCCAGCAACCCGTCGCCGTCGTGCAGATGTTGCCGCAGCGGCTGTGGCGGTGGTGCGCGCTCGAACTCGACCGCGTGCGCTGGCAGAGCACGCCGGAACCGGGCGCGCCCAACAGTCAGCTGCGCTGGCGGGCACGCGACCACCCAGGCTCATCGCCTGGCATTGCGGTGCCTGTGCTGGAACTCGACGCACGCTGGCTGGCCAACTGGGCGAGGGTGCTCTCTGGAACGGACACCGGGTGGGTTAACGGCGTCGCCCACATCCTCAAGCCCGCGACCATGGCGGGGACAGGGCATACCGAGGAGTCCCAGCTCGCCCCTGCTGATCGGCTCACCCGGTTCAGTGGCTTCGCGTCCCCCCAGGCGATGAATCTCGCCTGTTACCTCGCGGCCGTACCGCTGACCTTGCCCATCATGCGATTCGTGCAACAGCAGATGCTGCCGGAGTCTGCCCCGGCTCACCTGGCCGAAATCTACCTCGGCGGCCTGTTGTACCGGGCGGGCGGCCCGCGTGCACACCGCGGTGCGGCCGACTATGAGTTCCATCCGGGAATGCGTGATCTGCTGCTCACCAGGCTGACCCGCACCGAGATCCTGCGGATCTTCCGGGTTATTTCTGACCAGATCAGCTCTCAATTGTCCACGCTGACCAGAGACGATCCGGCTGCCGCCGACCGGTCCACACCATTCGGCCTCGTCGGCAGCAGAGTTCTTGAGCAGTTGCGCGTCACCGGAACGGTTATGACACCGCCACCGGGCCTGGTTATACCAAGCCCAGTCGTGTCCGCTCCCGCGCCAGCTCCCCCTACCACGCCCCAGCCCGACCCTGCTCGGCCCACGGCACGCGCATCACCTGTCTGGGGGTCGGCCGTCCCGGCCCGCAACCCGAATTTCACTGGTCGCACACAGCTGCTCCTGGATCTTCACACCAAGCTGGAACGGGCCGGCTCAGCAACGCTCACCTGCACGCTGCACGGCATGGGCGGCGTCGGCAAGACACAGCTCGCCATTGAATACGTTCATCGCTTTGGCGCCACCTATGACCTCGTCTGGTGGGTGCCGGCCCAGCAGCGCGCGGGCATCCGCGCTTCGCTGGCCGAGCTATGGCACCGGGTAGGAAACGGGGAAAATGGCAGCACGGACGAGGCGTGGGCCAGGGCACTGGAGGCATTGCGTACCGGAATCCCCTGCGCGCGCTGGCTTGTCGTCTTCGACAACGCGGATCGGCCGGAGGAACTCGGGGAACTGCTGCCCCAAGGACCTGGTCACTTGATCATTACCTCGAGGAATCCGGTCTGGGCGAGACGGACCGAGGCGATCGACGTGGACATCCTGACTACAAAGGAGAGCATCGAGCTAATACGCACATACATGATCCACGGTCCTTCGCTCTCTGACGCGGACGCTGCTCGGTTCGCCAAGGTGACCGGCGGCTTGCCCATCGCGCTCGTCCAGGCTGCGGAGTGGCAGGCCTCGAGCGGCATGCCCGTTAGCGATCACTTGAAGCTGTTCGAAGATGTGCTGCCGGACATGCTGTCGGAAGATCTACCGCCTAACTATCCCGTCTCGGTGCTCGCGACCTGGGAAATGGCTATCGACCAGCTCCGGCGCGATGCCCCCCCAGCCGTGGAACTTCTGGAACTATGCTCGCTTTTCGCGCCGGAACCAATCCATCGGTCGCTGCTGTCTGCGGGCCCGGCCACGGAGCTGCCGCCTGGTCTCAAGGCCATCCTGCATGATCCGGCAACGCTGACCCGAGCGCTCAGGAACCTCAGCAGGTACGCGCTCGTACGCCTTGACTTCGAACGAAACATTGTCGAGGTGCATCGGCTCATCCAAGCTGCGGTCCGGCGGAAAAAGTCCATGTCCGAGCGTCGTCGCACGGAGTTGCGCCATGCGGTCCACGTTTTGCTGCTCCGTGCTTGTGCGGACGACCCGGCCGACCCGCGCGGCTGGGCGACACGCAGCCGGATCCAGCCGCACCTCGTTCCGTCCGAGGCGATCGACTGTGAGCTGTCGCAGGTTCGAGGGCTCGTGCTGGATCAGGTGAAGTTCCTCCAGGCCAGCGGAGACAGCCAGAGCGCTCGCGAACTAGCCCAACTTGCCTGGATCCGCTGGTCGAGCCGACTAGGGCGCGACCATCCCGACTCGGTGGCGGTGCACCGCCGCCTCAGCCAGTAGGTTCCGGGAGAAAGCACATGCTTGACCTCCGTGCCGAGGCAATCAGCAGGTTCGCGCACGAATTGCGGCGGGTGCACGCAGCGGCCGGCGAGCCTTCGTCTTGGGCGCTCCGTACAGCCGGCCAGCGGAGCGGCGTGGACCTCACCCAGACGGCAATCGACGAAGCGCTCACCGGCAAGTCGGTTCCTTCCTGGGAATTCGTCGCGGCCTTCGTGTCAGCCTGCGAAACGATTACCTCAGCCACCGATCTCGGGACATCTGCTGAACTGTTTGACCTGGACCGGTGGCGCCGACTGCACGAGGAGCTGATCACACAGCTGGCGCAGGAGCCAATCGACCCCCGGCAGACCGCGGCTGACCCCGGGGAGTCATCTCCGCCGCCGGGCTCGCTGCCTCAGCCAGCACTCCTCCAGGTCCAACCAGAGCCAACGATCGCCAGAGACTTCTGGACACTCAGAGACCGTTTGTCCTACGCGCATTACGCGGACGCGATCGCCGAGTTTCTCCGCCACAAGCAGACTCTCCCGCCGCTGACGATCGGGCTGAAGGCCCCTTGGGGCGCGGGCAAGACCTCACTGATGCGCATGCTTCAGAACAACCTGGATCCGCAGGATGGCCGACAGCCCTGCAGGCTCCAGCTTGATACGGCCAGTCTGCACAGATACGCCAGGCTAGGCCGCTTGCTGGCTAAATGGCGGCGCGGATATGAGGTCGGCATCAGCAACCTCGAGATCTTGCGACAGATCAATGCGGCCGAGCAAAGTCGGCGTCCCATCGACACCAGTTTGTCCGCCGAACTTCCGCCACCGGAGAAGCTACGGGCTCAACTGGCCCCAGATGCGCCAATGAACGCAAGCGCATGGCGGCCAACCGTGTGGTTCAACCCATGGATGTACCAGGACGGCGAGCAGACTTGGGCGGGGCTCGCCCACGAGATCATCACCCAGGTGACCTGTCGTCTGCAGCCCATGGACCGCGAGCTGTTCTGGCTGCTCCTGAACCTCGCCCGCGTGGACCGTCTTGCGATCCGCCGCCAGTGGTACCGGCTGCTAGCCGGGCGGATGCTGCCCTTCCTGCTGATCTGGGTGGTCTCCGTAGCCGCGACTATCGCCGCGCTCGGAGTCGGGCAGCTGGTTGCCCCGCTACGCGACGCGCTTCGTGACGCCTCGGCCGGCCTTCTCAGTCTCGGCACCCTGGGCCTCGTGATCGGAGGAGGCATCCAAGCGCTGGCCTTCCTCGGGAAGACCGCCACCGGACCACTGGCATCGCTGGTCCGCAGGCCGGACATCTTCTCCGCAAGCCAGCAGTTCTTGACCGGGCAGGTGCAGTCCGGCTTCGATCACATCGTGCCCGATCCCGGATACCCGGGCAGGCTAGGCTTCCTTTATCTCGTGCAGACGGACATGAAGCGGGTCCTTGACCTCATCGCCACGCCGGAACGACCCCTCGTGGTTTTCGTCGACGACCTTGACCGCTGCTCCCCGAGCACCGTCACGCAGGTGATCGAGGCAATCAACCTATTCCTCGCCGGTGAGTTCCCGAACTGCGTGTTCGTGCTCGGCATGGAGCCGAGTGCCGTGGCCACACATATCGAGGTTGCCTATGCCGATCTGGTACGCGCTCAGCGAAAGGGGCACCTGTCTGGCGACTGTTCCAGTCTTGGCTGGCGGTTCCTCGAAAAGATCGTCCAGCTCCCGCTCAGCATCCCTGCGCCGCACAGCGACGCGGACGTCGAAGATTACCTCCTTTCGCTGCTCCTTCTCTCTGATGCCGATCAACCCGATCAGGCGTCAGCTGCCGCTCATCAATCGCCAGGGCCGAGCTATGCTACCGACAACGTGCTCGCTGGAATCGCACCTTGGTCCTCGCCGGAAGAAATCGAAGCGCTCGAACGCGCCATCGCCAACCGGCGCCCAACGCCAGAAACCCTACGCGCGGCCGCGCTCGAAGCTCAGCAAGAAGTCCTCGGGCGCTCCGCCCCACTGCGGCGCTCGGCTTTCGCGGCGGCCAACCGGGTGTTCACTACTCTCTACAGTGACCGGGACGCATTCATTACCCTGAAAGAGTCGGTCCAATTCCTTCCGTCGCGCAATCCGAGAGAAATAAAACGCTTCGTTAACCTGTTCCGGTTTTATAGCTTCATCAGCGAGCGGTACCGGCTCCTCGGCGAGAAGGCCCCGAGCCGAGAGCAGATAGCCAAGCTCGCCGTCTTCGCGATCCGCTGGCCACATGTCGCAAGCGTGCTGAGCATGCACGAAGTGGGCCATTCGTTTGACCAGCTGGAGAACGCCGCACGAAGTGACGACGACAGTCTCTGGGACAAGCTAGTCCACGAAATCCGTCCTGCGATGGACCTCCCCCCCGACACAGAAAACGTCTCAGCGCCTCCAGCCTGGGCCGCCGACCTCCGACGATTCCTCCGAGAAGGAACAGAGATCGGCGCCATCGCCGCCAAGTTCGTCTAGCCCACAAAGAAACACGCTCGTGGAGAAGACCTCGATTAGAGCTGATGACTTGGCTCACGATCGCGGGTTCCACCGAAGCGCGTCGTGCTGGCCTGCGGGCTCTAGGCTTTTCGTGAGCAGATTTGCGCACTACTTAAAGGGTGGCCCGTAGACTGGTTGGTGCTGGCAGGGACTGAGGGCTGAAGGCTCCTGATACGCTACGACTACGTGCCCGACCGCGGGGAGCAGGCGGTCGAGTTCGTGCTACAACAGGCCGAACTGTCTGCAAGTTTGGCCGCAGAGCCGGATTCCTGAGAATGGCCCGTATTCGGGGGCTTGCCGTACGTTTAACTGAACTGGGAAAATGCCGCCGAGAGGCGGTAGCCTCAGGGCATGGCGGGGTCTAGGCTTGGCCTGGACCTCACCAAGGAGTTCCACGAGGACCATGTCTTCCCCAGATCAAGGTTCACCGCCAAGCGCCTTGCCGATGCCGACATTCCGCGCGATGACATTGAGCGTTATCGGGACGCCGTTGACTGCCTCCCGAACCTGCAACTCCTAGCTGGCATCCCAAACGTCGAGAAGCAGGCTAAGCTACCAGACGAATGGCTCGCCACTGCTTTCCCTTCCGCTGAGCAGCGTGCCACTTACCTCCGCGATAACGACCTTGACGGTCTTTCGCTTGACCTCGCGAACTTCCTCGACTACTACGCTAAGCGCAAGGAACGCATGCGGAAGCGCCTGCTAAAGTTGCTTGGCGTGACCAGCGCAAGCCCACCTGTTACCGGCTTATTTCGCTAAAGACGTGATTTTCGCCAGGCTGGCAGCTGGGTTCGCGGTTGGCGCGGCCACCGTCTGGAGATACGGGATCTGAACCGTCACCGGAGACCTCATAGCCGCCCAGGGACACCGCTCATCCGGAGTCTCAGAGCCGGCCGAGGCATCCCGCTGCGTACAGATCGGCGATGTGGTCGCGTATGGCACGTGGCTGCGGCCCGCCGCGGATCAGGATGCCGCATTCGAGGTTGGTTTCCATGGCGCGGCTGGTCAGATTCGCGCTGCCGACGAGCGCGATCCCGTCATCGACGACGATGATCTTGGCGTGGAGGGCGGCGCTGGATCCACGCTCGGACGCGGGCCAGTGCAGGCGAAGCGCTTCCAATCCAGGGAACGGCGTGCTGGCGCCGCTGTAGGAGGGGTTGTCCTCATGCCGCTCCGCAAGCAGGGTAATCGCGACGTCGCGAGCGGATGCTTGGTGCAGGGCCGCGCTGATGAGCTGGTCGGTCTGCGTCGCGAAGCTGACCAGGAGGAGCTCGGCCTGTGCTTCGGAGATGAGGTCGACGACGGTGGCGGCGGTAAGGCGGCTGCTGGTGATGTGAGACTCAGGGCCGGTCCAGACCACGGATACCGACTGGCGGCGGTGTGCCCGCTCTACGGCGTGCGCCGCGCCGCCGAGCAGCCCGGCGACGTAGCCGGGAGCGGTGCCTTCGAGCCTCAAGGCAACCTGTTCACAGATACTGCGCATGATGGGAGAGGCTGTGCTCGCCCGCAGTGCACGCACGGCAGGTACGCCTTGCGCTGCGGCGTGCGCAAGCCGACGGACATCTTCTGACGGCAAGCGCTCGGCGATACGGCAGGCCCAGTCCGTTGTGCCAGGCGCGGCGGGCGCTTCGGTGGGCGTCCCTGCGCCAGCACCAGGACTCGGACCGAACGAGGTGGTCACTGGACCCGGAAGGCGAGGCCGTCGCCCGTGAGATCGACCAGCACCCCGCGGTCGAGCCAGCGGTTGCCGGCCTCGCAGCTTGTCTCCGAGGCGAACAGGCAGGCGTGACAGGCGGCCGCGTGCAGGCTGGTGTACGGGAATGTGGGGACATGCTCCGCGCAAAGCGGGTCGGAGGAGCAATGGGACGCATCCGACAGGGCCAGCCCGAGGAGCCGCTCGAGGTGCCGTCGCTCGCCAAGCGCGACGAGCCCGCCGAGGGTGCCTTCGCTGTCGCTGGCCGCGGTTGATATCAGCACGCCTGCCGCGGGAGCCGACGGCGTGCCGAGGTAGATCCGCTCGCGCAGGCTGGCGGAGGAGTAGCCGCATTCCAGAGCGACCTGGCGCATCAGCAAGTGGCTCAGCGTGTGGATGAGCGTGAACCGGGCGATCGGGAAATTCGGGTTGGGTGTCTGATCACGGTCGAAGGCCCACTGCCGGTAGGCCGCGCCGAGCGCCTGGATATGGCCAAGTTCGGCGACCGAGGTCACCCAGTGCCCGACCGCGTCTTCGCGCAGCTGGAGGAAGATGCCCTCGCCGCGTTGCTCGACGGCTGGTAGCCATTCGGCTGGGCCCCGGCTCAGCGACACCCGGCGAACAGGCTGCAGATCGTCGCGTTCCGGGGCGGACAGCCGGGTGAACCCTAGCAGCGCACGCACCTCGCGCAGGCGGCTGACCAGCACTACCTGGTCGAGCAGTAGGTAGTAGCCGGACGGCGAAGCCGTCGGCGTGGCGCGGAAATCGGCGTCCTGCCGTTCGGTGGTCGGCCGGGACAGCAACTGCCACTCCGCGTCGCGCAGGTCATCGGACGACGAAGGCGCGGCGGGACCGCCTGCGCCGCGGATCTTCTCGATGCACGCCCAGACTTCCTCGATCGGATGGGCGCGTAGCGCTCGGAGTGCGTCCATCCCGTCGATGATGGCCTGCGCGACCTCGGGAGATTGCTGCGCGCCCAGGATGTTCCAGTGGGCCGCGACGATGTCCTCGACCGTCTGCCCATGCGGCAGGTGCAGCGCGCTGGCCCGGATCGGGAACCACAAGTTGCTGGCGCCGAGGACGATGAGCCTCAGCCTTTTGCCGCACGGGTAGAACCGCTGCAGATGCGGATGGCGACCGCGGCATACGGGCAGCTTGTCCCAGCCGCCGGTGCCAGCCGCTTCTTGGATGGACCGGCTGGCACCGCAGGAGCATCGCACGGTCACCCGCGGGCCGAGCGTGGACGCGGCGTCGGACATCGACAGCTGCGGTCCGTCGCACACGCCACCGTCCCGCAACTGGTGGACGTACTCCACATAGGGGAAGTCATCCAGGTGCCCGTCCTCGCAGACGACGAGGAACCGCGCGGGCACGCAGGCGCGGCGGTTCGCCGGGCGCGCGGCCCCCTGCCGTGGGCAGTGCGCGTGCACGTACTTGGCCAAGTCGGGTCGGCGGCCCCACCGGTGGATGAGCTCGAACTGGCCAGGCGGGTCAAGCGGTCCTAGCCGGTGGCAGCGCGGGCAGCGCACCCAGCGGGGGAATGGCGTCACCGGCACGCCGACCCGGGTGTACGGGTCGTCCTTCTCCGACGGATCCCACGGAGCGTGCCGCAGTGCTCGCACCTGCGGGCCCAGGATCCGGCGCGCCGTCTCGAGCAGCCGCGGTTCCTCGATCGAGTCCTGGTGCTCGGGACTCCACGCGTCCAGGCCGCGGACGATCACGCTCATCGACGGCAGGTCCACGGTCGCCCCAACCCCCGCGGTGGTGACCAGATGGCTGGGCCTGGCTTGCCCGATCCGGGTGGGGTCGCGGCGCGGGCCGGCGCCGGATGAGACAGGAACGGTCATGAACCGCCTCCGGATGCTGAACGCTCATAACTCCAGGCTGGCGCGTCGCCAAAGCTGTGGTCCTCCCGGTCGAGCTGCAGCAGGATCTCAGCCTCCACCTCGCGCAAGCTCAGCGGCGCCGACCACAGGTCCCATTCGCCCGCGTCCGGGTCGCGCAGCAGCCCGGTCACGTCGGTGCCCACCTCGTAGCCGAGGCGCCCGGTCTGCACCGACTGCCGCCGGCCGTACCAACTGTCCAGCCGGTGCCGCAGCTCTCCACCCGCAGCGACCGC
>Ga0335075_10017225_pt1 | contig 10754 bp, 6 predicted proteins | sample Lox_Sample_24_FD_206723 | JGI IMG/M metagenome (GOLD analysis project Ga0335075, IMG submission 206723) | Soil microbial communities from Loxahatchee National Wildlife Refuge, Florida, United States - Lox_Sample_2.4 | ecosystem: Environmental > Terrestrial > Soil > Wetlands | place: USA: Florida... | reverse complement strand
ATGGAGCCATGGACCGCTGCGATCCCGAGACCAGGAACTTCCTGTCGCGGACGCCGGGACTCAGAAGGCTGCTCCCTGAAGCCTCAGTCTTCGATTTTTACGGCAGCCAGATTACCATCCGCTCCGGGGTGGTCTCAGTGCCGGGAGGGCCGGCAGCCGAACACACCTGGCATGAGCTGGTAGGCGCTGATCCACATGCGCCGGCGGAGTTCACCACCCGCCTGCTGGCCAGGGATCGCGGCTGGCTGGCTGCGTATTTCGACGCTCTTGCACGCGTCAGCCCGGAGCAGCAGGCGCACATTATGGAGGGCGGCGGCGGCCTGAAGCAGCTCTACGACTACTACCGCGCGCCGGTCATGAATGACAGCGCTGCGGCGGGGGTGTTTCCCAAAAACAGTGAGCTGCTTCTTCTCTTCACTCGTCTGCAGTGGCAGCCGAACGGCGACCCACGCGTTCCTGGCGACCTTGCGGACTGGCGCGACATCTTTACCCGCTCGGCGAAGACCGTGGGCTATCACGACTGGGCACGGCGCGGACGGAACATCGACACCCCGCAAAAGCTGCTCGGCGAGCTGGTGGCAGGCTCCAACATCGAAACCGACATTGGCCCGCTTGAGGTCTATCTCCAGTTGAGCGCCATCGAGGGCGGCCGGTCCACATCGGCGCCCTTGTCGAATGAGGCAGTGCATCTTCTGGCGGAGAATTTCGTCCGCTTCTACAACTGGTATTCCATCTTCTCCGAGTTTCCGGCTCTCGACGATTCGTCGATCACGCAGTTTATCGATGCGGCCGATCGAGTGGACAAGATTTCCAACCCCGCGCTGCGCGCCAATGCTCTCGGATCGTTTCAGGCGGACGTGGGCCTGTGGCAGATCTTCGCTCGCCAGGGCGAGATTCCGCCGGCCGCGCTCAACACGTCCTGGCAAAGCGCCATCCATCCCTTTGCCGGGGTAAGCACATCGCAACAACTCTTCGACGCCGCGCGCGGCTCGCTCGGCGCTACACTACAGGCGGTCTCCGGCCATGCCGATCTGACTCAGGATCAGATCGTCGATCTGCTCGCCGGACCGCCGCAGCAGACCGAGACCGGCCGGCGCGTCCACCAGGAGCTCGCGCGCCGAATCCACTCCGTACTCGATGACCAGCGTCTGGTCTCGCTCGATACCCTGTACGGTCTTTACGACGGCCTGAACGACATGGCGCACGGCGCCGCGGTGGGCGACAGCCTGATCCAGCTCGCCGGCAATCTGCGCGAGTTCGAGCTGCCGCGTCCCATCTTTACCGAGGGCGAAAAGACCACATGGTCTCCGGTGATCTACACCAACCGGCACGCCGAGCTGCAGATTCGCACTGATCTGACCAGCGTCATCCGCACGCCCGGGTCGGCCACGCAGCTTGAGGCGGCGCGCGGCCGGCTCACACCCTTCCTGCGCGACACGCTGGTCGGCCTCAACTACGCCTACTACGAGCCGCCGGGCGCGCAGGTGCTGCACAACAATCCGCTGTTCGTTCGCTCCCATGATTTCTCCACTGTCTCCGTACAGGGCGTGCAGCAGATATGGGGTGCGCCGGAGCTGATCGGCATTGGCGTGACCGCCGGCGGCGGCGCTTACCTTATGGGCTCGCTCGCTGACCTGCCCTACGCGCTGGCCTCGGTCGAGCAGGACTTCATCGCTCCTGAAAACATCCAGGCCCTCATCTGGAAGGAGACCGTTCCGCAGCTTCTGGTCGGCGCCATCCTGCCGCGCTGGTGGGGCGTGAGCGCGTCTGAGATGCATGCCGCGGCGCTCTACCAGCGTGCCGGCGAGGAGCTGCTTGCCGCCTCGTCGACCCATCCCGATCTGCGCCTCAAGGTCGAAGCCATTCTCGCCAACCACGTGAACCCGGCGCGGCTCGACCGCATCGATGAAGCGCTGCGCGGCCCCGGCGGCTCAGCGTCGTCGACCGCGCAGGTGCTTCCTTCAGGCACTTTCTATCTGGCTGCCGAATATCGCCGCCTCTATCCCGATCAGGCTGCAGCGTGGGGACCGGCGAGCCGCGAGCTCGATGAGCTGGTGCGCAAGCATCCCGCAGAGGCCGCTCCAGAGCGCATATCGAGAGACTTTGGCGTGCCGCATCCGGCCATGGAACAGAGCGACACCTGCATGCTCGTCAACACCGGGCTGTTTCCCGTTTCGGGCGGCTATACGAGCCGCCTTTTCGGTGAATCGTGGGAATCGAGCAATCTCTATTGGGCGCGCCTTGCCGACGAGATGGGCTACTCGCCGGTCACCCTCAACATTCTGGTGCCGGAGCTTACCCGCCGCATGATCGTGAAGATCTTCGCCACGAACATCGACGACTGGCCGGCCCTGCTGCGCGCCATGCAGGAGACCGGAGACGAATTCAAGCACGGCCGAATCACCGTGCAGGCAACCAGCACAGCGGCAGGCCAGTAAAGGCTGTGTTGAGCGCGAACCGTATCCCCGTGACCGTGAAAAGAGTGACCATGAAAAGAGCGAACATGAAAAAAGGATCATTCGTTGTTTTCGGCATCTGTTCTGGAATGCTTCTTCTCGTGGGCGCCGATCCCAAACGCCCCGCGGCCCAGGACGACTCCAGCCACTTCCGCGTCAACGTGGTTCTGGTGCAGCTCAACGTAGCGGTCACCGATCATAAGGGTAATTACATCGGCAACCTTCGCCCGGAAGACTTCGCCGTCACCGAGGACAACATTCCGCAGCATATTGCCACCTTTGAAGAAGGCAACGGGACCGCCGTCGCGGTGAGCAATTCGACTGCGGCAACCGATGCTTCGGCTCCAGCTCCCACAGCGGCCAAAGACACGCAGACGGCGGCAGCCTCTTCCGCCCGTGCGGACGACGTACAGGTCTCACACGGCGGCGGGTCCAACGTCTTCATTCTCTTCGACACCAGCAACTACATGTATCGCCAGTTCGTTTTTGCCCAGGACGCAATCGCCGATTTCGTGCGCTCCATGGACGACGCCAGCCGGATCGCGTTCTACTCCTACAGCCGCAATCTCTCCCGCTCCGCCACACTCACCACAGACCGCTATCGCGTGGTGAACGGCGTGCGCAGCACGGTGGCCGGCGACGACGCCGCTCTCTACAACAGCCTGCTGATGACGGTGGAAGACGCGGCACGGCTCAAAGGCCGCAAAGCCATCGTCGTGTTCTCGAACGGTCCCGATAATGCCAGCTCGGTGCCGCCCGAGGATGTGGCCGAGCTGGCTCAATCCACCGGCACCATCATCTACATCATCAGCACCCGGCTGGCGCAGGCCGAGCCCGTCTCCGCTGCGGCCTTTGCACGCATGAGCAAGGCCACTGGGGGCCGCGCTTACTTTGCCGGCAACTGGCGTCAGGAGCAGCAGGCCTTCACATCCATCCGCGACGATCTCTCGCACCTTTACACGCTCAGCTACTATCCGCAGGCCAATCCCAACCGCGGCTGGCGCACCATCAAGGTGCGGCTGGTCGGCAAAGACCTGCAGAAGTATCACATCCGCACTCGTGATGGTTACCGCCTGTTGCCGCACATCGCCGCAGCCGACGACAACGATGTGGCGACCTCGGCTACCGGGCAGGACACCGACGACGATCCAAAGTAGGCCACCAGCGGATGGCAGCAGGCGCACGCACTCTGCCTTCGGCGGACGCGCGCAGACGTTCTGTGAATCTCAGGGATTACTCGCTCCGTGTCCAGAGCTCGCTCACCAGCAATCCGCCCAGCCGCCGCTGCCTCTTCACCGGCGCAAACCCGGCCGCGCGCAGCGCCGCGTCGTAATCCGGCAGTGTCCGCACCGCGAGCCCCGTGAGCAGCCCGAAGGCTTGATAGAGCAGCCAGACGACCGGCCGGGCCAGCGCGCGTCCAAACAAGCCTTCCGGCTCGGCAAACTCCGAGACCACCCACCGCGCCTCCGGCTGGATCACTTCACGCATCTTTGCCGCCAGTGCTTCAACCTCACTGGTTGTCAGGCAATCGAGAAAGAAGTGCGTAACGATCAGATCGCAGGGCTCGGCATAAGATGCGGTACGGGGCTGCCAGGCGCGCGCATCGGCACAAACCGCCCGCACCCGGCCGGAATGCGCACCAGCCCGGCGCAGTAACGAGCGCAGCATCGCGTCGCTCACATCCACGGCTTCGATTGCGATCTGGGGATTGGCCGTCAACAGCCGCGCCGTAAAGCGCCCGTCGCCGTCGCCCAGTACCACGGCGCGGCGGCACTCGCCGAGCTCATCGAGAAACGCGCACCGGCACCACCATAGCCACGGGCCAAAGCTCGCGTACTCCATCCAGCGATAAAGCCCCGCCAGCCGGTTGAAATTTGCCGTCCGTCCGCTCTGCGCCGGGTCTCTCTCTGCAGAGCTCCCATCGGCGATTGCCCCTTCCGTTCCGTTGCGCGCGGCCGTGTGTGTTTCCGCTGTCATCGAGCGAGCCACGGCATCAGCCATGCCGCCGCCAGCAGCGGAGCCGGAGCCAGCAGCGCCAGGTCCGCCGCGGCGCGCAGAGTCACAGGACTCAACCGGCCGCGCCCGCGGTCGAGCAGTGCCAGCAGCAGCGCACTCACCGCTGCAGCGGCCAGCAGCAGGACAAAACGCGGATGTGCCCATGCGGCCGCCGTCGCCGCCGCGCCCGATAAGGCGATGAGGCAGCCGCATCCGGCGAGCGGCATCCCCGTGTGCTCATCTTTCTGAGACTCCCAGCGGTCGATCGCGTGGCAGTTGAGCCACGCCAGCGACGTAAAGACCGCCGCCGCGCCGGCCAACGGCCATAGCGCTGCATGATCCAGCCACAGCGCTCCAAACGCAGGCAGCGCGCAACCTGCTGTGAACAGCGTTCCCACCAGCAGCTCTTTGGTCAGCAGACTCGATAGAAACGGCCTCGATCGATGTCCCGCATGCACCCGCGCAAAGTACGCAAAGGATGCGGCAGCCAGCACGGAGTCGCGCTCCCGGGCTACCAGCGGCATGAAGGCAAAAATCAGCCATCCTGCCGCGCCCGCCGCCACCGCTCCGAGGGGCAGCAAAATGTGCCGATGCCGCCAGTGAAAGTAGTGCCGCTCGCGCAGCCGTTCCATCTCGGCCGTCCGCAGCGCGCCGCGCGTGTCGAGCAGGCGGTCGAAGATGTAGACCGCCCAGACCGTAAGCGCAATCAGCAGAGGAATCCAAGCTGCCAGCCGCACTCCCGCAGCCCAGGCGAAACCCAGCGTCCAGACTATGGCCACGGTCGGCGCATCCAGGCTGGCGAGATGCCAAAGCTCCAGCCCCCGCGCTCTCAGCACAGCCGGGTCGCGGGTCGCGGCACGAGCTACCTTCTCGAAGTGCAGCCCCGCATCGTAACTCGTGCTGGATCTCGATGCATCGCGCGCCGGAAGATGGGGAAGGGTAAGCGCCACCAGTTCAATTGTAAGAGAAATTGCCAAATTCAGTCGGCAGCGTTGGCCCGCTTGTGGGCCGGCTTGGTTCGCACCGCGGCTTTTTCGACAACCTTTTCTTTGCTGTTTCCTTCTGCATGCTGTTGCTTTGGAAGCGCATCCAGGTCAGCTTTGCCTTCGGCCAACTGCATCAGGAAGTTCTGGCTGGCGAAGGCCGGCGCGTCTTTCAATAGCTTGCAGGCGCGCAGATAGCTGCCGTCGGCCTGCTGCAGCCGCGCTTTGACCGTATCGGCCAAATAGGCCGGCAGAATCTCATCCTGAATGCGGGCAGCGGCCACCGGGTCGCGCACCGGAAACACCACTTCGCAGCGCTCGAAGAGGTTGCGCGGCATCCAGTCGGCAGAGCCCAGGTAGACTTCGTCATTGCCGCCATTGGCAAAGTAAAAAATCCGCGAGTGCTCCAGGAACCGGCCTACGATCGAGCGCACGCGAATCCGCTCCGAGAGTCCCTTTACACCGGGCCGCAGAATCGAGACCCCGCGGACGATCAGGTCAATCTCCACGCCGGCCTGCGAAGCATGGTAGAGAGCTTCGATCACGGAGGGTTCGAGCAGCGCATTCATCTTGGCAACAATGCGCGCCGGCTTTCCCGCCTGCGCGTGTTCGGCCTCGCGTCGGATCAGCCGCAGGAAGCTCTCGGCCATGGTCAGTGGAGCCACCAGCAGCGGGCTGTAATCGTCGATCTCGGCGTGAGCGGTCAGATAATTGAAGACCATGTGCACCCGCTCGGTAATCTGCGGATCGCAGGTCAACAGGCTCAGGTCGGTATAGAACCGCGCCGTTACCGGGTTGTAGTTGCCCGTGCCCAAGTGGCAATAGCGCCGCGTCTGCCCGTCCTCGTCGCGCCGTACCAGCATGGCCAGCTTGCAATGAGTCTTGAGCCCTACGACGCCGTAAAAGACCTGCACGCCGGCGTCTTCCATGCTGCGCGCCCACCGGATATTCGACGCCTCGTCGAACCGCGCCATCAGCTCCACCACAACCGTGGCTTCTTTGCTCGCTCCGGCTTCAGTCAGCGCCTGGAACATCGGCGAGTCGCTGCTGGTGCGATAGAGGGTCTGCTTCATCGTCACCACCGCCGGGTCCTGCGCGCCCAGTTGGATGAACTCCACCACCGGATCGTATGCGTCGTAGGGATGGTGAAGCAGCACGTCGCGATGCCGCAGCTCGTCGAAGATGCCCACAGCTTTGCGGCTCAGCACCAGCGGCTTGGGGGTGAAGGGCTGGAACTTCAGATCGGGCCGTTTTACATCCTCATAGAAAAACATCACGCGGGAGAGATTCACGGGCCCATCGCTGGGAAACACCTGGTCCGCGTCGAGCTCGAAGTTCACCCTGAGCCGCTCCACAATCTCCGCGTCTGCACCAGCCTCGATCTCCAGGCGCACTGCATCGCCCTTGCGCCGGTTATGCAGCTCCACGCGGATGGCCTCAAGCAGGGATCGCGCTTCTTCTTCTTCAAAGTAGAGGTTCGAATTGCGGGTCACGCGAAACGAGGCGTGCGCCAGCACCTCGTAGCCGCGATACATGCCGGCCAGGTGCTGCGTAATCAGGTCCTGCAGCAATAAATAATCGTGGGCCCCGTCGCCCGAGGGCAGCCGCACAAACCGGTGCAGGGCGCGCGGCACCGTGACAACACCCAGCACCTGCGGCCCCGAGCTGCGCCGCTTGGCCCGCAACAGCAGCGCCAGGCAGAGAGCTTTGTTGAGCACGCGCGGAAACGGATGCGCCGGATCAATCGAGATTGGCGTCAGCAGCGGATCCACTTCGCGCTGAAAGTAGTCCTTGGCAAAGGCGCGCGCTTCGTCGCCAAGTTCATCCCACTCCAGCAATCGCACGCCCTGCTTGCGAAGCTCGGGCAGAAGATGGTCGTTCCAGCAGCGATATTGCGCTGCCACAAACTCGTGAATATCGGCAGTCAGCCCGGCCAGCGACTCGTCCGGCCGCAGCCCGTCGTAGCCGGGCTCCCGATAGCCGTCTTCAATGCGCTGCATCAGCCCGGCCTGGCGAACCTCCACGTATTCGTCCAGATTCGAGCCGGTAATGGCCAGGAACTTCACCCGTTCGAGCAGGGGGTTGGCCGCGTCTTCAGCCTCTTCCAGCACGCGCCGGTTGAATTGCATCCAGGAGTGGTCCCGGCCGTTGAAAAGTTTCAGCTTTTGCGTAGGTCTCGGCATGGGTTCGGGTCCGTGCGCCGTGTTGGCAGTCTACAGCGTTTCCCTTGGGGTTTGCATTTCTGACACTTGCGCTTCTGGCGCTTGCGTTTCGAGCCGCGCGCCGTCATGAGAATTGTTTCATCTTGAACAGATACAGCATCGGGCCGCAGGCCAGTGTTAACGGTCCGCGAAAAAGCTGCGCAAGCCCGGGCATTCATACCCCGGCATTCATACCCCGGCATTCATACTTGAACCGCTGAGTGATTTTTTGAAAGGGCATCGCTTCAGCCGTGCCGCAGACCCGCCGGAAATCTGCGAGGCTTCAGCTCCCCGAGGGATGGTTTGGAAGAATTCAATACATCCCGCAGCGGCTATAACATTTTCGGAATTACTGTAGACCGAAAGCAGGCACTCAAGTGGCTTTTTCCTCGAGAAAAAGCCACCATTCGCGGCCTTCAAAAAGGCTACGTGTATTCCGAAAATGCTCTGAAGCCGAAAAAAAAGACGCCGTGACCGGCATGGTTGAAGCCGAGCCCTTTCAAAACGGCAAATTCATTTCGACGCTGCATGCCATTGCGCCGCCGCGATTCGTCACTCCCACGGTTGACGCCACCCCCCATCGAGGCCGAGGATAGAGTCTAGCCTCGCCCGCACCATCCCCCTTAAGAGAGGAGTTTTCCATGCCTGAAGAAGCGGCGCACTCCAGCCTGATTCCTCCTCAGCCCATGCCTGCCGGAGCCCAGGAGTTCACCAGCCGCGTGCACAGCCTGCTCGACGGCCGTCCTAAAGACAGCGCTACGGTCGACCGCGCATTGGAAGGTATGGACGCAATCCTGGACCTGATCGCCGCCGGCCTCTACAACCTTGCCTCCATGCTCGTCGGCGAAGGCGAAGACAGTATTCGCCTGGTGGAAACCGCCGTAGCCAACGCTGAAATCGGTTCCTGCGAGACTGCCGAGCAGGCCCGCAGCGCCAGCCGTGTGGCTCTGTGCAGCGCGGCGCTCGAGCTGATTGCGCGCCGCGACGCTTCGAGCCTGGCCGCGCCCGCTGAAGTGCCTGCGCCGCAGACCTGCATCGAAGACGACGAACTCGACGCCGTGGGCGTTTCTCCGGCCGAGCTGGAGCGTCTTTTTGCCGGTCCCGACCGCGACCGCGCGCGCAGTTGGCTCGCCGCGCTGCCCGCAACTCTGCGCACCGTTTTTGCGCTCCGCGCCGTGGCAGGATTCACCGCCCGGGAGACTGCCTCTTTGCTGGCTGCGCACGGCGGACCCGCCGCCGCAGGCTGGACGCCCGAATCCGTCCGCGAAATCTTTCGTCAGGGGCTTTGCTCGCTGGCCTCGCAACTGCTTCATGCGTCCACCACCCGCTGAGCGCCGCAGCGCGGCAGTTGCCGCCCTCTTTCCACTGAAAGCGGAGGCATAAAGCGTTTCCTGGCCTCCTTTTGAACAGCTCGATCCACTACATTAAGAAGCGTGGCGCACCCGTTGTGCATCCATTCTGTAATAGCCATTTTCAGGCGATTTTTTCGCCCCGAGTTGAGCAAGGTTGAATTTGTCCAGATACGCCATCCAGAATGCATTTTGTGCCTATGCGGCCGGCCTTCTTTTGAGCCTTTTCATCATGGTTCCACAGGCAGCTCAGGGCCAGTCGGCGCCGCAGCCTGCGGGAGTCACCGCCGGCTCCTTTCAGGGCAGCGTGGTGACGGGCCAGGCCTCGCCCGAGCCTATCGGCCTCTCCCTCAACGATGCGATTCAACGCGGGCTTAAGGCCAACCTCGGCATCATCCTGAGCGGCACGCAATCCGATGCCGCACGGGCACAGCGCCTCAGCGAGCTCCAGGAGCTGCTGCCATCCATCGATTTCAGCGCCAAGGAGTCGGTACAACAGGTCGACCTGCCGGCCGAGGGGCTGCGCATCCCCGGCCTGCCCACCATCATCGGGCCCTTCGGCTACACAGACGTGCGCGCGTCGCTCTCCTGGTCGCTGGTGAATGTGAACTCGCTGCGCACCTATCTCGCCGATCGCCATAACTTCGCAGCGGCGCAGTTGACCGCGCAGGACGCACGCGACATGGTGGTGCTCACCGTGGGCAACGCCTACCTGCTGGTGCTCGCCGATGAGTCCGAAGTCAGCAGCGCCCAGGCTCAAGTGGCCACATCGAAGGTCTCGCTCGATCAGGCCGTCGCCAATCACCAGGCCGGCACGGCGCCGGAGCTCGATGAGCTGCGCGCCCGCGTCGATTATCAGTCGCAGGAGCAGAAGCTGATCTCCGCGCAGGATGCTCTCGAAAAAGATAAGCTGGCTCTCGCCCGCGCCATCGGCCTGCCGCTCGCGCAGCAGTTCTCGCTGACCGATCAGGCGCCCTACGCCATCTACGATCAGTTCGACATCAATGCGCTCATCGCCAAGGCTCAGGCCAACCGCAAAGATCTCGCCGCGATGGTGGAGCAGGTGAAAGCCGCCGAGCAGCAGCGCAAGGCCGCAACCGCCGACCGCCTGCCGACTGTCAAGGCCGACGCCGATTATGGCGACATCGGCACCACGCTGTCTCACTCGCACGGCACTGTGGATGCGACGGCAACGCTGAGTGTTCCGGTCTTCAAAGAATTCGCGCTGCGCGGCGAAGCGCAGCAGGCCCAGGCGCAACTGGACACAGCCAAAGCCCAGTTGAGCGACAAGAACGCGCAGATCGACGCCGATGTGCGCGACGCGCTGCTCGACATCCAGTCGGCGCAGCAACAGGTTGAAGTGGCACGGTCCAGCGTGGATCTGGCCAATGAAGCTCTCAGGGAAGCCCAGGAGCGGTACAAGAACGGAGTTGACAATAATCTGGCTGTCAGCGAGGCCCAGCAAGCCGTGGCCCAGGCCGACGATCAGTATGTCGCCAGTCTTTACCGTCACAACGTGGCCAAGCTCAGCCTGGCCCGCGCACTGGGAGCCGGAGAGAACTACAAGAGCTATATGGGAGGAAAGTAATCGTGGCCGATAGTCATACGAACGAACCGGGCGCAGACACCGAGATCGCGCAACCGCCCAAGCGCCGCAGGGGATTGATCGTCGCGGTGCTCGCGGTGCTCGTTGTGGTCGCAGTCGGGCTGTGGTGGCGCTCGACGTACAGCGAAGATACCGACGATGCCCAGGTGAACGGCCACCTCATC
>Ga0335075_10017223_pt1 | contig 10754 bp, 12 predicted proteins | sample Lox_Sample_24_FD_206723 | JGI IMG/M metagenome (GOLD analysis project Ga0335075, IMG submission 206723) | Soil microbial communities from Loxahatchee National Wildlife Refuge, Florida, United States - Lox_Sample_2.4 | ecosystem: Environmental > Terrestrial > Soil > Wetlands | place: USA... | reverse complement strand
TTGTAGATGGCGGTCGCCGCTGACACGGTGTTGTCCGCCATCTCGTGTGGCAGGTTGTCGTAGTAGTCGAAGGTCATGATGTCGACGACGGCGATCTTCGCGTGGTTCTGCACGGCGTTCTGGAGTACGTAGGCTCCGCCCTGGTCGATTCCCGTGGTGTTGGTTGGGATCGTGTAGACGAATTGCACGGTGCGACCGGTCTGCGCGGCCCAGTGCTCGACCATGGCGATGGCCTGATTGCGCCGGTTAATGCCCGCGTAGTTGTTCAGCGAGTCTTCTTCGGTGTCCAGGTCGATGCGCGTCACGTTGTAGGTGGTGATCACGTTCTCGTAGGCGGCGGCGATGTCGGCCACGTTGTGGCAGCTGTCGGCGAGCTCGGTATCGTCACTGTCAGCGGCCGCGCCGCCGAAGGAAGGCACGACCTGGCCGCCTGCGGCCTGCAGGGCCGCGATACTGGCCGCGTAGGTACCGACGGGAGTGCTGGGGTCGCCGTTCCAGTCGACCGTGCACGAGCCTGGTTGCGCCGTCTGCAGGAAATCGAGGGTCAGGTACTTGACCCCGGCACTGGCCGCGGTCGTCGTCAGGCTGTTCGACGGCCCAACATACGGTGCGAAAACGTGCGGGGGAAGCACGTTCGCCGTGCCCTGCGCCGCGTCCGCGCTGGCAGCCGAGGCACCGATGCCGCAGATGCCCGCTCCCCACAGCAGCGCGCAGCATGTACCAGCAACGAAAGCTCTGAACAGATGACGCGGCTGCCGCACAGGCCCCGCCCTCCCTAGTCAATCGCAAATTTTGTTAGTTAACTTTCCTATTTACTAGGGAGACCGGGCACAGTCAAGGGGTGCGGTGGCCACAAGACGTCAGACTGCGTCTCAGCTGCTCAGCGCGATGCGATGCGGGAAGCGGTGCACCTCCTGCGGCCAGCCGACCGCGACCGCGATCCGCCCGGCCCAGTACCGCGCCGCCGCATTGTCAGCCACATCGACGACCGCGAAACCGGCCCTGGCGGACGTGCACCTCTCGCGCAGCTGCTCCAGCGTGAGGTCGGTCAACCGCATAGCCAAGAACTCGCGGGCTTGTTCAGAGCAGGCCGCTCACTTCGTGCACCTCGCCGCACGGGACGTTCAGCGCCGCATGATGCCTGCGAATAGCCTCCTCGTCAGGGCCGTCCAGCAGGCAGTAGACATTGCCGTCGCTGTTGTGAAACAGCTCAACCTGCCGCACTCCGAACTCATCAGTAGCGCCGTCGCGCGCCCCTTGGGCTATCTGCTCGATTGCCTCCGGCGGAAGCTTCAGGTCGTCGTGGTAGTCCATGAACCTAGGCATGTCGTCCCCTCCTGAACCGGTTGTACCTGGCAACTCTGCTCTCGCGGGCACCGGTTGTCTACGACCTTGCATCGCGGTCGCCGACAGGTGCAGCTCGGGGATGGACGTGCTCTCTTGCGGCTGGCGTGTCGGCTGTTCGCCCGCGGTCAGAGCGCAGGACGGTGCGGGAACATTCTCATCGAGCGGCGCGTTGCCAGGAGAGGACGCGACATATCGTGTTGCTTTCGGGGTGGGCCTGGGTCACTGACGGACTCCGGGCCATACGAGGTGAGCGTGATGACCGGTTGGTATTCAGAACAGACGCCGGGCAGGTCGGCTAGGGTCATGATCGCCCTGACGCTGCTCGTACTGCTGCTGGTGGCGGCGGTGCCGGTGGCCCTGCTTGCCGCAGTCGTAATGATGATGCTGGGACACGTCGTCGGCGGGCTCGCGCTGTTCGGCGGCTCAGTCCTCGCCGCGGCTGTGAGTGTCGCGCTCGCGGGCGTGACCGGGATGCACCACCTGCGTAAGCTGCTCTTCCGGGGCAACCTCCACGTCGTGCAACTGGACCGCACACAGTACTCCGACGTCGCAGAGCCGAAGAGCAACGACTACACCGACGTTCTGCAGCTGGACCGCAGCGAGTACACCGAGGTTCGCTGAGCCTCACCGGGCCGATTCTGCCCAGGCTGGAATCACAAGAGGTCGAACGGTGGCTGAGCGGCCTCCTGCTCGCTGAGCTGCAGCGGAAGTTCCACCCGGCCTATGCGCGCGGCCCGGTAAGCCGCGTAGATCAGTTCGAGTACGGCGCGACCGTCTGCGCCGGTCTCCTGCGGCATCGCGGCGCCGAGGACACAGCTGACAAAGTGATCCATCTCCTGCGGGATGCCCGATTGCCACAGCTCGTCGAAGATGGTGAATGTCCAGCCACGGGTGTCGGGCGCCTTCTCGACGGCATATCCGTAGCCGACATCGCTATAGGTCGAGAGGGACGAGCCACGCATCAGGTCGGCATAGGTGATTCCCCGGCTGCCCGCGATCTCAGCACGGTCGTCCATGCCGCCCGGCTTCGCCCAGCTCGCCTCCACCAGGCCCATCCGGTTGCCCTCAAACCGGATCGTCACGATCGCGTGGTCCTCCGCCCGCGTCCGCCCGCCGTGCACGAACGTGCCCACCTCCGCCGCGACCGTTCGCGCGGCGGGCTTGCCCAGCACCCACCGGGCGAACTCGATGCCGTGGCAGCCCATGTCCATAAGCACGCCGCCACCGGACTGCTCCGGGTCCCAGAACCAGTCTGAGTGCGGGCCGTAGTGCTGCTCGGTCTGCCTGACCAGGTACACCTCCCCGAGCGCGCCCTCGTCAGCGAGTTCCTTGGCGCGGACGTACTTCGGCGCGAAGCAGATTTCCTCCGCGTACATCAGCAGCACCCCGGCGGCGGCGCACGCGCCGATCATCTCGTCGGCCTCGCGCAGCGTCCGGGCGAGCGGCTTCTCGCAGATGACATGCTTACCGGCCTCGGCCGCGGCGACACAGATATCTCGGTGCAACGCGTTCGGCGCCGCAACGCACACCACGTCGATGTCGGGCCGGCCAGCTAGCTCGCGGAAGTCGGTGAGCCAGACGGGAATCCCCCAGCGTGCGGCGAACTCCGCTGCCCTTCCCGCTGACCGCGAGGCCACAGCGCGCACCGTGGCGCGAGGCAGCCGCGAGAAAGCCTCCGCATGCGCTCCGGCGATGAATCCGCTGCCCACGATTCCGATTCCGACCTGACCCGACGTCATGACCGCCATCAGTTTCCACCTCCGAACCACGTGGTCATGGCATCGCGCAATCCGGTGTCGGTACCATCTCCTACCCAGGCGACGTACCCGTCAGGGCGGATCACCACAGCGACCGGGGCGCTGACTGAGCCCAGGACCGGAAGCTCCCACGGGCCGCCATATTCAGCATCGATCAGCTGGACCCGGTCAGTCCAAGGCTTGATGTCGAGGACGCGTCGCTGATCGAGGTTGAGCAGCACCGGCTTGGCGCCGTGCAGGAGCTCATAGACCCGGCGCGGGCCGTCGGCGGTTGCGATGTCCAGATCGGGCATGCGTCGTCCGAGCAAGGGATGTCCCGGTCCGAGGTCGTAGTGGATGTCGAGACCCGACATCATGGCGGCGATACTCTGACGCGGCTCGTCCATGCTGAGTAGCTCGGTCATCGTGTTGCGCAGGGCCTGGTGACGGTCGCCGGGGCTGGTCAGTGCGACTTGGGCCATGGTCTTCTGCAACACTCGGGCGCCGACCGGATGACGTTCCTCGTGGTAGGTGTCCAGCAGGCTCTGGTGTGATGTCTTCTTGACCACCTGGGCCAGCTTCCACCCCAGGTTGACGGCATCCTGGACGCCAGTGTTGAGACCTTGACCACCGAGCGGGGCATGCACGTGTGCTGCATCGCCCGCCAGAAGGACGCGACCCTCGCGATACGACACCGCCTGCCGGGTGTTGTCCGTAAACCGGGACGTCCAGCTCAGGCTGTGCACGCCGTAGTCTGTCCCGTCGGCGGCAATGAGTGCCTCGCTGACGTCCTGCAGGGTGGCCTCACTAGTGTGCTCGACCTGGCGCTCGGTCAGGACGACCCGAATCCGATCTCCGCCCTCGGCCGGCCCGATCCCACCACCCGGACGCAGGCCGAACTCCGGCTTCTCAACCATCTCGACCTCGGCCATGAGCCAGCTCGTCGACGGATCCCAACCGGCGAACTCGATACCGGCCGCCTTTCTGATTACGCTGCGACCCCCGTCACACCCGACCAGGTAGTCCGCCCGGATTGACGTGCCATCGGACAGCGCAACGTCGACGCCGGTGTCGTCCTGGGCGAACCCGCTCACCTCCCGTTCGCGCGTGGTCGGCACCCCGAGCTCCCGGACCCAGGTAGCCAGCAGGCGCTCAGTCTGAATCTGCGGGAGGGCGAGCCCGTAGTTGCGGCGGGATGGGAAATCACTGATGTCCAAGGGGATTCGGCCGAATCCCTGGATCTGCATCGCCGTCCCCTCCGCGAGAAACCGATCGGCGACGCCGCGCTGATCAAGCACTTCGATGGTGCGCGCGTGCAGACCGCCGGCACGTGAGCGATCGGGATCCGGAGTGGCGCGTCGCTCAACGATGACGACATCGACCTGGGCCAGGGCCAGCTCAGCCGCCAGCATCAGTCCTGTCGGGCCTCCGCCAGCGATCACCACCGCATGTTTGGCCATTCGCCGCTCCGTAGGACCCAATTGACGGTCCGGTGGCCGACGAGGATTATGCGGTTCACCGGGGGGTGCTGCTCTTCATGTGGTCCCTCCTGGCGGATCCGTGGTCGACGGAGCCCGAGCTGTCGAAGGAGCAGCCAGATGACCACACCAGAGGATAACTACCTCAGCAGCTATCACTGGGTCCACTTCACCGACTCCCAGCAACGCGAGGTGTATGTCCTGTCCGGGACCTGCATCCTGGTCCCGGTGTTGAGCGGCCCGCAAGACGGCAGCCGGTGGCAACGGGGGCAAACTCAGTTCGCCGTTAAGGTGCCGGACCTTCCAGACGGCCAGGGCCTGGTAGTTCAGCAGTGGGCGCCGACCGTCGTTCTCGGCTCAATCCAATACGACGGCGTGGCCGAGAACCCTGGCTGGGCGGTGGACGACTTCGACCTAGAGGCGACCGGGGACCAGGCCTACGAGTACGTCTATCCGGTCTTCAACTACGCGGTCGGCGGCACCTACGCCTATGGCTACCTCATGCGGGTCGCGTTCACAGTCACCGTCGTGGGCTACTACGCGCCGCTGAGTGTGATCAGCTGAACTCACCCCGGCCAAGCGGTACAGCTTGATTGCCTGAATGGGCTTGCCAGCCAGGATTAGCGCCACTATCTCCGGCGAGGCTGACGGCGGCGGCGCGGCCCCGAATTGCGCGACGTCGGTCTCATGTGAGCTGCTGCAGCAGCCGCGGCAGGTCGGCGATGGAGTCGAGCACATGATCGGGCGGCGAAGCGGCGCCAGCGTGCGTGCGCGCCTGGTACTTGCCCGTCTTGACCAGCACCCCGGTAAGCCCGCAGCGCTGGGCAGCGAGAACGTCGTTGTCAATGTCGTCACCGATCATGAGGGCATCTGTGGCGGGAACGCCCACGTAGGCCAAGGCAGCATTGAAGAATCCCTCGGCAGGCTTGCCGACTACTTCGGCTGTGATCCCGGCGGCCTGCTCCAGGCCGACCACAAATGCTCCGCTGTCCAGTTGGAGGCCGCCGCCGGTGCGCCAGTACATGCCGCAGCTCATGGCGACCAGCCGGGCACCGGCCTGGAGGCAGCCGAAAGCGCGGTTAAGTGCCTGATAGCTGAACTCGGGTCCGGCGCCGCCGATCAGCACAACGTCCACTGCGGCGTCGTCGTCGCGCGCCAGCGCGACTCCGGTCAGGTCGGCGCGGATGTCGCCGCTGTTCAGCAGCAGGCAGCGGGCGCCCGGATAGTGCTCGCGCAGGTAGGCAGCGGCGATCGCGGGGGCGGTGAGGACATCGCCCGCCGCGACCGGGAAACCGGCCCTCGCAAGCGCCGCCGCGATCGACGCCCGGCTGCGCGAAGTGGTGTTGGTGACCAGGGCCAGTGGAATGCCTGCCGAGCGCAGGTATTCCACCGCCGCCACTGCTCCGGCGATCGGCTCCCAAGACACTGTCAGCACGCCGTCGACATCGATTAGTACCGCGCCCGTGCGCTGCATGCGCTGACAATAATCCCGGGAACCCTAACCGAGCGGCCGAAGGCCGAAGTCGCGCACGGCCCCCGTCAGCCGATGGTGCGGTGCACGTTTTCCGTAGTGGATGGCCCGGATTCGACGCGGGCGATCGAAGGCCCCGGTATCGAAGGATCTATGACGCCGTCTTCCAGCCACGTGTAGCTGCCGCCAAGGATGCGCCTGGCACTGCCGGAGTCGGCCGCGTCGCTGTTGCTCCACAGCTGACTGAACAGTTCCTCGGCTCGCAGCCGGGCCTGGGTACAGAACATGTCGGCAAGTTCGTAGGCGGTCGCGCCTCGGTCGGTTCCGCCGCCATCAGCCCGGTCCATCTCCGCCCGGACGCAAGTGGCGCTGATGGCGTAGAGTTCCGCGCCGATGTCCACGATCCGGCCGAGGAAGCCTTGCTTGCGCTCGAGCCTGCCCTGCCACCGGGCCATCGCGTAGAACGTCGACCGGGCTAGTTTCCGGCTCGCCCGCTCTACGTACCGAAGGTGCGGCGCGAGCTGGCCGAACTCGCTGAATGAGCCCGGCTTGTGCCCCTCGCCCGTCATCAGCGTCGGGAGCCACTTGGCGTAGAACTCGCCGGCCTTCGCCGCGGCCCGGGCGCGCTGCCGGCCTGGCAGCCGCGGGTTGATCAGGTCGCCAGCGGCGGACAAGTGAGCGTCGGTCGCCTCGCGCGCGATAAACAGCCGCATTATCTCCGAGGACCCCTCGAAGATCCGGTTGATCCGCATGTCACGGAGCATCTGCTCGGCGGGCACGCCGCGCTCGCCCCGTGCTGCCAGTGAGGCAGCGGTCTCATATCCGCGGCCGCCGCGGACCTGGACCAGCTCGTCGACGATCTTGTAGCCCATCTCGGAGCAGTACAGCTTGGCAAGCGCCGCCTCGATGCGGATGTCGTTCTGCTTGTCGTCAGCGAGCAGGCTCGACAGCTCGACCACGGCCTCGAGGGCGTATGTGGTAGCGGTGATGAAGGAGACCTTCTTGGCAACCGCCTCGTGCTCACCGACCGGTCGTCCCCACTGCACTCGCTCGCCAGACCACTCCCGGGCGTACTTCGTCGCCAGCCTTCCGCCCGTCAGGCAGGTGGCAGGCAGCGACAGCCGGCCAGTATTAAGCGTCGTAAGCGCGATCTTGAGGCCCTGGCCTTCTTCCCCGATTCGGTCCGCCGCCCGCACCTTCACCTTGTGGAAGCGAGTCACGCCGTTCTCCAGGCCTCGCAGGCCCATGAAGGCGTTGCGCCGCTCGACGGTGATGCCCTCGGCGTCGGCTTCCACGACGAAAGCGGTGATCCCGCCCCGGTGACCGTCGCTAGCCGGAACCCTGGCCATCACGACAAGCAGGTCTGCGATGACTCCGTTCGTCGTCCACAGCTTCACGCCGTCGAGCACGTACTCGGAGCCGTCCTGTGACGGAGTCGCCGCCATGCTCAGCCGGGCCGGGTCCGATCCGACGTCGGGCTCGGTCAGCAGGAACGCACTGATCTCGCCGCGCGCGCAGCGCGGCAGGTACCGGGCCTTCTGCTCATCCGTCCCGAACAGCGCAAGCGGCTGGGGCACGCCGATCGACTGGTGCGCGGACAGCAGCGCGGCCAGCACCGGCGAAGCAGAACCCGCGATCACCAGCGCGCGGTTGTAGTACAGGTTTGTCAGGCCAAGCCCGCCGTACTCAGGCGCGATCTTCATGCCGAACGCGCCGAGCGCCGCCAGGCCCTTGACCACCTCATCTGGGATCGCCGCATCGCGCTCGATCTGAGCGCCGTTGACGGTGGTCTCGCAGAATTCGCGCATCCGAACGCAGAACTCCTTGCCGCGCTTGCTTGCCTCTTCGGTTGGGCGCGGATGCGGATAGATCAAGTCAAGTCGGAAATCGCCGAGAAACAGCTGCTTGCCGAAACTAGGCCGGTGCCACCCAATCTCGCGAGCTTCCTCCGCCACCTGGCGAGATTCTCGTTCACCGACATTGCGGACACGATCTTGCTGTTGAACAGTCATGGCCCGTCCGTTCGTCGATTGCTCCCAGGATCCTGCCCATTCCTACCCGCCAGTAACACTTAGTCGGTGTGGCGAGGATCCCGATCGCCTACGGCCTGTCTCCTCTTCGCGGGTCTACCGATTTGCCGCACTAAGCCGGTATTTGTGAGGCGCGTAAACTACCGCGCCGACACCATGGCGCGCATTTCGGGGACAGTTCCGACCGCAGGGGCCTGACCTGCGTCTTGACGATTAGTGTTCGCTTGCGCCAGCCTGTTCGCAAAGCAAGCGCAAAGGGGGAGGACAAATGGCGTGGCGCCTTGAAGGGACGTATTTCGAATCCTGCTCATGCGATGCCATCTGCCCATGTACATGGTCTGCGCTGACGGCCACGGCAACACTGGACCGGTGCCGTGCGCTTCTGGCCTATCACGTGGACTCGGGCGAGATCGAGGGTGTTGACGTTAGCGGCCTGAGCTTCGCTCTCTTCCTGGACACGCCGCCGGTCATGTCCGAGGGCAACTGGCGGGTAGGGGTCTACCTGGATGACGGCGCGTCTGACAGTCAGGCCGGGCAACTCGGGGCGGTGCTGTCCGGGCAGCTAGGCGGGCCTCCTGCGATGCTCGGCCCGCTGATCGGCGAAATGCTCGGCGTGGAGAAGGCACCTATCACCTACACCGACGACGGCCGCGGCCACCACGTCCGGATCGGCGACACCGTCGACGTGGGTGTCGAGGACTTCGTCGCGCTAGGAGGCCAGGATCCGGTCCGGCTCACGAATGTCTTTCATCCGTCCAACACCACCTTGACGGTCGCGCCGGCCACTGCCGCGCGCCTGTCGACGTTCGGGCTCGACTGGGGGCGCGACGGGCAGAGCGGCTTTTCCGCGCCGTTCTCCTGGGCCGGGTGACCAGTTCCGGCGAGCTTGCCCGGCCACAGCGCGGGCAGGCAACCCGTGAGGTCGCATTCCTGCTGATCCTGGCCGCTGGTGCGTGGGCCGCAACCCTTGCTCTCGCCAGGGGAATGGCCGGAATGACCGGCACGATGGGGCTCGGCCTCGCCTTGTTCGTGCCGATCTGGACGCTGATGATGGCCGCCATGATGCTCCCGTCGGTCGCACCGATGGCCTCGCTGTATGCCAAGACCTTCCGGGATCACCGGGCGCTGAGAACTGCCGGTCTTATGGTCGGCTACCTGGCAGTCTGGGCGGCAGCGGGCGTGCCCGCGTACGGCCTCGCGTGGCTCGCCGGCTGGCTGACCGGGATGCATCACGGCGCGGCTCACGTCCTGGCGGTGGCCGTCTTCGCCGTGTGCGGGGTGTACCAGCTGAGCAGCCTGAAGGACCGTTGCCTGGCGCACTGCCGCTCTCCGCTCGGGCTGTTTCTGCACTACGGCTCCTACCAGGGCCGAACCCGGGACCTGCGTGTCGGGATAAGCCACGGCGGATATTGCCTGGGCTGCTGCTGGGGCCTGATGGCGATCCTGATCGCAGTGGGCGTGATGAACGTGGCCGCGATGGTGGGCCTGGCCGCGCTGGTACTTATCGAGAAGGCCTGGCGATGGGGGCCGGCCGCTGGCCGGCTCGCGGGTGTCGCCGCCCTGGGACTAGCGGTGGCAATTATCTGGCTCCCCTGGCTTGCCCCCGGCTTGCAAGCCACTCCCCCGATGATGAACTGACCCGAAGGGGTCTAAGACCAGAACTGCGCCGACCCGCCGGGATCGGCGGAGTGCGTCCACACCTCGGTCGCCTTGCCATTCTCGGCGTGGATCACGTGGACCAGCTTGAGTTGAAGCTGCTTGCCCGCACGCTCGGCGCTGATCGTGACGAGCACGACAGTGTGGTCGTCGCTGACCAGGACATCGTGCACCTGCGGCTGGACCGACCCATCGGTGAGCTCGGAAATCTTCCCGAGCTGCCCGATTACCTGTGCAGCGCCCTCGTAGTCGCCGGCCAGCGGGCCGGTCCCGGTGATATGCCAGACGATGTTCTCGGCGAAGTACTGATCCTGCAGAGCGCCGAGGTCGCCGCGGCCAAATGCAACACTGGCCGCTCGCACCAAGTCATCGTTTGGTTGCGTCACTGAACCCCCTCCGGGCCGGTCGGCCGCCCCCAATCGTCTTGGCTCGGCGGCGGGCCGTCAAGTCGGCAGCCGAACCGGGCTGGCTACGCGGCAAAATGTCACGTGGCTCTGACTAGCGGAGAGTAGGAGGTCGGCGTCAGTGGACATCGGCGACGTCGCCATCGTGGCCGAGGCCTTAGCGGGTGTGCGCCGCAGCGCACGGGACGGGCTGGCTGGTTGGCGATACCACGGCAGGCTGGTCGCGCGCCAACTCGACGCGTTGCACATAGTGATCCGCGTCGATTTCGACTACCGGGACTCGATACTGCGGCAGTTCCCCGGAACCTTCAGCGTGCCGGCGCGCTTTATCAAGCACATGATGGTTGTCGCCGACCTCGCTTCAGGCGACGCGGGTGCGATTGAGGACGCCATCGAAGCAGCATGGGAGCTTCAGCGAAGCGCTGGCTGACGGCGCTGTCACTCAAGGCCAAGCATGTCAGCTAGTTCCCTGGCGTTGACCTGGGCGTAATCGCTATAGCAGTTATTGAACAGCACCTGCGTTTCGTCGGCCGTGCCGCCGAGGCCGCGGATTTTCTGTGCCCAGTCGGCGATCTCGTCATGGCTGTAGCGGTACCCGAATCGCTGATGAATGTCCTTACTGGTCCACCGGT
>Ga0335075_10017222_pt1 | contig 10755 bp, 7 predicted proteins | sample Lox_Sample_24_FD_206723 | JGI IMG/M metagenome (GOLD analysis project Ga0335075, IMG submission 206723) | Soil microbial communities from Loxahatchee National Wildlife Refuge, Florida, United States - Lox_Sample_2.4 | ecosystem: Environmental > Terrestrial > Soil > Wetlands | place: USA: Florida... | reverse complement strand
TTCGGTGCGGGTGGGGCATCGGCCGGTGGCGGATGTGCTTGCCGAGTTGTTGTCGATGCTCGGGTATCGGGTTGACGAGATGCCGGCCAGTGTCGACGGGCGGGCGGCGATGTGGCAGCAGCGGACGGCGGAATTCAAGGTCGCGCTGCTGGTGGACGATGTGGTGAGTGCGGCGGATGTGGTGCCGTTGCTGCCGACCTGTGCTGGGTCGTATGTGCTGGTGGTGGGGTCTGGGCTTACTGCGTTGCGGACGCGGTATTCGGCGGAAGAGGTTGCCCTTGAGCCGTTGAAGCCGGAGGCGGCGCTCGGAGTGCTGAGTGCGCTGGTGGGGGAGGAACGGCTTGCCGCGGAGGCGGCGGAGCGGGATGAGCTGATCCGGATTTGTGCCGGGTCGGCGGCGGAGCTGACGGTTGCCGGGGCGTTGCTCGCCGAGGACGAGGAACAGTCGGTTCGGCGGCTGGTGCGGCGGATCCGGGCCAAAGGTGCGTTGACCAGTGCGGTTTTTGACGTCGCGTATGAGCGGCTGACGGAACATGCGCAGGCGGCCTATCGGTTCTTCGGGGCGCATCCGGGGGACGGGGATGTGCGGCCCGAGGTGGTGGGCGCGGTGCTGGGGCTGGACGAGTACGACGTCGAGGATGCGTTGCGTGCGTTGAAGCGTGCGCGGTTGGTGGACGTTGTCGGCGGCCGGTACCGGATGTCTGAGCTGGCCCGGATTCATGCGGCGGCGCTGGGCGGGGAGCTGGCGGCGTCGGTTATCGAGCATTACGCCGTGCAAGGGCTTCGGATTGCGGAGTGTGCGTTGCCGACCGGGTGGCCGGGGAAGATCTGGGACGGGTTTGCCTCGGCGGATCTCGGCAAGGAAGAGGCTCGGCAGTGGTTGTTCGCGGAGCAGGCGAATCTTGCCGCGGCGGCGGAGGCGGGGTTTCTGGCCGGGGCGTATGAGGACGTCATCCGGCTGGCGCGGGCGTTGTGGCCGATCTACAAGGACGGTGCGTACCCGGTCGAGCTGGCGGCGGTGAGCCAGGACGCGGTCCAGGCCGCGCAGGCGGCGGGGATGCCGTTGGCGGAGGGGCTGGTGCGCACGCAGCTGGTTTTCGCCCGGTTGCAGCGGCGGGAGTGGGCGGCGGCGCACGAGCAGCTGGTGGCGGTGGCGGAGCTGGCTTCCACGACGGAGGAACGCGCGTCGGCGGAAGAAGCGCTCGGGCTGGCGTGTTTTGAGCCGGGGTTGCTTGCGCGGCAACAAGGTCGGCTGGAGGAAGCGGCTGAGTTGTACGCGCGGGCGGAGACGCATTTGCGGCGTAGTTTCGAGCTGGCGGAGAAGACGGACAACCGTCGTCGGCACGCGTTGATCCGGTTGCATCTGGCCAAGGTCGTGGTGCCGGAGGAAGCTGCGGTGCTGCTGGCCGAGGCGTGGCCGGAGTTGTCGAAAGAGCCGGACAATGCGGTGAAAGTCCGGTTGTGGCAAGGACGGAAGCTGATCGAGGCGGGTGCCTTCGAGGAGGGCGCGACGCTGCTGGCGGATCTCGACGCGGACGCGGAAGCTTTGAACATGCACCGCGAGCGCATCGCGGCGTTGCAGTCGCGGGCGGAGGCGGCGCTGGCTCGCGGGTACCGTGATCAGGCGAAGGCGCATGCGCAGGACGCGTTGGATATCGCGCGGAATCGTGGTTATACCAACGAAGCGACCGACTTGCTGCTCTGGCTCGAACGGCTCTGACTATCCAGAGTGGACGGTCAGCTGGGCTTCGTGCTTGCTGCCGCCCGCGGTGAACGGGAGCTGGCCGGGGAAGTCGAGGCCCTGCAGGTCACGCGTGTACAGCAGGGACGGCACGGCTTGCGGCAGGCCGGCCCCGGTGAACGACACCACCGGGCCGGTGCGGCTGCCCGCCAGCCAGCCCGGTCCGGCCGGGCAGGCGGCCCATTCGCACTGCGGGAATTCGTTGAGGGTACTGGCGATCCAGCGGCCGGGCTCGGGAAAGCGGTCGCCCAGGACGATGTCGGCACGGCGGAGCTGACGCGGGTCCGGGCCGTCGACGTGCACGACGAGATGCGCGTCCGGCGGGCCGGTGGTGCTTGAGGTGGCGGCGAACCGGACGACCTCGTCGCCACGGACCCGCACCCACTGTGCGCCGGGTTCGGGACGGCGGACGCGTGGCAGCGGAAAGGTGCGGAAGTCGCCCGGCTGTTCCGGCGCGGGCAGGCCGAGGGTGCGGTAGCCGAGTTCGGTCAGCAGCGCGGCGGATTCGCCGGGAACGCTGGTGGCGAGCGCGGTCGCGGCGGCCAGTTCGTCGGACTGGCGGGCGTCGCGCAGCTGGTCGGCGAGGTTCTCGCTGGTCAGGGTGGGTGCGGCGCGCAGCAGCCGGGCCACCGGGGAATTCGGGTCGACTGAATCGTGCGGTGCGGCGGCGAGCAGCACCGGGGTGCCGAGACAGGCGGAATAGTAGGTGACCGAACCGTGGTCGCCGATAGTGACGTCCGCGGCGACCGCGGCCGGTTGCCACAGATCTTCTTCCGGCAGGACGATCACGCCGGCCCGCTCGCATTCCCGCAGCCACATTCGCAGCTGCCACGGATAATGGCCCTGGCCGATATTCGGGTGCAAAGCGAGCACCACGGTGAATTCGTCGAGCGGCAAGCTCCGGGCGAGCCGGGCGGGCAGGTCCGGATTGAGGCCGAATGCGGACTGTTCGCCCCAGGTGGACGAGAGCAGCACCAGGGTCTGCTCGCCGGTCACGCCGAGGGACTGGCGGTAGGACTCGCGGAGTGGCCTCGCTTCGCGCAGCCGGTCCAGACAGGAATCACCGGCGATCACGGCGTGCGCGACGGCGGGCGGGCAGTATTCGCGCAGCCGGTCAAGCTGCTCGACGTGGGACAGGACGTGATGCGCGGCGATCATCTCGCCGTCGTGCAACAGCCATTGCCCGGACAACCCGAACACCGGTTTCCGGTTTCCGGTTTCCGGTTTCCGGTTTCCGGTTTCCGGTTTCCGGTTTCCGGTTTCCGGTTTCCGGTTTCCGGTTTCCAAGAATTTATTGTACCCCATTCCGTGCGGCAATACCGTCAACGGGGCACGAACCTTGTGCAGCTCTCCGCCGTAACTCGCCGACAACGCCCAGTCGAAATCCTCGTCCAGCACCTCGTCCCACGGCGTCAGCGGAATCCCGCGCGCCGCCAGGTACTCCTTCGTCCCCCGGGTGAACGCGCTCGAATCCGGGCAGGTGAACACCACCTGCACCCGCGGGTCTTCGGCGAACAGCGGCAGCACGTCCAGCAGCCGGGTCGCGGCGGTGACGTTGTGGACGATCGCGAGCAAGGTGCGTTTCGTCGGCACAGTGCGCCACTTCGGGGGCACGGGGAACGACGAAGAAGGCACGAAGCGCGATCTTACCGAGCGCGCTCCGTGTCCGTGTCAGTCACAGGCTGATGTTGCCGTGCACGTCGCCCGCCTGCACCACCTTCGCGCCTTCGGCGACGTTGCCGACGTGGTTGGCCACGCCGCCGCTGCGGGCGTCCTGGCGGACTTCGGAGTGGCTGCGCAGCGCATTCGCGAACGCCGGGTCCTGCTTGCTGACCTCGTCGAGCCGTTCGGCCAGCGCCTGGATGGTCTCCGGGCGGTCCGGGGTGGCCGCCTCGAGTTCCGCGGTGGCCTTCTTGTTGCCGGAGAACTTGCTCTTGACCAGCTCGTACAGCCCGGTCGCGGCTTTGGTGGCCAGGGTGGTCGCGATGGTGGTCAAGATCGGCTCGGGCATGCGGCTCTCCTCCGGTCGGCGGCTTTCCCCACGGTACTCACCCGGGCGCGACAGGGGAGGGGCCGGACCGGCACGGGGTGCGCCGGTCCGGCGTGCTCACTTCGTGTGCTGCGCGATCCAGTCCGCGAGAAGGTCTACCCGGGCGGTGGTTTCCGCGCCGGTGTGCGGGCAGTCCGGGCCGTTGTTCTCCACTGAGATCAGCTTGCCGTCGGTGAAGTACGGCGCACCGGTGTCGTAGGCGCAGGCGCTGGTGTTCGCCTGCGGTTCGACGCCCCGGATGCCGATCGTGGTCGAGCCGACCGACGAGATCTGCATGGTCCCTTGCTGCAACTGCTTGGACGGCACCGGGTTCGCCGCCGTCCGGCTGCCCCAGCCGGCCAGCGTGACCCGCTGTCCGACGCCGGGGACCAGGGTGTTCACCGTGAGCGGCGTGATGCCCGGCACCGGGCTGTCCAGCTCGGCCAGCGCGACGTCGTTCGGCCCGGCCTGCAGGACCTGGGTGACGGAGCGCTGGACGCCCTTCTCCTTGGTCTCGTCGACGAGGCCGAGCGACACCGAGGTCGGGTACGGCACCGGGCCGGACACCCGGTTTTTGTTGGCGTCGTGGAAACAGTGCCCGGTGGTGATGATCCACTGCGGGGCGATCAGCGCGGCCGAGCAGTAGCTGGAGTACGAACTTCCGCTGGGCAACGGGATTCCGGTCATGGTCAGCTTCGCGGCGAAACCGAACTGGCCGGCCGGGACGTCGGAGCCGTTGGCGACCGCGAGGGCCGGGGCGGCGGTGAGGATGGGCAGGAGGACTGCGGCGGAAATCGCGGCGCGGACGCGCATTCTGTCCCTTCGACCGGGTCGCCGCCGGCTGGCCGCGAACTCGGCCCCTCACGCTAATCCGCCCGGCCGCGCTGCGGAATTCCCTTGACGGGCGACGAAAATCGACCGATCGCGGGACTTGCGGTCACTGGACGTGCGAGGCGATCCAGCCGGCCAGGAGGTCTACCCGGGCGGTGGTTTCCGGCGTCGAGTGCGGGCAGTCCGGGCCGTCCGATTCGACCGCCACCAGGCGTCCGCCGATGCCTTCGCCGACGAAATACGGTGCGCCCGAGTCGTAGCTGCACGCGCTGGTGGTGTTCTGCGGGGCGACCCCGATCACCTTCGCGGTGGTGGCGTCCGAGCTGACCACCTGCATCGCGCCCTGCTGCATCTTCATCGACGGCGTCGGCGAAACCTCGGTCAGGCTGCCCCATCCGGCGAGGGTGAGCTGCTGGCCGGCCACCGGCGCGGACTTCTCGACGGTCAGCGGCAGGATGTCGGTGACCGGCGCGTCGAGCTTGGCGATCGAGACGTCGTTGACGCCGGACTGGAGCACCTCGGTGACCGAGCGGCGCTCGCCCTGGCCGGGCTGGTCGACGGTGGCGCCGAGCAGCACCGACGTCGGGTACGGCACCGGGCCGGAGACCGGCTTGCGGTGCACGTCGTGGAAGCAGTGGCCGGCCGTGATGATCCACTGCGGGGCGATCAGCGAACCGGTGCAGCCGCTGGCGTAAGTGGTGCCGTCGGCGCGCGGGATGACCGGCATGGACAGCTTCGCGGCGAACGGGTACTCGCCGGGTGCCACGTCATTGCCGTTCGCGATCGCGGAGGCCGGGGCGGCCAGCGCCAGCACGGAGCCGGCGGCGAGGAAGGCGGCGGACAGGACGGCACGCAAACGCATGAAATTCCTCCGAAGGACGACTACTCACCGCAAGCTAGCCGCCTCCGGAATCCCCCGGAAGGAGGAGTCAGCCGGGCTGCCCGAACGGGCTTTCCCGGCTGCCCGCGTTCTCCGGCTCAGCGCACGCCGACCAGGTCGACGACGAAGATCAGGGTCTCGTTCGGCTTGATCACGCCGCCCGCGCCGCGCTCGCCGTAGGCCAGGTGCGGCGGGATCACCAGCTGGCGGCGGCCGCCGACCTTCATCCCGGTGACTCCCTTGTCCCAGCCCGGGATGACCTGCCCGGAGCCGAGCTGGAAGTCCAGCGGGGCGCCACGGTCGTAAGACGCGTCGAACTGGTCGCCGGTGGAGTGCGAGACACCGACGTAATGCACGCTGACGGCGTTGCCCGAGGCGGCTTCGGGGCCGTCGCCGACGGTGATGTCCTTGATCACCAGGTCGGCGGGCGGCGGGCCGTCGGGACGCTCGACTTGGGGCTTTTCCACGCTCATGGGGTTACCGTACCTATCGCCGGGACGCTCCGCCGGATGGACTACTCCCTCCGTGGGGAGAAACGCGAAAGGTCTTCACATCTGCTGAACCCGTCGATAGTGTGCGCTCCGTCACCCTGGGCAATCCTTCTCGGACGGAGCTGGCGCATGCGACCACGCATCCCCCTTCTGGCCGCGAGCGCGGCAGCCGTGCTCACCGCCGGTCTCCTGCAGGTCGGCGCCGCCGCGCCGGCGGCGGCCGCGGTGCCGGGCAACGACTATTGCGCCGGCCAGTGCAACGACATCCTCCCGCCGGGCGAGAACGGCAACGCCACGCTCGCCGAAATCCTGGCGAACAAAGCGTTCGGCTCCCAGCCCGGGCACGCCGAGGACCAGCTGGGCAAGTACGCCGACCTGGCCGGCGGCTACAAGACGCTGACCACCGACACGATCGGCAAGTTCTTCAACGACTCCTCGTTCGGCGTTCCGGCGGACCAGGTCGCCAGCACGATCAAACCGCGCGACGACGTGACGATCACCCGGGACAAGGCCACCGGCGTCCCGCACATCCAGGGCACCACCCGGTCCGGCACCGAGTACGGCGCGGGCTACGCCGCCGCGCAGGACCGGTTGTGGCTGATGGACATCATGCGCCGGGTCGGGCGCGGGCAGCTGACCTCGTACGCGGGCGGCGCGGAAGCGAACCGCGAGCTGGAGCAGTCCTTCTTCTCCGCCGCGCCCTACACCGAAGACGAGCTGCAGCAGCAGATCGACAACGTGGCGGCGAGCGGCCCGCGCGGCAAGCAGGGCCTCGCCGACGCGCAGGCGTACATCGAGGGCATCAACAAGTACATCACCGATTCGCACGACGGCCGGTACTTCCCGGGCGAGTACGTGCTCACCGGGCACGTCAACGCGATCACCAACGAAGGCACCATCGAACCGTTCAAGCTGACCGACCTGGTGGTGCTCGCTTCGGTGGTCGGCGCGCAGTTCGGTGCCGGTGGCGGCGGCGAGGTGCAGAACGCGGTCGCGAAGCTGGCGCTGCAGGAGAAATACGGTCTCGCGCAGGGCGAGAAGGTGTGGGAGGGCATCCGCGCCGCGGACGACCCGGAAGCAGTGAAGACGCTGCACGACGGGCAGAAGTTCCCGTACGGCACCACTCCGGCGAACCCGCAGGGCCAGGCATTGCCGGACAAGGGCTCGGTGACGAACCAGCCGCTGGTCTTCGACCCGACCGGCTCCGCGTCCACCGCCAAGCCGGCCAAGGTCAGCGTTCCGGCACCGAAGGACCAGGAAGCCGCGCGCGGCATGTTCGACAACGGCGTGCTGCCCGGCAATATGCTGACCGAGAAGCACGGCATGTCCAACGCGCTGCTGGTGTCCGGCGCGAAGACCGCCAGCGGCCACCCGGTCGCCGTGTTCGGCCCGCAGACCGGCTACTTCGCGCCGCAACTGTTGCTGCTGCAGGAAATCCAGGGCCCGGGCATCAGCGCCCGCGGCGCGTCGTTCGCCGGGATCAGCATGTACGTGCTGCTCGGCCGCGGCCAGGACTACTCGTGGAGCGCCACCACCGCGGCGCAGGACATCATCGACAGCTACGCGCTGCCGCTGTGCGACCCGAGCGGGAAGCCGGCCACCAAGGATTCGAACTACTACCTGTACCAGGGCAAATGCCTTCCGATGGACACCGTGGAGCGCAAGAACTCCTGGTCCCCGACGGTCGCCGACGGCACCGCCGCCGGGTCCTATACGCTGCGCAGCTACCGCACGAAGTACGGCCCGGTGACCTCTCGGGCGACGGTCGGCGGCAAGCCGGTGGCGTACTCGTCGCTGCGGTCCTCGTACTTCCACGAGGTGGACTCGCTGATCGGGTTCCAGGAGTTCAACGACCCGGACTTCGTCAAGTCGGCGGCCGATTTCCAGCGCGCCGCGCAGGACGTGAACTTCACGTTCAACTGGTTCTACGCCGACTCGAAGGACATCGCGTACTTCAACTCCGGCGCCAACCCGGTCCGCAATTCCACTGTGGACCCGGCGATGCCGGTGTGGGGCGACCGCGGCTTCGACTGGAAGGGCTGGAACCCGAACGGCAACCTCGCCCAGTACACGCCGGCCGCGCAGCATCCGCAGTCGGTGAACCAGGACTACTACATCAGCTGGAACAACGCGCAGGCGAACGGGTACGCCTCCGGTGGCAACGACAAGTCCGCCGTGCACCGTGGTGATCTGCTCGACGCGCGAGTCAAGGCATTGCTTGACAGCGGCACCAAGGTGACCCGGGTGAACCTGACCCAGGCGATGGAGGACGCCGCGCTGGCCGACCTGCGGGCGGAGAAGGTGCTGCCGCTGCTGCTGCAGGTGCTCGACAAGGCGCCGCTCACCGGTGCCGCGGCGGACGCCGAAGCGAAGCTGAAGACCTGGATGGCGCACGGGCACCAGCGGGTCGAATCCAGCCCGGGCAGCAAGACCTACAACGACGCGGACGCGATCCGGATCATGGACGCGTGGTGGCCGCTGCTGATCGCCGCCGAGTTCAAGCCGTCGATGGGCGACGACGCGTTCGCCGCCGCGGTGAACGTCTCGCAGATCAACGAGAGCCCGTCCGGGTTCCAGAACGAAACCCCGGGCAAGCACGTCGGCCAGCCGCACCAGGGCTCGGCGTACCAGCACGGCTGGTGGGGCTACGCCAGCAAGGACCTGCGTTCGGTGCTGGGCCAGCCGGTGGCCGGCCCGCTGGGCGCGAAGTTCTGCGGCAACGGCGACCTGACCGCCTGCCGGACCGCGCTGGCCGACTCGCTGGCCGCGGCCGCCGCGCAGCCGGCGAACACGGTGTACCCGGGCGACGGCGACTGCTCGGCCGGCGACCAGTGGTGCGCGGACACGGTGATCCAGCGTCCGCTCGGCGGGATCACGCACGGCAAGATCAGCACGCAGAACCGGCCGACCTTCCAGCAGGTCGTGGAGTACCCGGCGCACCGCGGCGACAACGTCTCGAACCTGGCGGCGGGCAAGCCGGTGAACGCGACCAGCGCGGAGACCGGGTTCTACAACTCGCCGGCCTCGAACGCGGTGGACGGCAACCCGGGCACCCGGTGGGCGAGCGACTGGAGCGACAACCAGTCGATCACCGTGGACCTGGGCTCGGTGCAGCAGGTCGCGCGCGTGGTGCTGTCGTGGGAAAAGGCGTACGGGAAGGGCTTCAAGATCCAGCTCTCCTCGGACGGAACCGACTGGCGGGACGCAGTTTCGGTGACCGACGGCAACGGCGGCACGAACAACCTCTCGTTCGCCCCGTCGAACGCGCGGTTCGTGCGGATGCAGGGCGTGCAGCGGGGCACGAAGTACGGATACTCGCTGTACGAGTTCGAGATCTACGCACACTAACCCCAGCAGAGGTCCGTGAGGGGAACCCTGAGGGACTCTGAGTCCCTCAGGGTTCCCCTCACGGCTTTCCGGCCAGGTGACATACATCGCCTGCCGTACCGTCGCCGGACCGCTTACCGTGTCCGCATGGACGACTGGACTCCGCGGACCCGCGCGATCGCAGCCGGCCGGCCGCACGGCCCCGGCCAGCCGCTGACCACCCCGCTGGTCGCCACCAGCACCTTCGAGGCGGGCGGCGACGCGGTGTACGCCCGGTCGGACGGCACCGAAACCTGGGCGGCGTTCGAGGAAGTCGTCGGTTCGCTCGAAGGCGGCACGGCGATCGCCTTCGCGTCCGGCGTCGCGACGTTGTCCGCCGTTCTCGACGCGCTGCCGGTCGGGTCGACCGTCGCGGTGCCGACGTTCAGCTACGCCGTCACGCGCGGCGCGTTGAAGCACGCGCAGCAGCTCGGCCGGCTCACCGTCATCGAGCTGGAGCCGACCGATACCCAAGCGTGGCTTGAGTGCGACGCGGATCTTCTCTGGCTCGAATCGCCGACCAATCCGACGCTCGACGTGATGGACATCGAAACCATCGCACGCGGGACGCGAGGCCGGGTCGTGGTCGACAACACCTTCGCGACTTCGCTGCACCAGCAACCGCTGAGCCTCGGCGCGGACATCGTGGTGCACAGCGCGACGAAACTGATCGGCGGGCACAGCGATCTGCTGCTCGGCGTGGTGATCGCCCAGGATCAGTCCATTGTGGACGAAATCCGGGCGGCCCGGACCCGGGTCGGCGCGACCCCGGGCGCGCTGGAAACCTGGCTGGCACTGCGGGGATTGCGCACCCTTCCGGTGCGGCTGGCCGAACAGACCCGGACCGCCGCGCTGCTGGCGGACCGGCTGGCCGGGCATCCGGCGGTGACCAAGGTCCGCTACCCCGGGTTCGGGATGATGGTGGCGTTCGAGGTGGCCGACGCGGCCGCCGCGGACCGGGTGTGCGCTTCGGTGCGGTTGATCCGCCCGGCGACCAGCCTCGGCGGAGTGGAAAGCCTGATGGAACGGCGGGCCTGGCTGCCCGGCGAGGAACGGGTGCCGGACGGGCTGATCCGGTTTTCGGTCGGACTGGAGGACCCGGAAGACCTCTGGTGCGATTTGCTGACCGCACTCGGCTGATTTTCGTTACCCTTTGACCAAAGATGGTCTCGGTGGCCGGACGGATGCTAAAGTGTGCACACTACTAGCCGGTAGACGTGCGATTCGCGGCAATTCATCGTGCCGGTCCGGCCATTCGTTACCGGATTTTCCGGTGTGGTTAATCACCGGCTAAAGAGTTTCCCCCAAAGGTGTTACCTCGGCCAAGATCGGCGGAGCGCGGTGGGGGTCATCGCGCTTTCCAGAGGGGTGACCATCTTGAAGAAGACCCTGGGCAGACTCGCGGGCGCAGTGCTCG
>Ga0335075_10017221_pt1 | contig 10755 bp, 9 predicted proteins | sample Lox_Sample_24_FD_206723 | JGI IMG/M metagenome (GOLD analysis project Ga0335075, IMG submission 206723) | Soil microbial communities from Loxahatchee National Wildlife Refuge, Florida, United States - Lox_Sample_2.4 | ecosystem: Environmental > Terrestrial > Soil > Wetlands | place: USA: Florida... | reverse complement strand
CGCCTCATCCGGGCCCAATCCTAGGCGCTCCATCACGCCAGGGCGGAAGCCCTCGATTAGCGCGTCCGCTTTTTCGATTAACTTCAATACGACTTCCGCGCCCTCTTTGCGCTTCAAGTCGACCGCTACCGACCGCCGGCTGCGATTCAGCAGGTTGTACTTGGTCCGCATGCTGATTCCCAGCCCAGCATCGGCCGTGCGATCGACTCGCAATACGTCCGCACCCATGTCACCAAGCAGCATCGCGCACATCGGCGCAGGCCCAATCCCGGCCATTTCCACGATCCGGTAACCTGACAACACTCCCATATTTATTCCTCCAAAGCCGGCGGCAGCTCGCCTGAGCGCGGGCTTGTTTATTTCATTCGTAGCCGATTTTCAGGCCGGGGTGTAGCAGCGGATCCATTAGCAGTTCAGACTGCGAGCGGGGCAAGGCCTCGCCACTCCACGAGGCCTTGCCCCGCTCGTTCTTCACTTTCTCCTAGCAGTAGCATGGAGTGGGCGGCGGCGCGAAGCTAAACGCTTCCCGCGCCGCCGCCTCTTCTCGCGCCGGCTCCCCACATTAAGCACGCGGGCGTCGCGCCCGGACTAGGTCCGGACGTGCCGCCCGCGTGCTCTCATCTTTCTCCAGCCGGCCTGCTAAAGCAGGCCGGCTGACATCCTTGGCGCTACGCTACGGCACCGCGACGTAGCTCACCACCGATAGGGGCAAAATCCCCGCCGAACAGGTATGCGTACCCGCTGTGCGCGGTACGACCGCCGTATTAAGCATCTGAGTCAAATCGACCACGGCCACATAAGTCGCCACTCCACTATCCGCGGCTCCTCCGTCGGCCGTCAGGCCGACCGCGTCGCCGCTGCAGCCAGCCGAGTCTGTGAATTGCGCGCTACAAGATGAGATTCTGGGAACCAGCCCCGCTAGGAATCTGAGCGACAGGGCCTCTTGCAGCCGCTAGCCCCGCCCCACAAACGGCATCTTTGTCGCCATTATCGTCATGAACTGCACATTGGCGTCGAGCGGCAGCCGCGCCATATACAGCACCGCCTCTGCCACGTGACGGGAGTCAAAGGTCGGCTCGGCAGCGAGCGTTCCGTTGGCCTGCGGCACGCCCCGAGTCATCCGCGCCGTCATCTCGGTTGCCGCGTTGCCAATATCGATCTGCCCGCAGGCAATATCATACTTGCGGCCGTCCAGTGCCGCCGCCTTGGTCAGCCCGGTCATCGCATGCTTGGTGGCAGTGTAGGGCGCCGAATTCGGCCGCGGCGTATGCGCCGAGATCGACCCATTATTTATAATCCGTCCGCCGCGAGGCTCTTGCTCCTTCATCATCCGGAAAGCTTCCTGCGTGCACAAAAATGCGCCGCTCAGATTGGTCGCGACTACCGCTTGCCATTTCTCGAAGGGAATGTCTTCTAGCAGCACCGGCGGTCCGCCGATTCCCGCGTTATTGAATAACAAATCAAGCCGCCCGAAAGCCGCACGCGTTTGCTCGAACAGCACTTTGACCGCCGCCGGATCGCCCACGTCAGCCTCGACGATTAGCGTTCGCCCCGGCGCTCCAGTCGTCCCCGCCACCACCGCTTCGAGCCGTTCGCGGCGCCGCCCGGTCAGCGTCACTGAGTAGCCGTCTTCGAGCAGCGCCAGCGTCACCGCTTTGCCGATTCCGCTCCCCGCCCCGGTAACGATTGCCACTTTTCTCGATTCGCTCACGCTAGCCTCCTTGCGCCGGCCGTGCCTGAATCTTAAGTCTAACCCGAAGGTATGCCAAACGAGGGCCTCCAAATGAACGATTCAAATCCCCCAGTCGTCGGAATCATCGGCACCGGTGAGATGGGCGCTGCGGTCGGACGCCGCCTGCGCGAAACCGGTGCCCGTGTCCTCACCTCGCTCTCAGGACGCACGACCGCAAGCGCTGATCGGGTCCGCCGCGCCGGCCTCGAAGTTGTCCATGACGACGACCAGCTCATCGCAGGTGCCGATCTCGTTTTATCGATCGTGCCGCCCGCCGCCGCCCTCGAAGCCGCCGAACGCCTGCGCGAACCATTACGCCGCACCGCCTCGCCACCAATCTTCGCCGATTGCAACGCGATCGCCCCCGCGACGATGCGTCAACTTGCGCGCATCCTCGATCCGCTGCCGGTCATCGATGCCGGCATCATCGGCGGCCCGCCCCGTGAGGGCACCCAGGATCCTGCCGCCGGCCCGCGCTTCTACGCTTCCGGTCCACACGCGAATCGCCTCGCTATCCTCACTCGCTACGGCCTCGATATAGCCGTCATGGACGCGCCGATCGGCGCCGCCTCCGGCCTCAAGCTCGCCTATGCCGGCCTGACCAAAGGCTTTACCGCTCTCGCTGCCGCGATTATCACCGCCGCCTCCCGCGACGGCCTCGCCGAGGCCCTCCGCGCCGAACTCGAACGCACTCAGCCGCAATTCCTTACGCGTATCGACCGCTTCGTCCTCGCGATGTATCCCAAGGCCTACCGATGGGTCGCCGAGATGGAACAGATTGCCGCCTTCATCGGCGATCCCGCCGCTGGTTCTACTATCTACGAAGGCGCTGCCCGCCTCTTCGAAGCGATCGCTGCCGACCTGGTGGACGGTCTACCGCATGACCATTTCGCCAGTCTCCCCAGCTTCCGCCCTCCGTCGACCTGAGGGCTGGCTGCGCTTTTTTTGGTTCGTTTTCGGTTTGGCACCAACAAGGCGCTCGGTTGCCTACTTAATCAGTCCCCAGAATAAATGGTCTGCCCGCCCGTTCCTGAACTCGATCAACATTTCCGAATCGACGAGTTCGATAGGCTTGCCGGCGGCAAAATCTCTCGCGCGTCTGCTAAAACCGCCGAGGCATATCAACATCGCCTGGGGCGCGTGATGATGTTGCATCGCCCCATACAATTCGCGCACTATGCTCGGACCACAAGCCGACTTGTATCGTTTGCACTGGATAACCATACGCAAGTGATCGTCCGCGAAGACCTCGATATCGACACCACCATCGCCCGAAGCCTTAGTTGGTCGCGCGTCGATGCCGCGAACTTTCAAAATACGAGCGACTGCTTTTTCGAAGTCCACTCCACTCATGCGAATCCATGGTCGGATCGCCCGCTTATGCGCGTTGAACGGCCGGGCGGTCCGCGACCAGCTAGTGGTAGCATCTTGGAATGCGCTTAACTTGTCGGCGCTAGGGTGGTCGCCATACCATGAGGACAAAATCAGCGCTAAAATGGGTAGTGCAAACCAGCCTAAACCGAGCAGGCATACCACCAGATCTTGATAGCCGCAGAAGTATATGCCGGTTGCCGCCGCAGGAATGGTGACAAGAACCATCCATTTCCGGACGAATCGTTTTCGAGCTGAGTTCCAGCTTGAGATCTGAACAGTTAACGTTTCGATTTCATCGAATCGGATACCATAGTCTGTCGGCTTGGGTTGAAGGGCCGATACAGCGTCTCCCTCAAAATAGAGGTGGCCGTAGTAGTTGATTCGCTTTCGGCGCTTCCTTCGCATCACAGTGAAAGATGAGAAGATCGGCTGATGTTTCCTCGGAATCAGCACATTGCGCTTGATTCTGGGCTAATTCGGATCAGAGATTCCCCTTTGGCAGTCAATGCTATTGGGTGGCCAGCTTAGGTCAAGCCACCAAGAATTTGCGACAGGCAGGAATTGGAATAGCAAATGTTGATGCCAGTATTTGCTATTTAGGGTATCAAGACCTTACGAATGCTGGACATCATCTCCGAATTGCGCCCAAACAACAGCGGGGATAATTTCAGCCGACGGTTCACTCTTTAACGCCGGCGCGGGATTCCGCCGCCAACGCCTCGCATCTTCTCGCCGATTGCGCTCGGCAGCCGATTACCCGCCGATCGGGCATCGCATGACGCAGCAAGAGCGCCGCGGATGGTTCATTGTCGCGAGCCTGTTCATCATCCTTCTGCTCGTTTTCGGCGGCGGCTATGACACCGTTCCTGTGCTCCTTCCAGCTCTCCTCAAAGGATTTCCCCACTGGTCACGCCAGCGCGTCTCGATTCTACCGAGTGTGCTCGCCGCCTCCGCTGGCATCAGCGTCTTGCCCGTCGGATGGCTCATCGACCGTGTCGAGGCCCGCATCGTGATGGCCCTCGGCGCACTCTCGGTCGGCGTTGCCTTTATTATTGCTAGCCAGTCCAATTCGCTCACTCCGATGATTCTCGTCTACTTGCTCGTCGGAGTGGGGATTGCCGCCGGTACCATTCTTCCGGGCACCCTCGTCCTCGCCAACTGGTTCAATGCGCGGCGCGGGATGGCGATGGGTATCGCGAACAGCGGTTCGACCGCCGGCGGGATGGTCATGACGCTCGTCGCAGGTTACGCGATCGCTCGCTCGGGATGGCGCGGCGCATACCTCACGCTCGGCCTCCCGATGCTCCTCGTTGCCGTCCCGCTTATTCTTCTTTCAATTCGCAGCCGCCCGCCCGGTTCGGTCAAAATGACCGTGGCGCAGGCCGCCGAAAACCTCGAAGGATTTGAGTCCGGCCCTGCTATGCGGACGCGGTCCTTCTGGATGATCGTGCTCGCGCAATTCTGTTTCGCTTTCGCCGCAACCGGTACGGCGATTCACATGGTCGCCTATCTCGAAGGCCTTAGTTATTCTACTTCCCGCGCCGCCCTCGCGATGAGCCTCATCTTCGGCTTTGCAACCCTAGGCAAGGTTGTGATGGGCTTGATGGCCGATCGCCTCACCGCGCGCAATACACTTGGCCTCTGCTTCATTGTTCAAGCGGCCGGCACGGCACTGGTCTTTTTCGCCGCCAATCCCGTAATCATTGTCGCCTTCGTGATCGTTTACGGCTTGACCGTCGCCGCGCCCCTGATGCTTCTTCCGCTGCTCACGGCCGAATCACTGGGACTCAAGCGCTTCGGCTTCATCGCTGGGATGACCGGCCTGGCGCAGACCTTGGGTGCCGCCGTTGGGCCGCTGGTCACCGGCCGCATCTTCGACATGACCGGCAGTTACACCAATGCCTTCGAGCTGTTCATCATGATTAACCTGGCCGGCGCTGCCGCCGCCTTCGCCTGCCGCTCCTACGCCGCCGAGCGCACCCGCCGCCTCACCACTGCTCCCGCCCCTGCCTGACCTCGCGTGCGGCCTCACTGCTGCGAATCAGCCGCCATATTGATAGGCCGCTGCGCCTGAAGCTGCGGGTTGACATGAATCGGATGTCCCGCCAAAGTTTAGCCCATGAAAAGGATTGTTATCGGCTTGGCGGCTATCGCGCTGTTTGCGGCTCCGATGCTCTCCTATGCGCAGCAACAGCAGCGCTACGGCGCAGGCGACCTGGATATGGAATATGATGCTCCGGGTCCGCCGCCCTACAACGATGTAGAAGATGGACAGCTGTTAATTCTTGCCAGTTATATCGCAATGCCGTTCGGCTGGCTGCTTGAGCACGGCGTGACCCGTCCGCTGCACGAACTCGCGACCGATTCAGCCGCCGCTCCGTTCCTCAGCGGTGATACCGAAATCAAGTATTTCGGCGAATCTTCCAACGCTAGCCTGTTGCCGCCAAATACCTTCCGTCCCTTTCAGATGCCCGCCAACCCCAACTCGATGGATACGGGGGATACTGCCGATAATGCCGTTGCTTCCCCGGTAACGCCCGCTGTTAGTTCCGCAAGCGCGATACTGCCACCCGTGCCGTCCGTGCAAACCATCACGTCCCGTACGACGGGCCCAACAACTGCCAATCCCTACGGTCCCTATGGCGCCCCCTCAGGACAGCCGGTAATTCATTAGTTCGGAACCTTGCCGACGGCTCGCGCGGTGCTTCATTGAAGCAGCTCACCATTTGGTGAGCTGCTTTTTTGGTGGCCTGGTTGCAGCCCTGGCTGCTTATGATCCGATCAGCCCCGCCGAACGCGCCCAGCGGTATTTCGCCCCCAGCACAGCGACCGGCTTTTCAGTCGTGTACGGGTAGGCCGGGATGCCATGATCGAACAGATATTCGCTGGCTTGTTCGACCTCCACGTCACCGACTAGCGAGGCTACCACCGGCTTATCGATACCGTTGCGCCGCGCTTCTTCGACTGCCTCGCTCGCCAGCTTTGCAAACACCATCGGCGGCGTAATAATCGTGTGCCAATACCCCATGATTATCGCGTGAATCCGGGGATCGCTAAGGCCGAGCCGAATCGTATTCTGATAAGTTGTTGGCGGCTCGCCGCCGGTAATATCGACCGGGTTGCCCGCCGCGCCGAACGGCGGAATAAACTTCCGGAATGCGGCATCAAGGTCGGACGGCATTGTCATCAGCTTAAGGCCATTATCAACACAGGCATCGGAAAGCAGCACACCCGAGCCGCCGGCCCCGGTGATGATCAGCACATTCTCACCTTTGGGCGCCGGTAGAATCGGCAGACATCGCGCAAATTCGAGCATATCGTTAAGGCTGATCGCGCGTACCACCCCGCTTTGCCGGAGGATGTCATCGTATATCCGATCGTTGCCCGCCAAAGCCGCCGTATGCGATGCCGCCGCCCGCGCACCCATTGCCGTCCGCCCGGCCTTCAATACGATTACCGGCTTCTTGTGCGAAACCCGCTGCGCGACTTCGGCGAAAGCACGCCCATCCTTTAGGTCCTCGACATGCATCGCCACGACCTGGGTATTGGGATCCTGCTCGAAGAACGTCAGCAAATCATCCTCGTCGATATCGGACTTGTTGCCGAGCCCGATAATCGCCGACACGCCCATCCGCGCCGAGCGGCTGAAACCGACGATCGCCATCCCCACCCCGCCGCTCTGCGACGACAGCGCGGCTTTGCCCTTAATGTCGTAGGGCGTGCAGAAAGTTGCACAAAGATTCTTGTGCGTATAATAGAAGCCATAGATATTCGGCCCCATCAGCCGCACGTTGTATTCTCGTCCAACTGCGACGATCTGATTCTGCAAATCAACATTGCCGGTTTCCGCAAATCCCGACGGAATCAGCACCGCCCCTGGAATCCCTTTTTCGCCGCACTCCTTGAGAGCGCCGGCGACCAGCGGCGCTGGAATCGCGAACACCGCCACGTCGATCGGCCCTGGAATATCCTTGACGCTCTTGTAAGCCTTTTTGCCGAGGACTTCGGGCACCTTCGGATGAATCGGGTAAATCGCGCCCTGGTAGCCGCCGTTGATTAGATTCTTCATCACGGAGTTGCCGATCTTGCCATCCTCCGGCGAAGCTCCTATCACTGCCACCACCTCGGGCTTCATAATCCGGTTCATCGCGCGCAGAATTTCCTCCTGCGTCGGACGATAGCGCTCCTTGGGCGGCGCGAAATCTACTAATATGCGTACATCGGCCGCGGTTGCCCCATCTTTGCGCGCAAAGACCGGATTAAGGTCCAGTTCCTGAATTTCCGGAAAGTCCGCGGCCAGTTCAGATACCGCAGCGATGATCGAGGCGAGTGCCTCCCGGTCAACCGGATCGCCGCCGCGCACGCCCCGTAAAATCTCAGCCGCCGCGATCCCATCGATCATCGACAGCGCATCAGCCTTGGATGCCGGTGCGAGGCGAAAAGTCACATCCTTGAGCACCTCGACCAGCACCCCGCCGAGGCCGAACGCCACAACCTTCCCGAAGCTCGGATCGGTTAGCGCCCCGACGATCACCTCGACCCCGCCGCTCAGCATCGCCTGGATTTGCACGCCGTCAATAGCCGCTCCGGCTTTATAGCTGCGGGCTTTATCCATGATCGATTCGTAGGCGGCTTCCGCTTCGGCCGCGTTCCTCACTCCAACTACAACGCCGCCAGCCTCGGTCTTATGCAGGATATCCCGCGAGACGATCTTCATCACCACTGGAAAGCCGATTTGCCCGGCGAGCCGTACCGCCTCGCGGGCCGAGGTTGCCAGCCCCTCTTGAGGCACCGGAATCCCATAGGCGTCGCACAACACCTTGGCCTCGGCTGGCGCCAGGCTCGTGCGGCCTTCCGTTTTGACTCGATCCAATACCTCCCGCACTGCCGCCCTATTCCTGCTCATCAAATCCTCCGATCGCTTGATCGACTCCGCCAAACCGATGCGCTGCCGCCTCGATACTTCCAGTCGATATTCCGAACGTCTGCCGTCGCCTTGAGTTTGCTTATGCCCTGTGCCCTAATGGGCGCGCAGCGACAACCCTAACGCCGGGGGCGCGAGTTCGTCAATTCTCAAGTGTATTTGCACTTTCTTGCCGCAGGAGCGGTTGCTATGGTGGAAAAGACGATTGAACTGGTCGGGATTTCGTCCAATTCGATAGAAGACGCAGTCCAGCTCGCATTGTCGCGGGCAGGAATTACGATTTCGGGCATTCACCATGCCCACATCGAGGATATTTCCGCCACAGTGGATAACAATTTAGTCACTAAATGGAGGGTAGCGCTAAAAGTTTCTTTCCTGGTTAAAGACCAATTGCACGAGTGACGCGCACCTTGTCTCGCCGGACCGCGCAAAGCCAATTTACTGCGCAGCCGGTAGATAGGGTCCCGGATGGGAAGTTGGGCGTGACGGATCGACCATTCGGCGATCACGAACCCTGCACCGCTTCCGTTGAAAGGGCCTGCTTATGTCAGCCAAAGTAGTTGAAGTTCATCCCGGCATCTACGAGATTTTCCTGCCGCTTCCGATGCGGCCCACGATTGTCAACGTCTGGCTAATCGATTGCCACGGTGCGTGGGCGCTGGTCGATACCGGAATGAATACACCGGAAAGCTTCGCCACCCTCGATGATGCCTTTCGGCAAGTCGGCACCCGCCTTGAAGATCTTTCTCTCTTGATCGGCACCCATCATCATGTCGACCATTTCGGCACCTCCGGACGCATCAAGAAAATCAGCAACGCCACTACCGTCCTGCACCCGGCCGAAGTCGAGCGCGTCAACCGCATGCTCACGCTGGGGCCTGCTTCACAAACGCCCGAGGCCCGGGATTTCTTCACGCGCCACGGCTTTCCAATCGATAAATATCCTATTGAAGGGATGCGGCCAGCCTGGATAGGCAGTGATATGTACAACCCTCTGCCGCAGCCCGACAAGTTCCTGACCGACGGCGACGTCATTCCAATCGGCGATCGCAAGATCGAAATCATCTGGACGCCTGGACATGCACCAGGGCACTGCGTCGTCTATCTGCGCAAAGAAAAAGTCCTGATAGTCGGCGACCATCTTTTACCCAAGATTACACCTCACGTCGGCATCTATCCTTCCGGCCCCGGCAATCCGCTAGGCGACTTTATCGGCTCGCAGATGAAGATCCAGAAGTTCGAGGTTGAGATGGTCCTGCCGGCCCATGGCGGCATTTATAATGACCATCGCTATCGTGCCAATCAGCTCATCGAGCATCACCGCTATCGCGAGGCCGAAATGCTTGATCTGGTCAAACGCAAACCGCTATGCGCCTTTGATGTCGCTACTCAAATTTTCGGCGATGAAGAACGGCCTATCTTCCATGTGATGGCGGCTACGTTCGAGACCCTTGCCCACTTGGAACTCGCCTGTATCGAGGGACGCGCGCGACGCATCGAGCACGAGAACCGCACCGTTTATCAAACCATCTAGGCGGAATTCGCTCTTTACAAGCGCATCCCTACTGTGGCGGAGCGCTATTGTACAGCTATTAGCCGAGAGATTCTTGAACTCGCCGCCGATAGCGGCGGAGTAGGCATCGCCCGCTCAACTCTGCTAGTCCAGCGCCTTTGACTGTCCCGCTGCCGACGAACCCGGGGCTAATCAAAGCGAGCCACCTTCCTAAATCCAGACACTCTAACGGTCCTAAATCAGACTCTCTAGCGACCGCTCTTCCGATTGGCGCCTCTTGCCTCTCTGCCCTGCTACTGATCCGTTGCAGCGGCGAAATCTATATCCATCCCCGAATATTTATTAGCGAAGTATTGCGACGGGAAGACATCCTTCGCTCTGGCAGCCCGTCAACCCGCCGTCCCCGCCCTTCGAATGCTCAAAAGAAGGGCAGGATGCTCAAATCTTGGCGTCTCAAATCGCCTGTGATACCCGCTTGTTGTGACGCGTCGGCGCGCTTATCCGGCCACTCCGCACCACTGGCGAGCGGCGCGCAAGCCGCCGCGTTGACACCCCCGCCAACTGCTGGTTACGCCATTCCTTGAGCCCCGAGCGGAGAAAGCTTGGCTCAATCCCTAAAGTCTCGCAGACTGTCGCGAACGAAAAAGGACCGTCACCCTCTTCACCGCAAAGCCACTGCTCAGCTTCGTTAAATAAGCGCTTTCGCGGACCGCTTTTAGCATCTGCGTTATTTTGAAAGCACCTTAGCGCATCTTCCAGCACCGCCATCATTAGGCGTTTGACCGGTGCCATCGCGCTGTCATCGCGCCTCGAATCATAATATTGCTCGGGCGTGAGGACGTCAGGTACGAAAATCGATCCAAGTACGCCGTTTTCCCATTCCATATATTCGAGTTGCTCACTTTCTAAGATTGCGATTGCCGATACCGCTTTGGATTAGCGGCCTCTACTCACTGCTGGCGTTTACAAGCAACGGCTGTGCCGTTCCCTTTTATTCTACATTCAGTCGAGCGATAGAGTAGATTATATCCCGACCGGATTCCAGCTTTCACATTGCTTTTCCTCTCTTTTCGCCGAGTATCCTTAATTTCGCTAATTGCTCGCCTTCGCGCTGAACACTCGATCGCCAATCTTTCGTCTGATGATGCCAATTTGAAACATGCCGGGATTTTGACACCAGCATGGCAGCTCTGGTCGCTCCGCACTGTGACC
>Ga0335075_10017220_pt1 | contig 10755 bp, 5 predicted proteins | sample Lox_Sample_24_FD_206723 | JGI IMG/M metagenome (GOLD analysis project Ga0335075, IMG submission 206723) | Soil microbial communities from Loxahatchee National Wildlife Refuge, Florida, United States - Lox_Sample_2.4 | ecosystem: Environmental > Terrestrial > Soil > Wetlands | place: USA: Florida... | reverse complement strand
CCACGGCGCTCAGAGAATGGAACTGCGTGTTCGACGAGGAGCTGTTCTATGCGTGGGGCGGCAAACCCGTAGCCAGGATTATTGCCGACCTGAACGCGCTGCACGGCCTGAAGATGCCGGTGGAGACGGTGGCAGTGCGGAAAGAGGGACTGTATCACGAACTGGTTCCGCAACTGAAGGCGGTTCCCGAAGTGCTTGCGGTGATCGAGGCCGAGTATGGGCGAATTCCGTTTGGAGTGGTCTCCGGCAGCGGGTGCGTGTCGATTGTGAAGTCGCTGACGGTGCTGGGGCTCCTCGACCGGTTCGAGGTGCTGGTGGGGGCCGAGGACTACAAGCGCAGCAAGCCGGCGCCGGATGCCTACCTGCTGGGCGCGGAGAAGTTGGGCGTTGCGCCCGAGGATTGCCTGGTCTTTGAGGATACTGCGCTGGGCATCGAGGCAGCGACGGCGGCAGGCATGGCGTCGGTGCTGGTTCCTTCGCCCATGGAACGCAGACGGGGAACGGACGCGGTCCCGCCAGCTTAATACCCGGGAAAGGCGAAGAGACACGGAGGCCGATTTGTCTTCCACCGCTGGTACGGAACCACTCCCCACGAGAGATCGCATCCTTATCGCTCCTTTGCTGGCAATTGCCGGCGCGATGGCGGCGCTGCACGTCGCCACGAACGGACGGTACGGATTCCACCGCGACGAACCGCAGGTGCTGAGCGATGCGCAGCACCTGGGATGGGGATTCGTCGCCGTGCCTCCGGTTACTCGGTTTCTGGAGCGCATCAGCTTGTCACTCTTCGGGCTTTCGCTGGTGGGGCTGCGGCTGTTCTCGGTGCTGGCGCAGGCGGCGATCATAGTCTCAGGGCTGATGGCGCGCGAGCTGGGCGGCAGAGGCTGGCGCAGGTTGGTTTGGTTGAGGACGGGGCGATTGCAGAGGCAAGTTACCGGGGTTGAAGAGCCGCATCTGCCAGCCGACGCTGCCGGTCAGGGTCGTTCCTCCAGACGGCCTCATGTATAATCCGTTTTTTTTGAGCAAGATGCAAAAAGGCGCATTCTGCGTGAATTGTTAAAGGAATGTTAATCAGGTAACTGACTGGTTACCGAATTCCCCGATCGGTTTGTTGATTCTAAAAGGGTTATGTTCACGTTTGCACCGAAAAGTGTGCAGACTGTGAAGGACCTCCCCTGGGGGGGGGGCTGGCCGCCGCCGGATTTCCGCCGGTTCCTGTCTTCTTTTCGCCCCTCAGCCGTCTGATCCATGGAATCCTCTCACTTCCATTCTGCGACGAAAGGGGGAAATTCCATGCAAAAGAGACTGCGTCCAGGCGGTCGCACCTCCGGAGGACTGAATTCTGGTGCGAAGGGCGTTTTGCCGGGACCGATCCTGAAGGACTGTGGTCCGCCTCCCAGCCCATTGAGGTCCGTGGTCTCCCAGGTTCTCAAATGCCCATAATTTTGTTCTTTGTGCATTTCCAGGTTGTGGGCCACGCGGGACGGAGGAGCACCGGGTTGTGGAGAACGATGCGGCTGGGCGGTGGGCCAACCCCACCCTAGCCGCAAAGACAAAGACGCGGCGAGGGTGGGGCACCCGGGGTGTGGAGGAGACTGGGGCGGCTGGGGCTTTGGGTTCACCCCACCCTAGCCGCAAAAACAAAGACGCGGCGAGGGTGGGGCACCCGGGCTGTGGTGGAGAACGAGGCGCTGCGACGTTTGTGTCGAAGCGCAAGGGAAAAGCGGAGGGGCGCGCCGCTGCCAAAGGATCGAATTCGAGGAGTTCTTGGGAACCGCGGGTGTACGACCGCCAACGATGACGTGTCGCCGCCGACTCTTCAATGTGAAAGTGGTCAACAGTCCCCGAGCGGCGACTACTATTCCTTCAGCTTGAGCTTGCTCTTGTTTTCTTCGAGGAAGTCGCGCAAATCTTGCGCCCTATCCAATAGCTTTAGCCATTGCTCGTAGTAAAGCGTGACGGGGAAGCGGCCAAGCCCGTAGACGGAAACTCCGCCTTTGTCGCTCACTTTGAAGCTCATGTTTCCAGTCCGCTGTTTCTGGGCTTCGAGTTCGGCTAACCGCGCTTTCAATTCCTCATAGGTTGGTTCGGTCATCAGGATCTTCCTCGCTCATATTGTCGCAGGGCGTACGCCGCGACGCCCTGCCCGCGTGCGCATCGGATACGAGCCGGTTCACGGCGGTTATCCTTCCTGAAGCGGTTCCCGGCCCTGCTGCCTGGCGCCGCGCGGGCCTGGACCGGAGCTTTCAGGGACGGCTGGAACCGATTGATGCGCTTCACTCGGAATCGATGTCAGGCGCCGATGGTCTTCAAACTCCACGACCATTCTGGCAGTTCTGCGCTCCAGTGTCTGGCTGGCGAGATCCTGACCGCGTCCAGGGCTACTGAAACGCGTTCTTCCCTTTGCCAAATCGATGACAACCAAGGTATAGCTATTCGGCGCAGGCACCCGATAAGGCGATGGGGATGTCATCGATTCGAAGTCAGCACGCGAAGGCATTCCTGCAGCCGCCGTTAAGATCAAGTGAGGAGGCGAAATCCTGACCGCCCATAATCGAAGTCGACGGGACTTTCTTCGCGGAGCGGGCGTTGCGTTTGCCGGCGCCGTCGCCGTTCCGGCACGGTTTGCCGGAGCAAAGGGAGCGCGGGGAATGTCTTCTCTGCTGCCGGCGGCTGCTCGGGCAGCAGCGGTCCCCCTTTGTGCGATGCGTGGGCTGATGGTCGACGCTGGACGTGTTCCGGAGAAGCTCGACTACTACCACCGCGTGATCAGCTTCTGCGCGGAGTGGGGTTTCAACACCCTCCATTTTCGCCTTGCCGACGATCAGGGAAGCGCGCTCCGCTTCGCTTCCGTCACCGGTCTGATCACCCACAGGGATGCCTTTACGCCGGCGCAGCTGAGAGATCTTGCCGAGTACGGCCAACATTATGGAGTCGATGTGATTCCTGAGCTTGAGTCCTTTGGGCACACAGGATACATCACGCGCTCACCCGCCTTTGCGCATTTGCTGGATCGCGACCCCAGCGGCTCCTCGGAGTTTTCCGGCGTCAGCCCGGTCGATCCTGCAACACTCGCGCTGATGACCAAACTGTATGGCGAAATCGCTTCGATCTTTCCTTCGATCTATCTGCACGGCGGCTGCGATGAGGTCAACTGGGGCGGCTCCGCGCGCTCCCGCCAGGCGCTGCAGAGCCGGAGCCGCGCACAGATCTGGGCCGATTATCTGAACGCCCTGAACCGCGCTGCGGCAGAACTGCACAAGGAACTGATCGTCTGGGGCGACTTTGTCCTGCACAAGGAACCGCAGATCCTCGGTTTGTTGGACAAGCGCATCATCATCATGGACTGGAACTATGCAGAAAACAACGCCGTTCCACTTCATGACACGCTCAAAAAGATCGCTGCGCACGGTGCTCGGGCCATCGGAGCCCCCGGGCTTTCCTGCTACCGCTGGGGCCCGCGGGTCGGCGCCGAGCAGCTGCGCAATATCGACGCCTATGCTGACGCCTATCTGGCGTCGAGCGAACCGGGATCGCTCGGCGTGGTGGTCACCAACTGGGTTCCCAGCCGCTATGTTCAGAATTCCATCTGGGACAGCTTTGCCTACGCCGCCGTCGCTCTTAACCGGGGAACCGCGACCGCCCAAACCTCGGGCTTCCGGCGTTTCGTGGAGAACCATTATCAGTCGACCTGGAACGAGAACTGGAGCGAGCTGTTCGACAGTCTATATAGCGCCGCTCCGTACTGGCCGGGAGGCGAGACTGCCTCCTGGCACGGGCTCACGCTGCCAGTCCCCTGGAGCAGCGACGCGCAGCTGACCCAGGTGCTCGGGGCCGGTGCTCCCTCCCCGAATCCTTTCACTCGCCTCTCCAGTCTGCTGGTCCTGCTGGAACCTTCCGTTCTGACCAATCTCCCCGATTTTCACGCCTTAGCTCTCTGCATCCAGTATCTGGAGAGGATGTTCTGGCGTGAAATCGTGGTAGTCGAGCAGGCATCGCGGCGGCCGCTGGATCGGGCGAGAGCCACCGTGCTGATTCAGGCGATCGCGGCCCGCGATCAGGCTCTCGCGGACGCCCTCACCAGTGAGTGGGATGCGGGGCGCTTCGCCGATGCTCCCGCGGCATCGCAGCCGGTCATCGACCTGCATCCGAAGGACCAGATGCTCTTCCAGTGGAAGCAAGCTGCGCGGTACTCATCCTCGCTCGCGCAGAATCCCGATCGCTTCTGCGCGTTGCTGCAGGGATGAGCACCCGAACGATCTCGGCAGGGGCGGACATCGCATTTGAACAATCGTCCGGTGGTGATTTCGGTGATCGTCTCGGCTCGGCTGCGGCAGGAAATCGGCGCGAGGAATCTCATTCGTGGAGAGAATCTCGCATAAGGATAGAACGGCAGACGGGGAGCGGGTTTGCCGCTCACCGAGTGGCCTAAGTGTTATTCATTCGAAGAGTCACCATCAGTGTCGGATGCGGAGAGTGCCGCTGCGCTTTGCCCTACAAGGGCCGATACCGGGAGCGACTACAGTTCCGGATACCAGCGGGTGCCATCGCGCTGCTCTTTCTCCGCCTTCTTCAATATGGTGAGCGTGCGATCTGTCCGGTAATTCGCGACGGCGCTCATCATCGCATCCAGGAGGGCCATGGGAGCCACGTAGGATGTGAACGAGGGCGTATCAATGGGCACAATGAAGGCTTCATCCGACGCTCTGGCCAGCGGCGAGATCGAGGTGTCGGTGATGGCGACGGCGTAACTGCCGTTGGCCTTGCCCTGCAAAAGTCCCTCCACGGTCTGACGCAGGCCCCTGCGGAAGCTGATGGCTACGATCAGATCGTGTTTCGTGCTGCGCCTCATGAGATGGGCGATGTGGCCGGCGCGGGAGGCGGCAATGGCGTCAAATCCAAGCAGGATCAAGATGTAATGGAGAAAGAACACCAGGCTCTCCGCCAGATCTCCGCCCAGAATGAAAATCCGCTTTGCTTTATAGAATCTGGCCGCCAGATTTTTGAGGCGATCGATCTCCAGGGAATTCACGACTCTGTGGACGTTGCTGGCGGCGCTGTCCAGGGTCTCTTTCACTCGACTGGAGAATGTGCTGGTTTCTTCCATAGTCGCCCGCATCTGGTCCAGAGCTGTTCTATGGGCGATGGAAAGCTGATGCAGATAGCGCCGAAACTCTCTGTAGCTGGGAAACCCCATGGCAAGAATGGTGCGGGATACCGTGGCGGCGTCTACCTGGCGTTTGGCCGCAAGCTCACGGATGCTGAGCAGGACATACTCCCGCGGCTCCTCCAGCACCGGACGGATCATGTCCTGGCGATTGCGGTGAATGCGGCTCAGCATGTCATTCAGGCTGTCCGGCACGAATTCAGGACTCGACGGATTTCGTCTGGGCATCGCAGAGGGATCGAAAGCCCGAACATAGGGCCTTCCTGGGCATACTGTCAAGCGCGACATCCAGCACCGCTTCAGATTCTTTCGTGAACAGCTGCAATTTTTGTTGTATTACGCAGCTCCAACTTTAATCTCTCCGTGGGCGCCTGAAGCCGCTGAAAAAACGGCATTGACAGCCGGACAAACTCGGCGCACAATTTCGTGATACGCTCTTTTCCTCCGCTTCCTGCGGTCGCGTTGTCTGCAAGCTGCAACGACAGTTGCAGGGCACAATCGAAAACTGAGATCAATTTCCTGTTTGTCATCCGGGTTCTGAGGAGGACTGGCATGAGAGACCGTACCTGTTCTTTGCTGCGGTGCAGCATTCCATCGAAGATGGCCTCGACTTCGCCCCGACTGCGCGAACCGGAGCAACGGCTGGATTCGTCACCGCCGGCGTGCCGGACTTTCCGCATGCATTCATTGTTGAAATGCGGGATGGGTGATGTGCTGAGGTTGGTCGCATGGGCCGGGGTATCGATGGTTCTTCTCCAGCCGGCACCGGCCTTATTTGCACAGACGGCGGTCACCGGAGGCCTGAACGGAGCTGTCGTCGACTCCACAGGCGCAGTTGTTCCAGGCGCTGCCGTCACACTGGTTGAGACCAGCACCGGCGATAAGCGCGTGCTGACCACGAATGGCCAGGGACTCTACAGCGCCCCGTTTCTCAAGCCTGGCAACTATACAATTTCGGCATCCTCCATGGGGCTGCAGTCGAGCACCACGTCGGTAGAGATTCTGGTCGGCCAGCAGTCCGTGGCCAATCTCACACTCACGCCGACGGCCAGCAAGCAGACTGTCACTGTGAGCGCCAACAATGCGCAGCTGATCCAGACGCAGGACACCAGTCTCACGACGACCTTTACCAGTCAGCAATTTGAAAACCTGCCTAACCCGGGCGGGGATATTACGACATTCGCCTTCACTGCGCCCGGCGTGGTGATGAATACGGGCACCGGAGGGAACGGCAACTTCAGTGTCAGCGGGCTGCCCGGAATCTCCAACCTCATTATCCTCAACGGCGCCGATCAGACGGACTCATTCTTCAATGACTCCACCACCGGCGCGTCCTCCCTCAGCATCGGGGCGGCGGAAATCGCGCAGGCCTCCTTTGTGCAGAACGGCTACAACCCGGAATGGGGTCGTCAGGCGGGCGGCGCGGAAACCTACGTCACCAAGAGCGGCTCCAACAAGTTCCATGGCTTGCTCCAGTGGACGTATAACAGCTCCGGGTTTAATGCCAACGATTTTTTCTACAACCTGAATGGCATACCTCGCCAGAAGGCGGTTTCGAATCAATACGCGGCACAGATTGGCGGTCCGATCATTCGCGACAGGTTGTTCTTTTTTGCCGATACCGAAGGGATTCGCTTTATCGAGCCGTCGCTCAGCTATGTCAATTTTCCAACGCCGGCATTTCAAAACACCACTCTGAATACCATCCCGTCCGGCAGCGTTCCGCTGTACACCCAGATGTTCAACTTGCTGGATGGGTCGCCTTTCTACAAAACATCAGTGCCAGTGACGACTGGAAGCGGTCCGCTCCAGGATGGTTCAGGCAATCTTGCCTGCGGCAGCTTCGCGGGCACTCCGGTCGATGGGGAGCCCAATACTTATTTCGGCGCCGTGCCATCCGGCTCCACGGGAACGGCCGTTCCGTGTATGACGGCGGCGGCGGCCGTCGCGAGCGGAGCGGTGATTGAACACATGATCGTTGGACGCGTCGACTGGAACATCAACGACAAGCAAAGGGTCTTCCTCCGCATCAGCGACGATCAGGGATCCAAGCCGGTCTCCGTCAGCCTGGTCAGTCCGCTGCTGAACGTGCTGAGCAGCCAGCCCATCTGGAATGGCCAGCTCAACCACACGTATTTGTTTACTCCTTACCTGACCAACCAGTTCATCGCATCGGCCTTCTACTATTCGTGGCCTTACGGTCCAGCCAACCTGCAGCAGACGCTGGCGGCTTCGCCCACTCAGTTCAATGATGGCTCGGACGGCGGCACCAACTTTTCCACTGGTCTGGGTCAGGAAGGCAGGGTCGGTTTCGACTGGGGCAGCAACCCCACAACCACAAACTCGGTTCAGTATCAGTTTGTGGACGATGTCTCCTGGCTGAGGGGCAACCACACGCTGAAATTCGGCTTTAACTTCAAGCGCTATGACGTGACCGATGGCTATCCGACGGTGAATACCTACGGCGGCTACTACACATTTAACTCTCTGGGAGATCTGGCCGGCGGCGTGCTGCCGGGGTCCGCGGGTTCAAACTTCCAGCAGACCTTCGACGAGGCCAAGGAGATCGCCATCGCCGGCTATAACTATGGCATCTATGCGCAGGATGAATGGCGGGCCACTCCGCGGCTGATGATTGACTACGGCTTACGCTTAGACCGCGACGGAAACATCTCTTGCAAAACGAATTGCTTTTCGCGCCTGGTCGGCGGCTTTCCTCAGGCCGACGCCACCCTGGACACTCCCTATAATAAGCTGCTCGCCACCGGGTACAACCACGTCTTCTCCTCACTGGAACCGATTGTTTTCCAGCCGCGCTTCGGATTCAACTGGGATTTGAGAGGGAATGGGAAGACGGACCTCCGTGGAGGCTTTGGGCTCTTCGCGGATGCATTTCCGGGTGCGCTGATCGAGAACCAGTATCTGACGTTTCCCGATAACTATGGCGCCTTTGTGCAGGCCGGAAACGTGGCCGAGGGAGCCGGCAGCGCGCCGGCCTTCGCACTTGCATCCTACAACGCGCTGACCACGGGGTTCTCAAACGGGGAGAGCGCCAACCAGATCGCAGCATCATTACCCCCGGGCTCACCTTTCTTTGCGCCCGCCCACTACATCTCGCCGCAGCACATGGTGACCGCGAAATATGCGGAATGGAACCTGCAGCTACAGCAGCAGCTCAGCCCTTCCGATGCCCTGATTCTTACCTACGTGGGGAACCATGGCTACGACGGGATCAGCTACGACTACGGAATCAATGAGAGCCTGGCCGGCAACGCCTATACGGGATCTTCGGCATATTCCAGTTTCGAAGATGTGCCCGTCAACCCGCCCGATCCGGCTTTCGGTCAAATGGGAATCATCAACGACGGCGCCGTCTCCAACTATAACGGCATGTACATTCAGTACAAGCACATCGATCACCACGGTCTGACGACGAATATCTCGTATACCTGGTCGCACGCGCTGGATGATGTTTCGAACCAGGGCCAGGATGAGACCTTCAACGGCAACAGTCTTCCTTTCCAGATCGTGCCGAACCACCCATTCCTGCTGATGTATTCGAACGCGGATTACGACATTCGCAATAGTTTTCTGGCCGACGTCACCTGGATCGAGCCGTTCCAATTCAAAAGCAGAGTCGCAGAGTACGGCGCGGGAGGCTGGACACTCGCGGGCAAGGCTTACTGGCGGTCTGGCCAGCCATTCAGCGTGTTCAATAACAACGCCGCCAACGATCTATATAACGGGACAGGCAACTACTACGTCCTGGCCGATGTGCTCGACAACCGCTTCAACCACTCCTGCAACTCTTTCAGCAACCCCTGTTTTCAAGGCCACTACTTTAACGGCTCCGGGGTATCCACTTCCGACCCGTACAACGACGCGGCACAGACCAACTTCGGCAATGTTCCGCGCAATGCCTTTTACGGACCGCATTACGGCGATGTCGATATGAGTCTTTACAAGAACGTTTTCAAGAACGAGAGGGGGTTGGAGTTCAAGGTCGGCGCACAGGCCTACAATCTGCTCAATCACCCTGCTTTTGGGGCGCCGGCCAATGATGCCAGCCTATCGAACCTGGGACAGATCACGAGCGATGTGGTCCAGCCCACTGGCCCCTACGGCTCGTTTGGGTCCACGAGCTTTGGCCGCATCGTCGTGGTCAATGGCACGCTGAGTTTTTGAGACCTGTGACCCGTACCGCGATGCTTCGAACGGTTCGCCTGTCCGGAGGCCGGCGCAGTCAACTAACTCGCATCAGGGTAGGACGGATGAACCGAATTCTACTGTTATTGGGCGCTGCCGCTCTTGCCGTGTCCGCGTCATGTCCCGGTCAGGCGGATGGGAAGGGTCCCGCCGGCCCCGTCGCGTTAACGGTGCAACTGCCTGTTCCGGGACAGCAGATCCTATACGTTCATGAGGTGATGCCGGTCCGGCCGGGGCCCTTGACGCTTTACTACCCCAAGTACATTCCCGGCGATCACGCGCCGGACGGGCCGATCGGCGACCTGATGGGACTGGAAATCACGGCCGGCGGCCAGAGGATCCCGTGGATCCGCGATGCGGTGGACATGTTCACGTTTCACCTGACGGCGCCGGCCGGCGTGGACCGCATCGATCTCCGTTTCCAGGTTCCGGCACAAGACCGCGTTACGCCGAATCTCATGGGGCTGGAGTGGAACGAGGTAGCGCTGTACCAGGCCGGCTATCCGACCAAAGAGGAGATGTATCAGCCGACTCTGGTGATCCCCGACGGCTGGCAGTACGCGACTGCGCTCAAGACAGAGCAACGCGCCGGCGGGCGCATCGTGTTCAAAGCTGTGCCGTTCAATACGCTGGTCGATTCACCGGTGATCGGGGGAAGGTATTTCCGGGAGATCGATCTCACCCCGGCGGGCTCCCCGGTGCAGCGCTATCTCGATATGGTGGGCGACAGTGCGGCCGCAATCGATATCTCCGATGCGCAGATCGCCGCCTACCGGCGTCTGGTCGTGCAGGCGCAGGCCCTGTTTCATTCTCATCACTACCACGATTATCACTTCCTTCTGACGTTGAGCGATTACGTGTCGACGGGAGGTCTCGAACATCACGAGTCGAGTGATGACCGCGCGCGCGGCGGCGGCAGGATGTTTGCCGACCCCGGTCATTTCATGCTCGACGCCTCGCTGTTGCCGCATGAATACACTCACTCGTGGAACGGAAAATTCATGCGTCCGGCAAAGCTGTGGCAGCCCAACTTCGAAGATCCCGAACATACGCAGATGGTGTGGGTCTATGAAGGTCTCACGGTCTACCTCGGCGACATGCTGACGGCACGAAGCGGATTATGGTCCCCGGATATCTGGCGCCAGGTGGTTGCCTACCGGGCGGCCATGATGGCGCACCAGACCGGCCGCGCGTGGCGGCCGCTGATCGACACCACCATCGCCGCGCAGTTGGGCTACGGCGCACCGATCGCGTGGGCGAACTGGCGGCGTCGAACCGATTTCTACCGCGAAGGCCAACTGCTGTGGCTTGCCGTGGATATGAAGATCCGGACACTGAGCCATGATCGACGCTCGATTGACGATTTTGCCCGCCGGTTTTTC
>Ga0335075_10017219_pt1 | contig 10756 bp, 12 predicted proteins | sample Lox_Sample_24_FD_206723 | JGI IMG/M metagenome (GOLD analysis project Ga0335075, IMG submission 206723) | Soil microbial communities from Loxahatchee National Wildlife Refuge, Florida, United States - Lox_Sample_2.4 | ecosystem: Environmental > Terrestrial > Soil > Wetlands | place: USA... | reverse complement strand
AACCACGCGTTCATCATCGGGAATTGCCTGGGCCAGGATATTGAGAAGGGTAGTCTTTCCACTCCCTGTTCCACCGCTGATAAGGACGGTCTTTCCGCAGCGAATCTGTTCTCGAAGAAAGTCGGCTAGAGCTTCAGTCATCGTGCCGCGAGCGATCAGGTCATCGACCGTAAATCGCCGGCTCGTAAACTTGCGGATGGTCAGCGCCGGAGCGGGGCGAACTACCGGCGGAATCACGGCCGCTAAACGGCTGCCATCAGGAAGCTGCGCGTGGAGAACAGGATTGTCTTCATCGAGCTTCTTGCCCAGGTGATTGGCGATCACTTCGAGGCCCGTACGCAGGCGGCCCGAGTCGAACTGAATGGTCGCTTCCCGGAAGATGATCCCGTCGCGCTCGTACCACCAAGTCGCGTCGGGATTGCCCATGATCTCGCTGACGCTTTCGTCGTGCAGCAGCTCCTCGATAGGACGAAGAAACGGAAGGATCAATTCGAAGCTCATCACGGCACCTCGCGCTGGTGGAAGCTCGAGCGTTGCCGCCCGAGCTTCCGCAGGTGAGAGGAGCGACGGCCTAGGCCGCCGACTCCTCGTTGTCGTCGTCTTCCGGGTGGGACTTTTCGGCGCGGTCGAGCTTCAGAATCGAGCTCACCCGAATCTCGGTGACGGCTTCTTTCTCGCCCGTCTTCTTGCTGTCGTATTCCCGGGTGCGGATCTCGCCTTCGACCTGGACGTGTTCGCCCTTCGAAAGCGTGGCTGCGAACTCGGCAAGCTTCCCGAAAACCACGCAACGGTGCCATTCGGTATGCGAGACATATTCGCCCTTCTCCTTGTCCTTGTAGGAGGACTTGGTGGCCAGCGAAAAGGTGGTAAAGCTGCGGTTGTTGGCATTGCGAACTTCTGCATCTCTGCCGAGGAAGCCGATGAGGATTGCTTTGTTCTGGTACATGACTGTGTCTCCGTTTGTTGAATTTCCCGATCTGTTCGGGTCACACCAGGCGGAGCCAAGCGAGGGGCCCGGCTCCCAAGGCCGAAGCTCTGCATTTACGGAGGGTCCGGAGAAATCTTTTCGGTGTACTTTCCGAACAAGATTTGGAAGGAAACCGTAACCCGCAGGGCTGCGGAGCAGAAGCAGAAGAGCGAGCTGCCGCAGGGCGCCGGATAGGCCCTGAAGCAGTGACCGAACAGAACCCGGGATACGGAACGCGAGACACGCGCCGGAACATAGCACTCATCAAGCTCACGGCTGATGAAGTCCGCCGACACTGCTGCTTGCCTCGGTTGCATCCGTCCGACTCTAGAAGAGGGCGAAAAGTAGACCGAATAATCCCGTAGAAGGTTCGGAAGCGCTCGCAGCCCCGTTTTGGGGAACACGTAGAGTGGAGCGGCCGGAATGGCAGCCTGGTTCGACATCTTAAAGCCTCTCGGATTCGGGTCTGTTTCTCTAGCTGAACGCCTGGTCTGCCCGGAAGCGCACGATGGTCAATCCCAGAGGATTGACGGCCAGCTCATTGTTCTTCACGTTCTCGCGGAAGACATAGGTGACGCTGGCAGTCCATCGCTCGCGCTTGATCTCGGAATGATCGGCAGGGTTCGTGAACACCTTTTCGAATTCAATTCGTGCTGAATACGGCGACTGACGAAGATCGTCGAGAATGACGTTCTTGACCTCGACGTCCACGTACGGAAGCGAGCTATCCTTGATATAGGTTTGAATGACGTTATCCTTGCGCTCCTGGTCGATCACAACGCGCTGCACATCGCCATTGAGGAAATAGAGAGAGTTGGTCTGGTCACGCTCGATGGTGAAGCGATTCCGGCTGAAATAGAGCTCGGCCCAGCGTGACAGGTAATACTTGTTCTCCGCTTCCTGCGGCCGATATTGGAAGTTGCGATAGTCGATCGCCTCCGCGCGCCCAACATCGTTGATCCGGACGATCATCGGGTGCATGTCTGCCAGGGCACGCTGGCTTCTATAGACAAGACCAGCGAGCACGATGGAGATCACGGCCAGGACCAGGATCGTCACCTTCAGGTAAGTATTCATCACGATTGGGTCGCCGTACTGTTCCAGATACCGTTCGGCAGCGCGGGTGATATCGGGTGAGCGAGTTGGGTCAGAAATCATAATGCGAGGACCTCTTCCTTAGATAGCCCTTAGTATCGTGGCGGTAATTAATCCCAGACCGCCGCCATGTCCACCTGTCGACCCCGAGAAAATACTCATAGTCATTGCGGGGATTTTGAATAGGATGTAGATGTTGACCAGGACCAACAGGATCAGTAGCGGAAGCTCCTGCACCATGGTTCCTGGATCGGAGAAATTCACCACCTCGGTGTAATACTGTGCCAGCAGATGTGCCAAGATACTCAACACCGCGGCTGCTAAGACTTTATAGAAGCAGAATCCGACGAACGCCTTCAGCCAGCCCCAAAACAAGAACTCCAACTTGTCGAAGACAAGAAATGGAATAAAGACAGGCCCCAGCAGGCCGACAGCTGCGCTGGCAATCGCGCCGTAGGCGACAATTGCACTGACTACGGCGGAGAACGTGGCAATGAGAGCCTGAATGCAGAAATAAACGATAGCGTAATACGGATTCGTTACCGCTTTCATCATGCCCGGCCCTTCGGTTGACTGGGCCTGGCTAAGCGTGTTCTGAATACTTGTAATGCTGTCGTTTCCAATGATCGAGACGAGATACTGTGCCCCACCGTTGATAAAACCTCGAAACGACTGGCCGATGCCAGGAATGCTGCTGTCGTAGAATCTAACCAAGGTATAAGCAAACGTAATCGACACGAAGAAACTAACGAATTTCCCAACATTGAACCCGGGGCCTCCATGTGCAGACGCAAGCGATTCCTGGACGCCAAACCAGACCAACATGATGGTGGCGAGCGCGATGCAGATGTGAAGGCCCAACGCATCAATCGTAGGAGAGGCGGCGCGCGTCAAATCGTCGCATCCCTGAGTAATCCAATTCAGCACTCCCATATTCCACCTCACGCCCGAAAATTGACGATCAATAAGTCAACGCTTGTGCCCCGCCGTTGTAGGCCGGCATGACATGTGTCTGATAGGTGCTAGTAAAACTTGCCGCGTCCTGGAACCCCGTTTTCAATGCGTCCTGCAGCTGTTTCTGAGCGATGATCTGTTGCAGGGCCAGATTGGCATTGATTTGATTTGCATCCTGCATGGTGCGTAATTGCAAAAGCAGCGCCTGGTTGATGCGCTGAAGTTCGGCCATGACAGTTTGCTGGCTAGGATCGCTGTTCTGCGTGGCGGTTTCCAAGGTGGCAATATCCGTCTGGCGCGCTGTCTGGTTTGCCCGAATCGTGCCGAGCACTGCGAGGTTATTACTCATGACTGAATCGCCGACGTCCACGGTTGCTCCTTGCGCGGCGATCTGTTGCTGGCCTGCGATACTGATAGTGCTGTAGCCAGGGATCATATTGGTCGTATGCGGCACACTTACTTGTTGGTATGAGGCCGCCGCACCGCTCCCGGTGTTAGCTGCGCTGAGCCATCCCGCAGAGTTACCATAGGTGCCTGAGATCTGTTGCAGCATCCTTAGGTCAGTCGTTGGCGACAGAAACCGCAAATAAAGCATGTGCGGTGCAAGCATCATCTGACGATAGAGGTTGTATTGCTGTTGGATGGTGTTGTAGGTCTGGATAGCCGTTGCGGCAATCTTTGTGGTGTTAGTAAATATCTTCTGGCCTTCTTCAATCTGCTCGGCCTCATTTTGGATCGACGTCTCTTCATTTTTGATTTGGGTTATCGCATGAGCCGATTGAGTGGGATCGTAGACAATGCCGGAGCCGAACTGCGCATGAGCGACGCCAGCAATAACAAGAGAAGTGATTGCGGTGAGGATGGTGCGTTTCATGGGGCATCTCCTTTGGGGATCAGTGAGTGGGTGGCTGGTGCGAGGCGCCTTTGTCCATATTGTTCGCGTCCTTTTCCGCCTCGCGGCAGACCTCGGTGGATGTATCCGAGCGGAGACATTCTTGAAATCCCTTGCAGACTGCGTCTGAATCCGCAGGGTCGCACGAGATCTTCTTTTTGCACCCACTCAGCCAGAAGACGGTGGTGCATAAAGCAACGGCGATGGTAATTCGTCGCATATCAGCTCCTAGTAGGTTTGAGGAATAGTGTGGTTTTCATACGCAGGCAAAAGCATGTCCTGCGTGAAGTAGACCTTTACGCGATGTCCCTCTCTGATCGTGATGTTTGGAGGGATTTGCATGAAGCGGTCCATGATGGTGGTCGCGGATTGAGAAACAGATGATGCTGCGCCATTAGTGAAGACCTGCGATCCAGAGCCGCCGTAAACACCGCCGCCTTGTGTGATCTGCGCTGCGCCGGCAATTACTCCCAGCGCGATCGAGGTGCCGAAGATTTCGAGGTAATGGTTGTTCACCTTGTCTTTCAGGCCTTCTTCTCCGATCTGATCGAGACCATGAAACTGATCGAGATCTACCGAGTAACCATCAGGCATGATCATGCGATGAAAGACAACGGCCAGACGGCGCTGCTGGCCGAATCCGGCAGAACCGATCTTTCGAGCTTCGCCGAGCACGACCGTACCGTCAGGAATAAGAACGTGTTGACGATCGTGTGAGTACACCGGATTTGAGACTAGAACCTTCACCGGACCCACGGCATCACCATCAAGCCGGTTCATGAGGACGGTATCCATCGTCAGGCCCTCATAGATCACGTACGGCTGCCCTACAGCAGAATCGATATTCACCTCGGGATTGTGTTTGGCCGACGGTAAATCGGTTGCCTGTGATTGCCGCTCGCCTGCAGCCCGCGGTGCAACCAGGCTGCTCGGTGCGGCTGAAGACGAAGTAACGGGTTTTTGACTTGCGGGCCCGCCGGCCCCACCGGCCGGCGGGCCCTCTGCATCTCGCGGCTGAGCCGGAGGATTGTCCTGATGCACATAGGCGAGATTCGACGCGAAGCGGGCGTTATACACGAGCTCACGTTCCTTTGCTGCCAGCTGTTGGGCCTGCTCCTGCACCGGAGTCAGTTGAGGTTGTGCCGAAACCTGCTGACCATAGGAAGTCTGCAGACACGGTTGGCCGGTGACACACGGCATTGTTTGGCCGTTAGGCCCGTAAGCGGCGGCTGCGGCCCGTTGTGCGGGAGTTGCCATTGCGAGGGCCGGATCAACGTTATTCGCGTTAGCCGCTTGCTGCTGCTCTTTCAGCCTTTCGGCGGCAAGCTGGTTCTTCAGGTCCTGAACATTGTTGTCGGTGTTGTCTTGGACCATGGGCTGTGGCGGTGCATCCTTGGCCGGTGCCGCTTTGCCGTTTGCGCCTTTTCTCCCGACAGCGCTGAAGACGGCCGCCAGGATGACCAGGAGCGCGGCACCGAGATAGAGCAGAATTTTCAGGTTCTTTTGAAGCACGCCCTTCGGCTCGCGCGCATTGCGGCGCAGCTCCGGGAAATCCTGCAATTCGGTGTTGGGCGGCGGCGTGGTGCTTGGACTCTGCATGACATTACCCCTTGCGCGAGAAATCCATGCGCTTTTTGCCAAGCTCGACGTAGCCGGAATCCATGACCTTGGGAATGATGTAGGTTCCTTCCCGAAGGTCGTAGTTCACCAGATTGGGTTTGCCATCCCTCATCTCATAGACGCTGAACTTCTCCGGAGCGGTGGTCTTGATATAGGTAAACTTGTCGTCGTGATAGATCGACTGAATGTCGAACGGCGGCTGGTTGGTTTTGAACGAATAATCAAACTTCAGCTGCAGCGGATACGCGCTCTTGTATTCGTCGACCGCCTGTTGAACATGGGACTCGAGGGCTGCCAGCTCCTGCTTTGACTGCTCCAGTTGGGCAGCAGGGATGAATTGGGACGGGCCTGCGGATGCAACGATCGAGGAACGATCCGCGGGCTGAATCAGGACTTTGAGATCCGGTGGATCAGATGCATTTGAGACATCCTGAAGCGTGAAGGAATAGATGTTCCCTTTGTCAGTGATCAGGTTGAGGTTGGAACTGATTCCCTCCTTCGCCGGATGGACAAAGCAGAAATTGCTGATCACATCGACGATCCAGAACTCCTTGTCTCCAGTGGCCGCTTCCATGATTTTCTCCGTTGGCGGCAATTCAATCAGAGTCGTGTATTTGAGCTTCGCATGGATCGGCACGATGTCTTGCGAGTGGTACTGAACGGTACGGGCGGATACAGATTGCCCGAAAGCAGCGGAACTCGAGATAGCGAGAGTGACAACAAGCGGTAAACGATGCATGCTTCCTCCTATTTCACTGTTCCAGCCAGTGTCCGTGGCTGGAACGGATAATCCTGAGCGAGCCGGCGCAGCCCATCGGCGATCCCGAAGCGCGCGAAATACTCGCGCTTTTTGAGGTTGCCGCGGGCGTTGTTGGTCGCCATCCAGTGCGATACCGAGTCCACGTTGAGATGAACCTTCTTTGAGGACTGGGCTTTGCGGATGAGCATTTGGCCAGGGGGAATGAGGCCGGCGATCAGTTCCAATTCGGTGTCGTTCAGATGAAAGGCTTCCCTGTAAACCTCGCGGTCCATGTCCGGGTTCGCCAGGAAGATCTTCGTCGGGCAGCTTTCGGCAACGATCTCCAGCATCCCTGATTCCTGGAGCTCTTTGATCGACTGGGTGGCCAGAATCATCGCAGCGTTGTGCTTGCGCCAGGTCTTCTGTGCTTGCACGATGTACTGCCGGATGGTCTCATTGCGGATGAAGAGCCACGCTTCATCTATCAGAAAGACTTTGAAGATGCCAAGCTTGCTCGGATCGGTGATTTCGTTGCTGGCCCGGTGCAGAACATAGAACAACAACGGCTCCAGGACGTCTGGTGCATCGCCCCATCCCTGAAAATTGAAGGTCTCGAATCGGCTGAAGGAGAGTGTGTCCTCGACGTTGTCAAAGACGAAGCCGTACTGGCCGGCCTTCGTCCACCGATGTAGACGGTCTTTCAACTCACCGATAATGCTGGCGAGGTTCGAAACTGTGCGCTGCTCGGGCTCCAGCATGTACACGCGCTCGATGGCTTCCCAGAGCCTGCGTTCCTCTTTGAAGTCCAGGCGATATCGTTGCGTATTCCCTTCGATCAGCACACGGAACAGCCCAAAGAGAAATTGCAGGTTCTCTTTTGTCGATTCCAGCGAAAACGGATTGATGGTGAAGTCCCGCGACTCCTGGCCGACATTGAGATAGGTGCCGCCAAAGATATGTGTCAGCGATTCGAAGCTGCCGCCGATATCGAAGATGTAGGTCAGCGGAGCATACTTCTGCGCGTTTTGGAGGATGAATGAAGCAAGATACGACTTGCCGGACCCGGTGGCTCCCAGGATCAGCGTGTGAGCGACCTCACCATTGTGAAGGTTGAGGAAATAGGGCGTGGCGTTGTCGGTTTCTAGGGCCGCGAGATACTCTGCGCCGAGATGCGGATTGGTTTTCTCACCCGGCAGGATGGTGAAGAGAAAGGAGAGGTCCGCGTAATTGCTGTTCAGCAGATACAGCCGGCGGAGGTTCTGAGGATAATTCCCCGGCACCGTCGCAAAGTAAGCATTCAGCTGGTTGTAGGTCTCAGTGAACAGGTTCCCGTCGAAATTCGTGAAAATGCCCGAGAACTCGCCCACAAGGCGATCGACGATCGATTTGTCGTGATCGTAAAGAACAATCGTCAGCGAGAAATCCCCGAGTGATTGGCCGTCGCCCAAGGCGCGCAGGCAATCTCCAAGGTTCTCGATGTCGGCTTGTTTCGACTCATCGACAAGCACATCACGAGGATTCGTCTTCGTGACGTCGTTTCCCAACTGAGAGATGAACCCGGTCTTGGAGATGTTGAAATGCCGGCGTCGTTTGACGACTTCCTTCCTCGCTCTGGCCATTGACAGCGGCGCCCACTCTGTCACCACGTGAAAATTCGCTGACATCTTCAAGAGCGCGTCCAGGACCAGGGGCCGTGTCTCGGCAATGGCCTCCTTCATCGTGAGCACGCGAACGTAGTGATCGCCAACCCGGAGGTGGTCGCGCTCTGCCTCAATATCGGAATTCACCACCTGATAGTCGAGGAATTGGGTTGATTTCGGGTTACCGGCGATTCGCCAGTCATCAAAGTTCAGCAATCTGCGGAAGAACTGTAGCTGGCCCCTTTGATCGAGGATTTCCATCGGGACAAAGTCAGCAAGCTGGCGCACGAAGGCCTGCACTCGCTGGTGGAGCAAAGCATAATCTCTCTGGATCTGCGAACGGAGCAACGCCTTCATGCTCTTGTTCGAGAACTGCGAGTGAAGCTCGGAAAAGCCGCCCGCCGGATCCGTGATGAGCCGTCCCACACCGGCACCAATCCCTGTCTTTGACCGCATACCTTCAAGCAGAACGCAATAGAAGATCTCGACGGAGTACAGCTGATCGCGCTTCGCCTCAAAGAAATCTCGACGCTGCTCAACGACGGTTTCGACGACTGGATCTGCATACGTTGCGAAGGGAATCTCAGGGCGATTGCGCTTGAAGAGGTACTGATACACATGGAATCCGGGGCCGAATGCCTTCAGCGCCGCTTCCAGCCGCTTGACTGCATATTCCTGCTCACTTGAATCGAGGGACTCATAATCGACGCCACCGACACGAAGCACCATCCCCAGATCTCCGCTCTTGGTCAGAAACGTCGTCACATCCCAAAAGCCATACAAGTTAATCTGCGCATTCAGCGATGCAGCTTCCTTCCACGGTTTCAGGACTCGGGCGATGTTCAGCATCAACGCACCTCAACCATGGGAATCTGCTGTTTCGCTGCGTCGTAGCGGGTCTTGTATCGCTCCGCTTTCGCCAGAATGCGAAGAAATGCCGGGTCGCTATTGGTGACCCAATGCCCAAAGGCAAATCCGCCAACAAAGACAGCGATCCCGGCGAAGATGGAATTGAAGAGGTTGAAGGCACCGACCGCACTCACGCAGACGAAGTAGAAAAGAGTGCGCTCGACGCCCAGGTAAGTGAGAGGCTTGTGCAGGCTCTTGAATACTCGATTGGTCCGCTTGCGATTGCTTTTTATGTCTGCCAAGATCGCCTCATCACTTGCGCGGGTTGATGGGATACACAGCTCTGACTAAACACCCCAGAGCCAGGAAAGGACGTTGACTGCAAGCACTGCAATTCCGGTTCCTGCAGCCACGCCCGCCAGCGCTTTTTTGGCTCCCGGTTCCCCGTGAGCAAAGCCGTAACCACCAATGACAATCGCGATCAGACTTGCGACCTTGGCGATTGTTCCAGTGAAAAGGTTCTGCAGGGCAGTGAAACCAGTGTCAAAGGGAGAGCCGGCAGCCTGAGCGTGCGCGACTACCGGGGCAAGGAGAAGGAGCGTGATGACCGCCGTCGATACTCGAGGAATTCGTAACGGCGTCGGTCGCTTCGTTCGAAGATTCATGGGGCCCTCCAATTCCGTCAACCTAGACCTGAAATCATCAGGTCCTGTCGGAAACATTGCGCCCGCTTCTTTTTCTTGTCCAAGACCCTTTAGCTATCGCTTGATGCCTTGTGGGCATCAGGATCTGGCCCTCGGAAACCTTGAGGAACCGCAAGCCACTCACCGGCATCCATGGCTCCGAAAGCTCAGCCGGCGCACTTCAATCTGTTTTCATCTGATGAAGCCGTGAGCTCTTCGAGCACCTCCGATGCGAACAAATCCTCACGCCGGTAGAGAAAAGCGAGCTGCAACGGGTCCATTCCGGTGATCGGATAATACTGAATCGTGGATGGCGCCTCCCCACAGGTTCCATGTGGGAGAACGGCTATACCAACATTCCCCTCCACCAGATCGAATGCCTCCTGCGCAGAGGTGACCTCCTCCGCGATCTTGGGACGGAAGCCCGCTGTTCGACACTGCTCTACAAGCCGCTCGTACAGGACCGGATGGGTGCGCTCGGAACAGGCGACGATCAAAGGATGACTTTTCAGATCGGCCACCGTGACCGACGGCTTTCCGACGAGAGAAGCCTGTTCTGACACGACCGCGCAGAGGGGCTCGGAGCGAACCGGCATTTGCTCCAGACCACCGGTTTCGAGCGGCATGAACGTAAGCCCTATCTGAACCATGCTGCCGATCGAACCGACCAGTTCCGAAGCAGAGATTGTCCGGAACTGCAGGTGCAGGTATGCGAATTTTGTATTTAGAGCGGATCGTATCTCGCGTCGTAAACTCGCCGGCACAAATGCTGATTGACCAATAGTGAGCGATCCGTTACGTTGCCGATCAGCGTTGCGCGCAGCGTCCTTGGCGCGCTGGAATTCAGCATCTATTCTTGGCAGCAACTCGCCGACAACAGCGAGGAATTCGCGCCCGGCAGGAGTAGGTTCTATCGGGCGGGAATCACGCTCGAAGATTTCGGTGCCGATCTCGGCCTCAAGCTCCCGGATCTGGCGGCTCAGGCACGGTTGCGAAACGTTCAGGCTTTCAGCTGCTCTGCGGAAGTGTGATTCGCGCGCGACCGCGAGTGCATACTGTAATTTACGGAGCGGGGGAGAGACGCTCATACGTGGCCACCTTCAGGACTGTTCGGGCCAGCCAGCGGTCGGCTTGCCCAATGACCACGGCCCGTCAATTATGCTTAGCGCGATTTCAACATTTGTCAACTTATAAGTGACATAAACATGTTTGCAATACAATCGTGTTTGGCTGACTTGACCCATGCTACCGTCCCCTTAATGACAGATTTCGGGGATTTGTACCGTGAGTTGGGAAAAAAGCTGCGCCAAGCGAGAG
>Ga0335075_10017217_pt1 | contig 10756 bp, 6 predicted proteins | sample Lox_Sample_24_FD_206723 | JGI IMG/M metagenome (GOLD analysis project Ga0335075, IMG submission 206723) | Soil microbial communities from Loxahatchee National Wildlife Refuge, Florida, United States - Lox_Sample_2.4 | ecosystem: Environmental > Terrestrial > Soil > Wetlands | place: USA: Florida... | reverse complement strand
GACCAGCTGAATGATCAGGAACACCATCGCCGCCACCTCCTTCCGGCCACGCGGATTGCCATGGAAGGTCCTGGGTGGCACCCCACATGTCGCGCCGGGTCACCGCAGACAGGGCCAGGTCGAGCCGCGCGCGCAGTTCTTCCGCTGTCAGCCTGCCCTGCGCGAAGTACTCACTCAGGGCGGCCGCCGCAGCGTCGCGATCGGCGTCACTTATTCGCAGGTCTGGCCACGTCGCCGCGCCAGCTGGCTCAACGGGCGGCCTGCTGGATGACGAGAGCCGGTAATACCGGCGGAGGCGGCCGCGCACGATCTCGTCGCGCTCGATCCTGACCAGACCGTCCGCGAGCAGCGTGTCAAGGACCGTGAACAACGTCCCCGGCCGCAGCTGGACCCGGCCGCCAGACATGTCCCAGACACGCGCCACGATCCCGCTGCCGTGCTGGCTCTCGCCGGCGAGCGCGGCCATGACCAGGCAAGTCGCCTCACGCACTGCACACGAAGTCATATCTGCTTTATATACTGTCCAACTGACTATTACAAGCAGCGGTCCGCCGGCGTTGTGCAGAGGGAGCCGCCAATGAGCAGATCTTGCCGCTATGTCAAGCCGGTGCATAACCTCAGCCAACGGGCGCATCTGGTGCGAAGCCGACTCCATTTTGGCAGTAAAGGCTCCACGCAGTACGGATGAAAGCATTATAAATGCTACAAACCATCCGTACCATGACTCGAGCGTCTCTTCCGTGATGAAGCCATTAGCCGGTAGCATCACGGAATGGTCATGAGTGGCCCGAGTGTGCGGAACCTAGTGCAGTAGGTTGAAGGTGACAGGAGATAAATATGTCATCGGCGGGTGACTCGCCTCCGTTCGACCCAAACACTTATCTCGAACAGATCGTCGAAGCATTTCGGCGCACCAGTGACAATGGACTTCCCCCACTGATCGATAGGTATGCCCTTGATGGTCGATTCATTCACGCAACAGACGCAGAAATAAGGGACCGAATAAACGAGGTCGCGAACCTATGGCAGCGGCAGGCGAAGATGAGCACCCGGGCGGGCATTATTTGCAGGACCCTGCTCGCTGCTGACAACGAGCTCCGCCGCACTCCGGGATACCAGAATCCGCAGTGGTGGAGAGATCAGATCGCCGTGGCACAGCCTACGGATTCAAGGGGAGAAGGGCCTGCTGAACCACCAGTTCACGCCGCGACAGGAGATGCGAGAGGATCCGCTGTCGAGCCAGGCCAGCAATCTGAGGCCAAGGTATCGGATGCGGCTGCCGAACCCCCGCCAGTGGTATTGCCTCGGCCCACAGGCCTGCAAGCCGAGGTGATGGATGACCGCGTGATGGTGCGCTGGAATGAGCCGACCGGGATACCTACCGGCGTGACCTTCGTTGTCCAGCGGTCGGTGGGTACCCAGATCAGGCAGCTTCGAGCCAGCCAGTCCAACCTCAGCGTCGAAGATCGCGATCCGCCGGCCGGCAGGCCGCTAATTTACCGTGTCATAGCGTCGCACGCCGATACCGGCCTGCGGTCTGTTAGCCAGCCGCTCAAAGTTGTGTTCTCTCCTCCTGTGCTCAAGCTCTCCGTTCGCCAGGCCCGCGACGGTGGAGTGGTCGGGCAGTGGTCGGCGCACCAGGATCTTTGGCGAGCACGAGCCTGGCGGTCAAACGGGGACTCGTCGGCAACTGCGAGCGATAGTTCTGAGCTCGAGACGCGCCACGAGGGGTTCGAGGATTCACAGCCGCCATTAGGTTTGCAGCTATACAGCGTGATCCCCCTCTATCGGGACCCTGACAGCGGGGAAATACACCAGGGACCCAAAACCGCAGTCAAGGTTGCAGTACTCGAGGCACCACCACTGCCAGTACTTGTTCTCGATGGGGGCGGACAGCTTGAATCTTCGACGATTAGCGTCCGATGGGGCGAACTGCCCGCCTTCACAACCCTGATGTTGCGCCGCACCGCGGACGAGCCGCCGGGGGCCCCAGGGAATCTCCTGATGGCCGAGGAAGTCGATGAGATCGGCGAGTTGGTGGCAAGCGGCCTCACTGGCACTACTGCCATCGTGAGCCTTCCGCCAGGACGATGGGTCCTGATCCCTTTCGCTATAGCCGGCGACCGCGCCGTGCGGGGCGGTTCCAAAAGTATTGATGTCGTGCCGCCAATGACCTCCCCTGAGGTCCTCCGCGTGGGCCCCGATGTGAAGGTGAGCTGGGTCTGGCCCGCCGGCATGAGGCTCGCCAGACTCATCTGGCATGCCGAGGGCACTGATTGGTCGCGGGAGATCACGCACAACGAGTATCAGCGGCAAGGAGGCGTAGCATTCAGCCGTCGTGAGGCAGCGACGGTGGAGATCAGGGGCATCGTCCGCAGCGGGTCGGAAGTGCTTATGTCGGCGCCCGCGACTGTCAAGGCGCCTGCGCAGCTGCCGACGGTAACTTTCCACGCATACAAAGTTCGTCAGCTTTTCGGTTTCCGGCAATCACGCAACCGGCGCCGAATGGTGATAGTTGCCGACCTCCCATGCACGTGCAGTCGGCTGGATATTTATGTGCACGCACCGGACGCAAGCCGAGAGCGGGATGTCGTCGTCAAGGTTATGGAAGTCGTCGACCTAGGGCCGGACAGTCCATGCGACGTCACAATACACATTCCCAGCGCGAAGCAAATAGAGCGGCCTTGCTACATATCCTGCCGAGCGGAAAGCGCGCACGGCGTAATCCGGGTAGACAACTTCGCCAGCAGAGGTCGTGAAATCAGTTAATGTTTAATGTCACCTGCCCATTTTGCTATCACCGAACCAACCGGCTATATCCGCTGTTCGTCTGCTCAGGGTGGCATGCCCCAGGCCGCAAGGCGTGTGAAAAGCACGTTGATCCCCGCCGACGCACGGAAACGAATTACGAAGACCTGATGTATCCAGTCTTCCCCTCGAGGGCGACCTGGGTTCCCTCGCCGCGCCGGGCACATTGTCCATCGTGTGGGGGACTTACTGGCGAGCATGCCTGCCGCGAGTGCCACACTCCGCTGCCGGCTCATTTCGGTCACGGGGTCAGTCCCGTAATCGCGATAGTGGGCGCCAGATCGACTGGCAAGACGGTCTACCTCACTGTCCTGGCCAACCATCTGCAAACTGCCTTGCGTGACCGATTCCGCACAAGCGTATGGCTCTGCGGCGACGACGCGCGTCACTGGCTAGAGACAAACGTAAAAGCAATATTCGACGACGGTACACTCCCTAGCTTTACCGAGCAGGGTCCAGCTGGCCGTAGCGAGCCACTCGTCTTCGAGTGGCGTCGCCGCGGCGGTCGGCTCCGCCACAGGTACCAGAGCAGCTATCTGTCATTCCTCGATACAGCCGGCGAGTCACTTGGCACCCGGCGGGGCGTCGCGGAGATGAAGTTCCTGTCCGGCGTTGACGCCTTCATCGTGGTACTCGATCCGTTCACCCTTCCTGAAGCCCGAGACCGGCTGAACCTGCCGGACGCCGCTCCGACGGCGGCATCGGCCTATGACGTGCTAGCCCAGGTGACTGAGGTGCTTCGCAACACCGCGGGGATCGGCGGGCGAGCGCGGAACAAGACGCCTATCGCCGTCGCGTTTGCGAAGATCGACGCGCTCCGTGGCTACCTGGGCGATGACCACCCGATCTTCGCTGCCGAAACAAACGCCCCCTGTTACGACGAAATGAACGGGCGAGCGATCCATGAGTCAGTGCGCGAACTTCTCCGGGAGTGGGGAGCACGCGACATCGACCAGTTCATGCAGGCTAATTACGCCAAGTACAGATACTTCGCGGTTTCCTCCCTCGGACGCCCACCCGACTATGAGCGCAACAAGGTTGACGAGAGTGGCGTAATGCCGATGCGCATCGCCGATCCTCTGGTATGGCTGCTAAGCCTCTACGGCATCGTTCCCAGGTGCGCCCGTGGCTGACGACTTTGGCAGCGCCATTTATACCCACTGTGCTCCCGGCCAAGGTACCGAAGGCATCGGGGGCATGCAGTTTCAGTCCACTTCGGCCGGAGTCCATGCCGACGCACTGGCTCTGATACGTCGGCACCTGATCTATGAAACCCCTGAGGCCCTGGTTCGGCAGCAGAAACCCGTAGAAGCCTTCCCGCCCTCCTTCGCGCACGTCCACGATGAGCTTTTCGCTACTGCTGCCGGAGTCTACCTAGGCCGCGAGGTTGACGGTCCGCGGCAGGGCAACCATCTGACACACGCAATCGTGACCAGTGACCCGGCATCCTACCATTCCGTGCGGCCGGCACAATTGTTTCGCGCTCCCTTCTGGCGGCGGGACCCAGAATCCACGACCAACAGCGAACGGGTGATAGTTTCTTGGCAGCCCGGCGCACTTGACGCTGCAGAAGCCTCCCGGTTCGTCAATAGCCAACCTAACGGAAGCGCCATGCTAGCTGACCTGCTAGCCGCGCTACTCGAACTTAGGGAAAATGGCGACCAGCAAGATGCGAGGCGGGTACTATTCATATCTGATGACGCTGATCCCGTCATAAGCTGGCTGACCGCAGCGACGATGTTGATCCCTCAGGAAGAAGCCCTTCGAATCGGCTTCAAGGTCTTTGTTACCGACCCTGCGCGATCAGCGCTGCCTGTTATCGCTATTCATCCAGATTGGACGCATTCTAGCCTTAGCATTTCCGATAGTCGGGGCTATATCGTGTTCGATCTGATGCAGAATCGCTGGTCGCAGGTGCCGAGGAACGCAGACGCTGAGCACTGGGCGAGACTGTTCTGCAACGAGGACCCTTACAACGTCAGCGACGCGGTAGAACTGGCGGCAGCGAGCGGTCTGAGTGCGGCAACAGCCCGCGACCTCGCCACCACAGTGCTTCTGGGCCGGATGCCTCCAGATGCGGATACAGAAGCATTCGGCCGCTGGCTCCGGACTGGGCCGCGGGCATTGCGCGAGGCTTACGGCGGAGCAGTCGTCGACGCCATGACGCAATCGCAGGATCCCAAGATCCTTCGGCATATCGACCTCATCACTGGAAGCCAATTCCCTGGACGGAGCGACCGCACCCGGCTCGCGCTGCTGCGGCAGGAACTAGACCTAGCTCTGCAATGCGAGACGCCTCCGTTGGGCGTACCGCTCGGCAACTCGACCTGGGGCGGCCCTATTCCAAGGAATGTGTCGGAACAAGCGAAGCCAGAAGCAACACGACTGGTAACTGAATACCTTCGGCGATCGAAAGGCTCTGCCTTCGACGCAGTCCTGCGTGTTAGCGCAAAATTCGGCGTCTCCGTTCCACTCGAGCAGGTCCAAGACGCTACCGACACATTCATCGCGTACTGGGCCGACAACCCCGCAGCGGCATTCGACCCGTCTAGCTGGCCGCCTGACCCGCCGGCCTATCAGATGCTGATGGATGAGTTGTCCCGGCGCGTCCTTCACAGGCCGTCCGTTGCCGTAACGATCGCCGATCAGTGGTGGGACCATCTGGGAAACTGGACTCCAGATCGCGCTGACGTCACCTCGCCATTGCAGTGCGCGCTGCTGTCTGCCGCCATGGCCAACAGCAGGCTACAGGACCGGCTTCGCATCGTGCATAATCTCCTGCATAGGGATTATCTGAGTAATTCATCCTATAATAAATTGATTGACGTTCTCTGGCAGAGGATCACTCCCACCACTCAGGAGCTTGGTCAGCTGTGCGAAGCCGTTCCGGCGGGCACTGAGCTGGATCCCAAGATCTTCATCGATCTCGTCGCCGACGCCGCCGGAGACCCGGTAAGACTGCCTGAACTGGAGCTCTGCGCCAGTCTAAGCGCAAAGCGTCTTCTTTCAATAGATAGTTATATAAGCGAGCTGATTGAGTACCATCATTGGCTCCAACGTTGCGAATCAACCCTAGCTGAAGGATTCACCCCAGGCGACCTGGACCAATACTTGCAGCAGGTCCCGCCAGCACTAGTCGCGGCTCACGCCGGGCGACTGGCGCGCAGTTTGCTCGCGGTCAACGACGTAGTCCAGGTCGTCGAGGCGGTCCGAATCCTGCCAGAATCCGTTGCGGTCGCTTACCTGAATCTGCTGAGCCACTTCGGTGAGGGGCCAACGACGAGCCGCGTCGCAGTTGCCTTTGGGGTCTGGTGGATGTCCGATTCGTGGTGGACCCGAGTCGATCCAGGCGGCGGCCTGCAGCGCACACTACGTGGCGTCCTTGAGAGGTGGTACGAGAGTGCTTCCAATAGGGAATATAAGGAGGTAGCAAAGCTCATTGCACCATTGGGCAGTGAGGTAGTTGAGTCTTATAAAAACGGTCAGCGACCGAGGCGCCGTTTTTTCTGGGTGGCGCAAATCGCCCATCCGCAAGCGCACAAACGCGGCGACCGATAATGCCAGAGCTTATCGGCTGGGCCATAGTAGTCATCGCCTGGCTAGTAGCCTGCTGGCTGGCATTGGTGTATGTCGCACTGCCCCTCACACTTGCCTCAGTGGCGCTAGGGCTGTCAGTTGGAGCTGCGATCGCCGCAGTAGGATTTCTTAGGGTGTACCGAGGCCTGGAGGATGAACGGGCTGTTGTCAGGCCGTCCGCGTCAATGAAGCGCCGCCTCCGCGCGCCATATCCGTACTGGGATCTCGGCTGGCCCAACTACCTGTCACATCAGGTCGAGCATGACATCGCCGCGGCCACAGTCTGGCCACGCTCCCAGGTGAACTCCTGGTGGCGCGCAGCAGCGAGATGGGCTAGTGACCACCGCGAACTGCTCGTTCTCAGCCCTCCCTTCCTCCTTCCCCCAGTCGTATTCCTCATCATGGTGACGATAGGCGTATACGTAGCGGCAACAGCGTACGCGGCGGCCGTGGAGCTTGTGACCGCACCTCCGCGTCTCGCGCGCGCGATGTCAATCGGCTCAATCCGGGTCGCAGATGCCGCGATCCAGTGGTGGCGCGGCGCCGCGGCGACTTGCGCGAGCTGCCACAGGGTTGCCCAGCTGCCAGGGTTCAAGTGCAAGAACGCTGAGTGCACCGTGATTCACCGAGACTTGCGGCCGGGACACCTAGGCGTACTGTTCCGCCGTTGCGATTGCGGGGCGCGCCTGCCTACTACCGTCTGGCGTGCCACGCGAGAACTGGCCCCGGTCTGCGCAGCTTGCGGACAGCCATTGCACCATGGGGCAGGAGCTATCCCCGACGCTCGGATAGCCATCTCGGGTGGGCCATCGGCGGGTAAGACAGTGATGCTGACCGACGCCGCCGTCGTGATGACTAGATCCACGGAAGGCCCTGCGGCTTGGGAGCCGGCTGATCGTTCTGCCAGAGCTTGGCTGGACAGTGCTCGGAACTTTGCCACTGGGCGATTCGACGGTGAGCCACTGTCGATCCCTGACGCCGCGCCGCTGACATTGCGCGGACGTGCGCAACGGGACTGCTATGCCCATTTCACCGAAGTGCCTAGCGGGAATGATGCATTCCTCCGACCGCTCAGTACAACGCGCAGGCATGTATTGGTTCTCGATGGAACAATGATTCCGTCAACAGCCGCACAAGCGGTTGCTCGCATCCCCGTCGGTAAACAGAACGAAATCGGCAATAACGGATTAGTACCAGCTCAGGCATACCGCCCGATGGTAGAACTCCCGTATCACCTCTTGGTCGCCAGGCTCAATAACTTCGGAGTCAGATCCCGCCGATGCTCGCTAGCCGTTGTTGTCAGCAAAGCTGACCTGCTGGCTGAGTCTGACGTGATGCCTGATGCCCACCAGCCCGATACATCATCCAAGCTGCTCCGCGATTGGCTGTGCCTCATGGGTTTGCGCAGCCTAGTCGAATTGGCGGAAGCGGACTTCGACGAGGTTCGTTACTTTCTCCTGGGCAGCGACACTGCGTCAGCAGATCGGCCTGCGCCATTCGTGTGGCTCCTGAGTAAACGCTCGAAGGGCATTGGTGTGCCATGACGGACAATGAGGGTCAGGGGGAACTGCCACTTGACCACGTCCTGGCCAGGAGAGTCCTCGCATATCTCATAGCAGCGATTGTGGCTGCATCCCTAGTGGCTGCGGCTCTGCGAGGCTCCGCCGGGTTTTCGGTGGCGAAGACAGTTTGGAGCGCAGTACGGAATTGGGCCATACCGTGGTAATGTCAGGAGGGGCTCGTGGCAGATAGCAGCAAAGATACGCCGAGAAGATGTTTCGTGATCATGCCGATCACTACACCGGCTTCATACGCAGACTCGCACGCTGACAACAATCACTTTCAGCACGTAATGGACCACCTCTTCCAGCCGGCTCTTGAGCTAGCCGGCTACATTGCCATACCTCCTTCAGTTGTTGGATCAGAGCTCATTCACGCTGAAGTAGTAAAGCACCTCGAGCAGGCCGAGCTTGTCCTTTGTGATTTGTCAAGCCTTAACCCGAACGTACTCTTTGAGCTCGGTATACGAACTTCGCTAGACCGTGCAGTCGCTGTTGTCAAGGACAATTTGACTGCATCGATACCTTTCGATATTAACGCCATGAACATTTTTACCTATGACGGATCTCTTATGCCGTGGACACTCGACGGAGAGGTTGAGAAGCTTGCAACGCACATTAAGAACGTGACAGTCAATCTCGATGAGGGAAACGCGATGTGGCGTTACTTCGGACTCACGAAGCGGGCACGGCCATCCGACGCCGGAAGCAACCCGATTGAAGCTAAGCTCGACCTCATCTTTAACGAGCTGCTTTGGCAGCGCACTCCCCCCGGCCCGAACGAGACCGAATATGCGCCCGTCGCGGACACCCACAGGCAACTACGTACAGAGATAGCGGACGCGCTCACAATAAATGGTGTCACGCCATTTAGTATGCAATTTCAGGCTGACGATTCTATATTAGTAATCTCGACGGCGGTGCCGTTGCCGCGTTCCGCGAAGGATAAGGTTATGGACATTGCGAATAAATGGCGAGTAGAAGTACGGTTTAACTAGAATTGCGCTTGCGGCTCGCTTCCACGGTATCGGCCTGACCGGCCGCGATTTCGCGGAGTGCGTCATTCATTTGCTGGACCCAGCCGCCCAGTTCGGTGGTGAGCACTGACTCGCAGCCGCTGATAAGTTCCTGGTATGCCTCGGGTGTGCGAGCGCTCGGGCTGCGCGCATACCAATCGGACTGAATGTTGTCGAGATTGGCAGCCGCCTGGTTGTAGGTGACGATCGTGTTATCCACCTGCAGGTATCCGAGGTAGGCCAGGGCAGCAGCCGCGACGCCGCTGGTCAGGCCGACCCAGACCTCCAGGCCAGCGGCGGCGATCACGGCGCCTGCGCCGCCGGAAGCTATGGCAAGCGCCTGCAGTATCTGTCTGCTACGGGATAGGCCCCGGATCTTTCCGTGGTAGTAAGTGAGCTGGTCGCAGACCCTGATCCGCAGGTACTGCTCGGCATCGAGCGCGCTGAGCCCGTCGTCTTCGCTGGCAGCTCCGTACATGCGCGGCGGGAGCTCGCCGCGGTAAGGCGTAAGCGGCTCGTTGCTGGCCTGGGTATGCATGAGCTTGGCGTCGATGGCTCCGATCCGGGCAGCAAGTCCTTCCTGGCCGGTCAGCTTGCGGGTTCCGTGCGCTGTTGCTGCGTAGGCGCCTTTGCTGGCGCGGTAACGAAAGATCTCTGCCTTCGTGGCTTCCGCTGCTGCACGCAGCATGACCCAGCGCTGGCCAACGGCGTTGCGGGCGGCTATCGCGATAACGACCGCGGTCAGGATAGGGATGGCGACAACGGCCCAGTGCAACGGAGCTCCTCCGGTGTGGCCGTGGATAAGCGCGAGCAGCGTTGCCGTAACGCCGAGGGTGAGGACTACTCCCTGGGTCCGGGTAAACGTCTTGCGTAGCCGGCTCGCAAGCTTGTCGTACGTTGCAAACTTCTGCCATCCTCGTTTCAGGACAGGCTCGTCCTGGAGTTCCCAGGCCAGGCGCCGCGCGAGCCGACTCGGATCGGTGTCAGTGACTAGGCGCAGGTCGGCGATAGTAATGATTTCCCGCAGGTCAGGATCGCTGATAGCAGCCACGGGCGTCGGCGGTTTAGCCCTGAAGCGCGGCGGCAGCAGAATCGCGGCGCGGCGGCGCCGGTCCGCGCGGTGTGCGCGCCACAAACCGACGAGGCTGTCTGCCACGCCGCCGGTGCCCGCCAGGACGAACACCGGCCAGCCGCACCGCGCGGCGTGCAAGACCTCAGACCTGGCGACAGGCCCTCCGCCAGCCAGCGTTACCACCACCGGAGCATCACCTGCCAGCGACTGCACTACGGCCATCATGAGCGCCGTCTCGTCGCCCCACTCGGCAGCATCAGCGAGGATGAAGTGCGAATGATCCTCTTGCAGGCTCGCCAGGCCGGCGCCATCCGGACCGCCCGGATAACTGAGCTTCCCCGCGGGGGCGACACCAATCAGCACCGGGATCGCATCACGATGCGATACTCGTGCTCGACCGGCAACCTGCATAACTCCCGACGCCGTTCCGCCGTCTACGACGATCGAGCCGGTGACCTTCGCAGCTCCGGCAATGGCGGGCCCAAGGACCTCCGACGCTCTGGCGAGCGATGCACCAGCAAGGCCGTCGGCGCCACCGCTGGCGAGCAGCACAGCGCCACCTTGATTGCCTGGGCGTAGTCCGATCTGCCCGACGGCTTCTCGCGCGCTGCTATCCGCTTCACTTGCACTGCTATCAGTCAAGTAGGCAACTGCGTGGTTCCCGTTGGCGAATCGGATTTCGGTTGGCTGGCCTGGAACCAGTCCACCATCTACGGTCACGAACT
>Ga0335075_10017216_pt1 | contig 10756 bp, 10 predicted proteins | sample Lox_Sample_24_FD_206723 | JGI IMG/M metagenome (GOLD analysis project Ga0335075, IMG submission 206723) | Soil microbial communities from Loxahatchee National Wildlife Refuge, Florida, United States - Lox_Sample_2.4 | ecosystem: Environmental > Terrestrial > Soil > Wetlands | place: USA... | reverse complement strand
GGCAGCGTCAAGGTCGAGCAGGGTCAGAAGCGAGTCCGCGTCTACCTGAACAGCGAACTGGTCGCCGATACCAGGACGCCCTTCCTGGTCTGGGAGAAACCGTCGTATCCCACCTACTACCTGCCCGAGTCTGACGTACGCGCGTCGCTGATCTCTACCAGCGAGACCAGCCACTCGCCCAGCCGCGGCGACGGCGAGGTGCTGCACGTGAAGGTGGCCACCGCGACCGCGGAACGGGCCGCGCTGCGCTACCCGGACTCCCCGCTCGAGCAGCTGCGCGGCCTGGTCCGCTTCGACTGGAACGCGATGACCGAGTGGCTCGAGGAAGACGAGCCGGTCTACACCCACCCGCGCGACCCGTACCACCGGGTGGACATCCTGGCCAGCTCCCGCCACGTCCGGGTGGAACTGGACGGCGTCACCGTGGCCGAGTCGCGCCAGCCCCGGATCCTGTTCGAGACCGGCCTGCCCGCCCGGCACTACCTCCCGCTCAGCGACGTCCGGATGGACCTGCTGCGGCCGACGGCAACGGTCACGCACTGCCCGTACAAGGGCGCGGCGGGCTACTGGTCGGTGGACACCGGCCAGCGCGTCCACACCGACGTCGTCTGGATCTACCGGGCGCCGTTGCCGGAGAGCCAGAAGATCGCCGGGCTGGTCTGCTTCTACGACGAGAAGGCGGACGTCTACCTGGACGGCGAGCTGCAGGACCGGCCCAGGACCCCGTTCAGCTGACCGTGGCGGCCGCGCCGTCCAGTTCTTCGATTCTTGAACGGGACGGTCCCCGCCTGGCCGAGATGGCCCGGGCGGCCGCCTCCGCGTCGCGGAAGGTCCGCGCAGTCACTGCCGACGCCGGGCCGCGCACATGCCAAAGGTGAAGCCTGCGCTGAAGCTCCAGCCGCGCGCACGGTTCCCTGCTTGTCATCGGGGCCCGCCGATACCAGCTACTGCGGGGCCGCCGGACTGTATCTCGCTCCACGCGGCGGCGTAGTCCGGGGCGGTGACGGTCGGCGGCACGCCGAACACCATGTCCGAGTAGTTGCCGTCCGGGATGGCTCCCGGCGCGAGCCGGTACCTGGCGATCGCCGCCTCGTCCAGGCGTATCCCCAGGCCCGGACCGGCTGGGAGGCGCAGCCAGCCGTCGGTGACACGCAGCGGCTCGGTTAGCAGGTCAGTGACGAAGGGATTACCGGTTCGGTCCACCTCGACCGTCATGCCGTTCGGTGCTGACGCCACGACGTGGGCGTTCGCGACGATGGCCACCGCGTCGCTCCACGAGTGGGTGGCGATCTGCAGGCCCGCGCGATTCGCCAGTTCCGCCACGTGCCGGGCGCTGGTTACCCCGCCTGCCCGGCTCACGTCGGGCTGGATGACGTCTACCGCCCGGCGCCTGATCAGCTCGGCGAAGCCGCTCGGCCAGGTCTCGTTCTCACCGGCCGCGAGCGGCACGGCGCCACGTGCGCGCAATGCCGTGTAGCCATCGAGATCGTCCGGCGCGAACGGCTCCTCGAACCAGACCGCCTCATGGGCGCCCAGGAAGTCCGCCAGCCACTCAGCGTCCTCGCGACTGTACCGGAGCGAGCCATCAACAATTACCTCGCCGTGCTCACCTACTGAGTCCTGTACCGCGAGGAACGCCGCGACGTCGTAGTCGCGGCACCGGCCCAGGCGCATCTTGACGCGCGTGAATCCGGCGTCGACATGGCCGCACGCCTCCTGCCGGAGGAGATCCAGATCGTCCCGCCAGAGCAGCGCACTCGCGTAGGCCGGCACGACGCCTTCGGCCGCGCCGAGGTAACGCCAGAGCGGCTGGCCAGCCAACTGCGCGCGCAGGTCCCAGAGCGCCGTGTCGATCGCGCCGAGCGCGGTGACGGCCGCCCCGCCCCGGCCGTACCAGCGGACCAGCCGCATCATGTCCTGCCAGATACGCGGCACATCCTCGATGGCCGTGCCGCGCAACGTCGGCGCCAGGTGATCCTCGATCACGACACGGGCCACCTCAGGATTCGTGTACGCGCTGCCGAGCCCGATCCGGCCGCCCTGCGCATGCACCCGCACCAGCGTGGTGAGACGGCCGGTGGCCGTGCCACCCGCGTACCTGAAGCCCTCACCCGGCGCATACTCGAAGCGCAAGTTGATGACCTCGATCTCCTCGATCCTCATCCGAGCGCCCTCCCGCGCGTCGTGGTGCCATGACAGGCCAGGCGGCGCTGGTGCCGGTTGCCGCCGGGCGGCTCGCCGAGGCCATAGATGCGGCGGGCATTGGCGCCAAGGGCGTCGGCTCGCTCTGCCGCGGCGAGACTGCCCAGAGCGGCCGTGACCGTCGCCAGCCAGCTGGCCAGGCCAGCCGATCCGGCGGAGGTGCTGACCGGCCAGTCGCTGCCGAACAGCACCCGGTCGCTGCCGAACAGGGCAAGTGCGACCTCAAGCCGGGCGGCGATGTCCGCGGGCTGCCAGCCGCCGGCGGCAGCGGCGGGCAGCCCGGACAGTTTGCAGGCCACCCTGGCGCACTGGGCCAGCCTGGCCAAAGCCACCCTCCACCGGCGAGTCGCGGCCTCGCCCCGCGGCGGAGCGCCAACATGATCAATCACGAAGCGGGTGCCCGGGCACAGCCGGACCAGCTCGGCTGCGGCCGGCATCTGGGCCGCGCTGACAAGAAGGTCGAACGGGAGCCCGGCAGCGCCAACAGCCCGGACCCCGGCGACGACTTCGGGCATGAGCAGGAATTCCGGCCTGGCCGTCTCGAAGCCGCGCCTGATCCCCACGACGGGAGGCCCCGCCGCCTGTCCTGGGCCGGCGAACGCCAGAAGCCGGGCTAGGTAGGGCGCGATCCCCAGATCCTCCACCGGGGCCCAGGCGACAACGCCGGCGATGAGCTGACTGCACGCGGTTTCCCGCAGCAGCCATTGCGTCTCGCTCGCCCCGGGCGCACCCGCCGACGCCGCCTCGACACAGATGCTGGCGGTCACCCCACAGGCCGTGGCGGCGGCGTCGTAGTCCGCCGCCAGGAACGGCCGGTCCAGGTCCTCGTTTCCGGCGAACTCCGGATAATCCAGCGCACGGGTGTCCCATAGGTGGTGGTGGGAGTCGATGATCTCCATTCCCGCCCCGCTGACCTCCCAGATGCCGGTGGGCGCAGCGCTGCATGCCGGCTGCTCATTCATCCGAGTCGTCCATGAAATCCGGCGATGCCGTCAGCCCGCAATCCACGACCACGCTGGAGCCGGTCATCCCGGAGGCATCGTCGGTGGTCAGGAACACGGCCACCGAAGCGACCTCCTCCGGCCGCAGAATCCTGCCAAGCGGGTGCCGAGCCTCCATCTCCGCCCGGAACCTGGCCGGATCCGATACCGCGTCGAGCTGACCCCGGATGAACGGGGTATCGATGGTTGTCGGGCATACCGCATTGATCCGCACCTGGCTGCGGGCGTGGTCGACGGCCGCCGACCGGACCAGCTGCAGCAGCGCGCCCTTGGACGAGTTATAGGCGGCGAGGCCCTGCTCGGCCTGCAGGCCGTTGACGCTGACCACCACGACTACCGCTCCGGCACGCCGGCTGATCATGTCCGGCAGGCAGGCCTGCAATCCGAGGACCGCCCCGTAGACATTGACGTCGAAGACGTCCCTGAAGGTGCTCAGCGGAGTCTCGAGCACGCTGCCGACAGCCAGCCGGGCAGCGTTCAGCACCAGGACGCCCGGTGTCACGCCGAACCGCTGCGCGGCCATCCGGGTCGCGGCGTCCCACGTCTCCGGCGCGCTAACGTCCCCGGTGAGCCAGGCAAGGCACGGGCCATCCGCCAGCGTTGCGGCTTGGTTAGCCAGATCGATGCCGACGACCCTGCAGCCGCGCTGCAGCAGCAACCGCGTGGTAGCCAGGCCGACACCGGACGCCGCGCCAGTCACGATGGCTACCTGCGCGGGGTCAGCCGTGGGAGCGGTCATGCCCAGCCCATGGTGGTGTACATGCCGAACGCGGGCCGGCATTCGATGCGGCCGTACTGGCACACGACGGGCACGCTGGCGCGCACCCGGATCGCATACTGGGTCCGGACGGGCACCTCGAAATCAGCGCCGCCGGGCAGGACACCATACGGCGGGTGCAGGCACGCGATGCGCTGTGCGCCCACGCTGGTGCGCAGGCCGAGAATTGGCTCACGGTCGGCCCAGAACAAATCTACGCAGATATCCGCATCCCGGGCTGACACGTTGAGGACGAGCAGAGACTCGTGGCCAGCGAACGGCCCGTACTTATCCGGCCAGGGCAGGTCAGCATCGGGGAAGTACCAAACCTGCCGCCCGGCACCTGCCTGCTGGTCGCGCTGCAGGAGCTGTCCGGCACCGGGGAATTCCTCCGCGGTGCCGGACGCGGACGGCCGGCTCACGGCTGAGAGCCAACCGCCGGATCGGCCGGCGGCCCGATCACGACGGACGAGTCGCCAGCATCGGTCACCGTCAGCACATTCCCCGCCCGTTGCAACCACTCTGCACGGCCGGACCGGTGCAGCAGGGTCACGACGACCAACCCGACAACGATCCAGCCGATGGTAATGAAGGGCGCCAGACTTACCGGCCAGGCTGGCAGGGGGACGACCGACTTGTAACAGACCACCAGGAGAGCCGCAGACGAGACAACCGGAAAGATGAGGTGCAGAAGCGGGTTCAGTTCCGCCCGGCGTTCGGTCAGGTAATAGCGCATCACCCCGAGGTTGCCAGCGATGTAGACCAGGCTCAGCCCTAGGGTGATAACCGTCGCCAGCAGGTAGAGCTGGTTGGCCGGGCCGAGCGCCAGGCTCATCCCGAAACCAACCGCAAGAGTCAAGAACGCCTGCAGCGTGATCGCGTTCGCCGGTGTGCGGGTCTTGCCGCTGACCTTCCCCAGCGCAGCTGGCAGAGCCCGCGCGCGCCCCATCCCGAAGAACACCCGCGAGGCGGCGTTGTTGCCGCTGAAACACGCCCCGAAAATGGAGTTCAGGTAAGCGAGCAGGACCAGCACCGCGGCGCCGCCCCAGAGGCGCTTGCCCGCAACCACGATCGGGTTGGCCGTGCTGGCCTCGAAGCCGTGCAAGCTCGCCGTTCCCCAGCCCGAGATGATGCCCCAGGAAATGAGGACATAGAACAGCCCGCCTACAATCACCGAGATCATGATGGCGCGGGGGATGTTCCGCGGGGCCGCCGTGACTCCTCAGCCAGCGGCACGCACGCCTCAAAGCCGGTGAAGGCGAAGATCGAGAACACCACGGCCAGGAACATGCTGCCGCCATGCGGGATCTTGTGCGCTGGGTTGAAGACGCTCAGGCTGACGCCGCCCGGCCCGGCGTGCACGAACCCGGTCGCCGCCAGGCACACGAAGATCAGGATTTCCAGCATCCCCAGGATGACCAGGACCTTGCCCGAGATCTTGATGCCCCGGTACATCAGCAAGGTGATCAGGACCGCGCCGACGGCCAGGGTGATCGGCCACAGCCATGGTGTCGAGACACCGTAGAGGGTGCCGAGAACGCTGTTCATGAACCATCCAGCGAACGCCAGGTTCATGCCGCCCTGGATCGGGTCGTACAGGAAGTACAGCCACGCGGTCATGAAGCCGGCCCGCGGCCCTATCGTGCGGCTGACATAGGTGTAATAGCCGCCGGCCGAGGGCAGGTGCCGGGCCAGCTGGGTCAGTGACGCCGCCAGCATGAGGCAGATCAGGAAGGCGATCAGGAACGCCAGCGGTGTTGTCAAGCCGACTAGCTGCGCGATGACCTGGACAGTCACGATCGCCCCGGCTGCGGGCGCCACATGAGTGAGCGCCTGCATCACCACTGCCGGCAGGCCGATCGCGCCCTTGCTGAGCTGGGTGTCGATGGTGCCGTCTGGTAGACCTGGCGGGCCGGGCGTCACGGCCATGGTCGCCTCCTCGCCACGCTTTCCGGATTAGATTTGATAAATTATCGAATCGATGCCGGAGGGTCAAGGGCCAGCGCATGCCAGCTAAAGGCAATCAACGGGGCAACCTGGGTGCTCAGCCCTTCGATGGGGCGCCTGGTGTGCCATGGACGAGCCAGAAAGCAGCGCGCTGGCCTGGGACGCAGGCACGGGCCTGGCGGTCACGAGATGGGCGCAAGGACAGCAGCGGGCGGTCACGCACTGGTGCGGGACGGATCCTGAGCTGAAAAAGTATCCTCGTGCGGGCCCAGGACGAGTTCCTCGGCTTCGCTGAGATGTCGGATCATTTCGTCGCGAACCCGGTCCGGGTCACCGGATGCCAGGGCGTCGACCAGCGGCTTGTGATGGTTGGCGTAGACACGGCGGTGTTCCCGGCTGGCCACGGTCAGCCGGATGTAGCGTTCCGACATCTGCCACAGCTGCTCGATGGTGCGGCGCATCACGGGGGTGGCGGCGGGAGCGATCAGCGCCCAATGGAATTCCGAGTGCTCGCGCATGTACCGGTCGCTACCTGGGTCGTCGATCGTGTCGTACAGCCGCTGCAGGGCGCAGCGAAGTTCGCGGTCCCAGCCCGGCCCCGCTCGCGCGAGCGCGCGGACCGTAATCTCGGGCTCGATGAGGCGGCGGAACTCGTAGAGATCGAGCAGATCCTGTGCCGACATCGGGGCTACGGTGACGCCGCGCTGTGGTTCGTTGATCACCAGCCCTTCGGCCTGCAACTGGCGCAGAGCCTCCCTGATCGGAATCTGCGAGACGCCGAAGGCGTCGGCCAGTGGCTGCACCACGACCCGTTCACCCGGTGGCAGCTCACCGTGCAGGATCATCGTCCGCAACCGGTCAGCGACCACGGCGGCCACGGTCCGGCGCATGGGGGCGTCCTGCGCGGCGCCCGAGCCCGGAGCGGCGCTGGTGTGGTTGCCCGGCACGGAGGAGACCCCGTCTGGTGCAGACCGCTTTGGTTCCTGCCTGCCCGCCACCTCGCCATGGTAATGGAGCACGCTGCGGTGACGCGCCCCGAGTAACGGCGCCATGCGCCGAACGGCCGGCGGGTGAGCCTCTCGGGGAGTCCTTAGCCGGCCGTTTGCAGGTACTCAAGGACGGCGAGGACGCGCCGGTGGCCTTCCTTGCCGGCGGGCAGGCCGAGCTTGGCGAAGATGTTGTTGATGTGCTTGCCGACGGCCCGTTCGGTAATCACGAGGTCTTCGGCGATGCCGGTGTTGGCTCGTCCCTCGGCCATGAGCGAGAGCACCTCGCGTTCGCGTGGTGTGAGCGCTGCGATTGGGCTGCGGCTTCCGTGGTGGGTGACCATGGCGGCGACCACTTTCGGATCGAGGACGGTGCCGCCGGCTGCGACCTGGCGTACGGCGTCGACGAACGCGGGTACGTCGGCGACGCGGTCTTTGAGCAGGTAGCCGAGCGCTCCGTCGCCAGAGCTGAGCAGCTCGCGGGCGTACAGCTGCTCGACGTACTGGCTGAGCACCAGCACCGGCAGGCCGGGGTGGGCGCGGCGCGCTTCGATGGCGGCGACAAGTCCTTCGTTAGTGAAGGTGGGCGGCATGCGCACGTCGGCAATGACCAAATCGATCTGCTGTTGGTCGAGGACGTCGGGCAGGCGGCTGGTGTCGGCGAGCGCGGCGGCGACTTGGATGTCGTGGGCTTCAAGCAGACGGGTCAGTCCGTCTCGGAGGAGGACGAGGTCTTCTGCGATGACAACTCGCACGGCAGCTCCATGATCACTTCGGTCGGCCCGCCGGCTGGGCTATGGACGTCGACGGTGCCGTCGAACACTTCCAGGCGGCGCGCCACTCCGGCCAGGCCGGTACCGGCCGCGAGGCTGGCGCCGCCGGTACCGTCGTCGCCGACGGTCACCGACAGCATGCCGCTGTCGTAGCGCAAGGCCACCCATGCGCTATTGGCCCGGCTGTGCTTGACCACGTTGGCGAGACACTCGGCGACGGCGAGGTAAATGGCGGACTCGACGGGGGCGGGCGGCCGGCCCGGGAGGGTGGCGATGACCGTGGTGGGCACGGACAGGTCGAGAGCCAGCGCCTCGATGGCGCCGACCAGCCCTCGGTCGTTGAGCACGGGCGGCTGGATGCCACGCATGACGGTGCGCAGCTCGTCGAGGGCGATGAGCGTACTGTGGCGGGCTTCGGCCATCAGCTCGGCTGCCCCGTCGGGGTCGCGTTTGACGAGCTGTTCGGCGAGCCCGAGGTTCATGGCCAGCGACACCATGCGGGCCTGGGTACCGTCGTGCAGGTCGCGTTCTATGCGCTTGAGCTCGGCAGCCTGGACGTCGACGGCGCCCCGTCGAGTCCGGGTGAGGGTGTCGACCCGTTCGGCCAGTTCCTGCTCGCGGATGCTGCGCCGACTGTGGCGGATGACGGCGTGAACGCCGAGCGCTCCGGCCAGACCGGCGATCGGCCAGACCGGCCAGAAAGGCCCGCCACCCGACAGCGCCCAGATGGCGACCTCCACGGGCTCCAGCACCACGGTGCCCCAGAGGTGAAGCGCGAAGCCGCGTTCGCGGGAGGTCGGTGCCTGCCAGGCCCGGCGCACGGCCAACTGGGCCGCGAGGGTGAGGACGACCCCGAACCAGACCCAGCGCGCCCAGAAGTAGCCGCCGTGCACTCCCGATGCGATCGTCGCGGCAACACAGACCGCCAGCCCTGCCGTCGCTTGCCATACCAGTGCGGCACCCCATGCGGTCAGTCGGCGATGGGTCTGTGCCATGCCGTTGGCCGCAGTGGGAGTCATTGCCATGCCGCCTCGTGCAGCTCGCCGATTGCGTCGGTGCGGGTGGCCCGCCAGGTGGCGAGCAGGCTCGTGCCGACGGTCAGCCCGGCGACGACCGCCACGACCGCCAGGTAGATCCCGATCGACGCGTTCGGGATGACCCGGTGGGTGGTCTTGATACTGAACGGCACCACGGTCAGCAGCGCCCCGACGGTTCCAAACGCCAGCCCGACGACCAGCAGCAGGCCGTCCTCGGCGCCCACCATGGCCAGCACCTGGCGTGGCGTGGCGCCCACCAGCCGCTGCTGGGCGAACTCCTGGCGCCGGTCGCTGAGCGTGGCGGCGAGCAGGTTCACCAACATCACGGCCGCGAACACGCTGATCATGGCCACGATCACATAGTTCAGCATGTCCACGCTCTTGTCGTCGGCTCTTGCGTGCAGCGAGTTGGTGATGGCCTGCATATACAGCGTGCCGGTGGCGATGCTGGTGACGACGATGATCGGCATCAGCGGGGTGGCCGCCTGCTGTATCCGTTGCCGGATCCCGGCCAGCGCCAATACGCCGGAGACACCTGACACCGCCCGCAGCGCCGGCCCCAGCAGCCGTATCGCCCACCCCAAGAGCAGCGGTGCGAGCAGTGCGAAGCCGATGCCGGCGAAGATGCAGGCCTCAGACGCGATCATCTGCACATCGTAGACGTCCTTCCCGCTGACCATGGTTTGCGACATAACTACGCTTTCTATCCCAAACCCCAAACAAATCAGCCCGGCCCAGAACCTGCGGCGGCCCATCCGGCGCCCACCGGCAGCCGCATCGAAGAGAGCATCGACGACCCGGCGGCGAGCGGCGCGGCGCGCGGTGATCCGGGTCGCGGCCACGGCGACGACCATGCCGACCGCCAGGCCGATAGCCACCGCAGCGGCCCCGAATGCGAAGTGGGTTCGCTGCGACACCTGGTGGGTAGCCTGCAGCGCGAGAAGCAGCACCCGCCCGCCGCCGTAACCGAGCGGCAGCGCCAGGAGTGACCCGAGCCCAGCCACCACGGCCATCTCGCGCGTGATCAGCGCGGTCACCTGATCAGGGGTGGCCCCGGCGCTGCGCAGCAGCGCCAGCTCCCTGGACCGCTGGCGCGCGGTGACCGCCACCGTCGTTGCCACCGCTGAGGCCACGATCAGGGCGCCCCATCCGCCGACCACGGTCGCGATGATCAGCAGCGTGGTGCGATCGCCGCCGGGCGTACCGGGCCGCAATCCGGTGTCCAGCATGGACCCGAAGGCGACGACGATCGCCGTGCCGAGAAACACCGACAGGAAGCTGGCCACCGGACCGCCGCCACGGCGGCGCAGCGACGCGAGCGCGAGCTGGGTCATGGCGCTCACCCCGCCGCTCGGCTCGACACCAACTCGTCCAGGTGGGTCATCCGCTCCGCCACCGCCTCCACCGAGGGGCGGTGCATACGGTCAACGATGCTCCCGTCAGCCAGGAAGATCACCGCGTCGGCGTAGGCAGCGGCGACGGGGTCGTGGGTGACCATCACCACCGTCTGCCCGAACCTGTCGGCCGCCTCGCGCAGCACCGACAGCACTCTGCGGCCGCTGACCGTGTCCAGCGCCCCGGTCGGCTCATCGGCGAAGAGGACTGCTCGCTGGGCCAGCAACGCCCGGGCAATCGCAACCAGCTGCTGCTGCCCGCCGGAGAGCTCGCCCGGCAGCCGGTCATGTAGCTCGCCCAAGCCCAGCCGATCCAGGGTCGCCGCCCGCGCATGCCGGTCGACCCTCTGCCCGGCGAACGTCAATGGCAGCGCTACATTCTGTGCCACGGTCAGATACGGGATCAGGTTGTACTGCTGGAACACGAAGCCGATCCGCTCCCGCCGAAACTCGGTGACGGCCGTCTCGTCGCCTTGCGGAACCTCGGCGCCGTCCACGAATACACGCCCCGATGTCGGCTCGTCCAGCCCTGCCGCGCACTGCAGCAACGTGCTCTTGCCGGAACCCGAAGGACCCATCACCGAAGTGAAACTGTCGGCTGCCAACGCCAGCGACACGTCGCGCAGGGCCATCACCGGACTGGTCTTCCCATACACCTT
>Ga0335075_10017213_pt1 | contig 10756 bp, 7 predicted proteins | sample Lox_Sample_24_FD_206723 | JGI IMG/M metagenome (GOLD analysis project Ga0335075, IMG submission 206723) | Soil microbial communities from Loxahatchee National Wildlife Refuge, Florida, United States - Lox_Sample_2.4 | ecosystem: Environmental > Terrestrial > Soil > Wetlands | place: USA: Florida... | reverse complement strand
GGACAGCGTGGCGCGCGCCTTGCTGACCTTCGGGTCCCGCGGCGGGAAGACGTCGAACAGCCTGAGCAGGTGCAGTCGCGCCTGGTTCCGCTGATCGCCCGAGGTCCGCCTGACCGTGTCGAGCAGCCGGTCGAACCCGGCCTCGATCCGGCCCATGGCCACGTCGATGTCGGCCACCCGGCCCTGCGCGTCAGGATCGTCGGGGTTGTCCTCGGCGTCCCGCCGGGCCTTGGCCTGGTCGTAGGAGTTCACCCGCCTGACCAGGTCCACCTGCGCCAGCCCCATCGTGGCCGCCGGATGGCCGGGCGCGGACGCGAGCACCTTCTCGAATGCCGCTGCCGCGCCGTCCAGGTCGCCACGGTCCAGGGCTTCCTGCGCCTCGCCGAACCCGGGGTCGCCGAGCGGGTCGCCGCGGCCGGGCCCCGGGCCGGCACCGCTGGCCGGCCCTCGCTGGCCGGGTGCTCCGGACGGGCCAGGGCCGTACGGGCCCGGGCCGTACGGGCCGGGACCCGCCGCGCCGGGCGCCTGGGGCGTCCCACCCGTCTGCTCTTCCGTCTGCCCGTCGGCGCCTTCCGCGGCCGGGCCCGGGCCGGCCAGCCCGAGCTGGCCCGCGACCTGCATGATCTGGCCGATCCACTCCCGCACGTTGGCCTCGGGCAGTGCGCCCAGGAAGCCGTCCACCACCTGGCCGGCGACCACGGCCACCACCATCGGGATGGACTGCACCTGGAGCGCCGCGCTGAGCTGCGGATTGGCGTCCACGTCCACCTTGGCCAGCAACCATGCGCCGTCGGCCTCGGCGGCCAGTTTCTCCAGGACCGGGGACAGCTGCCGGCACGGCCCGCACCACTCCGCCCACAGATCCAGGATCACGGGAACGCTGCGCGACCGGTCGACCACGTCGGTGTTGAAGGTCTGGTCGGTGACGTCAATCACGCTGCCCGACCCGGCGTCTGCCTGATCCCCGGAGGCGGCGGCCTTGGCCGCCTGCTGCCTGCGCTGTGCGGCGGCCTGCCGGGCGCCCAGGTCCACAGCGCCTTGAAGGGAGAAATCCCGCGACTGCTGCATGCCTCTATCCTGCCGCATCGGTAAGACCGTCCTGGCCACGTGCCCAGTGACGGTCACGCCGCACCGTCATACGGCACGATACGCCGCAGCTCAGAACGCCGGAGCCTCGGAGTAGCTGCCCCATTCCTGGCGCAGCAAGCCGCAGATCTCGCCGAGCGTCGCCTCGGCGCGGGCCGCGTCCAGCATCGAAGGGATCATGTTCTCACCGGATCTGGCCGCGGACAGCATCGCCGCGAGCGCCGCGTCGACCGCGGCCTGGTCCCGCGCCTGCCGCCGGCCGGCCAGCTCGCGGACCTGCTCGCGCTCGACCTCGTGGCTGACCCGCATGATCTCGACCGGCTCCCCGACCGTGTCCTCCAGGCAGTTGACGCCGACCACCCGCTTGTCGCCCTTCTCCAGCTTCTGCTGGTACACGAACGCGGCCTCGGCGATCTCCGCCATGAACCAGCCTTCCTCGATCCCGTGCAGGATGCCGCCGGTCATCGTCCCGTCCGGGCTCATCGCGCGGATCCGGGTGAAGACGCGCTCGGCCTCTTCCTCCAGCCGGTCGGTGAGGGCCTCCAGGTACCAGGAGCCGCCGAGCGGGTCGGCGACATTCACCACGCCGGTCTCCTCCATGATCACCTGCTGGGTGCGCAGGGCGATCTCGGCCGCCTTCTCGCTGGGCAGCGCGAGCACCTCGTCGAGCGCGTTGGTGTGCAGCGAGTTGGTCCCGCCGAGCACGGCGGCCAGGGCCTCGATCGCCGTGCGGACCACGTTGTTGTCCGGCTGCTGCGCGGTCAGCGAGACCCCCGCGGTCTGGGTGTGGAACCGCAGCCACTGGGCCCGCTCGGTCCGCGCCCCGTAAACGTCCCGCATCCACCGGGCCCAGATGCGGCGTGCGGCCCGGAACTTAGCGATTTCCTCGAAGAAGTCGATGTGCGCGTCGAAGAAGAACGACAGGCCCGGCGCGAACACCTCGACGTCGAGACCGCGGGACAGGCCGAGCTCCACGTAGCCGAAGCCGTCGGCCAGCGTGAACGCGAGTTCCTGCGCGGCCGTGGCACCCGCCTCCCTGATGTGGTAGCCGGACACCGACAGCGGCTTGTAGTCCGGGATGTTCGCCGCGGCGTACTCCATCAGGTCGCCGATCAGCCGCAGGTGCGGCTGCGCCGGGAACAGCCATTCCTTCTGCGCGATGTACTCCTTGAAGATGTCGGTCTGCAGCGTCCCGTTGAGCTTGCCCAGGTCGGCACCCTGGCGCTCGGCGGCGGCCAGGTACATGCAGAAGACCGGCACGGCCGGCCCGCTGATCGTCATCGACGTGGTCACGTCGGCCAGCGGGATCCCGTCGAAGAGGATGTCCATGTCGGCGGCGGAGTCAATGGCCACGCCGCAGTGGCCGACCTCGCCGAGCGACTGCGGGTCGTCGGAGTCGCGCCCCATCAGCGTGGGCATGTCGAACGCGACCGACAGCCCGCCGCCCCCGCCGCGGAGCAGCATCTTGTAGCGGGCGTTGGTCGCGGTTGCATTGCCGAAGCCGGAGAACTGCCGGATGGTCCAGGTCCGGCCGCGGTACCCGGCCGGGTACAGCCCGCGGGTGAACGGGTACTCCCCCGGCCAGCCGATCCGCTCGAACCCGGGTACCACCGCGCCATCCGGAGGGCCGTAAACCGGGTCGACCTCGAGCCCGGACAGCGTGGTGAAGTCAGCGTCGCGGATGCGGGCCGCGTCGTACCGTCGCTGCCAGCGCTGCCTGCCGGAGTCAGTGCCCTGTGGATCCATTGCCCCCTCCGAGAGCGGCGTCTAGATAGTAGGACGTCCTACTATCTACCCAGTCTATGCCAGAGCCCGGGATCACGGTCCGCAGGCCGGCAACCGGATGACGGGCTGCGACGTCTGTAGTTCTCAGGGAGTGCCTGGGCGCTACGGGGGCCCGGGCATCCGCCGCTGCGACGTTCCGAATGTGTGGTAGAACAAATTGCAATACCGCCCAGGTGACGCGGGCCGCACCGCGGTCCTCGGTAACGTCGCAACCGTGCCCGGACCCCGGATCGCGGCCCCGGCAATGGCGGCAAGACAAGGGAACCCGGTGGGCAGGCTCCAAACCGTCGACCGTGATGCGGCCGAGGAACTTTTCAACGCCTGCTACCCGCGGCTGGCCGGCTGGGTACGCCGGCTGGTGGACGATGACGACACCGCACACGAGATTGCGTCCGAGGCATTCACCCGGCTGCTGGCCCGCTGGTCAGCCCTGGACAACCCGCAGAGCTACCTGTACATGATCGCGACCAACCTGATCAGGGATCACTGGCGCAAGTCCGGCCGGGAGCGGCGGGCGATCCGGACCCTGACCGCGGCTGCCCCGCACGATCCCGTCTACCACCCGGCGCAGGATGTGGACGTGCGCGCGCTGATCGAGGCCCTGCCCGCGCGGCTGCGCAGCGCCTTCCTGCTGCACTACTACGCGGGGTTCGCCGTCCGGGAGGTGGCGGCGATGATGGGCCGGCCGGAAGGCACGATCAAGGCCGACCTGCATCACGCCCGGACCCGGCTCAAATCCGCCCTGGGAGACTCCGATGGGTGAGCCCCGGGACAGGATCGACGACTGGCTGACCCGCGAGGTTGAGCCGCTTCCGCCGCCGCCCGGAACGTTCGAGCGGATCAGCCACCGGGCGCGCCGCCGCAGGGCCAGGCGGGCCGCGCTGTCCGCGGCCGGCGTGGCGGTGGTGATCGGCGTGGCCGCGGCGGCACCCGGCGTCGTGTCCGCGGTGCGCGGCGGAGCCCGCCAGCCCGCTGCCCCTGTGGCGGCGAACAGCCCGCAGGCCAGCCCCCACCCCACGGTCACCAGCCAGGGAACCGGCCGCGTCTCGTCCCAGTCGAGCAGCCCGGTGACCGAGCCGCCGCCTCCGGCGTCGCTCGTCAACCCGGGCCAGGTGCCGGAGAACTTCCAGCCCACCTCGGTCACCTTCATCGGGACAGACACCGGCGCGGTGATCGGGCAGGCCGGCACCGCCGGGGACTGCGCGTCGCGGTACTGCACCTCGCTGGCGGGCACCACCGACTACGGCCAGAAGTGGTTCGGGGTGAGCGCGCCGCAGACCGGGGTGCCCGACGGCGCCTCGGGCGTCGGCCAGCTCCGGTTCCTGGACGACCAGGACGGCTGGGCGTTCGGACCCCAGCTCTGGGTCACCGACGACGCCGGGGCGCACTGGAAGCCGGAGCCGACTGACGGCATGCGGGTCACCGACCTGGAGACCGTCGGCAACCGGGCGTTCGCGCTGTTCGCGACCTGCACCGGGACCGGCCCGCAGTTCGGCGCGCAATGCAGCCGTTTCTCGCTGTACACCTCGCTCGCGGGCAGCGATCAGTGGCAGCGCGTCCCCGGCCCGACCGCCAACCTGCCGGAGGCCGGGGTCGGCCATCCCGCCTCGGCCAGCCTGGTGCTGGCCGGCGGCCACGGCTACCTGCTCACGCCCTCGGGCCAGCTGTTCAGCGGGCCGGTCAACGGCACCGCCTGGACGATGGCGGACGTGCAGGCACCGTGTTCTCCCGGCCCGCCCGGGTCGGCCGGCCAGCCGACCGATGCCCTGCTGGCGGCCGGCTCGGGCCAGCTGATCCTGGTGTGCAACAGCGCGACGAGCGTGGGCAATGACTCCCAGACCAAGATCGTGATGCAATCATCGAACGGCGGCACGTCCTGGTCCACCGCCGGAGACGCCCCCTCGTCCGGGATCGCGACCTCGGTCGCCGCCGCCCAGGGCAACGTGGTGGTGCTCGCGACCGACTCCGGCCTCTACCTGTCGGGCAACGGCGGTACCTCCTGGGAGCCGGCCGAGACGAGCCCGGCCGGAGCCGCGGCCGGGCAGCGGGGCTTCGCTTACGTCGGCATGACCAGCAGCACCAACGGCGTCGCGCTGCCTGCCGACCCCAGCCTGCACGAGGTGTACATCACCACCAACGGCGGCTCGACCTGGGTGGCGCACGCGATCAGCTCGTCCTGAGCCGTTCCGGTGGCCGTCCCCGGGCCAGCTGACCGCGGGGAGTTGCGGTGGGGCGCCCCCCGGCTGACAGCGCTCAGTCTTTCCTGAAGTCGCCCGCGGAGACCCGCAGCCCGCGCAGCATGGCAAACATCTCCTCAAGCTGGCCCTCGTCGTAGCCGCCCAGGCAGAAGTGCGCGGCCATCAAGTCGGACGTTGCCCGCCCGGCCACCTCGCGGCCGGCCACGGTGATCTCGGCCAGCGTCCCCCGGCCGTCGGCCGGGTTGGGCCTGCGCGCCACCAGGCCCTGCGCCTCCAGCCGGTTGACGATGTTGGTGACGCTGGTCGGGTGCACCATCAGCCGCTCACCGATGAGCCGCAACGGCAGCGCGCCCTCCCGGCTGAACCGGAGCAGCACCAGCGCTTCGTAGCGAGCGAACGTGAGCCCGTGCGGCCGCAGCAGCGCGTCGAGCTCGGCGATCAGGATCTGCTGGGCCCGCATGATCGAGGTGACGGCGGCCATCGCGCGGGAGTCTCCGAACCGGCGCTCCCAAATCTCCGCCGCGCGCTCGATCGGATCGAACGGAAGGTCAAGGGGCTTGCGCACAGGCACAAGGTACCGGTAGCGACACGGGCCCTCGCCCGTGGATTGGGCTACCGGGAAACGGATACATTACCTGCTGGAAGGGTGGCACGGGGTTTCGGGGGAAGTGCCGCGCCAGGTTCGGGGGAAGATGTGCGGTCGAGTCGTGCGGTCATGTGCACGACGCCGGTGCTCGCGGCTGGGGTCGGCGCACGGCGCGGCTGGCGCCGCGGGGCAATTCGATCGGCCAGCTTCCGGATCGATGCCCCCGAATACGGAAATGCCGCCCTGGGCATCGTCATCGCCCGGCGCAGCGCGGCGACCACGCTGGTCGATCTCCTGGCCGGGCTCATTGGACCGGCTTATGGGGAACTAAGGGTGCTCGGTGAGGACATGACCACCGCCCGGGGCCGGGCCGCGGTGCGGGGCAAGGTGGGGGTGGCGCGCCGGATCGCCAGGCCACAGCCGGCCTTCCGGGTCCGCGGGCTGGTCGAGCACGCGGCCCGGCTGTCGCGGCTGCCTGGCCGGGACCGGGATCCGCTGGCCGCCGCGATCGTGGACCGGCTCGGGCTGACCCCGTGGGCCGACGTGCCACTCCGGGCCGCGCCGGACGTGGTCAGCCGCCGGGCCAGGCTCGCGGCGGCCGCCGTGCACCAGCCGGACCTGCTGCTGATCGACGGGTTGCTCGACGATCTGGCGCTCAGCGAGACGGCCAAGCTGGCCGACATCATCCGCGACCTGGGCACGGACATGACCGTCGTCGCCGTCGGGCGCGACTCGTCGGCGCTGGCCCTGGCCTGCACCGAGGTGCTCGCGATGAGCGACGGAATCCTGGTCAGGCCGTGACCCACCGGGCAGCCCGCCGGGCCGGGCCGGGCCGGAGCGGCACCCGGGCGGGCCGCGGTGACATCCGGGCGGGCCGCGGTGACAATCCGGACTGGCCGCCATCCGCGGATAGGCTCAGGAAATGGACTGGAGCCTGCTGAGCTGCGGACGTTCCGGGCATGTCACCTATGCCCCGGCCGAGCCGGCGGTGCGCAGCCAGCTGCGGGCGCAGACCGATGCCGGCGAGGCATGGCGTTGCCTGCGCTGCGGCGCCTACGTGGCGGGCCAGCCGATGACATCCGGCCCGGCGGCCAGCGCGCCGGCGGTGCGCCGCGGCAAGGAGGTCCGCAGCGCCGCCATCCTGCGGGTGTTCGCGGTCGAGCGGTTCCTGCGCGCCCTGGTCGTTGCCTCCCTGGCCTTCGTGGTGTGGCGGTTCGAGTACTCCCGCGTCTCAATCGCCCAGGCCTACCAGCGCGAGCTTCCGCTGCTGCGCTCGCTGTTCCACCAGCTCGGCTACAACATCGACAACTCCAAGCTGTTCGGCCTGTTCCACCGCGCGCTGAACCTCAGTCCGGGCACGATCAAGCTGCTGGCCGCGGGGCTGGCCGCTTACGCGATCATCGAGATCGTCGAGGGCATCGGCCTGTGGCAGGCGCGGCGCTGGGGCGAGTACTTCGCGTTCGTCGCCACCTCACTCGGGCTGCCCTACGAGGTCTACGACCTGGTCACGAAGTTCAGCGTCCTCGCGCTCGGCCTGTTCTTCATCAACCTGGCCCTGGTGCTGTACCTGGTGATCACCAAGCGGCTGTTTGGCCTGCGCGGCGGCAAGAAGGCCTACGACACGCGGCTGCGCAGCGAGTCCATCATGGAGGCCGCCATCAAAGCCGCCGGCGAGGGGGACCACGAAGGGCACGTGCTGGTTCCCGGCCCCGGCCAAAGCCTCCCAGGGCCCTCCGATCCCGCCGCGCCGCGAAAGCCCTCGCCCGACGGCGGACCAGCGCCCCGCCAGGGAACGAAGCCCGGCGCCAAAATACCTCCACGCCGGTCAGCGACCGGATAACCACGTGTGCGCAACTCATTGATTATGCGCTTAGATCTGACCGGCAAATTGAGCCAGGCCTTGGCCAGCTAGCTTCCCCGGCCGCCATAACCCCGGCGCCAACTCCGGCCCAAGCGGCGTCGCCTTCCGCCACGCCGGCTGCACTGCACTCAAGGCTCCCCGAAGCGGATCGGGTTGTGCCCAGCCCGGGCAGCTAACCGATGAGTTCGGCGGCTGAATAGCGGTAATCTTCGGCACAAGGGGGTGCACTATCGGCATATAGGCATGCAGCCGCGGAGGCTGTAATGGAGTTCCGGGTTCTGGGGCCGGTTGAGGTCTGGCTGGATGGCCGGGCCGTTGACGCGGGGCACGCCCGGCAGCGGGCCGTGCTGGCGATCTTACTGCTGGATGCGGGCCGGGCCGTGCCGGCCGAGGTGCTGATCGACCGGGTGTGGGGCGAGGACCCGCCGCGGTCGGTGCGCAACGTGCTGTATGGGTATGTGGCCCGGCTCAGGGCGCTGGTCGCCAGCGACCAGGACCCGGAGGTCAGCCTGTCGCGCCACCCGGGCGGCTACCTGCTGCGGGCCCGGCCAGACCAGGTGGATCTGGCGCGGTTCCGCCGCCTGGTCGCCGAGGCGGCCACGGCCACAGATGACGAGCGGGCCGCGGCGGCGCTGGCCCAGGCGGCCGGGCTGTGGCGGGGCCCGGCGCTGGCCGGGCTGGACAGCCCGTGGCTGAACGCGATGCGGGCCACGCTGGAGCTGGAGCGGGCCGGCGCGGTGGCCGATCTGACCGACATCCGGCTGCGCCGCGGCGAGCACGCCGCGCTGGCCGGCGAACTGGCCGCCCGGGCCACGTCGGCGCTGGCCGGCGAACTGGCCGCCCGGGCTACGTCGGCGCTGGCCGATGAGCGGCTCATCGGCCAGCTGATGCTGGCTTTTTACCGGTGCGGCCGGCCGGCTGAGGCGCTGCGCTGGTTCGAGCAAACCCGGCAGTACCTGGCCGGCGAGCTCGGCGCCGACCCGAGCCCCCCGCTGGCCGCGCTGCACCAGCAGATCCTGCGCGCCGACCCGTCCCTGGCCCCGCCCAGGACCGGGGCCCGGGCCACCGCGCCAGTGCCCCGGGAGCTGCCCGCCGACGTGCCCGCGTTCACCGGCCGGGCCGCCGAGCTGGCCGAACTCGACCGGCTGCTCACCGCGGCCCTGGCCGGCCCGGGCCAGGCCGACAGGACCCGGAACGGCCCGGGGCGGGCGCCCGCGGCGGTCATCTCGGCGGTGTCGGGGACCGCGGGGGTGGGCAAGACCGCGCTGGCCATCCGCTGGGCCCACCGGGCCGCTGCCGCCGGCCGGTTCCCGGACGGGCAGCTGCACGTCAACCTGCGCGGCTACGACCCGGCCCGGCCGGTGACCGCGGCCGAGGCGCTGGCCGGGTTCCTGCGCGCGCTGGGCGTGCCCGGCCCCGACATCCCGCCCGGCGAAGACCAGCGCGCCGCCCGCTACCGCAGCCTGCTGGCGGGCAAGCGGATGCTGATCGTGCTGGACAACGCCGCCGCGGCCGAAGTGATCCGGCCGCTGCTGCCCGGAACCGCAACTTGCGCCGCGCTGGTGACCAGCCGCGACGCGCTGGCCGGCCTGGTCGCCCGCGACGGCGCCGCCCGCCTGGACCTGGACCTGCTCCCGCTGGCCGAGGCGGTCGCGCTGCTGACCGAGCTGATCGGAGAACGGGCCCGCGCCGACCCGGATGCCGCCGCCGCGCTGGCCCGCCAGTGCGCCCGGCTGCCGCTGGCGCTGCGGGTGGCCGCCGAACTGGCCGCCGCCCAGCCCGCCGTACCGCTGGCCGGCCTGGTCGCCGACCTGGCCGGCCAGCAGCGGCGGCTGGACCTGCTCGACGCCGCCGGAGACCCGCGCACCGCGGTCCGAGCGGTGTTCTCCTGGTCCTACCAGCAGCTCAGCGCCGAGACCGCGCGGATGTTCCGGCTGCTGGGCATCCACCCCGGCCCCGACATCACCGCCCCGGCCGCCGCCAGCCTGGCCGCACGAGCCGAGGCCGACGCCCGCCGCCTGCTGGGCGAACTGGCCCGCGCCCACCTGATCGCCGAGCATGTCCCTGGCCGGTACGCCTGCCACGACCTGCTGCGCGCCTACGCCACCGAGCAAGCCCACCGCACCGACAGCCAAGCCGACCGGCGCGAGGCCACCGGCCGGTTGCTCGACCACTACCTGCACACCGCCGCCCGCGCCGCTCTCCTGCTGGACCCAGCCCACGAGTCAGAGGTCCTTGCCCGGCCCCGGCCCGGCGCCGCCGCCGGACAGCTCGCCGATCGGCGCCAGGCACTGACCTGGGTCGAGGCAGAGCACGAGGTCCTGCTCGCTGCCATCGAGCTTGCTGCGGGATCCGGGTTCGATGCCCACGCCTGGCAGCTTCCCTCGGCCATGACGCCCTACCTGTACATACGAATGCAGTACCAGGAATGTGCCGCCATCCAGCGCATCGCGCTCGCCGCCGCGACGCGGCTGGCTGATATTGCCGGGCAAGCCGTGTCCAGCCGTCTGCTGGGCAATGCCCATATCGCACTCGGTGACTACGACCACGGCATCGGCCACTTCACCAGCAGCCTCGAGCTGTATCGGCTGCTCGGCAACGGTATCGGTGAGGCCAAGATCCGTCAGGGTCTCGGCTTCGCAGCTGAACACCAGGGTCGTTACGCTGACGCGCTCGGCCATGCCGAGCAGGCCCTCGGCCTGTACCAGGCCGCCGGCAGGAAGGCGTCTGAGGCCGTGATGCACAACGAGGTCGGCTGGTACCACGCTCTCCTCGGGCATTACCAGCAGGCTCGCGCGTTCTGCCGCCAGGCACTCACGCTGAGCGCGGAAGTCGGCGACCGCAGGCTCGAGGGGAACGTCTGGGACAGCCTGGGATATGCGGAGCACCTTCTCGGCAGCCTGCCCGAAGCCGTCACCTGCTACCTGCGAGCGCTCAGCATCGCCCGGGAAGTCGGCGACCGCCGCCTGGAAGCGGGCACCCTTACCCACCTCGGCGGCGCCCGCCACGCCGCCGGCGAGCTGGCCCAGGCCCGGGAGGCCTGGCAGCAGGCGCTGGCCATCCTCGAGGACCTGCAGCACCCCGACGCCGCCCAGGTCCGGGCCAGGCTGGCCAGCGCAGACGGCCACGAACCATAGCGAGAACGGGACGTCAGGGGCTGATCAGCTCGTCGGCGGCGCTGTACGGGTCGAGCTTGCCGGAGGCAACCTGGCCGGCCAGTTCCTCCAGCCGGGCTTCTCC
>Ga0335075_10017211_pt1 | contig 10757 bp, 7 predicted proteins | sample Lox_Sample_24_FD_206723 | JGI IMG/M metagenome (GOLD analysis project Ga0335075, IMG submission 206723) | Soil microbial communities from Loxahatchee National Wildlife Refuge, Florida, United States - Lox_Sample_2.4 | ecosystem: Environmental > Terrestrial > Soil > Wetlands | place: USA: Florida... | reverse complement strand
CCGAGGTGACCAGGTCGATGCAGTCGTCCACCGTGTAACCTCGCTCGCGGCCATGCAGAAAGGTATCCACCAGCGCCTCGTCAAACTGCAACTCCCGCGCGCCTCGCAGATAGGGCTGCACCGGGTGGTCGGCCGGCAACAACGAAAGCGTCTGGCGCACCAGCGCGATCGACGACTCGTTTTGACCCAGCCCCAAGTCACGAAAGACCGACTGCAGCAACTCGATCCCGAACCGGCCGTACTTCGCATACAGCATCACACCGATAACGCCATCCGGTCGCAGACACCGCGCCAAGGCATTCATTCCCGCCTGCGGATCGGCCAGGTGATGCAACACACCGGTCGACACGATCAGGTCGAAGTCGAGGCCCAGCGTTGACAGTTCCTCGATCGGAAGCCGATGCAACTCCAGGTTATTCAGTCCGTACTTGTCTTTGAGATGCTGGTGATGATCCAGTGACGGCTGGCTGACATCGACCGCGACCACTTTGGCATCGGGGTTCGTGAAAGCGAAAAGCGCCGCCTGGTTGGTGCCACAGCCTGCAACTAAAAAGTCAAGGTCGGGCTGGTAATCCCGATCCGGCCACAAAACCCGGTGGGCGTGGCTGGGGTCGAACCATTGCCAGTTGCCAGCGAGCCATGCCTGGAGGTCCTGCACCGGTTTCGGGTACCTGTACCGCTCATACTGGCGAGACACAGCGTCGGCACGAGGATCATCGTTCACTTCTGCGCGGGCTCCTTCGCAGTGAACCACTGTGGTGCGTTGCGGCGATGAGATGGGCTATGCCACAGCGGCTTTCTCCAATAGCTGGGCAGGACTTAGACGACGTGCAGTCCGTCGGGGACTTTCTGCGGATCGCACCAGAACGCGTCATTGACGAAGCGGCTGAACAGGTCCGGTGGCAACAAGCTCGCACGCGGCTCGGCTTTAACCGTGCGCCGCACGGTATGCAAGCCCGGAGTACCGGCCCGTTCGTCGAATTCGCTGACGTCGTAATCGACGTGGTCGAAGTCGTGCTCGAAAACCGGCTCGTCGATAAAGGCGTAGAGCGCGTGCATGGTCTTGGCCGGGTCGGTGACCAGGCTTTCGTACTGGACCAGCAGGAGGCGGTCGCGTTGTGCGCCGTAGCAGGCCTGTTTGAGTGCGTCGTAGGGCGCGCCGACCATTCCATCGGTTCCCGCCACGCCGTTGGCACGGGTGTACACGGTGCCGCCAGCGCTGTAGTTGAAGATCGACGACGGGCTGAACACGTTCCGTTGGACCAACCGCTCGATGCTGTCGATCACCCACGGCAGGTCACGCACGCAGGCAATCACTTTCGCATCGGGAAACAGTTTGGCGATCGCCGGCATCCACGCACACCAGAAGCGGTTGGTGTCAAAGACCACCTGCGCGTCGGAGTCGCCGTAGTAGTTGTCGAACAACCCGTGCAGGATGCGCTCACGCTTGGCGTCGTCGATGAACACCGAAAACTCATTGCGCGCACTCATCTCGGTCAGCAGGGCACCGAATAGCCCGGCCAGTGGGCCCGACATGCCGGCTTCGAAACGCGGGTTTTGGCGCAGTAATGCTGCCAGCAGGGTCGAGCCGGACCGCGGCAGGCCCGAGATGAAGTGAATGGCTGGCATCGGTGGCCCCCTTTTGTCGTGCCCGCCGTTGTCGGCATATTAGCCGACCGGAGATCGCGCGCGTGGGCAATCGCCCGGGAGCAATAGCGGTGAGCCGCAACGGTATTTCGATCGCTAAACAGAGGAGAGGCCCGCCGAAGCGGGCCTCTCCGTTGTACTGCCTTTCCTGTCGGATCAGGGTGCTCCCTGGCCGACGGTGGTGCCGCCGGTGCCGGCCTTGCCGCCCGCGCCGCCGGTGTCGCCGGAGTGCGGGCTGCCCGCGGTGCCTGCGGTCGGGCCGCCAGCGGTACCCAGCCCGGGCGCTGTGGTGCCCGCGGTGCCGCTGCCGTTGGCGCCGCCGTTACCGGCGACCGCGCCGTTAGACCCGTTGCCGCCGTTGCCGCCGGTGCCGGCGCTTCCCGCCGTGCCACCGGTGCCACCGGTGCCGCCGTTTGCGCCGACCGACCCGTTACCGCCCGCTCCGGCGGTGCCGGCCGCGCCGGCGCCGGTGCCGTTACCCGCGGCCCCGCCGGCTCCGCCGTTGCCGCCGTTGCCGCCGGCGCCTGCGGTTCCGGCGTTGCCGCCGTTACCGCCGGTGCCACCGGGGCCGGCGCCGCCGCCGTTACCGCCGTTGCCACCGGGGGAGACGTTGGCGCCACCGTCACCGCCGGGGCCGCCGGTGCCGCCGGCGCCGCCATTGCCGCCGCCGACTGCGCTGCTGGCCGCACCGCCGGTGCCGCCGTTGCCGCCGGCGCTGGCAGCGGAGCCGTTGCCGCCGTTGCCACCGGCACCACCGGTGCCGGAGCCGGACACGGTGCCACCGTTACCGCCGCTGCCACCGGAGCCGCTGGGGTAGCCGAAGTTGCCGGAGCCGCCGTTACCGCCGGCGCCGCCGTTCTCGGTCGCGCTGGCCGCACCACCGGTGCCGCCGGTGCCGCCGGTGCCGTTGGCGCCGGCGTTGCCGCCGGCCCCACCGTCCGCGCCGTTGCCGTTGCCGTCGGCGCCGCCGCCGTTACCGCCTGAGCCGCCCTGGCCGCCGCCGCCGCCGAGGCCGCCGTTGCCGCCCTTGCCGCCGGCCGCGGTTGCGGTGGCCGCTCCACCGTTACCGCCGTTACCACCGACGGAGGAGGAACCGCCGTTGCCGCCGGTGCCGGCCGCCCCGCCGTTACCGGTCGGGCCTTCTGCGGTGCCGCCGTTACCGCCGGTGGCACCGATGCCGCCCTGACCGCCGAACCCGCCGTTGCCCGCGGTGCCCGACCCGGTCGAGTCGCCGCCGGTTCCGGCGGTGCCGGTGTTGCCGCCGTTGGAGCCGTTGCCGGCTGCGCCGCCGTTACCACCCGCGCCGCCGCTGTTGCCGCCGTTGCCGCCGGTGCCACCGGCGCCGCCGTTACCGGCGTTACCGCCGTTACCTGCGGTAGATGTGCCGGCCGAGGCGCCGCCCGCGGCGCCGTTGCCGCCGGTGCCGGCGGTGCCGCCGTCGGAGCCCGTGCCGCCGTTGCCGGTGCCAAAGGCGTTGCCGCCGTTGTTACCGGCGCCTGCGTTACCACCTGCGCCGCCGTTGCCGCCGTCACCGCCGGGCTGGTTCGGGGAGGTGAGCAGGCCGCTGGGGCTGGTGTTGGCGTTGGAGGCCGCCCCACCGTTACCGCCGGCCACGCCGTTGCCCGCCGTGCCCGCGGCACCACCGTTACCGCCGGCCGAGGCCGGGTTGCCCTGGTAGGCGTTGCCACCGGCACCGGCCTGGCCGCCGGCACCGCCGGTGCCGCCGTTGCCGCCGTCACCGCCCGGGGCGTTGATCACGTTGCCGGTGGGCTGGAAGGCGTTGCCGCCGTTACCGGCCGCGCCACCGTCGCCGGCGTTACCACCGGTACCGCCGTCACCGCCGAGCTGGCCGCCGACACCACCGGTACCACCGGCACCGCCGGTGCCACCGTTGCCGCCGTTACCGCCGGCGTTGAGGATGGCGTTGGTGCCGTTGGCGCCGTTGCTGGCCGCGCCACCAGCACCACCGTCACCACCGGTGCCACCGGTGCCCACACCGATGCCGCCGGTACCACCGGCGCCACCGGCACCACCGGTGCCGCCGTTGTAGCCGTTACCGAAGTTCGGGCCGCCCGGGACAGTTCCGGTGGCGTTGCCGCCGTTACCGCCGTTACCGCCGGTGCCGCCGGTGCCGTTGGTGCCCGAACCGCCCGCAGTACCCGTGGAGCCGCCCGCAGCGCCACCGTTGCCGGCCGCGCCCGCAGCACCACCGGTGCCACCGGCGCCACCGGTGTCACCGTTACCTGGGGTCGTGGGGGTCGCGCCGTCGCCGCCGTTGCCGCCGGCGCCCGCGCTGCCGGCGTTGCCGCCAGGACCGCCGTTACCGTCGAGACCCGCGCTGCCGGAGGAGTTGTTGGCCGCGCCGCCGACTCCACCGTTACCGCCGGTGCCGCCGTTACCGGCGCCGCCGCCGTTACCGCCCGTGCCGCCGGTGCCGCCGTTGACCGTGGTCACCCCGGTCGCGCCGTTACCGCCCGTGCCGCCGGTGCCGCCGGTGCCACCGCCACCGCCGTCGCCACCTGCGCCGCCGTTACCGGACGTGGTGCCGCCCAGACCACCCGCGCCACCGTTACCGCCGAGGCCACCGTTACCACCGGTCACGCCGTTGGTGCCGTTACCGCTGGTGTTGGTGATGCCATTGGCGCCGGTGAAGCCCTGACCACCGGTGCCACCATTACCGCCGGCGCCACCGTTGCCCTCAGCACCCGCGTTACCTCCGATGCCGCCCGCGCCGCCGGTGCCGGCGTTGCCGCCGTTGACCCCGGCCTCGCCCTGAGCACCGTCGCCACCGTTACCGGCGTTGCCGCCGTTGTCGGCGAAGCCGGCCGCACCGTTACCGCCGTTACCACCGATGGCGCCGTTGCCGTTGGCCAGTGCCGCGGAGTTGCCCAGCTCACCGTCGGCGCCGTTACCGCCGTTGCCGCCGTCGCCGCCGATGTTGCTGGCGCCGCCGGGAGCACCCGTGGTACCCGCGGTGCCGCCGGTGCCTCCGGTACCGGCCGCGCCGCCGCCGCCGCCCGTGCCGCCCGTGGTGCCCGGGGCACCGCCGTTGCCGCCGTTGCCGCCGGCGCCGTTGACGCCGTTGGAGCCCGCGTCGCCCCAAACACCCTGGGCGCCGTTGCCGCCGGCCCCGCCGGCCCCGGCGTTGCCGCCGGCCCCGCCGTTGCCACCGTCACCGTTAACGCCGGTCGTGCCGAACAGGCCACCCGTGCTGGCATTACCACCGGCGCCACCCTGGCCACCGTTCTCGCCGACACCGCCCTGACCGCCGTTGCCGCCGGCGCCGTCGTTGACCCCGGCCGTGCCGTTCGTGCCGGCCACACCGGTCGCGCCGGCGCCACCGGCGCCACCCTCACCACCGTTGCCACCGTTGCCGCCGTCACCGAAGAAGTTCAACGCGCCCACCGTGCCAGCGTTACCACCGGCACCGCCGGCACCACCGGCCTCACCGATGCCGCCGGCGGCACCGCTGCCGCCGTCGCCGCCGGACCCGGCGTTGCCGAAGAAGGTGCCGGCCGCGCCACCGTTACCACCGGCCTCGCCGGAGCCCGCGGCACCCGCACCGCCGTCACCGCCGTTGCCCCAGTAGCCGGCGTCACCGCCGTCACCGCCCTGGCCGGCCGAGTCGGTCGCGCCGTCGCCGCCGTTACCGAAGAGCAGACCACCGCCTTGGCCGGTGGCGTCGGCCAGCGAGCCGCCCGAGGTGCCATCGACACCGTTGCAGATCAGGCCACATTCGCCAGCGGCGCCGGTGTTGGCGGCCAACGCCGCAGGATCCGCCTGTGCAAACCACGTGTTCAGCGCAGAGTCCACCTGCTGACCGAACGAGCTATTAATCCAGTCCTGCTCCAAACCCTGCCAAAACGCGGAGGAGGCGTCCGCCGCCGACCCGGCATCGGCGGCCGCCGTACCCGTGTCAGTGGGCACCGTCAACGCCGAACTGGACACACCGCCCAGATCACCCAACAACGTGTCCCACCCGCTCGGGGAGGACAGGTCGGTCAACAACCCGGCGAATACGCTGGGGTCGAAGAAATCGGCCGGGTTGACCGCGGTCACCGCAGAGCTGGCCGCCGAGCCGACCGCCAAATCCAGGATGTCATCAAAGATGTCGGCCTTGGCGGTCGGCGCACCGGCTAGCGGCCCCAACCCGAGCGCCAAAAACGCCCCGGCACCACTACCCAGGCCAATCGCCCGACGACGCGCCTTGGCCTTCGCCGACCGGTCCTTCTTCGAAGAGTGCTTTCCAGACATCGCTGAACCTTCCGTTAGACAGGGTTTGATAAGTCTCAGGTGCCGTTAAGGTACCGCTTAACTATCGGGATGGGTACAAAAACGGCAAAAGATTTTGACGAATTTTTCTAAACTGTCGACGCCGGAGCATTAGTGCAGCTCAGCATATGTATTGGCACCAGCGCAACCAGCCCTGAGACCCGACACGCGGGGGTGTGTTCGCTGAACATGTGTCAATACGTAACTTCTCAGGTTGTGAAAGCCCAAGGGCAAGCTGCCTCCGCGCCTGTTGGGCCGGTGCCTAAGCGGCTAGGCGTTTCCGATGCCACGTGAATGCCCTTAGTGTGGCGTCGACGTCGGGCAAACCAATGCCGCGGCAGCCCCTGTGAGCTGCGTCGATAGCGGAAGCTCTGCGGTTCATGCGGACGGGTTTGGGCGGGAGATTAGAAAGAAAAACTATTGATATAGAAATTACTTCGGAAAGCAAATGAAAAGCGAATAAACGGAAAACTGAATAACCCACAGGCGTCACACAGGTAACTCTAAGCGCGGTGATTCAAGGCTCTGAGCAGCGCCGTTCGGGCTGGTCACCCCAAGTTTTAGGGCCGATCTGGCCCGCGACTCACACGTCGGTTTCGCGGCGCCATGGTGACACCGCGTGTCATGCCGGCCGCGGTCGGTCCGGGCCGCTAGGGTATCGAACGAGTGTTCGGGCAACTGGCCGGCTAGCGGAGGTGCGGCATGCGGGTAATGGGAGTCGATCCCGGATTGACTCGCTGCGGCCTTTCCGTTGTGGAGAATCGCGGCGGCCGTCAGATCATCGCGCTGGACGTCGACGTGGTACGGACACCGGCCGAGGTGCCGCTGCCGAGAAGGCTGCTCGCCATCAGCGAGCAGGTCGAGCATTGGTTGGACACTCATCGTCCTGACGTCGTCGCGATCGAGCGGGTGTTCTCCCAGCAGAATGTGTCGACGGTGATGGGCACCGCGCAGGCCGGCGGGGTGATCGCAGTGGCGGCGGCCAAGCGCAATATAGATGTGCACTTCCATACCCCCAGCGAGGTCAAGGCAGCGGTCACCGGCAACGGCGGCGCCGACAAGGCACAGGTCACCGCGATGGTTACCAGAATCCTCGGGCTGCAAGCCAAACCGACGCCCGCCGACGCCGCCGACGCGTTGGCGCTGGCGATCTGTCACTGTTGGCGCGCCCCGATGATCGCCCGGATGGCCGAAGCCGAAGCAAAGGCCGCCGAGCAGCGCAAGAAATTCGCGGCGAAAGTGAAGGCAGCCCGATGATCGCATCGATACGTGGCGAAGTACTCGACATTGCGTTGGACCACGTCGTGATCGAGGCCGCCGGCGTGGGCTACAAGCTGATGGCCACCCCGTCCACGCTCGCGACGCTGCACCGCGGCAGCGAAGCCCGGCTGATCACCGCGATGATCGTCAGAGAAGATTCGCAAACGCTGTACGGATTCCCCGACTCCGACGCCCGCGACCTGTTCCTGACACTGCTGGGCGTCTCCGGTGTCGGGCCCAAAATCGCGTTGGCCACCCTCGCCGTCTACGACGCGCCCGCGCTGCGCCAGGCCCTCGCGGACGGTGACGTCCCGGCGCTGACCCGGGTGCCGGGTATCGGCAAGCGCGGCGCTGAGCGGCTGGTGCTCGAGTTGCGCGACAAGATCGGGCCGGCGGGCACCGGCGCCGCAGCGGCATCGGTCAACGGCCACGCGGTGCGCGGTCCTGTGGTGGAAGCCCTTGTGGGACTTGGCTTTGCGGCCAAACAGGCCGAGGAGGCCATCGACAAGGTGATGGCCAACGAGCCGGAGGCCTCCACCGCGAGCGCGCTGCGGGCAGCGCTGTCGATGTTGGGTAAGAAGTGAGCCACGCCGACGACGATGATGCCGGCGTAGCCGGGGTCGAGGAGTGGCGCATATGAGCCGCTTCGACGCCGCCGACGACGAGGACGCCGAGGACCGGGAGGTCAGCGCGGCCCTGACCGTCGGCGAAGGCGACATCGACGCGAGCCTGCGGCCGCGCTCGCTGCGGGAATTCATCGGCCAGCCGCGGGTGCGCGAACAGCTGCAGCTGGTCATCGAAGGCGCCAAAAACCGTGGCGGCACACCGGATCACATCCTGTTGTCCGGCCCGCCGGGGCTGGGCAAGACGTCGCTGGCGATGATCATCGCCGCCGAACTCGGGTCGTCGCTGCGGGTGACGTCCGGGCCGGCGCTGGAACGCGCCGGCGATCTGGCGGCGATGCTGTCCAACCTCGTCGAGCATGACGTGCTGTTCATCGACGAGATTCACCGCATCGCCCGCCCCGCCGAGGAGATGCTCTACCTGGCGATGGAAGACTTCCGCGTCGACGTCGTCGTCGGCAAAGGCCCTGGCGCAACGTCGATTCCGCTCGAGGTTGCGCCGTTCACACTGGTCGGCGCGACCACCCGGTCCGGCGCGCTAACCGGCCCGCTGCGTGACCGGTTCGGGTTCACCGCGCACATGGACTTCTACGAGCCGATGGAGTTGGAGCGGGTGCTGGCGCGTTCTGCCGGGATTCTGGGCATCGAACTGGGCGCCGAGGCGGGTGCGGAGATCGCCCGCCGATCGCGCGGCACCCCGCGGATCGCCAACCGGTTGCTGCGCCGGGTCCGTGACTTCGCCGAGGTGCGCGCCGACGGCGTCATCACCCGCGATGTCGCTAAGTCCGCCTTGGAGGTCTACGACGTCGACGAGCTCGGTCTGGACCGGCTAGACCGAGCCGTGCTGTCGGCGCTGACGCGCAGCTTCGGCGGCGGCCCGGTGGGGGTGTCGACGCTGGCGGTGGCGGTCGGGGAGGAGGCCACCACAGTAGAAGAGGTGTGCGAGCCGTTTCTGGTGCGGGCCGGCATGATTGCGCGCACGCCGCGTGGCCGGGTCGCAACCCCGCAGGCTTGGACCCACCTGGGGATGACACCGCCGCCGCGGGCGAGCGGGCTTGGCCAGCCCGGGCTCTTCGAGTAGGAAGAAGCGATGATCATCGCTGCGTTGGTATTCGCCGGACTGGCGGCGTTGCTGCACGTCTACATCTTCACGATGGAATCGCTGACCTGGACCAGCAAGCGCACCCGCGCCGCTTTCGGCACAACGGCCGAGGAAGCCGAGACGACAAAGCTTCTCGCGTTCAACCAAGGCTTCTACAACCTTTTTCTGGCGATCGTCACAGGAGTCGGTATCGCCGTGGTTGCGTTGGGACACAACGGAGTTGGCGCAGCGTTGATCTTCGCGGGCGTGGGGTCCATGGCATCGGCGGCGGTCGTACTGTTGGCGTCGGCGCCGGATAAGGCCCGCGCCGCGCTGACCCAGGGCCTCTTCCCAGCAATCGCTGTTGTCCTGTTGGTGATTGCCCTTCTCACGCCGTAACGGCCCCGCAATCCTGTGTAAAAGCCAATGGCCTGACCAGCCCCGTCGTCGAGTCCTGAGAGCCACCTGAACATTCCGGTGAACCCGGTTACGTCGGCTGCGCTGTGGGTACCCCCTTTCGCGCTTGAAAGCTTTGACGTCCAATGTTTGAGGGGAGACTTGTGATGAATGACTCGCGGTCAGGCTTCGGCAGCCTGCATATGCCGCGCAGCCGTGGTGCGGTGAGCGGATTGCTGCTGATAATTCTCGGTGTGTGGGGAGCGTTGATTCCCTTCATTGGGCCCTACTTCCACTTCGCCTACACGCCCGACCAGGCGTGGGCGTGGAGCACGGCACGAGCTTGGCTGGAGGTGTTCCCCGGTGTCATCACCGCGGTGGGGGGCTTCCTGCTGCTGATTTCGGGAAACCGCATTACGGCGATGCTCGGCGGCTGGCTAACCGTTATCGCCGGCGCCTGGTTCGTAGTCGGTCGGACGCTGGCATCGCTGTTGCGGCTCGGGGATATCGGTCAGCCGATTGCTGTGACGGATGCCAAGCGCGCTGTGCTCGAGATCAGCTACTTCTCCGGCCTCGGCGCACTGATCGTCTTCATTGGTGGAGCCGTGTTGGCGCGGGTGACGATCCGTACCTTGCGCGATGTCGAGCTGGCGTCCGAACTCGAACCCGAGGTGCCTGCGGCTCCGGAGTATTCCGGGCTCGTGGAGGCGCCGGCGCCGGCAACTGAGGTGTTCGCGTCCAAGGAGCACCGGCACGAACGCAAAGGTGGTATTTTTCGGCGGCGAAGCGCTAACGCGACGAGCCACTGATCTTGTCACCATGAGGCCGATCGCCGCTGTAAAGGCGGCGATCGGCCTCAGCTTTAGCTGGTGACTACAGCAGCTCGAGCAGCTGCAGGTCGGTGATGTACTTGACGATGATCGGCGCGGAGACATGCGGAATGTCTTTGTCCGGCCCAATCTTCGCTTCCTGCACCGCTGCACGAAACCGGTCGGTCGGAGCCATCGATCCGTTGATCGGCACCGAAGGCCGCTGATAGTTGTGCAACAGCGGCAGTAGCGAGTACTGACGCTGCCGCTCCGGCAGGGCCCGCAGCGTGGTCTCGAACCGCTCCAGCCAGGTGGCGTAGTCACCGACCCGCTGGATCGAGTACCCGGCGTCGATCAGCCAGTCGACGTACTCATCGAGGCCGATGCCGTCGTCGTACGGGTTCATCACGTGGTAGGTCTGGAAGCCGTCCACCGCCTGGGCGCCCAGATCCGAAATCGCCTCGGCGATGAACTCGACCGGAAGCCCGTCATAGTGCGCGCGCTGCCGCTGGCCGTCGCCGTCCAACTCGTAGAACGAGCCGGGCGCGACACCGGTGGCGACCAGGCTCAGCATCAGCCGGGTGAACATGTCCGGCAAGTTCAGCTGACCCGCGTACGTGGTGTCGGCCAGGATCATGTCGCAGCGGAACACCGCGACCGGCAGACCGC
>Ga0335075_10017210_pt1 | contig 10758 bp, 12 predicted proteins | sample Lox_Sample_24_FD_206723 | JGI IMG/M metagenome (GOLD analysis project Ga0335075, IMG submission 206723) | Soil microbial communities from Loxahatchee National Wildlife Refuge, Florida, United States - Lox_Sample_2.4 | ecosystem: Environmental > Terrestrial > Soil > Wetlands | place: USA... | reverse complement strand
AAAAGGTACACCGTGACTTCGCCCATTGCGGCCAACACCCCAGTTACACCACAATGCTGCCCGCCCCTCTTAACTCGATCCCACCTTCCACCACCGCCATCAGATCTATGTTGCTAATCTTTGCGTCCGTAACCCCAGCAATGCCGGTGCCTAGGAGAACAGCAATAACAGAGACTCAGCAAACTGGTAAGGGCGTAAAACTCGTTAGCGGAGTAACTTCTTGGCATGATCTTCTAGGGGGCACGCCTAAGATTTAGTTAGACTTTAGCTAAGTAAACCTGTAACACTCCCAAAGAGGGGGCACCTCGTGAGCGCCTGAGCAGCTGCTATCTCTAGCCACCTTTTACACATCCTACCCCTATTCTTGTAGGCGGCCTCACCCGAGAGCACTTTCAACACCATTTGCCAAGAAGTTCCCGAGGACGTACACGCCTACCAACGCCTCCCCATCTTGATCCGGTCTCACCATTTCTACCAATATAGGGGGACCAGCAGGGACAAAAAGGGTTCTGACTATCTACTAGGCACACATAGGCACCAATACATGTGACTTGGCCTCAGGTCACGTGCTGAACCGTGATCGCCAAGATGGGGTGGTCCGGAGTCATAGTGAGGATCCCACCCTTCAGCCTTGCTCTATGGGGAGTAAAGAACGTCTTGGACAACGTTTGAGGATGAGCCGGTGGCGGGGTGATCACGAAAGAGGATAGCGAGAGGATAAGTTCGGCCAGGCTAGTGGGTATCACTTTGCGTTATGGTTTTCAATGGGACAATGCGGTCGGACAGAGGCCTATCTCAGGGAGCGACTCATCCTTGAAATATCTTAGTGCTTTCATCGGCAATGATGATTGATTAGAGCAGTAGACCGAATGGCCAGTGCAAAGGGGGTCGGCAGGGCGATTTCATTGGTTCGGCAGGTGCACCGCCTCAGAACAATGATGAACAGGCAGCACAAAGCTCACAGCCACAAATCACTATATGCATTTGCGCAGGGGTTCTTAGCCAACCAGGTTTCTGCCTAAATGCCCGTAGGCATATAGAGAGACATATCTCTTCTTCCATTTGTGATTGAACTTTGTTGCCCCATTACCTACCATTCAACTCCGTCGCAGATCTCAATTCGTAAAACAATGGAGTCTCACAAACCCAGAGCAAGTCAACCGCAAAGGGACCGCCAGCGATCCCGCTCGCCATCTGGTTCTCGCCTCGGAACCACAGCCGAACCCACCTTTCGCACGGGGCGCCGCGCGCGATCGCTGCGTCGCTTTCAAGAAGTCCTGGACGAAATGGAAGCAAGCAAGGAGAAATGGGCAGCTGTGAAAGAAAAGTGGGCAGCAGAAGAGGAGCGGCGTCATAACCTTCCACCAGCAGAGAGACTGAAGGAAGACGGCCAACAACTATTACGTCAACTTGAGGACAATGACCGTATGGTCTTCTTGCTTCAGGAAACCCCTCTGAGACACTTCCGTCGGGCACGATGCCGGGCCGGAGACTGCTTTTATGTCCAGGCGAAAAACCCGAACGGCCGCGACATCACGGACGACTATCGTATTTGTGTCGACAAGGGCGTGTCTTATGACGGAAAACACTACTATCACGTCCTATGCTTCGACTGGATGATTGACCTGGAGAAGCTCATTCCATCCAAGTTCAAGATGGCCGGTGCTTCATGGCGATGGGGTCTCATCATCCGGAAGTGGTTCGAACATAAAGGCTGCATCAGTCTAGACAAGGTTGCGGCGTATCTCGAGGAACAGGAGGCATACGAGAAGGAGCACAAGGACTTCAGCCGGGAATGGATCATCTGGTCCCGCAACCATCGCGAATGCAAGGCCAAGCCAGGCCCATGCCCATGCCCGCCGCCGCCCAAAGGTCCTGACAAGCCCGTGCTCAAAGACTACACAACAAGTGAGGAGGACGGATGCAATCTCTGCGACGCCTTGGAGCATCCGCGAGTGGGGGACATGTGGGAGGAACCCGGGTTTGGTAGCTCAATTCTTGGGCTTCCGGTGACGGAGGTTCAAGATGGGCCAGCCGTGTCAGAATGTGCCTAGACTGGAAGAGAAGGAAGAAGCACCGAATCTGGGTGAGCCTGCACCCCCGGCAGATAGCGTAGGGAAGGAAGTGCTATGGTGCTAAGGGATTGAAATACTGGGGTTGTATTGCATAAAGGATACCGCGTTTGAGTAGGTTTAGCGGCGCCTGGTTTGTCTTGCGCAGCCGACCGCACTACTAGGCCTTGCTCTTATAACTCCCATTATGTAGAGAGCACATGACCGTACCTCTCGTAACACCGTAGACCTAGTCTCTGCGCGCAGGCTTAGTGGTACAGATCCTATCTCACTGGCTAGATTCTATCCCCTTCACTGCCGACACCTCGTGTAACCCCTGGGCAAGGACCCCTAAAGTTTAGAGGCTAAGCCCCAGATAGGCGCCTTCCGGCAACGACCCGTCTAAAGTTTAGGGGCCAAGCCCCCAGATAGTTTAAGTTGCCAAAGTCCCCGGGTGCCAAGGCTACCACGAGGCGTCGGCAGTGCAAGGGTTACTTGAACCAGGTCCCCAGCATTGCCACGTCACTTAGCCGCAACCAACTACACTGATAAGAACTCCACCAACACACCATGTATTCAGCTCGGCGGGCCCAGACTACGCATAAAGCTGACCCCTACCTCAACTCTATTGGCGACATTTTAGAACCACGTCACTGAGGGTTCTCCTTGCCCTGCAAGCTTGCAGAAGAAATGGCTGGATGCTGCGAGGCTCTGCGCGCCCATTTTTCGGCTCTCATGTCAATCCCGAATAATCAGCTATTCGATAGACATATCGAAACTCGGCTTCTTGACCTGCTTGGTCTCTTGTTATGTTGCGGACTTGCTAGTAAAGATCTCAAGGACTTCAGAATGATCGCCTTCGCCTTGGCTTTTGTGTTCCTTCTAGGCTTCCCCTCTACAGTCGACGCACAGAGCGGTAGCGATTTCTCCAACAATCTTTTCAGCGATCTAGGTTAGGCTTTCATCTTGCAAGTCACTTTCTAACCTGCTCATTCAAGAAGCTTACATCTGCGCAATTCACGACAGGCCCGCTTCTGACATTATTCGGCGAACAAGTTGCAATTCAATTCCTCAGTCACAGCACCTCGTGGCTCGAGAATTTGATCTTTTCATGCGCTCCAATTGGCATCCTGACTGGCGTCGTTTCAGCCATAAGAGTTGGCGGAAGTCGTTGGCTAAAAGCCGTCATTGGGAGGGCGAGAGAACCAGAAGCTGATGCAGAGCTTGAACTCATGAGGTGAGTAACCGTATTGTCCAGCACAAGCACACCATTTCTTGCTTCCATGAACGAATCTAACCAGCGAAGCTCCACGTCTTCGGATATTTGTGAGCTATGGAATGGAGTCGGTATCGTCAGAGTGGTTGGAACGCCGTCAATTGTCGAGTTGATATACCGTATCCCGGAAAAGGTGCATGGCTCGGACACAAATGGTTCCGCTGAGATTCACACTCTGGCTACTGCAAAGCAGTCCGGACTATTCGTTCTTAGATCAAGCCGCATCGGCACTGAGAAAGACTTAAGCCCCGAAAAAAATTCCAAGACCAATACCGAAAGCTCCCTGAGCACACTGGAGTCGAACTCGAGCCACCTGGCGGCACCACCGAATATCTTCTTCAATGTCTCCGGTGGTTCTGCAAATCATTGGGAACTAGTTCTTGTTTCGGTGATCGGAGTCTTGTTGCAATCAGGGGTCCTAGTGTACGACGGGGTCATAACTTATCACTCTAGAGCCAGGTTTGAGCCAGGTTTTCACGCATATGCGTTCCCCTTCACTCTCTTCGGTACTCTTGGAGTCATGTTAGGAACATTCATTTGCGCATATGTTGTTGAGACAAGCACAGATGAAGAAATATGGGAAGCGGTTGGCCCAAAGAAAGAATCTCTTCAGACCGTGTGGCTACAAAGAGGCCAGTTTGTCGGCGACCAGGTTTTTAGATCCTTTGCTATTTACGACGTTCTGAAACAACATGTGATAAGAACTTCACGGAAATCACCCGACTTGAAACGATTGGAGGTTTGGGCATTTTTGGGGTCAACACTTGCCGTAATAAGTAGGTCAATCCAACACCGTTTCAGCAATTCAGTTTCTGGTATTGACATTGATCCAGGTTTCGTCTTCCAATTTATCGGGTAAATATCCCTATACACACCCCTACCAACTTTCGTAATAGAAACTTACGTCTCGCAGACTTCGTGCGATACATTGGTCGGCTTCTATCGCTCAGTTGCTCGCTACTTTTATCATGGTCATTTTGAGAGTCGTTATTCGTCGAAACATCTCTATGGTGCCAAAAACCGACGAACTAGCAGAAGGCTATGAACTCGACATAATGGCGAAGAAGATCAACGAATGTAAGGACTGGAGAATACTAACGGTCCCCCTTCCGGAGGCCTGTCAGGGTAAGAAGACCAGCTCGGAGATCTCAAATCTTGCTTCTCGCGTCGTACAAAGCAGGATCAGGCTCACGGAGCTCTCTGGATGGCCGGTGCAATTTCCTGACACGATTGAACAAGTCAGTCAAACCATTCAAGCCATAATGAATCACCTGTTTAGGATGAAAGGAGATGTTGCCATTAAGAAGGACTATCAACAAGCAACAGAGTTCGCCTGGACCTTACCTGTTTCTGTTCTAAGAGATTCAACTACAGACAGTGGAGAGCTAAGAATCATGCTAAGACGAACAAAAGTCGACAACAAGTGGACGCTGTGGCAAGTCAATAGAAATGATGTTGAGGCAATCTTCTCACTTTGGATGTCACATTTCCCAGCAGGCTGGATATCAAACGTTGCCCCAAACCTTTGGGTTATTGGCCCTGACAACATTTTGAACCGTATCACATATGACTGGTGGATATGCCGAGGAACGCCGAGCATTGAGATCCAAAACGCACAAGACTGCTGCGGCGTGGACAAGAGCCGAATTTTCAATTTAGGCAGAATTTACGGCGAGGCAAAGGACTTGGACTCAACTGGAGAAGAGCTCCTGGGGATTGTCATCAGAGCCCACTTACAGCAATCATGTGGCCAATATTTGGTAGGTTCTTTCTTGAAGAGTGCGATACACACGGTAGAAAGGCTTGAAGGGAAGACAGAGGTTACGACCGGCGCCGACGGATATCCATTCACCCTGGTCAATGAGAGCATTCGGGGTATTGCTGAAACGATGCAGCAGTATGGTTTGGCCTCAGCGGAGGATTCGTATCGACTGGTTGTACCACGGCTCGATGAGGCAGGGATGCTGCAGGACCCTTTCGATATCCTAGAAGATATTGTGACCGCTTACAAGAGGCACGAGGATATAGATGACTTGTCGCAGCCCAAAAATCGACAGCAAGAATCCCCATCGCAAGCTACCCATCAGCGACTAATCCATCTTTGCAACAGAAAAGCGCAGTCGCTGAGCCTTCAAGACCGCTGGGCAGACGCTGGCAGAACGTACATGCGACTCATTACCGTTTTGAGCGATGTCCTGGGTCCCCAAGATGACCGCACAGTGCTGGCCAGACAGGCTATGAAACAATTTGCCAGAAATTTCGTGGATGAAAAATACCAAAAACCGCGCCGTGGAAGCATGGGGCAACCAAACAAACTAGACAATCCATTCCGGCTTCACGCAGCAGCTGCTCGGGGTTACTTGGACTTGGTTCACAAAGCATTGGAAGAGGGGGTCGGAGTAGATACATGGGATGACGAACATGAAACGCCAATCTCCTTGGCCATAAAGCACGGCCATTTAGACGTTGTTCGCTTGGTCATTTTCTATGGTGCTCCGGTCGACCGCGAGACGCTTTATGGTGCGATTGATGAGAAAGGTCAGAGCCTCTATTCCAAAGGGGACAAAATAGTGGAGATTTTGCTATTGAACTTAGGGGACAAGACACAGCTACTGCTGGAGGCTGCTGCAAAAGGCTATAACGTTATGATGAGGCTTTTAGTCAGCACAGGAATTGACGTGGCGGTCAAGGATAAGGACGGATTCATGCCACTGCATATCGCCAGTAAAAACGGCAGCGAGGGAGTGGCCGAAGTTTTACTGAGTCATGGCGCAGACGTAGCAGCGAAAGGTCCGAATGGGCAAACAGCACTACATCTCGCGGTCACAAATGGGGACATCAAGCTGATTCAACTGCTAGTCGACAATGGGGCCAGCGTAGTAAGTAGAGATGAGCGTGGGTGGACCCCGCTACACTTGGCGGCCGACGGCGGATTCACCGACATCGTCCGGCTACTTGTGGCGGAAGGAGGTGACCCCAATGGAAGGGAGCAAGAAGGACTTACGGCGCTGCACCTCGCCGCCAAAAAAGGGCACTGCGCTGTCGTACAGTGGCTTATTGAGCACGGAGTCGACCAAAAACAAAGGGACAATGACCAAATGACTGCACTGCACTGGGCAGCCAAAGAGCGCCATGAGTCAGTGGTCAAGCTACTTGCGCAGGACAAGGCGAACTTGGTGGCCAAGGATAAATATGGGCGGGATGCACTGAACATTTCAGCACGGGAAGACGGACGCGAATCCGTCACTCGGATCCTGGTCGAAAGAGGTGCCGACATGACATCTCGCGAGGACTCTGGGCGCGGCTGCTTAGAATATGCTGCGTTACAAGGACATGTTGAGGTTGCGCGGGTGTTGATCGAGAACCGGGCCCCGCTGGACAATAAAGACGGGTTCGGACGCATGGCGCTACATTATGCATCCATGGGCGGTCATGTAGCGATGGTGAGACTACTCGTGCAGAAAGGTGTGGATGTCGACGCTGTTGACAAGGATGGCTGGACTGCGCTGCACTATGCGAGTCGGAAGGGGGACAAGGAGGTGGAACAGGTACTACGCAACGCCGGCGCCAACACCTCATGCAAAGATCGGCTGGGGCATAGGCCATCGCACTATTTCGAAGATGGCGGGGAGGCGAATTTCTGGACCAGAGCACTCCCGCCGCCATATCCATCTAGAAGTTTGGTGGACCCGAGTAACAAAAAGGACGGGAAATAGTGTAGATCTTGAGGTTTGACCAAATTTCGAACCCCTTGGCCTATTTGTCCACTGGACCGGTTCTAAGGGACTGCTTTCAGGACACTGGATTTCCTGAACATGGAATAAAGCAATACTTGCGACTGCCCGCTGACGAGATTGCTGTAAAGGAAATACTGATGGCTTGATGACAGGGGATTGCAGAAATTGGAGGTTCAAGCTGAGAAATATCTCAGGTGGGCTGGGTCAAGGACCGGAGGCCAATTGCCAGTACAGAAATCGGGCATAGCTCGTTGAGCCTACTCATGGAAAGCAAGATACTGACTAGGTATGGATTAATGCCTAAATTTGTTGCCGATCGTTCCACTATCGAACCCAACTTTGCTAGACCCGTGGCGTCGTACTTCTGGGAAGCTTTGCAGGAGCAGTCAGGGTTGCTAGCGCTCGAGCAAGGACTGGACGCGCAGAAGTCTATTTCGGAGACATCAGCCTCGTACCTTCCTAGGCTTCACTTTTCAAGCTTACTTACTGGACATTCTTTCCAAACATCGAGATTGTGGAGTGTCGCTGATACTCCTTTGCAACTGATGTCGCCATCGTATATGCAAACAGACTCCATGGACAAGATCTCAGGTTTGCAAAGACAACTTTCGAGTTTGGGATGTTCGGGGAGAGTTGGGTAGCAGCCCGTAGCTTTCCTTGCAAGCTGAAGTCATGTTCCCCCCCTAATCTTGCACTCGGTCTTGATTGCGTCACAGACTGCAAAGGGAGCAATAGTGAACAGCGGCTTGGAGAGGACAAGCGACGCTAGTGTGGCTGTAGTTCATCCCCTACTAAAATCAGTGTCAAAGCTGCCTGCTACAGCCCTGGGCCAAGTTGCTTGGGATTTGAGGAAAGCCATTCACAGACTCGAACGTTCACATCACCGCCGTCACGATGGCCAGAGTAACAAACTAAAGTTGGAGATGCATTAATCAAAGGGCCGAGGTCTATCTGCCAATAAAGAGAAACCAGAGAGGCCCAGTAAAGAGTCGTCAGAGCTCTTCTTCTAGCTCTTCTTCCATCTCCTCTTCCTCATCCTCATGCTTGGGCACGTCCATAATAGCAACCTAGGTATAGACCGAGCTGACGAGCCTTCGAGTCGCCCGTAATATGTTAAGAGCACATTCTCGATCCCGTTTCTTAGCTCTTTGCTAAACGTGAGAGGCGATCCCCAAGAGCCCGTAATTGACGTGAATTCCAATTACCCAAGATCTTGCATTGCTTCCGGGTCGACGTTGCTTGAGCCCCACGAATCGCTATCCACCTGAGCGATATCTATTCAATGAAGGCACCAATAGCCTGCTGGATAGGCTATGCACCGGACTTGTCATCGGAGTTCAACTCAGGTGCTTGGAAGTTGCAGAAAAATTACCATAACTGCAGAGTACCTGTGCCCGTTGGAGTCAGAATTGGCTTGATGAACGACCCGTCAAGACTTACCCTGCAGCAGCCGCAAGCGTTTCGAAAGGCCTCGCCACTGTCGTCAGGGACAGCAGCAGGATGAAAAGAACAATGAAGGTTGTGATCACTCCCAGTCGGTCGACATTTCTGCGGACGTATTCCAGAATCCAGAGTGGCGCAATTAGCATGATTACTCCAACCAACAAGATAATGAAAGTGATGAAGACATCGATCTTTTTGTCTGAGGCGTAATGAGTCTGTTTGTCCTCGCCTGTCACGTCGTTTGGCAGAGGGGGCGGTTCAATGCGCCAGAGACGCCACAGTCGAAAGCTTTGGGAGTACTCGAGGAACCGACGTAGCGACGACTTCGGCTTTGGCACCAGCGGGGCTAAGTCCGAGACGTATTGGATGTAAGCCACCTCGGCCTTCTCAATGGCGTTCTCCTTATTGTATATCCAGTTTGTAACGCTTTCGAGGTCCTTTTTCGGAACTGACGGCCGAGAACGGAGTTTGGAATGCTGCAGTACGAGCTCGTCTGAAAAGTCAGCCTACATTACCATAGCAGTTTGCAATGATGCCAACTCCGTGCTCCGCTGTCTCAATAATGGCCGTTAGAGCGTCGCCTGTGCTTAGAAATTCTCCCCAAGGCGCAAGCAGAGCAGGTCTATCAAACGACAAATACGTACTGTACTCCTTTAGTTTCGTATGAATTTCCGAAATCAGATTTAGCCTATCTTGGTCATCCAGGCGAAAGCTACCATTATGCCTATCCACATTATCCTTACGACCAGCGTGTTGATCAATTGTGTCTAATTTGTCCTCCAGCACAGTGATCTGATCCTGCAAAGCCAGAAGAACGCGGGCATGCAAGACACCGAAGCGACGGAGGAAGAAGAAGTCGTCATCCGATGCCAGAAATCTGCAGTAGCCTCGATAACCAATATATTTCCAAGGTTTCTGTTCGCGGTCCTCTTCGGTAATCTCTGGGGCCACGGCAGGGAGTAATGGAATAGCCATTATTTCGAGTGCAACGCTTTAAACTCGATAGGGAGACGACAAGAAGACGTACGAAACATAAATAGATGCAGTGCCGAGGTGGATGTTAGCCAGTGGCTTTCGAGCGGCTGCACGCAGCACGCAAGGGGAATGTGCAGCTTACTTTCAAGCATAGTGAAGCGGGGTGGACAGATTATCCCACCCATCACGTACAGTTCACCTGGACTCTGGAATGTTCGCGCCCATGAATCGGCATCGAAACGCCGCCAATCCGCAACACGGCGCGGGCCCACTACCGACAGGCCTCGCTGGGGCAGTGCAGCGACAGTGCACGGCTTGAAAGGGTTGCTACTATACTCTGTATTATGCAATAGTTACTCTTTTGGGTACAGGACAGGTCTCAGCCACACTGCACTGGGCATGAGATCCATTCTGGAAGGGCCACTACGAGGCAGGTAGCTGCAGGGTGTGGTGGGGGGTTCCAACTGTTAATTGGCCAGCCTTGTTCAAACTCAATGAACAACTCCAGAACAGGCAAGTGGACGGGAAGAAAGGGTCGGCATAAGGGGCTCAGAGCTAGCCTGTCTCTACCACAGTTGGCGGATGCAAACCAAAGCCTCCCAGACTCAACTGATGTTACCATGTGGCAGACGCCTCAGGCTCCGCCTCATTGCGAGTCGACTTGCAAAGCCACAGTAGGAAGATTGAGGAACGTAACGACACCAGGACTCTATGTCATTATGACCATGTGAGGTCTCGAAAGCTATAAACTCGACAATATTCCTCATGCCTGGCTCAGGCCATATCAACGATCTGCAAACACCAAGAGCACGAAATGGCGGGCATTGTTACCCGAAAATCCGCACAACAGATTGGCAAAGCCATCGCACCTCCTTCATCTGCCCCGGAAGTTTTCCCTTCAATCACTATTATTGTTACAATCGCGCAGCAATCCTCTACGGCACCCAATATGCCTGGCGGAGGAAAATTGAGGACCCTTTTTCCAGAGAAAAGACCCGGCGTTTCTCGAGCTGCTACTGGAAGCGCTTGCTTCCCCTATACAGCACAAGCTTGCTTCCTCTACATCACAAAAGCTTGCTTCCTCTTTACCACAAATGAATCTCTATCTCAATGGGATGTCAACGGCAGTAGCCGCTGGCTAGATTTGCAGCCCGGATGATGTGGGATTAAAAGAAAAAGAGTCTCCAAAATTATCACGAAAGCTGGTTTGCGACTCAGGGACTGTTCAATACATTCTAATGTCTTGCCTAATAACGACAAGATGCCCGATTTGTCC
>Ga0335075_10017209_pt1 | contig 10758 bp, 12 predicted proteins | sample Lox_Sample_24_FD_206723 | JGI IMG/M metagenome (GOLD analysis project Ga0335075, IMG submission 206723) | Soil microbial communities from Loxahatchee National Wildlife Refuge, Florida, United States - Lox_Sample_2.4 | ecosystem: Environmental > Terrestrial > Soil > Wetlands | place: USA... | reverse complement strand
CAGCACATCGGTATCGGTTGCGGCACCCACGGCTTCGAGCAGACGGTCGCGCGGCATGTGCTCGGCGATGCGCGTCAGGGCACGGCCCGTGCGCAGGACGAAAGCCTGGACCAGATCATCGCTGGGACCAGGCTCTGCCCTGCGGTTACGGCTCGGAACCGGCGGCTCGGGGGCACCGCTGAAGCGGCTGGCCCGGTTGCGTCGCTGAGTCCCGGCTGAGGTGGAAGGCGGCATTGTGATCTCCACTTGGAGGATTTCGTCTGTCGTGTTATAGATAATTCATGACAATCGAAATAGCAATTGGCCGTCGCGGCTCTTCATCACCCGCCGTAAGCAAGTTTTTGCACGCCGCGTCGCTGCGCCATGGCACCTCGGACGATCACCAGTTTGGTCCTGCTGACCGGCATCTGATTCTGCGGCCTGCGGCGGCTTGACCATTTCCGTGGACAGTCTCGACCGTGCGGTAGTGGATCACCTAGAATCCGGATTGCTCGATTCCCTCCCCCCCCCGTGCCTGGCAGCGATGATGAGCCTGCTGCTCGACCACCAGGAGGAATGGGTGGAGCGGCGGCAAGGGCACATCGGCGAATCGCGCAAGCGGGCGGCTGAGGCGGAGGCCAAGCTGAAGCGTCTCCGCGAAGCGATCGAGAATGGCGTGGTCAACGTGGCCGATCCGTCACTGGGGGATCGGGTCTCGGAGCTGATCGCCTTCCGGGATCAGGCTCAGGCGGATACCGAGCGTGCTGCGAAGGCGATCGAGCGGCTGGGGCCCTTGGCGCCTTTCGCTCGCCGCACGCGATCTGGATTTGATCCGCCGTGGTATCTCGGTGGTATCTTGTCCCAAAAACAAAGGCGGCGGCTTGGAAGACGCCGCGCTAGTCCTTTGATTTATCTGGAAATTTTGGAGCGGGCGAAGGGATTCGAACCCTCGACCCCAACCTTGGCAAGGTTGTGCTCTACCCCTGAGCTACGCCCGCACCGGAACCTTCAGATGCCCCCCCGCCCTCGCGCTGATGAACACCCGGGGGGACGCAAAACTAGAAAAGCCCCCGGCGCTTGGCAAGCCACACTCCCTCAAGGCAGCTTGTGCGTCAGAAGCGCCGCGGTGCGCGATGCCTTCTCGGCAATCCCGCTCATCCCCTCGCGGCGCACCAATTCCGCCCAGACCTCCTCTGGCCGCACACCTGCGGCAACCCAGAGCACGATCAGATGATAGAGCACATCCGCGCTCTCGCCGATCAGGGCCGTTCGGTTGCCGGCCACCCCCTCGATCAGGCACTCCACCGCCTCTTCACCAAACTTCTGCGCAACCTTGCTGATACCGCGCGAGAGAAGGCGGGCCGAGTGGCTGACCGCGGGGTCAGCGTCGCGGCGCGACAGCACCACCAGCCACAAGCGATCGAGCACCTCGGAAGAAATATCGGCCATGGAGACCCCATTCAGCGGCCACGGCGGCGGCATGCGGCCAAGCTTCGGCATTCGCTTACGCGCCGGCTTCCCGCCTGACTTCTGCTTCGCCCCCTTGCCCATGGCCGGCTTCAGGCAGCCTCTGCCACCGGCCGCACGGCTCGCCCGGCAGCCGCCAGCGCCGCCTTCACGTCGGATATCATAAAGGTTCCGAAATGAAAAACGCTGGCAGCCAAGAGGCCGGTCGCCCCGGCGGCTGCCCCGGCCACGAAGTGCTCGAGCCGCCCCACCCCCCCGGACGCAACAACCGGCAGCCGCACCGCGCTCGTCACGGCCCGAAGCAGCTCAAGATCGAAGCCTTCCCCGGTCCCGTCACGGTCCATGCTCGTCAGCAGGATCTCGCCCGCGCCCCGCCCCGCCCCCTCCCGGCACCACGCCACAACATCGATCCCCGTGCCCCGCCGCCCGCCATGGGTGAAGACTTCCCAGCCACCGGAAGATACCCGCTTGGCATCAACGGCCAGCACCACGCACTGGCTGCCGAACTTTTCCGCCGCCTCACTGATCAGCTCCGGCCGTTCGACCGCCGCCGAATTGATGCTGCATTTGTCGGCCCCCGCCAGCAGCAGCCTCCGCATGTCGCCGACCGAGCGAATGCCGCCGCCCACGGTGAACGGCAGAAACACCTTCGCCGCGATGCGCGCCACCACGTCAACCATTGTCTCGCGATTTTCGTGGCTGGCCGTGATGTCGAGGAAAGTGAGCTCGTCCGCGCCCGCGCGATCGTAGATTTCCGCCTGGGCGACCGGATCTCCCGCATCGCGCAGCTCGACAAAGCCGATTCCCTTGACCACTCGACCTTCCTTGACGTCCAGACACGGGATGACCCTGAGCGTGAGCAGTGTGGCAGCTCCTTCCCGAATGGTTTGTGAACGTTTGCCCTCGCGTCGGGCAAGACCTTCCTCACCCCGCTAATCCCGGCCATCGAGCAGGCGGAGCGCCTCCTCGAGCTGCACCTGCCCGTCATAGAGGGCGCGCCCAACAATGACCCCTTCAATGGCTCCGGCCGCCTTCTCCTTGAGCAGCCGCAAATCCGCGAGGCTTCCAACGCCGCCCGAGGCGATCAGCTTCGTTCTCACCTGTCGCGCCAGCTCCAGAGTTCCTGCAAGATCGAGGCCCGCCAGCATCCCGTCGCGCCCGATATCCGTATAGATGATGGCGGCAGCTCCGGCTTCCGCGAATCGTCCGGCAACCTCCGCGGCAGGCACATTCGTCGCCTCCGCCCAGCCTTCCGCCGCCACCGCCCCGCCGCGCGCATCGATCGCAATGGCGATCCGGCCGGGAAACGCACGGCACGCGCTGAGCGCCAGGCCCGGGTCCTTCACCGCGACGCTGCCGAGAATCACCCGGCTCACGCCCGCCTCGAGCCAGCCTTCGATCGCACCGAGGTCGCGGATGCCGCCGCCGAGCTGCACCGGCACGTTGACCGCCCCCAGAATCGCTTCCACTGCCGCTCGGTTGACCGCTCTTCCCGCAAACGCGCCGTCGAGGTCCACCACGTGCAGGAAACGGCATCCGGCGGCGGCGAAACGGCGCGCCACTCCAGCCGGATCGGTCGCGTAGATCGTGGCCTCCGCCATCACGCCCTGGCGGAGCCTGACCACCGCGCCCTGCTTGAGATCAATGGCGGGGTAAAGCGTTATCCCCGCCATCAGCCTTCCGAAGCGTGCCGGCCGCGCTTGGCCAGGACCTTGTAATAATAGATTCCACGCACCGTCTGCCCGCGCACCCGCGCATAGGTCGGATGCACACCCCAGCGCACATATCCCATCGATTCATAAAGGCGGATGGCCGCTTCCTGGGTCTCGCGCACATCGAGATTGATCACGTAACGATGCAGCGCACGGGCACGTTCCTCGGCGCGGCGGACGATCACGCGCCCGATGCCATGTCCGCGCGCATAGGGTGCGGTGAAGGAGTGCATCAGGTTGACGCTGTGCTGCCGGGCCTCGTTGTTGCGCGGCGGCAGCACAAGCTGGGCCGAGGCGACGATCACGCCATTCAGTCGGCCGACGATGAGCTCCCGTTCCGGAACCAGCAGCACCCCGCGAAAGTAGCTGGCCAGCGTGCCGATTTCCGGCGGGTTGACCCAGCCGAATCCGCCGCCCTCGATGATGGCCGCACTCGCCGCCTCGCAAAGCGCATGCAGATCGTCCTCGTCAAGCTCGCAGACCTGCTCGACACTCACCGCTGGTCGAATCTCGGCACGCGGCCGCGGAATCGATGGCGCGTCCGTCATGCCGCATTCCGCTCTGCGGCTCGCGGCGGCGCCCAGGCCAGGAAATTTGCCAGAATGCGCAGCCCTACACGCTGGCTCTTTTCGACATGGAACTGCGTCCCGGCGCGGTTTCCGTGCGCGACCATCGCCACGACCTCGCCGCCATAATCGGTCGTCGCCACAATATCCTCCTGCCTGGAACCTGTGAGCGCATAGCTATGTACGAAATAGACATGTTGTCCCGCCTCCACTCCGGCAAGGAGCGGGTGGCGGCCCTCCTCAGGAAATGCAAGCGCGTTCCAGCTCATCTGCGGCAGCGGCAGGCCCGCAGCCGGCATCGCCGCGACCTCGCCCCGGATCCAGCCGAATCCGGGAGTGACACAATGTTCGAGCCCCCGCTCGGCCATGAGTTGCATGCCGACACAAATGCCGAGGAACGGCGTGCCATCCGCGGTCGCCCGCTCGATCGCCTCCCACAGGCCCGGCACCGCGGCAAGCCCGGCCGCACAGTCGGCGAAGGCGCCCTGCCCGGGCAGCACGATCCGCTCGGCCGCCGCCACAACCGCCGCCTCCCCGGTGACGACGACACGCGCCGCAACGCCCGATTCCGCAGCCGCGCGCTCCAATGCGCGGGCCGCCGAGGCAAGATTGCCGCTCCCGTAATCGACGACCGCGACCTTCATCGCATCCGGCTCAGTTGCTCCGGCCGCCGGGCCAGAAGCCGGGCCAGCCCGTCCTCCGCATCGGACGCGACCACGACATCCGAGAGCAGAAAGCCGCGCTGTTCCAGCGACCAGCGGCGGAGATCATTGCCGTTGAAGCCCAGCATGAGGGCGATCCCGATCACCAGCACACCCAGCAGGGCGCCGGCGGTCAGCACCACGATCGCGATCAGTGCCGCCGCCGCCACCGCCGCCGGGATGAACGCCCGGTAGCGCAGCAGCCAGCACGGGCCGAACAGGAAGGCGCCCCAGCGGAATCCCTCCGCCAGCAGGACAGGAGGCTGGTCCGCCCGCATGTGAGCGGTGAATATCCTCACAACCGCCCCTTGGTCGAGGGCACGGCATCGCCCAGCCGCGGCTCGCGTGCCACCGCCATAGAGAGCGCGCGGGCCGCCGCCTTGAACGTCGCCTCGGCGAGATGATGGGCGTTCTCCCCCGCCCTCTGGGTCAGATGAAGGGTCAGAAGCGCATTCGTGGCCACGGCGGAAAAGAACTCGCGGAACAGCTCCGTATCCATCGTCCCGAGCCGCTGTCCCGAAAACGTGATCGCCCAGGCCAGGTGCGGCCGTCCCGAAAGATCGACCGCGGCCTCCACCAGTGCCTCGTCCATCGGGACCAGGGCGTGGCCGAACCGGCAGATGCCGCGCTTTTCCCCGAGCGCCTCGCGAAGCGCCTGCCCCAGCACGATGCCCACGTCCTCGGTGGTGTGGTGCGCGTCGATCTCGAGATCACCTTTGGCTTCGATCGCGAGGTCGAACAGGGCGTGCCGGGCCAAGGCGCTGAGCATGTGGTCGAGAAAGCCGACCCCGGTGGCGATATCCGCCTTCCCCACCCCATCGAGCAGCAGGCTGACCCGAACGTCAGTCTCCGTGGTCACCCGGTGAATGGTGCTGGTACGGCTCACGGGACGACGCGCGCTGGGGCGAGATCAGCCATGCGCACCCGCTCTAACCCAAACCGCGCCGATTTCCAAACGCCAACCCCGCCGCAAAGCCGCATCCGGCGGGCGGAGATCGGCCGGGGGTGACCCGCCGCCGGCGCGGCCCCGGGTGTCGAGTTTCCGATGCCATTCAAGGTCCTAGCGCCCAACCCGGCCCTGCAAGCGCGGCATGGGCCCCACCTTGCGCCACCCCGGCAGGCGGGCCATCTCCGCGCCGATGCCATCCTCCCATCTTCAATCATCCGCGCCCGACCCCATCGGCTGGCACGGCACAACCATCGTCGCGGTGCGCCGCGACGGCGCCGTCGCCATGGCCGGAGACGGCCAGGTCAGCCTGGGCGCGACCGTCGTCAAGGCGAACGCCCGCAAGCTCCGCCGCATCGGCGGCGGCACCGTGCTCGCGGGCTTTGCCGGCGCCACGGCGGATGCCTTCACCCTTCTCGAGCGGCTGGAGGCCAAGCTGGAACGCTTCCCGGGCCAGCTCGAGCGGGCCTCGGTCGAGCTTGCCAAGGATTGGCGAACCGACCGCTACCTCCGCCGGCTCGAGGCGATGCTGGCCGTGGCGGACCGCGAGCGCAGCTTCCTGATCAGCGGCAACGGCGATGTGCTCGAGCCCGAGGACGGCGTGATCGGCATCGGTTCCGGCGGCAACTATGCGCTGGCCGCCGCCCGCGCCCTGCTCGCCGTCCCCGGCATCGGTGCCGAGGAGACCGTGCGGCGCGCGATCGAGATCGCCGCCGGCATCTGCATCTACACCAACCGCAACATCACGCTCGAAACGCTTTGAGGAGTCCCGACGGGTCGATGGACGCGCCCAGCTATTCCCCTCGTGAGATCGTCTCCGAACTCGATCGCTTCATCGTCGGACAGCACGATGCGAAGCGGGCGGTCGCCATTGCGCTCCGCAATCGCTGGCGCCGGGCGCAGCTTCCCGACGCCCTGCGTGATGAGGTCATGCCGAAGAACATCCTCATGATCGGTCCAACCGGCTGCGGCAAGACCGAGATCGCGCGCCGTCTCGCCAGGCTCGCCCAGGCACCGTTCCTCAAGGTCGAGGCCACCAAGTTCACCGAGGTCGGCTATGTCGGGCGCGATGTGGAAAGCATCGTGCGCGACCTCGTCGATGTCGCGATCAACATGCGCCGTGACGCCTCGCGCAAGGACGTCCAGTCCAAGGCCGAGCTCGCCGCCGAGGAACGGCTGATCACCGCCCTCGTCGGTGACGGAGCCTCCGCCGAAACGCGCGGAAAATTCCGCCGCATGCTGCGCGGCGGCGAGCTCGAGGAGAAAGAGGTCGAGGTGAGCGTTGCCGAACCGGCCGGCATGCCGATCGGCCAGCTCGATATTCCCGGCATGCCGCCCGGCCAGATGATCAATCTCTCCGAAATGATGAAGGGCATGTTCGGCCGCACGCCGCAACGCCGGCGCATGAAAGTCGCCGCCGCACGCACGGCACTCGAGCGCGAGGAGGCCGACCGCCTGCTGGACACCGAGGCGATGACCCGCGAGGCGGTCGGCAATGCCGAGAACAACGGCATCGTGTTCGTCGACGAGATCGACAAGATCTGCGCCCGCACGATCGAGGGAGGCTTCCGTGGCGGCGATGTGTCACGCGAGGGGGTGCAGCGCGATCTGCTGCCGCTGATCGAGGGCACAACCGTTTCGACCAAGTACGGACCGGTGAAGACCGACCACATCCTCTTCATCGCCTCCGGTGCGTTCCATCTCGCCAAGCCGGCTGATCTGTTGCCCGAGCTGCAGGGCCGGCTGCCGATCCGCGTCGAGCTTGCTCCGCTCTCGCGCGCCGACCTGAGCCGCATCCTCACCGAGCCGGAGCACTCGTTGCTGAAGCAGTACGAGGCACTTCTGGCGACCGAGAATGTCTCGCTCGTCTTCACTCCCGACGCGGTCGAGGCGCTGGCCGAACTCGCCGCCGACATCAACGAGCGGGTCGAGAATATCGGCGCCCGGCGCCTGCACACGGTGCTGGAGCGGCTCCTCGAGGAGGTCAGCTTCACGGCCTCCGACCGTCCGGGCGAGATCATCACGGTCGACGCCGCCTATGTGCGCGAGCGGGTGGCCCCGCTCGCCGCCAAGGGCGATCTCAGCCGCTTCATCCTCTAGGATCGGGCGGCTTCCAGCCTCGAACCCGGCGCCGCCGGCCGCTGCCGGGTGAGGGAAACGAGGGACGCGGCACCGGACAGGGCACAACTACCTGATTTCCTGGGCTCCGCCACCGCCTTGTGACCTCATATCCGTACCCCTGGCAGGTGGGATTACCGGCAACGTCGAAGGTGGGTAAGAGCGAACACCTTAGACGGTGCAGCGCAAGGCTCTAATTACAATTTTGGGCTCACGGACTCGACTTCCGCTGGATTCGCCCGAATTTTTAACGAGCTACTCTGAAACCCCATATCCAACAGTAACAATCGAAGTCAAACCGCTACGGAAAGGAGGGACACGGCTTGGTGGGTGTTCGATGACCCTTTCACCACGATTTCGACCGGATACGGTCCGCAGGAGATGTCTCACAGCGACTTTAGGAGGGGGCTGTCCCTTTGGAGTGTTTGCACTTGACCGGATGCCGCGAAGAAATTACCTTCTAACTGTCTCGTTGCCCTATGGGCACTCCGCGCGGACCATAGCCTGCAGGCTATGGAGAAGCGTCAGGGCTGCGGCCCTGAGACTCGGCGGCTTCTGAGTCTCCTGTTTTGGCTACGGCTAACACAGGACGAGTAACGTAAAATGTTATTCGACCGGCTGGTGGGCGACAGGGAATTGACGAGACAGGTCACGCCGCGGGCCTAATAATTAGGCCGCGGCGTTATATTATTTGCCGTTTCTGTGCGGCTCGAACGAAATCGTTGGGATAGATATTAGCATGTGATGCGGTGACAGCCACTCGACCGTCACGCTCGCAATCGAATTCGAAGTCTTGAAAGCTCCCTCCGTCTCGGGGGTGGGCATCATGATGGAAGCCGTTCAGTAGAGGCGCCCCAAAGCGATACAGGCTTCTCAGGACCGATTGCAGGTCCCGTTCACTTGGGGGCTCTCGAATTTCTCGGGGAAACCCGTGATATGCTCTAGCGGTGAAGAATGCCACTTTGCGCCCGTCCACATAAGCGAGCGAGTCGGCGCGAGGACCAATTCGGGCCAAATCGAGTTCAACGAAGCGATCGTTGATTGGCCGTTGGCTTTGTCGGAACTCGATAAACAGACGTTCGAGCCTTCCTTCCTCCAGGTGGAAGTTCCGTGGCGGCAACAGTAAGGCCTCCCGGTCGGTCAGGCGCCCAATTCTTTGGGCAATTTCGTCCAAGGCGAGTTTAGGCTGGCCCGTACGACCTATTGCGTCATCGATTGCCTTCTCTACGGCAACCCGCTCGTGGCGGAATTGCCGCCCATTCTCGCCGTAGGCTTGCAGGGTGGTCAACGGTCCCGCAATAACAGCGAAGTCAAAGGCCCGCAGGAGCCTTTCCGCGTCCTGTGAAGGAACGTAAAGTAGAGTAATAGATTTTGGGCGGGGAGGACTCGCTGGGCCACGCGTCCGGTGCCGCATCGCGAAGCCGGCGACGCTTGCCAGAAGGGTGGAAACCAACTGCTTTGGGTAGAGCAGCACTCCGTCCTGCCGCGACGAGGCTACGGCAATCACTTGGGCAATCGGACGCAGGCGCTGAAGGTGGCCTCTAGCCCAATTGTGGATATCAGGCGGCAGACCCGCAAGAACGTAGAGTGGCATCGACGTAGCACCACTCAGAGTTGCGCGACGGCGGTTGCGCGGCATTTCAGGGGTGACGGCTTAGGATGACCGCAATGTCGAGAGGAACAACCAATCGCCCAGCCATCTCGCGAGATTGGGCGGCGTACAAGCGCTCTAGTGCATTTGGCAGTCCTGCTGCCGGGACTGCAGAATAGCCAAGCCAAGGCCCTTTATCGACTACAGGGAGCTTGTCGAGCGCGATATTATGCTTCTGCGCCCAGCCCTGAATGCCCCGAACCAACTGATCAGCAGTCTCCGACTTCAGCTGGAGGGGGTCGTCAATGTAAACCCCTGGGCTACGAAACTCGGTCTCGACCAACACAAACGCTGGATCATCAGGCTGGTTCCCTACTTGGTACCGAGGAGGAGAAGGTTCGACTCGAAGATAGACTTCTGCCCCAGGAGGTGAGTCGACGCAGAAGGCCAAAAGGATCGGTCGTGGTAATGATCTCAAGAGATGCTTGCCCTGCCGGCGGTCTATCGCCGCCTTGGCAAGTTCCTCTCGGTCGGCCGGCACGACAACCACATAGGCCTTTGCATCTGGGTCTCGGACCAGACGAAGGTCTGGGGCCAAGTCCGCGATAACGTTCGCTAAGGGCCGCGTCTCTCCCTGTGGGGGCCAAAGGCCGGACCGGCTTAGGTCCTTACCGAGGTCCGATAGTAGCAACGGCTCGTTACTAGACGCATAGTGCTGCTCAACTCGAAGCCGAATGTCCTCTGGTCTCATGTTCCCACCATAGACGGATTATCTCCCGATAGTTACCTGCTTGCACGTCATTCTATTCACACAACCTGCGGACTCCCTCCCTTCCCTGTCCGCTACATTAAACTCCGAACGGGTCAGCATCATGCCCAATCGCAAACTCTTCCCGACCGGGACGCTGGCGCACATCAGGACGCACTGGCCCAAGCACCGCCGGCCGGGCTGATCGTAGCTGCATCACTCCGATCCGAGTGGCCGAGAGCAAGTCATCGTTCACTTTGATGATCAGCCCGTCGATGCGATCGTAGCTCTCCATTTCCTCTTGCCACTCGCGCAAGTGTGCGGCCACCTTGAACCGGCCATCACGCATCCGCGTCAGCATCTCGATGATGCCCGCCTCAGCGGAGTAACCACCAGTCGAGAGGCTCGCGTGCTGGCCAAGCATGGCCGGTCCCTCCCGCGCGTAGATCGAAGCCAGGGTCTCGCCTGAGCCCTTATCTCTGGCGTTCCCGTCATGTGGCCAGGCAATCGGCACACTTCCTGCGATAACCCGCATCCTCGATGCGTGGATTGCAGGAATTGCGCCTTTGACCTTCAACTCGGCGAGCACGTAAATGATATCGTTGTCTGAGTCGTGGCTGAGAAGGACGGCCGCAAAGGGATGGTCAATCCCGAAGTCGACGCCCCAAAGGAAGGCCGACCCGCGCGTGTCCAACTCACCAATCTTCTCACGGTGAACCAGGTCACCGAACACAGCTAGCGGCACAGTGATATTGGCCGATTCGACATCCTCGAAGACGGCACTGAAGCCATGGATTTTGATAACGTCACCTCGCCGGCCGGCCACGCCACGATACCGCCCGGGGATGCGCCTTCGGAGCTTCCAGATGCCTGTTCTCGGGTCCTTCCAGAGCCTCGCCGTACGCATTGTCGCCACTGCCTTGTGTCCCC
>Ga0335075_10017208_pt1 | contig 10758 bp, 8 predicted proteins | sample Lox_Sample_24_FD_206723 | JGI IMG/M metagenome (GOLD analysis project Ga0335075, IMG submission 206723) | Soil microbial communities from Loxahatchee National Wildlife Refuge, Florida, United States - Lox_Sample_2.4 | ecosystem: Environmental > Terrestrial > Soil > Wetlands | place: USA: Florida... | reverse complement strand
CAGGAACACAACGGCTGGCTGCCTATCAGCGGCAACTGGACGGTCCATGGGAACGTGGTCTCCAATGCGCATTACGGCCGCGGCGACATGATGCTCTTCCGTCACCCCGATGGCGGCGACTACAGCATCTCCGCTCAGGTCCGATTCGATCTGCTCTTTGAGGACACCCATTATGGCGACGCGGGGCTGATTATCCGCACTTCCGACCCCCAGCCCGGCGTGGATTCTTACAAGGGCTACTACGCCGGCCTCCGTCCCGACAGCCAGACCGTCGTCCTTGGCCGGGCCTCCTACGAGTGGCGCCTCCTCCGCGAAGTCAAGCTCGCGGTGCCGATTTCCTCCGGCGAATGGTACAGCCTCACCCTCGCCGCCCACGGCTGCACTCTGGAAGTTACCGCAGCGCCCACCAACCAGGGGCCCGCCACCGAGCTCCGCTACCAGGACACCGCCTGCCTCACTTCCGGGGTCGCCGGCCTGCGCTCCTTCTATGCCGACGCCTCATGGCGCAACGTGAAGATCAGTCCCTTCTGACGCGTTCAGCTGCAGTTCGCCCTGCGTCAGCAGCCCGACGATCGGATTCCGCGCCATGGTGTCGCGGTCGATAATCTGCACCGGCAGTTGCGCCGAATACGCGCTCGCCGGAGCGCCCGACAATGCCACGCGCATCGCCTGCATTGCCCGCCGGCCCAGCTCCTGCGGGTCGCTGATCACCAGCGCGTCAATGCCGCCGTCGCGCAGGGCGCGCAGCTCGTCGATTTCCTCCGAAACGCCGATCAGCGCCGGGCGGTGCCCCTTCCATGACTCGAAGGCCACCGCTGCTGCATGCGTCGAGAACTCGGCCGTCGTAAAGATTCCCCCGATCTCCGGATGCTCGGCCACCAGATCCAGCGTCGCCTGGCGTGCCCGCGCCCAGTCCGACAGCCCGTACCTCACGCCGACCAGTTTCAGCTGCGGCGTGCGCGCAATCTCATCCGCAAATCCCTCCTCGATGCGCGAGCTGCCTTCAACGGTAGGGCTCACCCCCACGATTCCGACTTCTCCATGGCCGCCCAGCAAAGTCAGAAAGCGCCGCGCCGCCAGCCTTCCCGCTTCCTCCTCGTCCCACCCGATGAACGCCGCGTAGTCGCGCGCCGGCAGCGCGATCGGGGTTCCCACTACCACCACGGGAATGTGCTGCAGCTCGGCTTTGCGCAAAACCGACGCCAGCACCATCTGGTGGGAGGGCGACACGATAATCCCCTGCACGTGCTGCGCGATCGCGTTCTCCACCAGCTGCGCCTGTTCCGTGTAGTCGGTCACCGCCTGCGGCGCCGACATCTCCACGTGCATCCCGGCGGAGTCCTTCTGCACCTCCTGGGAGAACACTTCCCAGTAGTGCAGCCCGCCGGTGGGCATAATCACGGCAATCGTCGGCGGCTGCCGGTGGCAACCCGTCGCCGCGCCCAGCAAACTCAGCGCACCCCACGCCAGGATGGTTCTGCGCATTTTCATCGGGACACGGCTCTGCGTCTTTCTGTGCTCATCCTTCGCCTATTTTCGCGCCATCCCGCGCGCCCCTGCCGCGGCCGGCGAGGAGACCGGCTCATCCACCCGCACGTACTGCCCGCCCGCCACGTCTTTCAGGGTCTGCACAATCCCGCTCGGCCAGCGGATCTCCACCGTCTTCACAAACGTGTCGTGGCCCAGCCCGAAGTGCGCGCGCACGTCGCTCGCCGACAGATAACTCGACGAGGTCGTCACCGTTTCCCATTGCGATCCCTGAGACGTGTCGATGCGGATCACCGCCCCGATCCCATCCCGGTTCGATTTGTGCCCCACCAGCTTGAAACCGATCCAGTGATTCGTGGTTTTGGTCCGGTTCATCAGGATGTGGGCGGGGCCGCCGTTCTCCGTGATCACCGCGTCTTCGCGCCCGTCGTTGTCGATATCCCCGATCGCCAGCCCGCGCCCCACCCATCTCTGGCGGAACACATCGTTCGAAACCGGACCCACATTCACAAACTTCTTCCCGTCGATGTTGCGCAGCAGCATGGGAGGCTCGCGGTAATGCAGGTCGGGAAAGCTCTTTTCCACCGTATCCAGATCGTGGCCCTGCGCGATCAGCAGATCCTTCCAGCCGTCGTTGTCGTAATCGATAAATCGCACCCCCCAGCCCGAGTGCAGCAGAGTCGTCCCCGCCACGCCCGTGGCGTAGCTGTCGTAATTAAAGGTCCCGTCGCGGTTGTTCCGGTACAGCGCGTACTTCTGATTCGCCAGGTCGTCCACAAACAGATCGGGCCAGCCGTCGTTGTTGTAATCGGCAAAGTCCGTGCCCATCCCGGCAAACGTCATCCCGTCGGCGTCCACCGCCACGCCTGCCTCCAGCCCAACCTCCTCAAATGTCCCGTTGCCTTTGTTGTGAAACAAAAACTCCACCATGGAATCGTTGGCGACGAACAGATCCGGATGCCCGTCGCGATCGTAATCCGCCACGGAAATCCCCAGCGCCTTTCCCGGGACGCCCAGGCCCAGTTTTTTGGCCTCTTCCGTAAAGGTCCCGTTGCCGTTGTTGTGATACACCAGCATCGATATCGGCGGGAACACGTCCGGATGACAGTACCCGCGGTTATCCTTCGGCCCGCACCACACATCGTCCCAGTCCCACTGGATATACCGCAGCACCACCAGATCGAGATAGCCGTCACCGTCCAGATCCACCCACGCGGCCGAGGTCGACCACCCGCTCCCACCCACTCCCGCCTGCTTCGTTACATCCGTAAAGGTTCCGTTGCCGTTGTTGTGGTACAGATGATTCCCGCCCAGCGACGTGACGAACAGATCCTCGTAGCCATCGTTATCGTAGTCGCCCACCGCGACGCCCATCCCGTAGCCCACCCCTGCCAGCCCGGCCTTCTCCGTCACGTCTTCAAAAGTGCCGTCGGGCAGCTGGTGATACAGCCGGTTCCAGTATTTCGGCCCGGTCTTCTCCGGAATCGTTCCTTTAGGCACATAGTCCCCGAACGGCGCTCCGTTTACGAGGTACAGATCGAGCCGTCCGTCGTTGTCGTAGTCGAACAGCGCCACGCCCGACCCCATCGTCTCCAGCAGATATTTCCGTGAGCTGTGCGGAGCCTGATGCAGGAAGTGAACTCCCACCCGCGCCGTCACATCTTCAAAATCTGCGGGCACCAGATCCGCAGTGGACGCATTCTGCCCGAAGCTGCTCACCAGAACCGTGGCCAGAACGCCGGCCGCCACCGCCCCCAGCGCCGCCGTCTTCATCGGCTTTTCCTCGCTGCGCATGCTGTGCAGAGCTCGCCGACTATGCCCCGGTCCTCCTCAATCGTGAAGATCCTGTCCACCGCCGGCAGTTTCACGTTCTCTACCCGCCCGCTCGGCCAGTGAATCTCCACCGCGTCGACGTGCGTCGCCTGGCCGAGACCGAAGTGCACGCGCATGTCGTTCGACGAGAGATAACTGCCGCCGCTCAGCACGTCGCCGCGCTGGCGAATCCCTCCCGCCGTCAGATACACCGTCGCGCCCACCGCATCCCGCGGGCTCTTCGGTCCGCCCACCAGGCTCAGTTCCACCCAGTGATTGTGATCCGGGTCCACATTCCGCAGCAGCATCGGAACGCCGTCGAGATTATTGATCACGACGTCGATCTTGCCGTCGTTGAACAAATCCCCAAAGGCCGCGCCCCGCCCCACTCCCACCTCCGCCAGGCCTGTACCCTCCACGGCCGGCACCAGCGCGAAGGTTCCGTTGTGCAGGTTATGAAACAGCAGCGGCCGCTGCGCGTAGCTGATGCCCCACTCCGGATGCTGATCCGCCTGCGGATAAACGTTGCCGTTCACGATCAGCAGGTCCTTCCAGCCGTCGTTGTCGTAATCCAGAAACCCGTCGCCAAACCCGACAAACGGAATCGTCGGCGCGGCGATCCCCGTCTTGTAGCTCAAATCCGTGAAGTTCCCGGTTCCGTCGTTGTGGAAGACCAGATCGTAGTCGTCGGAAAAATCCGTGCTGACCAGGTCCAGATGCCCGTTGTTCTCGTAGTCCCCGGCGGCCAGGCCCATATTCGCCACTTCGCGCCCGTCCTGGTTCAGCGCAAACCCGCTCATGTAGCTTTGATCGTCGAAGGTTCCGTCGCCCTTGTTGATGTACAGGTAGTTCGGTGTCGAATCGTTCGCCACCACCAGATCGGGCTTGCCGTCGTTGTTCACGTCCACAAACAGCGTGCCCAGCCCGTAATACCCGTTGGGATCGCTGACGCCGGCCTTCACGCTGACGTCGGTGAACGTTCCATCGCCGTTGTTGTGGAACAGATGGTCGCCCGCACCCTGCAGGCCGCGCGGACCGCACATCACGTTCACGCCGCGATACTGGCACAGGGACCCGCCGGCCCCTTTCGACCCCGCGACCGGCGGATTGCTGAAGTCGAACCGGATGTAGCCCGCCACAAACAGATCCAGCTGTCCGTCGCCGTCGTAATCGCCGAAGGTCGCGCCCGTATGGTCCACCGCCACGTTCGGCGAAGGCCCTGCCAGCGCTACGCCCGCCTTTTCCGCGACATCCGTAAAGGTTCCGTCGCCGTTGTTGTGGTACAGCCGGTTGGCGCCGACGTTGGTGACGTACAGATCGGGCCAGCCGTCGTTGTCGTAGTCGCCCACTGCGCATCCCAGGCCCCAGCGATCGTTGGCCACGCCCGCCTGCTTTGTCACATCGGTGAACGTCCCGTCGTGGTTGTTGCGGAAGAGCGCGGCATGCGGCGATTCCGCCTTGCCTTCGTGCGCCTCGAAGGTCGACCCGTTGACCAGGTAAATGTCCAGCCAGCCGTCGTGGTTGTAATCGAGCAGGCAGACGCCCGAGCCCTTCGCCTCGATGATCACGCGCTTTTCAGGCGTCCCGGTTACATTCCGCCACGTCGTGAGGCCTGCCTGTCTCGCCACGTCCTCAAAGACGATCGGCCCGCTCTTCACAAACCCACCCGCCGTGATCGGCCGGTGCTGCTCGTCGAACTGCGCCTTTTGCGCGGCTCCCGCTGCCATGCCGCCCTGCTGCCCGGCGGCGCACGCCCACCATCCCCCCGCCAGCACCGCTGCCGCCAGCCACGCCGCCCCGATTCCGGAACCCCGCGGCGTCCGGTCCGACTGTGCTGACCCACTGCGAAATCTCACTCCCTGACTCTCTTCTGCTGCTCGCAAAGAATGGCTCGCGGATCGGAGCACCCGGGGACGCGAGTTATTCGTGACTATACATGGGCCGATTGGCCCTGTGCTCCTACTGTTTTCTCCCGGGAGAATCTTTCGATCCGTACAGCTTCGCGCTCAGCGCCAGTTCCGCGCGCGCCTGCTCCATCTCCCCCGCCGCCCGGTACGCGCGTCCCAGATCGTAGTGCAGCTTCGGATCCTGCGGAGACAGCGCCACGGCCGTCCGCAATTCTGCCACGCCCCGCCTCGCCTTGCCGGTCTCCGCAAGCGCCCGTCCCAGCTTGCCGTGGCACTCGGCGCATCGCGGCGCTACCGCAACCGCCCGCTCCAGCAACGGAACCGCTTCCCCGGGCCGATCGTGCTCCAGCAGGAACGAAGCGTAGTCCAGATAAGGCCACTCATCCGTCTTCGCGTCCGCGTCGGCCAGTGCCACCGCCGCCTTGTAAGCCTGTTCCGCCGCCTCCGGCCGGTTCGCCATCTCCCACGCCAGCCCCAGATTGGCCTCCGCCTTCACATCATGTGCATCCAGCGCCAGCGCGCGTTCAAACGCCGCCGCGGCCTCCTGGAACTCGCTCTGCGAATACAGGCATCGCCCCAGCCCGTACCACGCCTGCTCGTTCTTCGGATCGAATGCCACCGCCTGCTTCATCCACCGGATCGCATCGTCGTAATCGTCCAGAAGAACGTAATCCATCGCCACCACTTTCAGGTCGTCCGATTGTGGCGTCGCCAGCTTCGCCGCCTGGGTGTACGTGTTCAGGGACTCCGCCGGCTTGTCTTCGCGATTCAAAACGAAACCCAGCAGATACAACGCGTCCGACGAATCCGGATGCCGGCTCGCATACGTCCGCAGAGCCGTTTCCGCCTGCGCAAACTGCTCCACATTCACCAGCGATTTTCCTTCCATGAGCAGCGCGTCGCTGCCCCCCGGATTTTCCTTTTCCGCCTGTGCGAACAACTGCGCGGATTCGGCATAGCGATGCGCGGCAAACGCCGCCTCCGCCCGCTGGTAGGCGTTCACCGTTTGCCCGCATACGGCCATGCCGCACAACGCCACGGCAAGACTCGCCGCTGTCCGCACCCATCGCATACGAGCGCCGATTATAGGAGCCGCCCATCGCCGTTCGCCACCGGGCCGCGGCTGTCGCGGAGTTGGTAGAATGGGCGGCAATCCTGTGCGGCGCTCCCTCGCTATTCTCGCGGTGCTCGTGGCGGCCGCTCCCTGCACGATGCAGGCCCAGCAGCCGACGGTCCAGTCCGGTAACACCCTCCTTGATGCCGGCGATGCAGCCCAGGCCCGGACCATTTTCGAATCGATCCTCGCCGCCGATCCCGCCGGCGCTGCCGCGCAACAGGGTGAAGTCGCCGCCAGCGAGCGCATCGCCCTCGACCAGCGCGCGAAGGGGCAGATGGCCGATGCTCTTCAGACCCTGATGCGCGCCCAACGCTACGCACCGCAGAATGCGCGCCTCGCCTACGATCTCGGGGTTCTCGAGGATGAAATGCACCTCTATCCGGAAGCCACCGCCTCTCTGAACAAGGCCGAGCAGCTCCACTTCGATAACCCGTCGCTGCTCTACGCCGAGGCACGCGTCTTCCTCGACCGCCAGCAGCTGGATCCTGCCGAGAAGAAAATGCTCGCGTATCTGCAACTGCGACCCGGCGACGCAACCGCGTATTACGGCCTCGGCCGGATCTACCAGCTCGGCCTTCACTTCGAAAAGTCCCGCCAGGCGTTTCAGAAATCGATCGAACTCGAGCCCGAGCAGACGGAAGCCTGGTATCAGCTCGGCGACATCGCCCTCAAGGAGAATCGCGACGACGAAGCTCTTGCCGATTTCAGCAGGACCCTCGCCCGCAATCCTCGCCATGGCGGAGCCCTCGCCGGAGCCGGCGAGGCCTGTTTCCGCCAGAAGCAATATGAACAGGCCCTCGATTACCTCAACCGCGCCGTCGCCGCCGCGCCCGATTACGCCCCCGGCCATTACTATCTTGGCCTGACGCTGGCTCGCCTGGGCCGCAAAGACGAATCGCAGCGCGAACTTGCCGCCGCCGCCAAACTCGCCGACGCCGCAAATCGCCAGGCCGCCACGCAATATCAGATAACCACCCCGAATCAGCCTCAGTGACCAGGGATCCGCAGCCCTGCAGCGGCTCGGCCCATTTCTGGCAAAGATCCGCGCCATCCTTAATACAGCGCAGGATAGAACCCTGCCGCGCGCCGGCCGATTGAAAGGGCTTAGCTGCAGGACAGCGTCTCCGCGCAGGGAAATCGTGAACGAAACTAAGTTGGCACGATTTCTCCGCCGTTTCCGCCATGGAGAATGAGGGCGCCTGAGACCGGCGCCCCGGAAAAGGAGAATCGCCATGAAACGGATGATTGCAACTGTCATTGCCGGTGTCGTGATCGCGGCCGGGATGGCCGCGCACGCCCAGGAACGGGCCGGCGCGTATTTCATGAGAGCCGCGGCGGCAGGACAAGCGGCTTCGGTGCAGTTCAACTGCAACGTGAACGGCGTTGTCTATCCAGTGGACTACGAGAACAACATCTGGGCGATCAACCCTGCCACCGGACTGTGGTTCATCATCGGCCACCTCTACGCCACACCCAACGGGTTCGTGGCGGTGAACTACCTCGGGGTCCAGTATCCCGCAGTGTGTGGGTGATCGACGGCCTCTGGACCCGGCGCCGGACGCGCTCAGCGCGTCCGGCAGCAGTTTCCGAGGAGCGCGCAAGCCAAATGTTCTACCCTTAACGCCGATCCTCGCGACGCTGCACCCTCTATTTTGCTGGAACTGCGGGAGGGGCCCCAATACCGATTGAACAGGCTCCGTCGGCGCAGTGGTAAGTCTGCGTGCCAGACGAGCTCTGCACAGTAATGTTGTAGATGTGGTTACAAAGGGCATTTTTCCCGGTGGCCGCGTCTGTTCCGCAGCTTTCATGGTATCGAGCGCTGTGGTGGTCCAGATCGTCCGTCGAGAATACGCCCATTCCATCGCCTTTCAGGTGAAGAAGAGAACCTGCCGCGCTCGTGTCGGAGCTGCAGCCGGCCGTAGTACAGATCTGCAGCGTCTTCGGTGGATTCGTACAACTCGCCTTTTTCCCCGAGTCGTCGCGATAGGTCAGCGTGATGGCCCAGTTTGTTGTGATGGGGAAATCGATCCGATGCGGCGGCATAGTCGCGGAATCAACACCATCGATATACTCCAGAACCGCGGTTGTTGTGGAGAGCGTTGCGTCGCACGATGTCTTCCAATCCGTAGTGCATGTCCAGCTATCGGGTGACACAACGACCAGGGAACCACCCCGCACGGTGACCGGCGAGTCGTTCGGATTACTACCCTGTGTGATCTTCGCCAATATCTCCGCATCTTTCTTCCGGAGACCTTGGCCGCCCCACACAACCACGGCGAGTACCGCCAGTCCGACAAGCAGCCCGCCCACACCAAACCTGTTATTGAGGCGCAGCTTTTGCTCTTCGCGTTGCTCGGCCATTAGCTCTTCCTTACTGGGACAGGTGGAGGAATTCCCTCCCGAGAGATTGAATATCAGGCCGGGAGTTATAAGACTGGAATAATTGCGGTGACCAAGTGTTGCGCAACTCCGTGAGGATGTCAATTGACTTCTGAGTAAAGAGCTTCTCATTTACTGCGTCGTGACGGAGCCGGGCGGCCCGGGCAGCGATGAGTGCACTGCGGAAATCGGAGTCCTTCAGGCCGGCGGACGAGAAATACGACTCAGCCGTTGCGGCGGCATAGAACGCGCATTCTGCATCGCCGGCAGCCAGACATACAGTGCCGGTGTTCAGATTGTGGGTAGCCACCGACGCGGGATCGCCCGGCGTGCCCTCCGCCGCAGCGATGCCGGGCAGGGTCGTCACCGCCGACCTCGCGTGGCCGCCGAATGCCTGGGCAATGGCACGGTCGACGGCAAGATCGTACTGAACGTCGGCCGGTAATCCGGGCTCCTTTGCGACACGCGCTGCGAGGATCTCCGCCTCTGCAAACTTTCGCTGTTCCAGGAGCATTTGCACGCGCAGCTCGGGCACGTACGGGTTCGACGGCAGGGCCAGGGCAAGCATGCGTTCTGCGTCCGCAAACCGGCCGACGCGAATGAAGATATCCGCCTCGTGCACGGCTTCATACGGCCGGTTTTTGCCATCGCCGGCAAGGGTAAATGCGCTTTGGAAGTGATCGAAGGCCTGCGGAAAGTCTTCCCGCTGGAGGTAAACCGTACCAAGCAGTTCCTCAGCCTGGGCCTGGAGTTCCCGTTTATCCGCTTGCTTCGACAGTTCCGCCAGTTGATAGCCAGCCTGCAGAGCTTCGTCGGGATGGCCGAGGTCGCGCTGGGCACGGGCGATGAGCAATGAAGATTGAGCAGCCTCATAGAAATGACCGTTGGTTTTCTAGTACGCGAGTGCAGCGGAGGCAGGCACCAGAACTTCAGACGGGCGATGTTGCAGGTTGCGCAGGCTGGCTAAAGTAAAGTTAGCCATGGCTTCGACGCGATTCTGCGGACTCCGCCTCAGGATCTGGAAGGCTTCCTGCAGAGGCTCATCGGCCTTGGAATAGTCGTGGTACAGGTCCACGCTCGCCAGTCGAACAAACCCTTCGGCTGCCCAGAAATCCAGCTGGTTGTCGCGGGCGAGTTGAATGGCGCGCTGCGCCAGCGCAACAGCCTCGTCGTCATGGGCGGTGTGATAGGCCACACCGCTGAGCTGGTTCAGTGCACGGATTTCCAGTTGCACATTGGATAGATTCTCGGCTTCGCTGAGTGCACGACTCAGATCGGCCTTAGCCTCGTCGTTCGCCTCGCGCTCATTGGCCAGATAGCCGCGCTGATAGTCGAGCTCAGCCTCGCCTTCCGGATTCATCTCGGTCTTATAGAGCGCCTCCGCGCGGCCGAAATCCCGATTCGCCGCATCGACCTTGTTCAGGCGTGTCTCCAGAATCGCCGCTCGCATAGGAGGCGCGGGATTGTCGGCATTCAGAGTGGACGCTCTCGCATAGCTCGCCAGCGCGTGCTGCGGATCGCCCACTCGTTCGTATGCCATGCCCAAATCCACATAGCCGGCAGCCCTTTCGGACTCGGAAAGGCGGTCGAGGATCGTCCGGTACAGGTCCAGGGTTTCTTTGAAATTCCCTGTCATGGTTGCCCGAATGGCATCCAGATACATGCGATCGAGCGGCGGAACGCGGCTTTCGCCGGAGCTGGCAATCAGCATCTCCCGCTCCGCGGTGCCGTCGAAATCGAGATTGGACCATGCCTCCGCAAGGCGGGCATGAGCCATCACAAAGCGGTCGTCCAGGGCAGTGGCTTTTCCCAGCTCCCTTGTTGCCTTCAGATAACTGGCTTCGCGCAGGGAGGCCAAACCCTCCTGGTACCAGTGTTCGGCCTCGGTGCCCGGTCGGTAATATTGCATCGATCTCCACCAGAACGCTGCCCACAACCCAATGAACGCCAGCACTGCTGCTGCGGCGAGCCACATCAGGCGAGGATGGTCTTTGCGGATATTCTGAGGGCGCAGCGGGCTTGACCTCAGCGCCGCAGCGACTTCGCCGGCCTGCT
>Ga0335075_10017207_pt1 | contig 10759 bp, 12 predicted proteins | sample Lox_Sample_24_FD_206723 | JGI IMG/M metagenome (GOLD analysis project Ga0335075, IMG submission 206723) | Soil microbial communities from Loxahatchee National Wildlife Refuge, Florida, United States - Lox_Sample_2.4 | ecosystem: Environmental > Terrestrial > Soil > Wetlands | place: USA... | reverse complement strand
GTCCGTCAGGTTCTGACCTTGAAGATGAAAGATCAGGAGGTACCACTTAGGTTCGTAAAAAGGGGGGGATGAGCTGTTCTGATAGCTCAAGTTTTATCAATGTTTGTTTTATCAATTTATCTGGAAATTTCTGAGAAGCTAAATCCTCATCTAATAACTCCTGCATTCTTCTTCTGCCCCTTTCTTGACCGCGCTGGAACAGCTCTAGTATTCATAATGATGTCCCACCATCGGAACGAGCTTGCATAGTTGCCTAAAAACAGCTCATGGTGCTTATCATGCCAGGCAGCACCACCCCATAGGGGTATCCAGTTATGTAAACTCCATGGAAAATCATATCCGGAATGTGCATCAACTGCCTGCAAAAGTCTCAAAGTCACCCATATATAAACGGTCACGATATGCATATTCCCTCTTGTAAGGCATGAAACCAAGATCGGCGAGCCAACCGTGCCGAAGCCCAAGATAGCGATTTCGAGCGGATGCGCGAATGCAGCTGCCATACCGAATGGTGCCGAGAACCGGTGATGAGTCTTGTGGATGTGTTTGTAAAGGTATGGGTGGTGCAAAAGTCGGTGAACAAAATAGTGCCATGTGTCTTCGAGGACGAAGAAAATGGCAATCTGCCAAACAATGGTATATAGAGAAGGGAATGGAACTGTGGTTGAGAGGCCCACTTTTTGCATTAGTGGGTGGAAGAAACTAGTCAAACATTAGCACCAGCCAGGTGAGATTTTAAGAAGCGAAGTCCATACTATATCGTAGGAAGTTCAATGCTAAAATGTGTCACTATCACGTACTTTGTGCATTCCCATTGATCTTGTGCCGATGGCAATTTTTGCTATTGAATATTAGATACATGACTTGGCGGTAGAGGTGTTACGGAGGAGCATACATCTTGAATTTTCCATCTCCGGAAATAAGATATCTTTTCCAGTAAAAGCCATATCAAGCAGCGGCTAAAGTATACCGTTTCGTGCATTGCAAAGAAGAAGATTCCAGTGGCGAGGTTATCATTTCTCATGTACTCGTACCAGGCAACCCAAGCTCGCTCGAAGAAGTTAAGATGGCTGATTCCAAGGCTGGTCATCAAGTCGAGAGTGTTCAGATTCGTAGTGCTTACGTCCATTGTAAGGAATTTTGGTTTTACTCTGTTACAGTTGTAGCCCCAATGTTTGTATAGGTAGATATGTAATCTATAGAGCTGAATTTTCTATTCTTAGGAAACAACGCTCTCAAGCACGTGATAACCATGTTCCTCCAAGAGGCAACGCTAACGAATTTATGGAAAATGATTTGTAAATTGATTGAAGAGTAATTCCTTTCCTTACAAGGAATGTGCCTCGGTTTCCATAATCGCCGAAGGCGCATGTTTCGCGATCTATGATTGTTGCAGGGCTAATATTTCTAATGGCCATGTAGATAGGCATGTAAAAGCCCTGTTGTTTAAACAGTGATAAAGTCTCGATAATGTTTTCGTGCGCTCGGCTTAAACGACATTCATCTGATTGTGGGTCTCGCATGAATAGCGAATACTATATGTTTCTTTTCCTAGCCGATTTTGCTGGATCCTTTTTGACGTGATGAATCGCAACGGTTGTGGGACCTGTCAGACCCGAACGATACTAAAGAAGAAGGTGTGGCGCCACGCCACCCGACGACAGTAAAAGGTTCCGCAAATTAGCCTCCACAATACGTAGCTCGGTCATGGATCAAACTTAGCGCTTAGTGTAAATTTAAGGCTAAGCTGGTGGGTGGATTCAACAAGGCACAGTGGCACATTCTCTACACATCTTACTACAAATTTTTCTAAATCGGTCTTAGTGGGTCGGAGGATGCCATTGCAACGTCACGTAGTATTTTCAAATCCACAATAGGGATTCGGTGAAGGTTGACGGAATGAGACTATCGGCTATGAAGGCCCTAGATCATCGATTAGACGGATTATCTGGATTGTACAGAACAAAACTTTGCGAAAGATTTCTTTTCAGCGATTTCAACCCCCCGCAATTTTCAACTTTAAAATGGTACATGTAAAAAGGAAACTGGTTCCTGTTGGTGGAAAACAAGACGAAGATATCCAACAATGGGCCGAGGCTCAATGGGTAGAAGCCGATATAATCATAAGGAGAGTGCGAGAATCCATTCAAGCTATTGATCTTGAAAAATATTCTGCGGACTCTGGGACGTCCACATCCAGTCAGGCAACAGAAGATTCGAATACCAATTCAATATCGCCGGAAACAGTCAGGTCTGTTCACAAGGAACTTGGTGTTATTACTTGGGATGGGACAGATGATCTAGCAAACCCGATGAACTGGCCAGTCAAGAAAAAGGCGGGAGTTATCACGATTATGGCAATAGTAACTCTATTAACGTAAGTGTTTCAATCACGGAGAAAGCTCCGCGCGAATAACTAATGGCTTTATGAATAAGTCTATTGGCATCATCAATGTTCTCCCCCGCGATAATACAGGTTGCAGAAGAATTCCAGACCTATAATGAATCGCTCGTTTCATTTGCTGTCACCATATACCTCCTCGGTTTTGCAATTGGGGCAATATTCCTCGGGCCTCTCTCAGAAAGATACGGCCGACTTCCTATTTATCATGCAACGAACGTCTTATTCGTCATATTCACGATTTCATGCGCCAAATCCAATAATATGGCTACACTGACTGCTCTCCGCTTCTTAGAGGGATGCGCTGGTTGCGCTCCTGTAACTATTGGAGGCCCTACCATTAGTGACATCACACCACGAGAGAAGAGAGGTGGAATGATAACTCTTTTCGGCATGTTTCCATTGTTGGGCCCTGTGATTGGTCCCATTGGAGGAGGCTTTCTCTCTGGAGCTAAAGGCTGGAGGTGGGTATTTTGGGTGCTAGCAATTGTAGTAAGTTCCACGGCACGCCCTTTAAGATTTTCTGAGGGTGTTTAGATCTAATGAAATCCTGAAGGGAGGAGTGACTACGATTGCGGGCTTCTTCCTGCTGCATGAGACGTATGCGCCAGTGCTCTTGGAGCGAAAGACAGCTAAGATCCGAAGAGAGACTGGCAACCAAGATCTTCATGCCGAGTTTAGCAGGCCATCGCCACAACGTCTTCTGCTTCTTTTCCTACGGCCTCTGAAGCTCCTCGCGTTCTCGCCAATTGTGCTCCTGCTGTCCCTACACATGGCAATAACATACAGCTACATATACTTGCTTTTCACTACAGTGCCTACTGTGTTCGAGAATGTATATGGTTTCTCGCAATCCACTGTCGGCCTGGTGTTCTTGGGCCTTGGTGTTGGGATGATGGTTGGTTTAGTAATTTGTCTCCTTGGCATTCCGAAATACATTGCAGCAAAAAGAGCAGCTGGGGCAGCATATACATCCGAGACTCTGCTCCCAATGATGATACCAGGAGCGTTCATCATCCCCGTCTCCCTGTTTTGGTACGGGTGGTCGATCGAATGCAATGCGCCATACATTGTTTCTATTATTGCGACAGGCCTTTTTGGCGCGAGCTTCTTATCTGCTTTTGTAGGTTCATCTTATTTTCGCGAGCATAATATAATACTGACTCAAATCTTCGAGGTCCCTATCCAAGTATATTTGGTGGATGTGTTTACAATATATGCCGCTTCTGCTACTGCGGCCACAGTAATTCTGCGATCACTTGTTGGAGCTTTTCTGCCCTTGGCGGGACCGCCTATGTTCCAGGCATTGGGTTTAGGGTGGGGAAGTTCTTTGCTTGGGTTTATATCGCTAGCTATGCTACCTGTGCCATTTGTCTTAGTGAAATACGGCGAAAGATTAAGGAAGAAGTACCCAGTCGAGTTATAATTTATAGCAATGTAACTACAATTTTGTAAATAAAATCATTGAAATTGTGACTGCATAACTATCTAAGGGTACATCTGTTCACTCCGCAGTATCGTCGGCATACATAAGCAAGCACCGGACCTCAACACTCTCCCTCGACTCCTCGTCCTCCCGTTCCTCGTCTCTGAAAGCGCTATGTGGGCACCGCCTCGCCCTCCCATCCAACTTCGAATCAAAACACTTGATCATCAAGACCTCTTCCGGTGTCTGTTCATTCAAATAATAGAACCTGTGCTTCTCATTTGGCCTAACATGCCACGAATTTGATAGGAATTGACCGGCCTTAACAGTAATCTGCACCAAGTCGTCTTCGGAGATGGTTCTCGCATCGGAAACGGCAAACGGGTCTTTTCTGATTGTCTTTATGGGACGCCAGACATTAATGATCTGATATCTGTGTTGCGGAGCGTTTGGATCGTCAGTAATGAAACGCTCGAGATGCTCAGCAGCGCCTTTGTATGACTGATCAACGTGAACGCCAAAAGTAGGGCCACGAGCATAGAGAGGCCTGTTATCCTGGACTTGCGTATTAGAAGTTTGACGACGGACAGTGTGAGCGAAAATCTTGATTCTCGAAGCAGTAGTACTATATAAGATCAGCAAATATTGACGTTACTAGAGGTCATTTCTGCACAGCCATACACTTCCTTTAAGAGCTTCTCTATCTCAGGATAGTATTCCCGCTTTATCTGATCGTCATCCTCGAAGTTCTTTTCTTTTGAGACATGTCGCAACCACTGGAAGCCATGAATGTCTAGCCTGTACAGTTCTTCGGAACCCCGCGCATCATAAACTGTTTGGGTCTGTCGAGCTATCGGTCGCCTCAGTGTCTCGGGCTTCGATAAGTCGGTTTGTTTGGGGGGGAGGCCGTCATCGGTATCTTTGAAATAATTAAACGTCGACACAACATCTCGTGGCTCGTAGGCAGCGACACTATTAGTCGCATTTATAAAAGCGTCAGTTTTGTTGACAGGAATCTGCAACGTTACCGGGACTTGGACTTGGTGGATTGCTGTTGATGCCATCATATTGCGGAGATGAATACACGTTTCTTGTATGCGGTATAGGATAGATCTGCGTTGATGGTATAAAATTCGGTCGCCTTGATAAGTTGATGTTTCACAGCTACCAAGGTAATAGTGAAGGCTGTTTCGGCGGATAGGCCTGTTGTTTTGGTTACAAGGGTCGTAGTTTGTCATCGGAGATTTGAGCAGGGTAAAAGATCCTTCGCTCAATCTAGGTGGGTCGCGTTTTAATTGGGGCCAGATATCCCGGAACGACGATCCCTACTCGTATTTTCAGGCGACTCAAGCCCCTGTATATGCCACTACGGTAGAGTGTTGCAACCGCCCCCACAACCACCCACGCATCATCTGCGCCGCTTATGATTCTCAGTCCTTAAACCTCGGCAATTTCTCAGTGGTTCAAGATACGCTCACATGCCACAAAGTTCGTTAAGTTTATGACCTCATTTCAGAATAAATCTCTCAAGCTGTGCAATGTATCTAAGAATACATCCTTGCTACATTATCTAGACCTAAGTGAGAAATCAAAAGTTGGCCATAACACACCGCCACAATAAGACCTAACGCGAGGAATGGCAGGATCTTCATTGCCCGAACTAATTCCCGCCGGACGATCTGTCTGGTTTTTTCCTGAACTTCTGCGGTGGTATTTCCGGCCGGAAATGCGGTCCCTGGTATGTCACATCCCAGGAAACTACACAACGGTTCCCAGCCATCCTGAACGCGGAACTCAAGCAGGTTCTCTTTTGGGACCAACGCTCGAACCATGTGATAGTGGTTATCGAAGACCTTCCTTCCATTCCTAGGGAAGTCCCCGTCAAAGTATCCGGTGAAGAACTGCACGGCTACTGGCCTTAGCCAGCGACTGGGACTTCGCAGGATTACTGCAAGATGGTGACCAAGTACAGCCCGCGTGTCGAATGTATCTGCAAACAGTGTTTGTGTCATTGACCTGCTCTTACATTATTAAAACTTCCAACAAAATAGAAGAATATCATACTTATACCATGAGTCCACGTCGCGTAATGTCAGAATAACCTTCGCGTCTGGATATGCCTCGATCAACTCTCGAGAAAATTCAATTACTGGAAAATCACTGCAAGCCTGCAGATCAAGGAAATCAGCTGCTAAGCCAAAATTATTTTGAGAGTGATGAAAACTAACCATACAATCTCCTAAGAGAACATCAAATTCCGGTTTCCGAAATGCTCTCCCTTCATTGTAATACTTTGCACGTTGCCCCTGTAACCAGACTCGACAGTTTTCGGGCTGCTCAAAAAAGGCGTTGAAACCGTGGTAGACTTTGGCATAGCCGAGCTCTTCTAGAGCTTTCTTGAGAGCTGTTAAAATGCATTAGTATAGGTAGAGTGTTCGAAGGTCATGAAGACTCAAAATCAGTGCCAGTCCTAGGCATTCCAAGGCATAGTAATTGCATTGGTACGGTTCTTGGACTCTCATTCTGACCGTTGCGTGGCTTGTTACCAAAGTGGCACAATTTCTTTTCCATCTTCGAACAAGTGCTTCTTCATCAATTATCTGCTGTGATGTCTCGGCCTCTGTTGAACTATCGTGAGATTGATGCCACTTATGATTTATTTTGAGGTCACATAAGCAGTAAATTAGATTGTGGCTGTATGGAAACCCGATGTCCAGGCATTATAACCGAGCGTTCCTATTCTGACGGCTTTGCGAAGTGGGTCAAGCACTAATTATTACATGTGACGGACATAGGCCAGGAATGATTTAAATTAAGCCATGCAAAATTGCGCTAATTATGGCTATAGAAAATTTTTCACCCGATAGATATCTAGAGATTGGTTCTTTCTTTAAACTCAATAAGAATCTTCGGGTCGGGCACAATAGCCAAACCAATCTCAAAATCCACTGGCCTTTCATGACTTCTTGTGCCTTCACTAGGGACTCTCAAATCGTAATTTAAGATGAGATAAATTAAAAGAACCTTGATCTCTTGACTTGCAAAAAATCTTCCTGGGCAAGCATGTTTCCCATATCCAAAAGGGAACATGTTTGCATCGCTGGGAATGGATGTGAATTGATGAAGATGAGCATCAGCAGCAGATCTCTCGCGCATCCTATAAAATCTTAAAGCATCAAATGCCGTTGAATTTGGCCAGTTCGTAGAATTGATAGCACGGGGACGCGCGGGAATGGCGACAAGAGTGTCAGTTGGAAAGTGTACGTCCGACAGCGTGACCGGGGCTGTAATTCTGCGAAGCCACGCAACTATATTTGAGTGATTAGAATAGAATTGTACAAAAGGAATTTTTAGAGCGGAAAGCATACCGTGACTGAGAGGGTGGAGCCGCTGGACTTCCTTCATGAAGCTGTCGAGCTTTTTCATCCTAGCCAAAGCATGTTTGTCGATACTGCCTCCTTCGCTCCCTCGCAACGCTTCGGTAATATCCTCCCTCAACATCTCATACTCGTTTGGGCGAGCCGCAAGCTCATATACAATCTGAACAGCAGTCATAGCAGTCGTGTGGATGCTTGCTAAGCCAAAAGACAACTGCATATTAGCTTGGTCATAACCCAGTCCCTCAGAGGCCATACGATCCGCAATCCACTGGACAAAGTCATTGGGCTTTACGTAGCCAGGCCACTGTGCTGCCTCGGATCGTACCTTCAGGACTGGATCTACTAGTCTGTGGGATGTGGCGTATGCGCGCTTGATCCGCTTCATCTCCGGAAGGAAATGCTGTACAATAGGACGAAGAAATGACGGGAAGAACTTGAGTTTGCCGGCTGCTTTGAAGACGTCTGTTGTGAATGAGACGGACAGTTCAATCCATTCTGGATTATGAGCAAGTTCGTGACCCGAGATCACGCGGCCACTGACAATTGCTATGATACGCATGATCGTTTGAAATGCGTTGATAGGAGCCCAGTCTTTGCAAGACGGCATCTCGTTTGCAAATGAAAACTCGACTTCCTCGACTAATTGGGGTAGAATGCACCCTATGGCCCACTCTAAGATTAAGGAGCGACAAATGGACCAGACTTTTTGACGCACCCAAGTTTCTCGTCAATTCTTGTTTTATTGTCTGGATTCCAAATTCCGGAATCATCACGCCAGTGTATTGCGGCAGACACTATGTAACAATTGGTTTCGACAGTTTAACAATGCACATAAGAGACTTACCCCAAGCTCCGTGGAAGCGGCCCGTATGTGATCATCTGCAACGTTCTTCAATTCTTGGAGCTGATGATCCGGAAGGATGTGTAAGTAGCCGTCTGGTGTCCAGATCTTGAAAAGTTTTTCTCTTGACTGTTCTCCCAAATTATCAGGTGCCCAATTTCTAATCTAATGCGAATTCTCACCTTTTGGTAGCCCATGTACACGAGATTCTTCCCACTTGTGTAGAATTTTGCTTTAGCAGCTTGCCCATCGGGGCCAACAAGGGTCGCCATTGGCCCATTGTGTCTACTTAGGAACTTTAGGAGCAAATAACAAAGGATTGGAAGTGTAGTCCAAGCTAGCTCATACGCCATCGTTGCAGCTGTGAAAATACTCAATGTTTGGTAAAGTGTTTGTCAGGAAAAAGGAAAAGAAAATTAATAGTTGGAGTTGCTGGCGGTGCGACAAGGTCAAGCCAAGTAAGCAATAATTGCCGAGCCATAGATCCATGCTAAGTTCGAATTATTTTATGTACTACAGCCCCTTTTGACGTCATTGTGACCCTACGTCAGCATCTTACCTTATTCTATATAAATCTCTACTATTGTAGAATTTAGCTGTCCCGCTGCGTGGGAATTTTGGAATTGAGGTCCACTAGCTTGTTACGGTAAGGTCTAGAGTTTAGGACCTAGGGTTTAGATGTTAGAGCTAGGATGGGGGGATTCATTCGTCCTTTCTTGAATAGGTTAGTGAACCTCAATACCCATAATTCCCGCGCAAAGAGATGCAACAACCTGCATACTTAGCCATTCTCCGTTTCTATTTGTTAACGATATCTACTTGAGCGGATATCACAACACATACGGCGTTGGCGACTGTCGTTAATGGCATTGTAAACAATTTCTATTCTCGCGACATATCGCATTAAGAAACTCAAAGTTTATCCCGAACTTCAATTATCCAGCAAATACATTAAATGTCTGAAGTCGCTGTAACCCGAATTTAGAGGCGTCGAAGTCAGAAAGCAACAATGGGCGCAGGCATGCACGATAAGGAGGGCTTGTGCTGTGACCTCGCTTCTAAGTGCCAATTATTTTGTAACCGAAACCCCTGTCCTACTGCCTGGTCGTAAACGTGTCATCTGACGGGATCGTTATCTATGCCGGTCCACCCTCTGTCGTTAATTATCTTCCTTCTATCGTCTCACCTGGACAACCACAATCGCGCGGCATACTTGATCAATCGTTCCATTTCAATTCGGTGAATGCAGTATTCCTGCTTTCTAACCGATGTTCCAACGAAAGACAAGCCAAAGAAAACTCTAGAAGAGGAGGGGATAGATATCAAAGCCGGTCCATTTGTTGCGGTAGACTGTCCAGACGACGTACGGAACTTGTTCCAGCTTGTACATGACGTGAAGGGTCTTCAATTCGAGAGTTTTGCACGTTACGCAAACGGTGGATCCAGCTCTACTCCAAAGCCTCGAATCCAAGCGGCACATGTATACGATAAGTGGCTGAAAGATTAAGCGGAGGATTTGAGCACTCGCTGCAATAACCCTGATCTAGATGATAGATGTGAGGTAGAATGGATTGAGGCGCTCGGGCCTGTGGCATTTTTTCGATTTGATCGAGACCTCGAGGAAAGGGCGAATTTTCATCACTGGTATGTCTGATTTCTCGAAGACTTTCTTATTGCTCAGGTTTAGTAGCTTTGTTTGTCGACGTCATTATCCACAGCAAAGCCGCCCCTTCATCAACAGAAGCAGTGAAAGACTGCCAAAAAATAAATTTCCTGAGGATCTTGAAATATGGTATGTCTGAAACCATTCTTCGATATACTTCTATAACAAGATGTTAATATTTCCTGGCAAGCGAACAACCAAGCAAGCATATTAATCTGCCCAATTTTACAAAACAAAGGGAGTTGGGTTGGTACAATGACGATGACATGCATGGAGACACAGGTAACAATCCTAGGGATACGAAATAGGAAAAAAGGGAGCAGCGCCGCTAAAAATCCAAGTCGCCCGGGATGGGAGACACCAGACCTTACAATCGGACTTTGCACATACGCTCTACATGATAGTCCCTGGAGTGGTAGGGCTGAATTGTTAGAGCTTGACCAGGTTAAACTGTTTGATCGAGCTCAACTTGCGGACCTCCGAGAAATGTTTGAGCTCCCAGTCCCATATAGACTGGCTAAAAATCGCATACGTGATTCTACGCCCCAATTTGCATCTGGATTGTGGGAAGCGAAATCCGCCGTCGCGGAGAACAATAGCCTCACTACATCGATGCAAAGCGCTAGAAAAGTGAAAGCCTTGTTACGGTGCCAAAGCCAGGTATACGAAAAATCATTTGTTCCCGGCGTCCCCTTGGCTTGGTACTTCAACAACGTTGGCCCTCACTGGACGATATACGGATGTCATATTGAAAAGAACCAAAGAATGCCGCGCCCTGAGCGCTATGTAAGTTGTTGTTATGCATGTAAGGCCGTCGAACTAACACTCTGTCAGATTATCAGAAAGCTATGGGATGGAGAGTTGACATATGAGGAAAAAGCTCTTCAACTGCTGTATATTGTTGACATGATCGCAATTTGGGTTGAATACAGCTACAAGCCGTCTATATGCTCGTGCCTGAGTAACCTTAAAGCTCTCATGGACGGGAACGGCTCTCCTGACCTTGCCGTGAATTCACGCGTTCAAGAGCTTGAGCTCAGCAAAGTAA
>Ga0335075_10017205_pt1 | contig 10759 bp, 9 predicted proteins | sample Lox_Sample_24_FD_206723 | JGI IMG/M metagenome (GOLD analysis project Ga0335075, IMG submission 206723) | Soil microbial communities from Loxahatchee National Wildlife Refuge, Florida, United States - Lox_Sample_2.4 | ecosystem: Environmental > Terrestrial > Soil > Wetlands | place: USA: Florida... | reverse complement strand
GCCGGCTTCGAGGTTGAAGGCGTGCAGCACCTGGGCCGCCTTGCGGTCGGTGAAGTTGTCGAAGCTGCGCCGCAAGGTCTTGCCGTCAAGCGAGATGGTGCGGCGCGATGGATCGGTTGTGGCATCCGGCAAGCCGGCGGCATGACGGCGGAACGCCTGCTCGACCGCCTGGGCATCCAGCCCCTGCAGGATGTAGCGAATCGCGGTGTGCGCCGGCGCACGTTTCCAGCGCAGGCCGAATGCGGCATTCAGTTGGCGGCGATGCACCTTGATGAAAGTCTCGATGGAGCGGAAGGAATTGCCGCCGGTGACCACGGCGAGGATGGCGAACAACAGGACGTATGGCAGCTTGTAGAGCTTGCCTTCGGCCCGGCGTGGGTCGTGGATCTCGCTGAGTATGGCGAGAAGCGGATCGAATGGGCGCATGGCAACCTGCTGGTGGTTGGGTTGCCCGGCATAGATTCAGACATTTTGCCGTGCCGGAATCCCGCCTTCGACCCCATCGGCGGAATCCTCCCAAGTGTGGCCGCGGGGACTCAACATCTTCATTCGGAAGTATAGTGCGTTGAACAGCCCTGGGGGACAGAGCTTTAGTACAATACCACGGCAAGCGACGTGAATTTCGGATCCTTCAGTGTATCGCTGGTTCCCCAAGACCTGCCCGAACCTGACAGTCTCACTATCGAGGCCGGAGCGCGTCCTCTGCGTGCACTCTTCCTGTCAAAGCGACATAGCCGCCCACATCATCGTCAGTCTCGACGCTCGCACGAGGAATGTTCCGACTGCGCGGATCAGAGTGGGGCCCCGCCCATCGCCGGGTAGCTCAGGCGCCGTCACCCACGCCGACCGACGCCTATTCGTGAACTAACTAAAGATGGAATCATCGCTGCCCAAGCCAGTGGTTACGTGATAGCAATGGACATTACCTATGATAATGCGCTGCTAATACCACCCGCATAAAGATTGACCCACGACCGCCGCCCTCCGCGTCATGCCGGCGCAGGCCCGCCATCCACAATTGTGCGCCAGGCATGGCGCTGATCTCGGAGGTGCAAGTCCTCTACGGGCCGAAGGCCGGAACCGTTAGCCAAGGGCAACTGCGTCACCGTGAGGTGGGGTGGAGAGGAAGCCGGCGGCAAAACTCGGAGCTGACGAACAGGAACCGGATATGAGGCCGGTGCGGTGGGGTAACCCGGCAGTGGACGGGAACGCCCAAATGCCAATCGGACACGCGCACAGGTAAATCCGGCAGCGATCGAGCGAAGGATCAGTGTCTTACCCTGGGAGATCTCCCGGTCTCTCCAGACGATCGGAGCAGGGGGTCGGCAACGGCCTCTGATGGGCCGGGAGAAGTCAGCCGAGGCCGTAGTAGTCCGGGCCACCGGATGAAGGGCCGAATTCGACAAGCAGGGAGCAGCTTGGATCATTCGATGGGCGTGAAGCGGCAGCAAGGCGGCGCGGACCAAGGGGACCTTCTCGACGAAGCCCTGAAGGCTGCGTTGCGCCACGGCGCCACCGGGGAAGGCGGAACCGGACCTGAGGCGTGCGAGGAGCCGCAAGCGTCTGCGGCATGGGACCACGAACGGGCCTTGACGCGGCAACTGATGGAAGAAGTCATTGGCTCGGAGAACCTGAACCGGGCCTACAAGCGGGTGAAGGCGAATGGCGGCGCAGCGGGTGTGGACGGGATGCCCGTCACCGAGTTGCGTGCGTGGATCGCCATCAACCGTGACCAATTGATCGCGTCGCTGCTGGACGGCAGCTATCGGCCGCAACCGGTGCGTGGGGTGCAAATCCCCAAGCCGGGTGGCGGGATGCGCCGATTAGGCATTCCAACGGTAGTGGACCGCCTGGTGAAGCAGGCGATCACGCAAGTCTTGGAGCCGCGGCTCGACCCGACCTTCTCGGGATCGAGCTTTGGCTTCCGCCCCGGACGCAGCGCGCACGATGCGTTGCGACAGGCCCGGGGATACGTGGCCGACGGGTATGAGACTGTCGTGGACCTGGACCTCGAGAAATTTTTCGACTCCATCCCGCACGACCGTCTGATGGCGCTGGTGGAAGGCTCGATCAGCGATGGCCGTGTGCTGTCGCTGATCGAGAGCCTCCTGCACCAGGACATCATGACCAAGACGACACGCTGGCAGCCGGACGGCGGGACCCCGCAAGGGGCTGTGCTGTCTCCGCTGCTGGCGAACCTCTATCTGCACCCGCTCGACCTCCTGATGGAGCAGAGCGGCTACCGGATGGTGCGTTACGCCGATGACTTCGTGATCCTGTGTGCGTCGGAAGCGGAGGCCGCGGCGGCCCTGCGCCAGGTAACGGCGTGGGTAGCAGCCAACGGCCCGACCTTGCACCCGGACAAGACGAAGGTCTGCGACAGCCGACAGCCGGGCCAGGGGTTCGACTTCCTGGGCTACCGGTTCGAGGCTGGCGTGCGCTTCGTCCGCGCCAAGAGTCTGAAAGCCTTCAAGGACAAGCTGAGAGCCAGGACGGTCCGCAGCCGGGGCGACAGCCTTCAGCAGATCGTCGCTGATCTCAACTCGATGTTGCGGGGGTGGTCTGAGTACTTCAAACATGCCCGGCCACGCTTGTTCCGCAGGCTCGACGGCCTGATCCGGCGGCGGCTGCGCGCCATCCTGCGCAAGCAGGAGAAGCGTCCCAGCATGGGGCGGAGCGAGGCCGATCATCGCAGATGGACCAATGCATTCTTCGCGGGGCACGGGCTGTTCGCCCTACAGGCAGCCCATGCCGCCGCGAGACGCTCCCGATGAGGAAACCAACGACTGGAGAGCCGTGTGCGGGAGAACCGCAAGCACGGTTCGCAGGGCGGGGAGGGCAACCTTCCCGACCCCTATCGAATGGGCCCGGCGCCAGGGCGTTTCATCCAGGGCGGGTCGGCCACCAGGCCGGCGGTCAACTCGCAATGACACGGTGCAGGCTGTGCTGCGCTTCCCTGATTCCGGGTACTAGCCGCGCGTCCCGCGTCCCCCTTACCCAGGCAGCAGATCCGCGATCCGTGGCGTCGCCTTCAGCCCGCTTCCCGTCAGCACCAGCACCGTCGTCTGTTCGGGCGAGATCGTGCCGGCCGCCAGCAATTTGGCGAAAGCGCCGACAGCCTGAGCGCCGGTCGGCTCCACATACAGCCCGATCCGCGCCAGTGCGAACATCGCGTCCGCAATCTCCTGCTCTGTCAGCGTCACCGCACCACCGCCGGTCTCGCGCAGCACACCCAGCACTTCGCGCAGCCGGATCGGCTGGGCGATCGCAGTACCCTCGGCAATAGTAGGCTGAATGTCACAAGGCACCGGCGCACCCGCGCCAGCCAGAAACGCAACGGCGATCGGAGCACAGTGCGCCGGCTGCACGGCGAAAATGCGCGGCAACGTCTCGATCTCGCCGGCACGTTGCAGCTCGGCGAAGCCGATCTCGCAGCCAAGCACATTGGAACCCGCGCCGCACGGCGTAATGACATTGTCCGGTGCGCGGAACTCCAGATCCTCCCACAGCTCATACGCCAACGTTTTGGTGCCCTGCAGGAAAAACGGATGCCAGTTGTGGCTGGCATAGAAGATGTTTTCCGAACGACGCACCGCGGCGTCGGCCGTGTCCTGGCGCGTGCCGGGCACCAATTCAAGCGTAGCGCCGTGGGCGCGCATCTGCACCAGCTTGGCGGGGCTGGTGGAAGCCGGCGCCATGATGGTTGCCGCCAGACCTCCCGCCGCGGCATAGGCGGAAATCGCCGCCCCGCCATTGCCGGAACTGTCTTCCAGCACTGCGGTGACACCCTGCTCGCGTAGCAACGACAGCATGACGCTGGCACCACGATCCTTGAAACTGCCGGTCGGCATGATCCATTCGCATTTCAAATATGCGACTGCACCATGCAGGGTTCGGCGGAGCAAGGGCGTCGTGCCCTCGCCAAGTGTGATGGGATCATCCGGCACGAACGGCAGCGCCGCGCGGTAGCGCCAAAGGCTGCGTGTGGCCGTGTCGATGCCGGCGCGGGTAATGCCTGGGAGTGGCGTCAGCAGCAGAGGGGCTCGGTCGGGGCTGCTCCAGCGGGGGCGATCCAGAGGAAAGGTCTGGCCCGTGCGGGGATTCAGGTAAGCCGCCACATTATTCCTCCGCATGCACGGTGATATTGTTCACCATCACCTTCTGCGAATCGTTCCGCTCAGCAACACCGGAAATCTCCGCGACGCGCCAGGGCTGAATGATCGCTGGATTCATCCCGTGCTGCTGCAGTCCGGCACGACCGGGCAGGAACGCGCACACTTCGGTCTCACCAGTCACCAACAGCACCAGCGTATAATCCGGCAGGAACTCGGCACGCTCGATTCGTCCTGTGAAGGTGACGGGGTCGCCGCCCTGATACGCGCTGATTGGCTGGTAAGTCTGGTCAGGACAACGCTTGATATCGGACGGGCCAGGAGCTTCCGCTATAGCACCCAGCTTCCAGACACCGCCCTCCCTCATGAAACCCAGGTCGAACTCTTCCTGGGCCTGCCTCCCGGAAACCGTTTTGCTGGCAAGCAGAATCAGCAGCGCCTTGTCGCCTGCGTCATTCACGCTGGCATGCATGACTTCCACCCGCTCCGGCACCATGTCGCGCGATACATTCAGGAAGTTCGTACGGTCGTTTGGCGTCTTGAACTGCTGCGTCAGCACCGTTTGCACCGCGGCGGTGCGGAGTCCGAGCGCCTGGTCCAGATTGCCGGCTTCAATCGCACGGTTGTAGCGCGCGAACACCGCCAGCAATTGCTTTTGTTGCACGCCGTTCATTGGACGCGCCGCGGCTGGCAAGGCCAGTGCCAGCAGCGTCGCCAATGCGAGCAGGTATCGGCGCATCGCCCTATCTCCCGTGATTCCGGGCGGGATATAGACACTTCCGCGCCGAGGTGCCACGTGCCGGGCGCGCCGCCCACGCGGCCGCGAGGGATTGCTCCACAGCGGCCATCCGCCAGGCGCAAGAGGGATCGCGGCGCACGTCAAGACGGCGCGACCGCAGATCGGATGCCAAGGCGGCGGCCGGCGAATCATGCTGCGCCGATAGCGGCACTTCACGTATTTGAGCGGCGGCGGCTTTCGTCACGCGCCACAACTTATCGCCCTTGATGCGGATCTATCGGGCCGCGCGTCACACGCCCGAAAGGTCGGCCTCACCTTACCCGCACGAACTTGTCCACGCTCCGATCCACTGTCAGTCCGGCATAGATGTCACCGCTTGAATCCACCCCCACGCCGTGCACATGTCGGCTTTCCAGTCGGGCAAGGACGTTTCCCCCGGCGTCACGCACGCACACAAACGCCGGGTTGTCCCCGTCCTCCTGCTCCGCGATATAGAAATTGCCGTCGTCCCCGCGCGTAATGTCGTTCGGCCCGCCCATGCCGGTCCATTGGCCCAGAAACACGCCCTCCGGCGTGAAGATCTGAATGCGCTTGTTCGAGCGGTCGGCCACATACAGGCGACCCTCTGGATCGATCGCAATGCTGTGCGGCAGATGGAACTCGCCCGGACCATGCCCCGGCGTTCCCCAGGAAGTCACCAGCCGGCCGTCGCTGGTGAACCGATGCACCCGAGCGTTGCGATAGCCGTCGGTTACGTAGATGTCGCCGTTCTGGTGCGGCATCATTTCAGTGGGATGGTTGAACGGGCCGGCCGCGCGTTGCGCCAGCCAGGGCGCGCCGGTGCAGCCGGTATCGGAATGCACGCCGCGTTCGCCCAGTTCAAGCAGCGGCTTGCCGTCCAGCGTGAAGGACTTGGCAACCGAGTCCGACCGGTCCGTAGTATAGACCACGTCGTCGACAATCTTGAGTCCGTGCGGATCGGTGACGTCACCGCTGCCCCAGGCGCCCAGATACGTGCCGTCACGATCGAACACCACCACGGGCGGGTCTTTGCGCTGGAACACGTAAATGCGGTCCTGTGCATCGGCCGCCACGCGGCTGACCAGGCCGAACCGCTCGCCGTTGGGCAATTTCAGGAAGTCGCGGATCAGCTCGTAGCGATACGAGTCCGAGCCAGCCTGCGTCATGATAATGTCCCCTCCCAGGTCACCGGGGCCGCCGCCGACCGAGCTGCGGCCCATAGGCAAACAGTCTGCTCACGGATCGACACAGTCGGTGCCGGCCCGTGGATACGCATCCCAGCCATGATCCGCGGCATAGGCAATCCAGCGCCGCTCATCCAACGCCGAAAGAGCCGTGGTCGGGCACGCAACGCTGAACACCTTCAGTGCAAGGACGCCGCGCAGATTGCGATCCGGCTTGAAACATCCCGGGCCGGCCTGCGGATAGAACGACCAACCTTGCTGCGCTGCGTACGCGGCCCAGCGGCCTTGCTCCTCCGCCGACATTTCCTTGCCGGGACAGGCGACGTCAACCTTGCTGATTTGCGCCAGCATCGCATCGGGCGCCTCGCGCGCGGCGATCTGGTCTGCGGTCAGGAACAAGCGCTGCACGCAATAGCCGATCGCGTCAGACAGGAAGCACGGGCTGATCATGACGCCCATCATCAGCAATGCCCGCGTCCGGCGGGACAAACGCAGCCACCGCAAATTTGGCAACGTCACATGCGGTACGCGAATGCCTGGACTCGCGATCGCTGTGTTTGCGTACGCCATTGTGTCCTCCCTGGCGGACAGGCGCCTTATCCGGCGCCAACGTTCTACGTCTCTCCGTCTCGCTACACGTCCGGTACCTTATAACTGAACGACCGCATGCGTCCAGATAGCAGGGGCAGGCGATGCGGGCGGGGTGGTTGCTGAATGCAGCGAAGCGCGACGCGAGAGTCGTTGCGTTCAGGTGTCATTGAGTTCGCATGTCACTGCGCTCCCATGTCATTGCGGTCCGGTGTCACTGGGATCCAGGGTCATTGGGATCCGGTGTCATTGCGGTCCCATGGCATTGCGAGGAGCGCAGCGACGAAGCAATCTTGGTCGGGGAAGCGCCCGGAATGTCCGTGCGTCGATCCATCGGGATTGCTTCGTCACTGCGCTTCTCGCAATGACATGGGAACGCGCAATGACGCCCCGGTCGCAATGGCGTGATGACGCGCGGTCGCACTGACGCAATAACGCCCGGGCGACGCGTTACGGCCGGTTGGCTTTCAGGAACGTTCGGATGTGCCGGACCGCAAGTGGCACCAGTTCCTTCGGTTCCTTCCACGGATACAGGCTCACCTGCGAATTCGGTGCCAGGCGCGCCGATTCCATCGCCACCGCGTATGGATGCGCCGGAACGTCGTCGGGCAGCACCAGGATCGGCGTGCGGCATTCGCGCACGAAATCGCGCGTCACGGTGAACACGAAGTCCGGGTTGGCGCCGTACATCTGCTTCAGGAACGCATCCACCTGATCCATGGTGATGTCCCGCCGGCGCTCGCACAGCGCGGGACCCCATCCCTTGATGTTGTTCTGGTAGAACAGATCGGGGATCTCGGGGCGGAAGCCGCTGGGCTGGGCCAGCACCGCGGCCACCACGCGCTGCGGCGCACGGCGCAGCAGGTTCCAGATGAATGGGCCGCCGATGCAGTAGCCCAGCACCATGAACGCGCGGATGCCCAAATGGTCCATCAGGCCCAGATGGTCGTCGGTATATGCATCCCAGGGCCGGTCTATCTCCAGCGGTCCCGACGACTGCCCGCCATTGGCATTGCGCAGGTCCGCGCAGATGCAGCGGTACTCGTTCCTGAACTCGCCAATCGCATTGAACGGTGTGCTGCCGGTGACGTTGGAAATCGTCGCATTCAGCCCGCCACCGGGAATGACCAGCAAGGGAAAGCCGGACCCGGCTTCCTCGTAGTAAATGCGGGTGTCGCCCTTTTCGTAGAACGGCATGACGGTCTCCTCCTTCCTCGCCCCCTGTGACGTTACGCCGCGCCGCGCGTTCCAACCAGCCGCCGCGCGGCATTGCGGCCGGCCATGGACTCCGCCGCGCGGCGTTGCGGCCAGCCATGGACTCCGCCGCACCGCATCCCGTAGCGTCGCGCGCATGCGAACGCTGAACGTGCTTGCCATCAATCGCACCACCGAAGCCGAACGCGCGCAGATCGCCGCGGTCGATCCCGCGATCCGCTTCACGGACGCGGGCGGCTGGTTCGATGGCGAAATCCGCGACACATGGCCCGCGGTGACCGCAACGCGCTATTTGTCCCCGAACGCCACCGGTCGCGGCACCCGCGCCGAGCGCGACCGGCTTCTGGCGGATGCCGAGGTCATTCTCGGCGGCTGGCCATTCCCAATGGATCTGCGGGCGCGCGCGCCGCGACTCAAATGGTTCCATCAGCGCCCGGCCGGCGCCAGCAACCTGCTGCGCTCCGATCTCTGGGGCAGTGACGTCCAGGTGACGACCTCGCGCGGCGCCGGCAACACGCTGGCGATGGCGGAATACGCGGTCGCCGGCATCCTGCACTTCGCGAATGACCTGGGGCGCGCCATCGCCGATCGCGATACCGCCACGTTCAGCCATCGCAACTATCACCCGCTGTTGCTCTCCGGCAAGACGTGTTGCGTCGTCGGCGCCGGCGGCATCGGACTGGAAGTCGGCCGGCTATGCGGCGCGCTGGGCATGCATGTGATTGGCACGCGCCGCCACCCGCAGCCGGACGCACCGCTGCCGCCGGGGTTCGCCGAACTCGGCGGTCCCGCCGACCTGGACGGCTTCCTGCCGCGCAGCGATTTCGTCGCCATCTGCTGCCAGTGGACGCCGGAAACCACGCGTCTGTTCAACCGTGAACGTTTCGCACTGATGAAGCCCGGCGCCGTGCTGGTGAACGTGGCACGCGGCGAGATCGTCGACGAGGATGCGCTGGCCGAGGCGCTCGCGGCGGACCGGCTGCGCGGCGTGGTGCTGGACGTCTACGTCGGCGAGTTCGAACATACGCCGCCGCCCGTGCTGTGGCAGGACAAGCGCGTGCTGATTACGCCGCATGTCTCCGGCGCCAGCGACGACAATCGCCACCGGGCCATCGATCTGTTCTGCGAGAACCTGCGTGCGTGGCTAGATGGCAAGCCCCTGCACAACGTGATCGACTGGCAGCGCGGGTACTGATGGCACCGGGCGATACGCCGCGGGCACGCTGTGCGACGCATGGTGCTGTTGGTCCGGCGGCAGCCGCGGCCGTTTGTCTGTAACAATCACGAATTGCCAAATAACGTAGAAACCGAACAGGACGATTACCACGCACGACAACCGCAGAAACCACCCCATGCGCAAGTCCCCGTCTCAAGCGCCCGCCCCGGTACCATGCGGCAGACCCCAGCCGGTTGTCCACGCGCCATGACCCCAAACGCCGTCTTGGACACGCTCCAGAAGGGCTGATTTTCCAACCTGGCCAATGAGTTGTGGCGGAATCCGGTTCCAGGCCTCCGGTCCGTCCCGGCCAACCGGAGCGGCGGGCAAAGCGAATCGGGACGCCCCGGGCAAATCACGCAACGGGTCAGGTCGCCGGGAACATTGACCCCTCTGGCCGGCGATTTCGTCACCGTGGGGACAGGTGCTTTGCCGAGAGCGGCGCTTACGTAACGCCCAGCCATGTCCATATCGCTAGTCGTCTTGTCAAGCCGGGATGAAAGCGATGGTCAGGCTTTCAGGATGGCAGTGGGTGGTTTCGTGGGTGGCGGTGCTCGCAACCGTCCTGCTCGCGATGTCCGCTTCAGCGGCGCCTTCGCCGGGCCCGCAAGGCGAGTGGCTCACCGCGAATGGCCACGGTGTGGTGCAGATCGCGCCATGCGGAGATGGATTGTGCGGCCGCATCGTCGGCATCGACCGCGCGGCCGGCGAACCAATACCGACCGACGCACAGGGCCGCTCGCAATGTGGGCTGACCATCATTTCGGCCGACAAAGCCGGTCCCGCCGGAACCTGGCATGGCGAGATCACCGATCCGCGCGACGGTGACTCCTACGGTGCGAGGCTATCGGTTGATGACCAGGGTGATCTTCGGCTTCGCGTCTTCATCGGCCTTCCGGCATTGGGGGCCACTCAGGTCTGGCACAGGTTCACCGGCCACCTGGCTGGCCAATGCCGTTTCGCATGACAGTCGCAGCCAACATGAGGAAGCAGACCATGCTCACGCAACATCTTCCCGATCTGGGACGTCGTACTGTTCTTGGCCTCGCGATGGCGGCTGTGGTTTCAGCCGCGCCGTGGCGGCCGACGTTCGCGGGTCCGGCGGATACCGCCCCGCAAACGCCGATCATGCAGTTGGACAATGCCTTGTTGGCGGCCATGAAGGCCGGTGACACCGCGTCCTTCGACAACCGTTATCGTGCGCTGGAGCCGGTGATCGAGCAGGTGTTCAATCTCGACGCGGTGCTGGGGGCCTCGATCGGGCTTTCCTGGGCGACGATGTCGGACGCGCAGAAGGCGAAGCTGGAGGCAGCGTTCCGCCGCTACACCGTGTCCAGCTATGTTTCGAACTTCGACAGCTACAACGGGCAGAGTTTCGAAATCCTGCCTGGCGTGCGTCCGGTCGGCAACGGCGAGGTGGTGGTGCAGACACGGTTGATCCGCACCGATGATTCGCCGGTGAAGCTCGATTACGTCATGCGGCAGGGGCCGGCTGGCTGGCAGGTGGTGGATGTGCTGACCGACGGCTCGATCAGCCGGGTGGCGGTGCAGCGCTCAGACTTCCGGCAGTTGCTGTTGAGCGGCGGCGTGCCGGCGCTGGCAGCCGGCTTGGGGCGCAAGGTCGCCAGCCTCTCGGGCGGCATGCTGAGCTGATGCGCGGGTCCATCGGTGGCATGGTTTGACA
>Ga0335075_10017204_pt1 | contig 10760 bp, 10 predicted proteins | sample Lox_Sample_24_FD_206723 | JGI IMG/M metagenome (GOLD analysis project Ga0335075, IMG submission 206723) | Soil microbial communities from Loxahatchee National Wildlife Refuge, Florida, United States - Lox_Sample_2.4 | ecosystem: Environmental > Terrestrial > Soil > Wetlands | place: USA... | reverse complement strand
GACCGCGCGGCCTACCGCGTCAATATCACCGCTGCGCAGCCGCTCAGCGGCCAAGCCCGCGAGATCCCGCAGCTGATCCAGTTGCGGGCGCGTCGTTTCGATATTCGCGTTCTGCTCGGCGAGAATTGTGTCGGCGCTCCGGGTGATGCCGGTATAGAAGAGCATGATCTGCTGCTGCAAATCACGGCGGGCCGACGGAGGGAGCACAAGCTCCTCGGCAACGACGTCATCTCCTGGCCCGAAGCGGATGTCGCGTATGCCACCGAGTGCGGCAATGTACTGGTCCTGCCGTCCGATGGGCTTCTTGCAGTGCTCGATCTCGACAGTGCACGCGCGTGACGCAAGCTCATCCGCTGATACCTGTCGCCCCCGATAGGCGAACAGGGCATGCAGTAGGCCCACGGTAACGGCGGAGGAGGATCCCAGTCCCGACCCAGCGGACGGAATGTCGGCCAGCGTGGTGATCTCGACGCCTTTCGTGACGCCGGTCATGAGCATGGTCTCGCGAACGAGTTCGTGCTCGAGGTCTTCTACCCGCGAAACGATCTCTTTCTTTGAATAGTTTACGTAGATTTCATCGTCAAAGCGTTGCTTCACGATGACATACACGTACTTGTCAAGGGCGCAATTGAGTACCCGGCCCCCGCTCTCGCGGTAGTAATCTGGCAGGTCTGTCCCGCCGCCTAGCAGCCCGATGCGCAACGGTGTCTGAGTGATGATCACCGAGCCCCCGCCGGCCACTCCTGGCTTGCTCGCTTGTAAGCATCGATAGTTCCGATGTCCCGGAAGTACCCATCGACCAGCACAGTCCAGGATCGGCCGACTAGGCGAGGGAGCAGATCGTAGCCGATATCTCTGGGCGGCGGGCCAGCGATTTCATCGAGCACGGACGGGTGGAACGCGTACATACCGGCATTAGTCAGATTGGACACGGGCTGTTCCGGCTTTTCTTGAAACCCGACAACTCTCCCTGCGGTATCAGTTTCCACGACACCGCCTGACCTGGGCTGTTCGGAACGGAAAACTGTCAGCGTGGCCATGCCATCGTTTCGCAGATGTTCGCGGACGAGGACACGCAGATCAAAGTCGGTCAGGTTATCGGCGTTACATGCAAGGAAAAGCTCTTCGTCTGCGACCCACTGCCTGTTCGCTGCCAACGTGCCCGCGCTTCCCAGCAATTCGGGCTCGAAGACCGTGCGAACCTCCGGCAGACCGGTGCGGTCAGCAATATGTTTGCTTACCATCTCCGGCAGATGGTGAAGGTTAACCAGTACCTCGGTGACACCGGCGACACGAAAAGCCTCAAGCCAGATGTCGAGCAATGGCTTACCACAGATGGTCACCAGGCACTTCGGCGTGGTATCGGTAATCGGCCGCAGGCGGCTGCCCACTCCAGCGGCAAGAAGGAATGCTTTCACCCTCCGGCCTTCCGTACTACCCCGAGTGCGCGCATCTTGGCGTTCGCATCCGCTAGCACGTCACCAAGCCCGTCCGTGCCATCGATCCACTTGGCATACGCAGCCACGGAATCCGCAGCTGTACGTCGCGGCTCCCAGCCAAGCGCGCGAAGGGCACCGATATCGGACAGGATGTGGCGAGTGTCTCCGAAACGGTATTCGCCAGTCACCAAGCCGGGCTGGTCGGAGCCATACTGCAATCTGACAGTTTCGGCAAACTCCCTGGTTGTGATTGCCTTGCCACCGCCGACGTTGAAAACGCGCCCGGCAGCGCGATCGTCGCTGAGCACGAGTACGTTCGCATCCACGACGTCGTCAATATTCACGTAGTCGCGGATCGCGTGCCCGTCTTCGTACAGTGTGGGCGCCATACCTTGCAGGTAACTTAGACAAAAGATGCGGCAGGCGCCGGAGTAGGCATTGTAGACGGATTGTCGCGGCCCCTGGACGATGCTGTACCGGAGCGCCACGGTCGGGATGTTGTACCGTCGGCCGAGGTTTACCGCAACCGTCTCCTGACCTAGCTTCGACATGCCGTAGGCGTTCTGCGGATTCGAGATCCGTTCCGGCGTGGCCTGCACTGCGAGCGTGCCGCCGCACTGCGCACAAGGGATGTCCCATCGGCGAGCGGAGAGCGCACTCTCCGGGCGCATGCCAGGAGTCTGCTCACCATCGGCCGGGCACAAGTAAAGTCCTTCGCCCATCGCCGACTGGGAGGAGGCGACCACGACGCGGGCGAGGTCGAGGCGTTCGGCGACGATGATCTCGTAGAGCAGTGCTGTGGCGACGACGTTCACATCGGAGAACCGGGAAAAATCAGGTAGGTAGTCTTGATAGGCGGCGAAATGGTAGACGGCATCGACCCGCCGCAAGAGGTTCGTCATAAGGTCACGATTGCGCGTGTCACCTTGGTAGAAATCGGTCTCCGGGTTTAGAAAAGCTGGCCTTCCATCGCGATGGACCGGCTTTGTGAGGGCATCAAGGACTATCACCTCGTGGCCGAGTGAGAGCAGCCGATCGCAAGTATGCGATCCGATGAAACCCGCGCCTCCGGTGACGAGAATCTTCATGCTCGACGCTTTCTACGGCGCTCGGCCGCTTCTCGGTAAACGTCGAGCGTAGCTGCGGCGGTCGCACCCCAGGTAAACTCGCCAGCTCGGCTGAGCCCCTGGTCGCGTAGCCGGTCCCGGCCGGGTCCCAGCGCTGTGGTTATGGCACTCGCGATCGACGCGGGCTCCCTGGGATCGGCGAGGATGGCAGCCCCGCCGGCGGTCTCCGGCATGGCGCTGGTATCGGAGGTCACCACGGGGCAACCGCAGGCCATGGCCTCAAGGATCGGAAGCCCGAACGTCTCGTTGAGTGAGGGATACACGAACACGTCCGCCGCCTGGTAAAAGCGCACGGTCTGCTCCAGCGGAACGCCGCCCACGAACACCACGTCCGACGTGATATCTAGCTGTGCTGCCAGCGAGTGCAGTTGCGCCAGGTATCTTTCGTCTCGGCCGGGACCGACAATTACCAGCTGACGATTCCCGGCGGCCGCGCGTGCGAGTGCCCAGGCCCGCAGCAATCCATCGCAATTCTTGTACGGCCACAAAGACGAAACGAAGAGCACGAATGGCCTGGTGACGCCGTAAGTCGATGCAATGTTGGCCCGAGCCTCATCGCGATCTCCCGGCTTGAAGAGGTCATGGTCGACCGCTTCGTATACCAGCCTGAGCTTGCGCGCATCTACCTCAAGGTAGCGCTCTATTTCTGATCGTATGCTTTCGGAGTTGATGATGATCGAATCTGCCAGCCGTGCGGACCTCGGATAGTTCATCCGGCGATACAGCCGAGGCAGCGGCGTCAACGCCTCTGGCGCGGTGTAGGCATGCATTGTCTTCATATGAATGACGAGCGACCAGGTAGGGTTAACCAGCGGTGCCATCAGGGTATTGAAGACGTCAATATTGCTGAGCGGCAACCGGAACGGCGAGTATAGGTGTTCGCTGATGGTGCGCGGCGTCCGCCGCTCGTTCGACCACGGGAAATTGATGTAATATACGTTCGGCCCGTAACCTTGGTGCAGAGGACGCGACTTCGGACTTACGAGCAAATGCAGTTCCTCGCCCGGTGACAACCGTCTAGCCATTTCCGGGATCACTCTGGTCCAGAACCAGTGGGCGCCCGACGGGTTAGCCGGGTCGTCGGTCAGCAGGTTGATCGCTACCCGCATGGATGCGGTCCGGCCTGGCACGCGCGCGGGTGTCTGCGGGGCAGGAGTGACTTGCGGCGTCGGTGCAGTTGCCATAGCTCAGAACACGCTTTCCGAGATCGTGTCCGCGCTCATACGGGACTGCCGGATGTACTGGGCGAGCGCATGCATGATCTCCTGGTGCGTGTCCTCGATTATCCCGTAATTGACGCCGTCAACATGAATGCTGACGTCGGCCGCCAGGCGGGCGTCGCCGCCATCGAAGCCAGTCAGCGCAATGGTTCGCAGGTCATGCTGGCGCGCCCACATGATGGCGCGGACGATGTTAGGCGAGCGTCCTGATGAGGAGATCGCAATCAGAACATCGCCGGGCGCTGCAAGTGATTCTAGCTGGTAGGCGAAGACGTCTTCGTATCCGATATCGTTGGCGATCGCGGTGACAAGCTCGATATTTGTACTGAGGCTGACGACCCTGGGTGCCAGGTCCGTCATTGTTCTGACACCCTTGATGTGGTCGCACTGGAAGTGGTTCGCAATCGCAGCAGAGCCACCATTCCCGCACGAGAAAACGTTGGCACCGCTGCTATAGGCCGTAAGCAAGATTTCGGCCGCCTTGTCGAGTGCACTCGGATCGAGGGAATCTGCCGCTTTCGCTGCTTGCTGGGCGTACGCGTCGAAAAATGACGCCGCGCTTGGATACCGCACAGCCGGAAAGCCGGCACGAGCGCAACTGGCAGTCGTGGCGTATCCGTCAAGATTCTGGATGGAGGTCATCTGGCCACACGCTCCAGGATGAACGGCGCCGCGGCTGCCAGACTGGGAAACGACCAGACTCTGGGCAGCTTTAGCGGATCAGATCCCAGGTAGATCGCTGATGCGCCGACGGCCTCGGCCATTCCAATGTCCTCGTGCCTGTCGCCCACGACCCACGAAGCGGCAAGGTCGAGATTGAGAGCTGCCTCGGCGGTCTTCGCCATGCCCGGCCCGGGCTTGCGGTGGCAACTCGGCCGAGCAAATCGCTTAACCACTCCCTCTGGGTGGTACGGGCAGTACAAGAAGAGGTCTATCCGTGCCTGATTGGTTGTAAGCAGGCGCGCGAGGTGCTGATGCACCTTATCAACATCGTTCGCGCCGTACATTCCCCGCGCCACTCCTGATTGATTCGTGACGACCGCAACCGGGATGTGCCGGCGGTTAAACTCCGCGATCGCCTCGGCAGCCCCGTCGATAAGTTCGACCCGGTCAACTGAACCGACGTAGCCGTGGTCAACGATGATCGTCCCGTCCCGATCGAGGAGTATTCCGGGCCGCGGGGCAGCAGCGACTGCTATATAAGGCTGAGCATGGCCCGTCCATCCGCCCGGCAGCGAGCGGCTCGGCGGTGGCCCGAGCTCAGCTGGCGTCGCCAAGGTGTCACCTCACTCCGATTGCTGCCGCTGGAGGACTGGCCTGCGGGCATATGAGCAGCAACTCGGGCCCCTTGATACGACGTTGCGCACAGCTGGTAGCCATGGCGCCGGGATTGCGCTCCGCTCCCGGCGCGGCATCTTCGACGGCCAGCCCGGGTGACCGCAGAATGGCCAGCGGAGCTGATCCCGCAGCGTCACGCCGCGCGGTTGACGCCATCTTGCGTATCAGTCGCAGCCTCTCGTGACTCATATGCACTGCTGAAGGGGCTGTGCTCCGGCGAAGCCAGGTGACTCGCCTGCCCCGTCCTGACGGCATCGCCATAAGTACGACGTCCGGTTGGTCCCCTTTTTTCCGGCAATAATCAGAGTGGTGCTAAGCACCAATCCCCCATTACTTACAGATGGATAACGAAGATGGCGCTAGGTGATCGCACTGGTTGTGGCAGGCGTCGAACGAGTACCCAATGAAGCGTGAGATGCGGGTGGCATTCAATATGGCCCTACCAAGCCGGCGTCGCGTCCGGGTAGCGACGCTCCGCGGGACGGATGATCAATTGCAGCCGCACGACAGTCGTGCCGGATGCCGATCCCGCTCCCAGTCGGCTGTCGTCTTCGCGGTAGTTGCCTGCTGCGCCATGCAGCAGCGACTGGTGAGCGCGTAGCAGGGCCGGGTCAAGTGCCCAGGATGCTGCCCGGCGAAGAGGTGCGTGGAGTCGATACCACGACTCCCGCGGTGGTGCTGAAGCTGGACCACAATGTAATGCACCATGGCGGTCTTGGCGTCATCCGGAGCCTGGGCAGGATTGGCGTCCCGGTTTTCGGAGTGCACGAGGGACGGGTGGCGCCCGCGGCTACTTCGCGGTACCTCCATGGCCGTTTTATTTGGCGGCCGGACCCGGCCCATGCTGACCGGCTCCTGGCGGGTCTTGACTTGCTCTCCCGCCGTATCGGTCGGCCTGCCGTACTGATCCCGACCGACGATGCGGGCGCGATCTTCCTCGCGGAGCACGGCGACGCGCTTCGGCCGCAATTCTTGTTTCCGCGGCCTCCTTCCCACCTCCCGCGTCTGCTGGCCGGCAAGTATTCGATGTTCCAGATGTGTGATGACCTTGGCATTCCATGCCCGCTCTCGGTGATACCGGAGTCGCAGACAGCGGCAATGGACTTTGCAGCCATCGCCGGGTTTCCGCTAGTAGCGAAGCTCGCCTCACCCTGGACTTCCGGGGGTCTTCGCAGTACATCGATCATTCGCGACACGCAGTCCCTCGAGGAGATTTACACAGACTGCAGCCGCGCATCCGTCGGACTGATGCTTCAGGAGTTCATCCCTGGCGGCTCCGGACACGACTGGTTCTTCCACGGCTACTGCGATGGCAATTCCGCGTGCCGGCCGGCCTTTACCGGGGTCAAGGAGCGGTCCTATCCGGCGCACGCCGGCCTGACCAGCCTCGGTCGCTCGACGCCAAATTGCCGCCTGCGTGATCAGGTCGTCCGCTTGCTGGCGGAGATCTCGTATCGGGGAATCGTAGACATCGATATCCGCTGGGATGCGCGCGACGACCAGTACAAACTCCTCGACTTCAATCCGAGGCTAGGAGCGCAGTTCCGGCTCTTCAACGACTCCGCCGGCCTCGACGTTGTGCGAGCGCAATACCTTGACCTTACCGGCCAGACTCTCCTCGACGGCCAGCAGGTGAGCGAACGTCGCTATCTGGTGGAGAATTACGACCCGATCGCTGCCTTGTCGTATTGGCGCGCGGGCGAGCTAAGCCTGAGGTCTTGGGTCGCGTCTGTCAGCGGAGTAAGCGAGACCGCCTGGTTCGCGCGAGACGATCTGCGGCCTTTTGTTCTCATGTGTCTGCGCATGATCTGGCGCCTAGCATCACGGCCGTTGTCCAGGCGCCATCGGCCTGCAGGTCGGAGCGACCCCCTGTACCGGCCAGGCCGCGCTGCGGCTCGAGGCGACACTGAGCATCGGCCGCGCGCACTAGCCGAACCATCTACGCAGGGCGCTCAGATGCGACCTGGTGAGGAGGAAGTACGAATATGAGCGACGTCGTTGATGTGGTCATAGTCGGAGCCGGGCCCTATGGACTGTCGGTTGCAGCACATCTGCGCGCAGCCGGGATATCGTTCCGGCAGTTCGGGTTGCCCATGCGACTCTGGCAGTCATCGATGCCCACGGGAATGTTCCTGAAATCGCAGGGCTTTGCCTCCAATCTTTCCAGCCCGGACGGCCAGCACACGCTTGAGGTGTTCTGCAAGCTCAACGGACTTCCTTACGCCAGTTATGGCCTGCCGGTCGCTCTCGACACCTTCGTCGCCTACGGCCTCTGGTTCCAGCACGAGCTCGTTCCCGAGCTGGAACAGACCCTCGTTACCGAGATCACGGGGCAGGACGGACTATTTGAGGTTGGGCTGGCCGACGGTGGCATGGTGCGCGCAAGAAGCGTCGTAGTGGCGGCGGGCGTCGAGCATTTTGCCGTCGTGCCCGACAGCCTGGTATCTCTCCCATCGTGGGCTTGCACGCACAGTTCGGCGCACACTGACCTGGGCGCCTTCCGGGATCGCAAGGTCATAGTTGTCGGCGCGGGGCAATCGGCCCTGGAGTCTGCTGCCCTGCTTCATGAGGGCGGTGCCGACGTCACTGTTGTCGCCCGGCGGGCCAAGCTAGCGTGGAACGGCCAGCCGCTGCCGCTTGATCGGCCATTGCTTGAGCGGATGCGGGAGCCTGAGGCCGGGCTTGGATCTGGGTGGAGCACATGGTTCTACTCCCGGCATCCCGGCCTCTTCCGCCACCTGCCCGAGGGCACCAGGATCTACCGTGCCCGGACCGCACTCGGTCCAGCGGGCGCATGCTGGCTCCCCGAGCGGGTGCTTGGCCAGTTCCCCATCATGCTCAGCCAGAGGCTGATGTGGGTTAAAGCCGACCACGGCAATGTAAGACTCGGAGTCGAAGGGTCCGATAACAGCGCTACCGAGCTAACAGCCGATCACATCATCGCTGCGACGGGCTACCGGCCTGACCTGCGTCGGCTGACGTTTATCGGCGAGAAGCTACGGCACCAGCTCAGAGTGGTGGCCGAGACCGCTGTCGTCGACGGCAATTACCAGTCCTCGGTGCCCGGCCTCTATGTCATCGGGCCGGCCGTAGCGCCAACCTTCGGGCCGGTGATGCGCTTTGTGTACGGCTCCGACCACGCGGCCCGAACGGTTGCGGGGCAGCTAGCGCGGACCGCACGCAGGAAGCCACAAGAACGAGTCAGAGCCGTCCGATGATGACACGCGGTAATCCTCACCTGCCTGCCCTGATGGCCGTCATGTTGGCGGCCGGCCGGCCGAGTAAGCCATGACATCCACGGGCCAGACGCATATCGGCAGCCAGCCGTGGCCTCCATCGATCACCACGCGCAATGTGCCGATGATCTTGATGTACCACGCGGTATCCGATGCGCGCGACGACCCCGACTTGCTCTGTGTGCCGCCCGACGTCTTCGCGCAGCAGATGACATGGCTTCGTCGGCGCGGCCTGCGCGGCGTTAGTGTCGCAACGTTGCTTGCGGCCATGCAGACCGGCAGCCACAGCAGGATGGTAGGCATCACGTTCGATGATGGCTACGTCAATGTCCTTGAGGCGGCGGTGCCTGAGCTGCAGCGTCATGGATTCGGAGCTACGGCTTTCATAATCGCCGGCCGGCTCGGCGGTACCAACGAATGGGACGAGGGCCCCGCATGGCCGCTGATGAACGCCGAACAGGTCCGCCAGCTCGCCAGCGCCGGCGTAGAGATCGGTTCGCATGGTTCATCGCACAGACGGCTGGCCGGTCTTAGTGAAGATGAGCTATCAGCGGAAATAGCGGCCAGCCGGGCAAGCTTGCGAGCCCTGACCGGCACCGATGTTGCGGGCTTCGCTTATCCGTACGGATCCATGGACGCTGCCGCCCGGCGCGCCGTTCACTCGGCAGGATACGGCTATGCCTGCGCGGTTTACGCATCCGCGCAGGATATCGGCATCGGGGCACTTCCGCGAGTGTACATCGGCAAGCAAGATGGTCCATTCCGGCTAGCCGTTAAGTGCCTCCTGTATAAGGGCTATGTTGCGCTGAAAGGAAGACGCGGGTGAAAGTTCTGCAAGTCATAACCGGACTTGAGGCAGGCGGGGCAGAGCTTCAGCTCGCGATGCTCCTACGCCGCACTCGCCACGATTCAGATGTTGTGACGCTGTATAACCCTGGAGTTGTCGCCGAACAGATCCGGGCCGATGGTACTTCGGTACGCGACATCGGGATGCGGCGCAACACCCAGCTGGGCGCTCTGCTCCGGCTGAGAAAAATTATCCGTGCCGGACACTACGACGTGGTGCACGCCCACTTGTACCGTTCGCAGATCTACGCGCGCCCGGCCGCATGGCTGGCCGGCGTGCCTGTCATCGTGACCACCGAGCACTCCATAGGCGAAACGCATATAGAGCGACGGAAGATGTCCGCACGAGTCCGAGCGCTGTACCTGGCGTCTGAGCTGTTCTCCGATGGAACCATCGCGGTTTCCGATACCGTTCGCGAGCGACTGGCACGGTGGGGTGTTCCAGCCAGGAAGATCACCGTTATTCCGAATGGCCTCGAGGTCGATGACCTCGCTTTCAGCGAGACCGACCGGCATGAGACTCGTCAGCAATTCGGTATCGCACCCGATACATACGTGATCGGCGCCCTAGGCCGACTCGATGAGAACAAGCGAGTTGACTTGACAATCGAAGCCGCCGCGCCGCTGCTGGGCGAACGCTGCAAGATTCTCGTTATCGGACGCGGAGATGATCAGGCCAGGCTAGAGGCCGCCGCGGACAGGCTTGGCGTTGCCGGCCATGTCATCTTTGGCGGCTACCAGGCCGACACGCGCGCGATGCTATCTGCCTTCGATCTCTATGTCGCTGCCTCGGAGCAGGAGACCTTCGGGTTGTCCGTGCTCGAAGCGATCGCGAACGGCTTGCCTGTGCTCTACACAACCTGTCCGGCACTCGCCGGGATTCAGACGAGAGCGGCTCGGCAGGTGGCCGGTACTGCTGCGGCCATACGTGAGGAAATACGCAAGGAGATCGAGGTAGGCCCAGGACCGCGTGAAGCCGACCGCGATGTCTTCGAGCACTACGGCGCCGAGTCGACTGCACGGCAGATCGATGACCTGTACGAGAGGCTCCTTGGCTCTCCTGCGCGAAGCAGGCGGCGGCGCAAGGCTCGCCGGTCGCGCGGCGTGGCCGCTTCCGTTGATGCCGGCACGCCGGTGGAAGTTGCGGTAGGTGCGGCGCTTTCCGACGGCCAATAACATCTACCGACCACCATCCATTTCACCTACGTGTCAACTGGCCAATTAAGTTGCGCGTCTTGTCAGAAGCTGTTTCTCCAACCGGATGCTAGGTGTCACGTGTCATGAGGACATTCGCGCTGGCTGTAGCCTCACGGACCCCGTGCCTGAGGAAGTCACGAATCAGGGCCCTGACAAGTTTGCTGGTCTCGTGCTGCGTTCCTCTCGCCTTGGTCGTGCTCATGCCGAGTGCCTCCGCCGCGGCGTCGCCTAGTGACGGGGCATCGACTGCCTCTGATGATTTCAACAGGGCGGATGGGAGCCTGGGTCCGAACTGGACTGATTTCAGTAGTGGCGGGCTGGCGATCTCGTCGGGGTCGGTGGCGGGGACGGCTGCCG
>Ga0335075_10017202_pt1 | contig 10761 bp, 5 predicted proteins | sample Lox_Sample_24_FD_206723 | JGI IMG/M metagenome (GOLD analysis project Ga0335075, IMG submission 206723) | Soil microbial communities from Loxahatchee National Wildlife Refuge, Florida, United States - Lox_Sample_2.4 | ecosystem: Environmental > Terrestrial > Soil > Wetlands | place: USA: Florida... | reverse complement strand
CGTCGCTCGTCGGGGCCGATCAGCGCGCCCGGAGCATCGCGATCGAGGCCAAGCACCCCCAGCACGCCCCGCCCGGTCTCGATCGGAACGAATAGCCGCCGCGCCCCCGGCAGCGTATCCGCCCCACGCCCCGTCTCGCGATTGTGCTTCCAGCTCCAGCTCGCCGCCGCCACGTCCGCCTCGTCCAGCCGGTCCTCCGGCGGATAGCCGGCCCGCACCACCAGCTTCCCACCCTCCGCCAGCAGCAGCACCACGTTCACCCTGAGCATCCGCGCAATCTGGTGGCACGTCGCCCACAGGAGATCATCCAGCGTCACCGCGACCGCGAGCTTGCGGCTGAAGGCATAAAGCTCCTCGGTCGTGCGTGCGCGCGCGCGCGCCACCACCGCCTGCGCCCGCACCCTCGCCGCAAGCTGGCTCGCAATCAGCGCCACCACCAAGAAGAAGAACAGTGAGACGATGTTCTCGGGATCGGAGATCGTGAACGTGTAAAGCGGCGGCAGAAAAAAGAAGTTGAACGCCAGCACGCTCGCCAGGCATGCCAGCAGCGACGGCCAAAGTCCGTAGGTCACCGCCGCCGCCAGCACGGCGGTCAGAAACACATCGGCGACATCGGCAATGCGCGCCATGTCATGCAGCAGCAGCGAAATCGCGAGCGCCGCGGCCACGAACCCGAGGCTCCCTGCCCAGGCCGCCGGCCGCACCGCTTCACCCCGCTCGAACCACGGCTCTGCTCTCGGCTTCTCCTCCTCCTTCGCAGCGATCACGTGCACGCTGATCTCGCCCGCGCCTCGCAGCAGGTGGTCCGTCACCGAGCCCCAGATCGCCGCGACCCAGCGGAATCGCCGCGGCTTGGCAATCATGACATGGGTGAAATTATTGGCCCGCGCATATTCCAGGATCGTTTCGGCAACATTCTGGCCTGGAATCGTCACCGTCTCCGCGCCCAATCGCTCCGCCAGGCCCAGCGCCTCCGTGATCCGCGCCCGCTCGCTCGAGCCGATGCGCAGGCTCCGCGCCGTCTCCACATGAACAGCCGTCCATGGCGCCCGCAAACGGTCGGCCATCCGCCGCGCGTGCCGCACCAGCACCGCGCTGCCCGGCTCTCCGCTGACCGCGACCAGCACCCGCTCTCCGGCCGCCCATGGGCCGGCAATCGCGTGCCGGCGCATGTAGTTCACCATCTGCTCATCGACACGCTCGGCCGTGCGCCTGAGCGCCAGCTCGCGCAGCGCGGTCAGATTGCCGGGCGAAAAATAATGCTGGATGGCACGCTCGGCCTGGTGCGGCACATAGACCTTGCCTTCCTTCAGCCGCTGAATCAGATCTTCGGGCGTCAGATCCACCAGCTCGATCTCGTCCGCCCGGTCCAGCACCGAATCCGGCACCGTCTCACGCACGCGGATGCGCGTGATGCTGGCAACCACGTCATTCAGGCTCTCGACATGCTGGACGTTGAGCGTCGTGAAAACGTCGATGCCCGCCGCCAGCAGCTCCTCGACATCGAGATATCGCTTCGGGTGCCGGCTGCCCGGCGCGTTCGCATGCGCCAGCTCATCCACCAGCGCCAGGCGCGGCCGCCGCACGAGAATCGCATCGAGGTCCATTTCCTCGAGCACCCGCCCCTTGTACTCGACGCGCCGCCGCGGGACGACCTCGAGCCCATCGAGCAGGCTCTCGGTCTCAGCGCGGCCATGGGTCTCCACCACGCCAATGACGACATCGACCCCCTCGCGCCGCCGCGCCTGCGCCACGGTCAGCATCGAGAACGTCTTCCCCACGCCGGGTGCGGCACCGAGGAAGACCTTCAGCCGGCCCTCGTGCCGCCGCGCCTCTGCCTCCAGCAGGGCGTCCGCCGACGGCCGCCGCTCGCCCGGATCACTCATCGCCCCGCGTTATACCCCAACCGCAGCGTGACGAAGGGGACAGCACCCCCGGCCTTCCTACGGATGGAGGGCGTCGAGCGCGAGGTTCAGTTTGAGCACGTTCACATGCGGCTCACCCAGGATGCCGAGGAAGCGCGGAGCAACGTGCACCAGCACAAGCTCGCGCACCGCCTTTTCGGGAAGACCGCGCGCCCGGGCAACCATCGGCACCTGGAACAGCGCGGCGGCAGGCGTGATGTCCGGATCGAGCCCACTGCCCGAATTCGTCACCAGGTCAACCGGGATGGGCGTGCCCGGATTTTCCTTCGCCAGCTTCGCCGCCTCCGCCCCAACGCCACTCACGAGCGCCTTCGAGGTCGGCCCCAGGTTCGAGCCCGAAGAGTTGTCTGCCGCATAGGGCACGCTGATCGTCTTCGTCGGGTCCTTCGGATCCGGCTCCGTGGTGGCCGAGGGCCGCGGATGGAAGTAGCGCGGCGAGGTGAACTCCTGGCCGATCAGCGCCGAGCCGATCACCTTGCCATCGACACGAATGAGGCTGCCGTTCGCCTGCCAGGGGAAGATCACCTGCGCGATCCCCGTCATCGCGAGCGGGTAGGCGAGGCCGGTGATGACGGTCATGGCGATGATCATCATGATCGCCGGGCGGATATGTTGCATCATGGTAGCGATTCCCTACGCGAGCCCGATGGCGGTGACCAGCATGTCGATCAGCTTGATCCCGATAAAGGGCGCAATGATTCCGCCGAGGCCATAGATCACCAGGTTCCGGCGCAGGATCCCCGCCGCCCCGATCGGGCGGTATTTCACCCCCCGCAGCGCCAGCGGAATCAGCGCCAGGATGATCAGGGCATTGAAGATGATCGCCGACAGGATCGCCGAACGCGGATTGCCGAGCCCCATCACGTTCAGCGCGTTCAACATCGGGTAGAAGGCGGCGAACATCGCCGGGATCATCGCGAAATACTTGGCGACATCGTTGGCGATCGAGAAGGTCGTCAGCGCCCCGCGCGTCATCAGGAGCTGCTTTCCGATCTCGACGATCTCGATGAGCTTGGTCGGATCGCTGTCGAGATCGACCATGTTCCCGGCCTCGCGCGCCGCCATCGTGCCGGTGTTCATGGCCACCCCGACATCCGCCTGGGCCAGCGCCGGCGCGTCGTTCGTGCCGTCCCCGCACATCGCAACGAGCTTGCCCTGCCCCTGCTCCTTGCGGATCAGGGCCAGCTTGGCCTCCGGCGTCGCCTGGGCAAGAAAATCGTCAACCCCCGCCTCGGCCGCGATCGCCGCCGCAGTCAGCGGATTGTCGCCGGTGATCATCACGGTCCGGATTCCCATCCGTCTCAGTTCGGCGAAGCGTTCCCGGATCCCGCCTTTGACGATGTCCTTCAGATGGATCACCCCCAGCAGTCGCGCCCCGCGTGCAACCGCAAGCGGCGTGCCGCCCGCGCGCGCAATCTCATCCGCCTTCCCCCTGAGTTCGTTCACCACCGTCTCGGCGACCGTCTCCCGAACCGCCACCGCCCCGCCATTGCCGTTCGTCTGCCGGTCCCGCACAAAGGCGAGCACGGCATCCACCGCGCCTTTGCGAATCGACTCGCCCTCGTAATCGATGCCGGAAAGCCGCGTCTGCGCCGAGAAGGGAATGAAACGCTGGTTGCCCGGCGCCATCTCGCGGGCACGGATGCCGAACTTCTCCTTGGCCAGCACGACGATCGAGCGTCCCTCCGGCGTCTCGTCGGAAAGCGAAGCAAGCTGCGCCGCGTCCGCGACCTCCGCCGCGCTCGCCCCACCCACCGGAAGGAACTCCACCGCCTGGCGGTTGCCGAGCGTGATCGTCCCGGTCTTGTCGAGCAGCAGCGTATCCACGTCGCCCGCCGCCTCGACCGCCCGCCCCGACATCGCGAGCACGTTGAACCGGACCAGCCGGTCCATCCCCGCGATCCCGATCGCCGAGAGAAGCGCGCCGATGGTGGTCGGGATGAGGGCCACGAACAAGGCCACCAGCACGACGACGGAAACCGACCCGCCGGCATAATGGGCAAAGCTCGGAATGGTCGCGACGACGATCACGAAGATGATGGTGAGCCCCGCCAGCAGGATGTTGAGCGCGATCTCGTTCGGCGTCTTCTGCCGCTCCGCACCCTCGACGAGCGCGATCATCCGGTCGAGAAATGTCGAGCCCTGGGCCGCCGTAATGCGCACCTTGATCCAGTCCGAGAGCACGCGCGTGCCCCCCGTCACCGCCGAGCGGTCCCCGCCGCTCTCGCGGATGACGGGCGCGGATTCGCCGGTGATCGCCGATTCATCGACCGACGCGATTCCCTCGATCACCTCGCCGTCGCTCGGGATGATGTCTCCCGCCTCGACCATCACGACATCGCCGGGCGCCAGGTCCGGCGCCGGCACCGTCTCGTAGCCGCCGGCACCGTTTCCTCGCCACCGCTTGGCCATCGTCTCGGTGCGCGCGCGCCGCAACGTCGCCGCCTGCGCCTTCCCGCGCCCCTCGGCCACCGCTTCGGCGAAGTTCGCGAACAGGATCGTGATCCACAGCCAGACGATGATCTGGAACGAGAATCCCGGATGAGGGGCGCCGGTGAAGAGGCCTTTCACGAAGGTGATCGTCGTCAGCGCGGCGACGATTTCGACCACGAACATCACCGGATTGCGGATCAAGATGCGCGGATCAAGCTTGGCGAAGGAGTTGCGGATCGCCGGGGTGAGGATCTCCGGGTCCAGCACGGTCGACCGCGCACGCCGCATTGCATGAGCTTCCATAGCCATTTCCCGCTCGTTCCGTCAGTAATCAGTAAAGGGTGTGGTGCAGCATCGCGTAGTGCTCGACGATCGGGCCAAGCGACACGGCCGGGAAATAGATCAACCCGCCAGTGATGATGATGACCCCGACCACCAGGCCGACAAAGAGCGGGCTCGTCGTCGGAAAGGTCCCGAGCGAGGCGGGCACGATCTTTTTCCGCGCCAGCGATCCCGCCGCCGCCAGCATCGGCACGATCATCAGGAAGCGACCGATGAACATGCCAAGCCCGAGCGTCGTGTTATAGAAGGATGTGTTGGCGCTCAGGCCGGCGAAGGCGCTGCCGTTGTTCCCCGTCACCGAGGTGAAGGCATAGAGAATTTCCGAAAAGCCGTGCGGCCCGTTGTTGGCGATCCCGGCCAGCCCCGCGGGAACCACCGCCGCGATCGCGGTGAAGCCGAGGATCGAAAGCGGCAGGATCAGGATGGCCAGCATCGCCATCTTCACTTCCTTCGATTCGAGCTTCTTGCCCAGATATTCCGGCGTTCGCCCGACCATCAGTCCGGCCACGAACATCGCGACGATCACGAACAGCAGCATGCCGTAGAGGCCCGAGCCGACGCCGCCGAAGATGATCTCGCCCAGCATGATATTGACCATCGGCACCGCGCCGGCCAGCGGCAGCAGGCTGTCGTGCATGTTGTTGACCGCACCGCAGGAGGCATCCGTGGTGGTCGTCGTGAACAGCGCCGAATCGGCGATCCCGAACCGCACCTCCTTGCCTTCCATGTTGCCCCCCGGCTGCAAGGCGCCCGGGGCCTGGTCGACATGGAACGCCGTGAAGGCCGGGTTGCCCTGGCTCTCGATCGCATATTCGGGAATGACACCGCCCAGGAAGAGCACGAACATCACCGCGAAGATCGCCCACCCTTGCCGCTGGTTGCCGACCATCCGGCCGAACACGTTGGTCAGCGCCGCACCGATCGCGAGCATCATCAGCTCTTGCAGGGAGTTGCTGAGCGCGGTCGGGTTCTCGTAGGGATGGGCGGAGTTGGCATTGAAAAAGCCCCCGCCGTTCGTGCCCAGAATCTTGATCGCCTCCTGCGAGGCAACCGGCCCCTGCGCGATCACCTGCGAGCCGCCCTGCAGCGTCGCCACGTGCGTATAGGCGCTGAGATTCTGCGGGCAGCCCTGCCAGACGAAGACGAGCGCACAAACGATCGAGATCGGCAGCAGAATGTAAAGGACGCAGCGGGTCAGATCCACCCAGAAATTGCCGATCCCCTGCGCCGAGCGCCGCGCGAAGCCCCGGATCAGGGCAATCGCCAGCGCGATTCCCGTCGCCGCGGAGACGAAATTATGCACCGTGAGCCCGGCCATCTCGGTGAGATAGCTCATCGTCTGCTCGGGCACGTAGGACTGCCAGTTGGTGTTGGTGAGGAAGCTCACCGAGGTATTGAAGGAGAGAGCCGGCGAAACCGCGCCCATCCCCGCCGGATTGAACGGCAGCATCCCCTGCAGCCGCTGGATTGCGTAGGTGAGGACGAAGCCCACGAAGCTGAAGATCAGCATGGCCGCGGCATAGGTCAGCCAGTGCTGGTCATCCGTTTCATCGACGCCGCAAATCCTGTAGATGCCGCGCTCGACCGGGCGGAGCAGCGGAGAAAGAAACGTCCGCCGCCCCTCGAACACTCCGGTCATGTAGCCGCCAAGCGGTTTCGTCAGCAGGATCAGCACCACGCCGTAGAGCGCGATCTGGATCCATCCATTGATTGTCGTGTGGTTCATCGGCCGGAACGGCTCCTGTGCTCCGCTTGGGAGATCCGCAGCAAAACGCTCGCCAGAATGTCTGGGGCCAGAATCTTTCGGATCAGAATTTCTCGGGGCGGATCAGCGCATAGACGAGATAGACAAGGAGGCCCGCGGTCACCGCCCCTCCGAGCACGTAATCGAAGATCACCGGTCCGGCTCCTTAAAGATGCTCGCAGGCATATGCGTAGAGGATCGCGCCGCCAAGAAAGACCGCGCCGATCAGGATATAGAGAACATCGAGCATGGGCCGCACCTTTCGCGGTTCGCCGCTATCGCTCGCGCAACCTAACCTCGACGCCATATAAATTCGATGGTGCCGGAGCCGGCCCGGTATATATATTACGTATGTGAGATATATTACGTATGTGAGACGGGTTGATCGGCAGCACGCCGCCTCTGCCGGCGGCGCGGCGTCGGGCGGTTCAGATATCCACCTCGGCAACCGAGGGCGCGTGCTCCTGGATGAACTGGAAGCGCAGTTCGGGCCGCCGCCCCATCAGGCTCTCCACGAGCGAATCCGTCTCCGCCCGCTCCCCGGCCGCAACCATCACCCGAAGCAGGATGCGCCGTTTCGGATCCATCGTGGTTTCCTTGAGAAGCGTGCTCGGCATTTCGCCCAGCCCCTTGAAGCGGCTGATCTCGACCTTCGCGCCCGGCTTGAAGTCCTGGGCAAGGCGCCGTTCCCGATCCGCATCGTCCATCGCGTAAACCGATTTCGCACCCTGCGTCAGGCGATAGAGCGGCGGACGCGCAAGATAAAGATGGCCGTGCGCGATCAGCCCCGGCAGCTCGCGATAGAAGAACGTCATCAGCAGCGAGGCGATGTGCGCGCCATCGACATCCGCGTCCGTCATGATGATGACCCGCGCGTAGCGCAGCTTGGCACGATCAAACCGCTCACCGACGCCGCAGCCGAGCGCCTCGATCAGATCCTTCAGCTCCTGATTCTGCCGGAGCTTCTCGACCGAGGCGGAGGCAACATTGAGAACCTTGCCGCGCAGCGGCAGCACCGCCTGGGTCTGGCGGTCGCGCGCCTGCTTGGCCGAGCCGCCGGCGGAATCGCCTTCGACCAGGAAAATCTCCGTCCCATCGCGCTCGGCACGCGCGCAATCGGCAAGCTTCCCGGGCAGGCGCAGGCGGCGGGTCGCGCTTTTCCGCGCCGTCTCCTTCGCTTCCCGCCGCCGCACGCGTTCCTCGGCGCGATCGATGGCGAGACCCAGCAGGCTGTCCGCCTGGGCAGGATCGGCAGCCAGGAAATGCTCGAAACGATCACGTAACGAGGTCTCCACCAGGCGCTGCGCCTCCGGGCTCGCCAGCTTCTCCTTGGTCTGGCCGACGAATTGCGGCTCGCGCAGGAAGACCGAAAGCTTGGCGGCAATCGGCCCGGTCACATCCTCGGCAAGCAACTGCTGGGCCCGGCGATTGCCGCGCTGCTCGCCCCAGCCGCGAAGCGCACGAAAGAGCGCCGCGCGGAACCCTTGCTCGTGCGTCCCGCCCTGCGGCGTCGGCACGGTGTTGCAATAGGAATGCAGAAACCCGTCATCCTCCGCGAGCCAGGCCACCGCCCATTCCACCCGCCCGGCCTCGCCCGGCAACGGCGCCTCCCCGGCCCAGACCGCGGGCAGCGCCCGCTCCATCTCCTCGATCTCGGCCGCCAGGCTGTCGGCAAGCCCGCCCGGGAAATGCAGCACGGCCTCGGCCGGAACATCGGTCCCTCGCACGAGGGCGGCGGACGCGGACCAGCGAATTTCGACGCCCCGAAAAAGATAGGCCTTGGAGCGGCAGAGCCGGTAGAGCCGCCTTGGCTCGAAGCGCACCGCGGCGAACACCTCGGGATCGGGGTGAAAGCGGATCATCGTGCCCCGCCGGTTCGGAGCCGCCCCCGCATTCACGAGCTTGCCCATGGGTCTGCCGCGCTGATAGCGCTGCCGCCACAGCACCCGCTCGCGCGCCACTTCCACCTCGAGCCAGTCAGACAGCGCGTTCACGACCGAGCTTCCCACCCCGTGCAGCCCGCCCGAGGTGGAATAGGCGTGGCCGCCGAACTTCCCCCCCGAATGGAGCGTCGTCAGGATCACTTCGAGCGCGCTCAGGTGCTTGAACTTGGGATGCGGATCGACCGGGATTCCCCGCCCGTTGTCGCGCACCGAAAGCACGTTGCCTTCCTCCAGCGCGACCTCGATGAAGCTCGCATGCCCGGCCACCGCCTCGTCCATCGCGTTGTCGATCAGCTCGACCGCCAGGTGATGCAGCCCCGCCTCGTCGGTCCCCCCGATATACATCCCCGGCCGCCGCCGCACCGGCTCGAGCCCTTCCAGGACCTCGATGTCCTTCGCCGTGTAGGCGCCGCCGCCGCTCCTTCCCTCCCGCCTGCCGGAGCCGCCATTCGTCGAGTCGAACAGATCGTTCATGCTGTGTTCCCGATTCGCGGGCGGAGGGTAGTGCCGATCGAAAACCATGGGAATCGCTTTGCCGGACAGGGTGCTATGAATCCCGCCGAAGTATTGAAAAGAAAGAGTCTTCTTTTTCTGAAGAAAAAGAAGCAAAAAGACGTCCCTCCGTTTTCCGGACCCGCCGCCGCCCTCGGGACTCCGAGCAAAAGGATGAAAGTTTTCTGGTTCTCTTTTTCAAAAGAGAACAATCTTCATGGCAGGTCGCACGAGAAGTCTCGGAAGGTTCATAACACGCTCTGGAATTCATTCCATACCTAGGATAAAAGCCGCGGATTGGAACAATATGAGCGCCTGCTCCGCATTGCCGCGAGCACCAGAAAGAAGGTTCGCGCCATGACACCGCTCGGCCCCGGCGAGCCCCGCACCGAAACCTCCGACCCGCTGCTCCTCACCCCCGGCCCTCTCACAACCTCACGCTCGGTCAAGGAGGCGATGCTGCACGACTGGGGTTCGCGCGACGCGAACTTCCTCGCCATCAACCGCCGCGTGCTCGCCGCTCTGCCCCGCATCGTCGGCGGTGCGGAGGATTATGTTGCCGTGCCCATGCAGGGCTCCGGCACCTTCGCCATCGAGGCGATGCTGACCACCTTCGTGCCCCCCGCCGGCCACGTGCTCGTCCTCGTCAACGGCGCCTACGGCAGCCGTGCCCGCCGCATTCTCGAGATTGCCGGGCGCCGGCTCACGGTCCACGAGACGCCCGAGGACACCCCGCCCGACCTTGCCGCCGTCAGCCATCTCCTGCGGGATCGGCCGGACATCACCCACGTCTTCGCCGTGCATTGCGAAACCACCAGCGGCATCCTCAATCCCATCGCCGATCTCGCCGCCATCGTCTCCGCCCACCGCTGCCGCCTCCTCGTCGATGCGATGAGCAGTTTCGGCGCCCTGCCGCTCGATGCCGCCGCACTTGGCCTCGACGCCGTGGCAGCCTCCTCCAACAAGTGCCTCGAAGGCGTGCCCGGACTGGCCTTCGTCGTCTGCCGGCGCGAGGCACTCGCCGCAGCCCGTGGCAACGCCACCACCCTCGTCCTCGACCTGCACGACCAATGGCAGGCCATGGAACGCACGGGCCAGTTCCGCTTCACCCCGCCCATCCACGTCATCGTCGCCTTCCACCAGGCACTCGAGGAGTTCCACGCCGAAGGCTCCGTGGCCGGCCGCGGCGCGCGCTACCGGGAGAACGCCCGCATCCTCGTGGACGGCATGCGCGCCCTCGGATTCCGCACCCTGCTCCCCGACGCACTGCAGGCCCCGATCATCGTCACCTTCCACATGCCCAAGGCGCCGGGCTTCGTCTTCCAGCGCTTCTATGACGGGTTGAAGGAACGCGGGTTCATCATCTATCCCGGCAAGCTCACCGTCGCCGATTCCTTCCGCATCGGCTGTATCGGCCGCCTCTATCCGAACGACATGCGCGCGGCGATCACGGCCGTACGCGAGGTCCTCGCCGACATGGGCCTCGCCGTGCCCCTGCCTCTCGCGGCATAAGGAGCGGGCGGCATAAGGAGCGAACGCATGGACACCGCCGACCTGGCTCCCCGCACCGTCACGGTGAACGGCCGCTCCTATCGCTTCCCCCGCCAGCCCACCATCGCGGTCTGCATCGACGGTTCAGAACCGGGATATATCGAAGCCGCCATCGCGGCCGGGCTCGCGCCGACCTTCCAGCGCCTGATGCGCGACGGCGCCAACCTTCAGGCCCTCTCGGTCATCCCGAGCTTCACCAACCCCAACAACATCTCGATCATCACCGGCGCCCCGCCTTCGGTGCACGGCATCGCGGGCAATTATTTCTTCGATCCGGCCAGCGGCCAGGAAGTCATGATGAACGACGCGCGCTTCCTCCGCGCGCCGACCA
>Ga0335075_10017201_pt1 | contig 10761 bp, 12 predicted proteins | sample Lox_Sample_24_FD_206723 | JGI IMG/M metagenome (GOLD analysis project Ga0335075, IMG submission 206723) | Soil microbial communities from Loxahatchee National Wildlife Refuge, Florida, United States - Lox_Sample_2.4 | ecosystem: Environmental > Terrestrial > Soil > Wetlands | place: USA... | reverse complement strand
CGGCGCAGGCTGTAGAGCTCGCCCTCAGCCGCGAGCCGGCCACCGTTTGATCCGCTTCTAGCCGGCAACATGCAGTAGCAGCTTGGCTATTATTAGCTGCCAGGCTAATAATTAGCCTTGTGACTAAGGAAAGTGTAGCCGCGCAAAGGACGACCACTGAAAACACAGCTGAGGAAGGCACGGTGAACCAAGACATGCCGAGCCAAACTGTCATCGGCACCTTCCGGGTCCGCGCCGAGAACGAGGCCAAGTTCACCGAACTACTCGGGAGGCACTGGCCCACGCTGCACGAGCTCGGTCTCGTCACCAGCGAACCGTCAGTGATCTACCGCAGCGGCGACGGCGGGGTGACCTACATCGAGATCTTCACCTGGGTGGAGGGCGGCTACGAGGTCGCGCACGAGCACCCGGCAGTCCTCGCGATCTGGGGAGCGATGGACGAGCTGCTCGAGGACCGGGGCGGGCAGCCGAAGTGGGAGTTCCCCCACTACCAGCGGGTCAGTCTGGGCGCGTGACTGCTACGCCCAAAGGCGCCGCCGAGCTTGAGGAGTTCGACGAAGTGTTCGGCGCGCTCGCGCACCGTGCTCGCCGCACGATCTTGTCGGCCCTGCAGGCGCACGGCGGCCAGATGACCTCGGGAGCGATCGCCGCCTGGTTCTCGCATTCCTGGCCGACGACTTCCCAGCATCTGCGAGTGCTGCAGCAGGCTGGCCTCGTCAACGTCGAATTGCGCGGACGCGAGCACGTGTATCAGCTTCAAGCCGACCGGCTCCTCCGGGTTACGAGGAGCTGGCTGAGCCAGTTCGGCTGATTAGGCCCGGCTAATGGCCGTGACCGTCGTGGCTGTGCCCGCCATGACTGTGCCCGCCATGACTGTGGTCAGCGTGGCCTTCAGCGTTGTCCATTTCATCGGCCATCTGGCAAAGCGTGACCAGCCCAGCTCGCAGTGCCGCAACCCCGTCGGCTGGCAGGCGGCTGGCGAGTTCCGCGTCGGCCCTGCTAGCCGCTTGCCAGCTCACGGTCGCCGCCGCTTCGCCTCGCGGGGTCAGGGTGAGCACCATCCGGCGGCGATCCTCGGTGTCGGGCGTCCGCGCCAGGTAGCCGCGCATCACCAAGGTGTCGATCAGCTGGCTGACTGCCTGCTTGCTGATGCCAAGCTCGCGGACGAGATCCGCGGGCGCCGAGCTGTCGTCGTAGACCCGCGCCAGCACGTAGGCGCCGTTGCGCGGCACGTCGTCGAAGCCAGCCTCTGCGAACGCCTGGCTGACCGGGTTGCCGTAGGCCTTCCGAGCCCGGCGCAGCAAGCCGGGGATACCCATCGCGTCGTACCCGGATCCGGATTCTTGATCAGTCATGCCGCATACATTAGTAGTACAGCTTTTTGACAGTCAAGGCACTTGACGGAACTCGGGCGGCTACCGGCTCCGGCCGGCGCGCCCGTTAGTGCACTGCCTGCCGACGGTGAAGTCGCCAGAGCGCTAGCCCGGCCACATACAGCGGAATGGCGTACAGATACCACCACGCTTCCACTTCCCTGAGGGCCAGCGTGAAAGGCGCATGACTAACCATTCCGACCGTATCGCCGAGGATTGTCACCACCTCCAGCGCGAGATAGGTGGCCAAGCCGAGAGCGGGCCGCGCGTCTAGAGCGCTCCAGACGATGGGAACGATCAGGATGATCAGCGGCAGCGCCGGTGAGGGCCACCACAGCACACGTAGGTAGCCCGGCACATATGCCCACAGAAATTCCATCGCGACGACCAGTCCGATCAGCCACAACCACGATGGGGATGGCCGCACGGCCTGCCTGGCCAGCAGGACCAGCGCCGCCAGGCAGAGCAGCAGGCAGACAGCCCCGCCAGCCAACAGCGTCCAGACTGTGTTGCCGCCGCTGTCATAAACCGGCTGGCGGATCAGCAGCCAGATCACCGCCGCAGCCGCCGGTGGCGCGCATGCGACCAGCAGTCGGGGGTGTCCACGCCAGGCGCACGTTACGGCCGCCGCAATGAGCAAGCCGACCAGCAACTCCCGCCAGCCCGATGCCGCCGTTTCGTGCCTTGTGGCGAGCACGGCCGAGCTGGTCACGAAGGCCAGGAGGCGGCCCGCTGCGAACATGCTCAGTTCGATCTCAGCACCGAGCAGCACGCCAAGGCGGATGTCGGCCGCGGTGGTGAGCCGCCGGTTCGCGGCGGCGCGAGCCCGCAGTCCGCCGATGATCAGCGCTACGACGTCGCGCGCCAGCGGCCAGCCGCGGCCCTGCGGCGTCGTCTCAAGCAGCGTGCCGAGTATTTCCTCGCCCCGCGCCCGCCGGTACTCAGCCGGGTAGGCGGTCAGCAGCAGCCAGCAATGGCGCTCCAGCGTGCTCATGCGGTCCCCGCCTTCCGGCCGAGCCGACCCGGCCGCTGGCTGCTCACAGGCCCAACAATAAGTAGCTGAACGACGCATTGTCAATCTACTTATTTACGGGAGGCGAGCACGCCATGCGCTGCATACTGCGGCCTGAGCTTCTAGGCTGACGGGGTGGTCAGGCGGGCCAGAGACGGCAGCACGTGGCGTATCGGGACGGACGCCGAAGTCGCCTGGATCGCAGCGGGCACGTCCATCGGGCTGACCATCACAGCCGCCATACCGCCGGTGTTCGAGGCCTACGCCACCATCGAGGTGGCGTACGGAGAAGAGCGAGTCAGGCATGATCCGGCTGTGCTCGCGCTCCTGGCCGAACAATCGGCAACCCAGCCATGGTGGCTGGGGTATCTCGACACTGGCGTCGATGACATCGTCTTCCCAGACGCACCTAAAGTGAACCTGTACGCAGGGTGGGAGTACGTGCTGGTCGAGGCGGGACCGAAGCAGGCCGCGGCCTGGCGCTCGAGTGACGGCCGGGCGTTCGGAACCGGCGGCCTGCCTAACCTGATGTTCCCCGCGGACCACTCCTGGCTGGTCTCGACGCTGTGGGACGACGACTGGAGCTGCGTCGGCGGACCGGCGCAGCTCGTGGACAGGTTCCTGCGTCATCCTGATCTGCGGGCGAGGCAGGTGGCCCTTGGACAGGACGCCACGCCGCCAGGTTACGAAGCGCGGTGAGCGGAGCGGTCGATGGTGAGGTACCAGTAACCGCCGCCGAGGTTTAGCGCTGCGATGACCAGGAAGAGGGCTGCCCATGGGTAGACGCCGTACGAAAGGCATGTGAGACCAGCGGCGGCCGCGACGCTGCCACCGGTAATGTGCCCGATCCCGAAGAAGCGGGGGTGGCGGTAGACCCATGGCGGGACCAGCCGGTAGATGCCGGGTTGCGTCGGAGATAGCCACTGCCCGCGCCGAATGTAGGGGAAGGGGGTGTAGTCGAGTACCAGGCGCCAGCCGCGCATGCCCTCGCTGGATGCGTTCATCGCGTGCCTCCCGTGCTATGCGATCAACAACTATCAATGTGATATCACATTGATAGACGGCTAGTCAACGGTGAAATCGTCACTGGCCGTGCTGCGCGACACAAGATCAATTGGCAGCTTGAGCGCGGCCGTGGCAGCGTGGAATTCAAAGCCAGGCGCCACATCCCCGACCGGCACAAGGGGGAATGATGCCGAAATATATTGCGATTTTCACTTACTCGAGCGGCTCCTGGGCACGCATGATCGACAGCCTGGACGGCGACCAGACCACAGTGGTACAGCGCACACTGGAATCCGTCGGCGGGTCTCTTGAATGCCTGTACTGGCAGATGGGGTCTCATGATGGATACTCCATTTTCGACGCTCCCGACTCGGTCACCGCCGAGGCAGTGGAACAAGCGATGACCAAAACGGGTGCCTTCAAGAGCATGGAAACTCATGAGCTGCTAACCCAGAAGCAGCTCATCGAGAGCCTGCACCTCGCCAGGGACGCCGCGCAGGTTTACGAGGTGCCCGGTCAGTCAGAATGAGGTCCGCGCGGCACTCGGCTAATGCCAGGGGGCACGGGCAAGGACGACCCCCTCGACTCGGCCAGCTCCGCCCTCGTCCTGCAAGCAACTTGCGACCGCGTCGAGCTGACTGCCGGTACTGCAGATGTCATCGAAGACCAGGATGAACTGACCCGCAGTCCGCGCCGGATCGGGCACCCGCAGCGCCGATCGCAGCTCGTTCCCGGTAGCGCGCTTCGACCACGCTTGCGCATCGGCCGACTTCAGCGTGGGCCGGGTTTTGACGATCGCGGGAGGCGAAAGGGTGTCGAACGGCCAGCGCTCGCGGGCATCAGCCCCGGCAGCCGCGGCCAGCACGGCTTCGGCGTGCGCGAAATCACCGCCGCCGGAACCGGGGTAGCCAGGGTTCACCACGATGAGGTCAGGCGGGTCCGCGGCCATAGCCTCATCGAGCCAGGCCAGCAGCAGCCTGCCGAGCACTACCGACCAGCTTCGCGTGCCGCGGTACTTGTAGGAATTGATAACCGCTCGCAGCGGGCCGGACTGGTACGCGATCGCGTGGATCTTGCCTATTCGGCGACGTGAGCTTCCGCAGAGCTCGTTAGTGCACCCGCCGCCAGCACGGAGGCGCTGCGAGCAGACGCCACACGCATCCTTGCCAGGCCGGGTCAGCCTCTCGCTCGCGCAGGCCAGGCATATTCGAGCCGGACCGTCACGGAAATTACCGCAGGCGTGACAGTGCGGGAACTCGGCAAGCGCTAACTCATCGGTCATCTCGCGCTGACCGTAGCGGCCAGCGCCGACACTCCGGGCGCGCATTCATCGCTAGCGGGGCCGGGCGCGAACCGGCTGGCCAGGCAGCGCCGTAGTGACCAGGCCGGCGTCCCTGACAACGAACGTGCCGTTCACCAGCACGTGCGAGATGCCCACCGAGGTGAGCGTACTGTCCGCGTAAGTCGCCCGGTCGGCGATGGTTGCCGGGTCGAAGACCACGATGTCGGCATCGCAGCCCGCCTGCAGGCGGCCCTTGCACCGCATCGCCGGCACGTGATCCTCGAGCAACTGTGCAGGGAGCAGGCTGCACCGGCGCAGCGCCTCGGTCAGGCCAAGCGGCCCGTGCTCGCCGACAGGCCCGCGGGACTCGGCGTCACTGGCCAGCATCCGCAGCGCTCGGGTATAGGTCCCGACCGTCCGCGGGTGCGTGACCGCGCCAGGCGGCAGCGGCCACGCCATCGGGTCGGGAACGGTCCCCGGCCAGGTCAGGGGCATCGCATCGCTGGCCACTACGGCATCAGGGAAAGTGAGCGACCTGATCAGGACCGCGCGGTCGGCCGGGTCGTTCTCATCCAGTAGCCGGATGATCGCGAGGCCGGCCGGGTTTGCCGTCCGCAGCTCCCGCAGCCGTTCCGCGCTGAGGACCTGCTCGCCGGTAGGCGCGAAGGTGAGATCTGGCGGCGTCAGGCCCCGCTCATGCAATCGATCTGGCGCGAGGAACGCCGCGCCGATGCCAGTCATCCCGGAGCCGTACGGGTAGGCCTCCGTGGTGATCCGCGAGCCTGCGGCCTGCGCCCTCCCGACCAGGTCGAGCACGCGGTCGATGTGCCGCAGGGACGTCGAGTTGATGTGGCAGTAGTGCATTCGCGCGCCGGTCTGCTCGGCCGCGCGGACGATCTCCTCAGCACCGTCAATCAGGGTGTCGGGCACCTGCTCGATCAGGTCGCGCGCATGGGTATAGGTCGCAACCCCCGCATCTGCCGCGAGGGCAGCGATCCGGAGATACTCGCCTGGATCGGTGCCAGGCGAGTAGCCGAGCAGCAGCCCGATCCCGATCGCGCCGTCTGCCAGGTCAGCCGCCAGCCTGTCCACGATCGCTCTGAGCTGCCCAGGCGAGGCGGCCTGCTGGAAAGCCGGGGTTGCCACGTTGCCGAGGAAATCAAGGTTGTTAGTGACCTCAAGGCCGGCCACCGCTTCCAGCCGGGCCAGCGCCCAGGACGTGGCGAAGCCGTAGTTGACCGGCCTACCCTCGGCCCCAGCGTGGCGGTAGGCATGGTCGACGGGTACCGCCCCGGCTTCGAGTTCGAACGCGGTGGTGACGCCGTCGAGCGCCCGCAGCCGCAAGCCGGGAATTTCATTGGTGTGACTGTGCAGATCAATGAACCCGGCGGTCACCACCTGGCCCGAGACGTCCACGTCAACCGGGGCGGGCGAGAGCCCGTTACCTACCTCGGTGATCTGCTGACCGGTGATGGCTACGTCCCTGACCTCGTCCAGCCCGGTCTCTGGATCGATCACGCGCCCGCCACGCAGGACGACATCAGCACTGTTCACTCGGCGCGCTCCGAATCAGGCACAGTTAGGCACCACAGAGCCTAACGTGCGCCCCAGATGTCACGCCGCGCTGGTCGGAGCCGTTCGGGAAGCTCTGACGAGACGTTCTGCTAACTCTCAGTAGCCGCCACGCCACGCTAACAGGCGTGCTCCATTTCGCGTCGGTCACGAGCCGCCGGAAACACCCGGCCGGCAGCCAGCCGCACTGGCACCATGTGCAGGTGGCGAACTCCAGGCGGCCGTCGCGGCCCACGCGACCCGCTCGCAGAACCCAGGTCCGGCACCTGTACGCCGTTCCTGACCTCGCCCTTCCTGACGACGCCCTGCTGACCGACGGCCAGCCATCCGACGGCCAGCAGGAGCTCTGGGACAGCCAAGAGCTCCGGCATCTTGCCCAGCTGCGTGAGCTCGCGATCGCTACCGGCGCGCCGAAAGAGGCGATCAGGCTCATCGAGAGCTCGGCGACCGCGGAGGAGGCGATGGACCGCCTGAGCGGCGCCGGGCTGGTGCCCGACGAGGCGGACTCGTTCGAGGGGATGCTGTCCTGGTTCGCGCCGCTGCTCGAGCCGGACTGTGATCAACTGGACGCCGAGGTCTGCGGTAGTGAGTTCGTCGGCGAGCTGCGCCGGGCTGCACCGCCCGACCTGGACGTAGCCGACGTCCTGCGCGACGTCATCCAGCAGCTCCCAGGACACCAGAGCCCAGCAGCGATGGCCATGGCCCGCGTGCTGGCAGCGGTCGGGCCAGCCGGGATCCGCGAGCTGGCTGCGAATACCGCTACCCAGATGTCGGTGGCCGGCCAGGCCGATCTGTCATGGGCCGCCGGCCTCGGGCAGCCGAAACCGGGCACGTGCTTCGGCTATGCGGACATTTACGGCGAGCAGCGCGCGATCGTCATCCCCTACAGCTACGGGCGGAAGAAGCACGCCATCGCGGTGCTGATCGACTACGTGCTGGGCGGCGGCATCAAGGACTGCTACCCGGTCGATTACACCGGCAGCCTGCGTGATGACTACCGCAAGATAGGCGAACAGCCCGAGCTGATGTTCGGCGACCTCGACGGCGCGCAGGCCAGGCAGATTCTGGACGCCGCGTTGTCCAGGGAGCCCTGTCCCGCTGACCCAGAGCAGATAGAAGATGTCGAGAACTACATTGACCTGCTCAGGGCGCGGGTAGCGCTGCTACCGCCGCCGGCCCCGGCGAAGAAGGCCAGCCAGGTCAGGACCAGCCACCCCAAGGCCAGCCACGCCAAGACCAGCCACGGCAAGACCAGCCAGGGTCCGGTTGCCAGCCGGCCAGCCACTCCAAAGAACGTGCACCGGCTCAAGGTCACCCTGCGCGGCACCAAGCCGCCGATCTGGCGCCGGTTCGAGGTGCCGTCTGATGCCACACTGGCCCGGCTGCACGCGATCATCCAGCTCGGCTTCGGCTGGGAAGACTGCCATCTGTGGGTGTTCGAGACGCTTTCCGGCCGGTACGGCAGCTCGGACCCGGACCTCGAGATCCGCAGCGCCGAGAGCAAGAAGCTGTCCGCTGTAGCCGACTGGCCTGGCGATAAGTTGCGGTACGAGTATGACTTCGGCGACGGATGGGTCCACGACATCGTCGTTGAAGCAGTGCAGCCAGCAGAACCGGGTGTCGTCTACCCGCGCTGCACTGCCGGCAAGCGAGCCTGCCCGCCGGAGGACTGCGGCGGTATCTCTGGCTACTACCGGCTCCTGAGCACCTTGGCCAATCCCCGGCACGAGAACCACGCCCAGATGCTGCGGTGGCTCGGCATCTCATCGCCCGCCGACTTCGACCCGGACCGCTTTGATCTCGAAGAGGCTAATCAGTACCTGGCCAGAATCTCGAAAGTGCTGATCAAGCCCTGACGGCTTAGGCCAGCCGACGCGGCGCTCAGAGCAGCGAAAGCTCTCCAGTCACGGAGTCGATTCTCCAGGCCTGCGCCGGCCCGATAGCGCAGCAGGTGGGCGTTCCCTCCGCGACCTGCGTCCGGCCCGCGTCGTGGATGACCTGAACGGGCAGGCCGGCCGCGCTCGCCTGCTCCGCGATGGCAGTGAGGTGCTCCTCGCTAGCCGCGCGCAAGACGACCTTAGGCTGACCGTCTAGCAGCCAGGCGCGAAAGTCCGCGGTCCCGATCGCGGACAGTGCCGCTGCGACCGCGGCATGCGCCGCCTGGGCGGCTATCTTGCCGCGTCCCATGCCAAGGTCGGCGCGGACGACCAGCACAAGCTTCGTCTGCACGACTGACACCGTATCCGGGCAGCCGCGCGGCTCGCGTTGCCGTTACCAGGCGCCGTTAACTTCCCGCGCATCCACGCGAGGAGGCAAAGCGCGAGGAAAACCATTACTAGGTCCATCTGATGCCACTCCCCCGAACGAATCCCTGCAAGCAACCGGAGCCATCCCCCAAGGCCCGGCCCCTCGTCACGGAGTAGTACCCTCCCGATGCGCTTCAATCCCATGAGGAACGGGAACGCCCGCCGGACCAATCTCGGCACGCCTGGCCTGCTCGGCAGTCGGGGGGGTAAGCCCGATATACGCAGACTTCATGCACGCGTTTCCCGTACACGGTGGCGCGATAACGGCAATGATGCTATTGCGCAGTTGTACGTAAACCGTGGGGCGGGGAACTGGTGACCGACGAAGCGCGCGCCATGCTGAGCGCTGACGACGCTGAACTTCTGAATAGGGTGTGCGCGGGGGATACCGCAGCGTTCCAGATTCTTTATCAGCGGCATGTGGAAGCCGCTCGCTGGCTCGCACGCGATCTTGTCGCGACCGCCGACGAGGCCGACGACGTCGTGGCCGAGACTTTCGGGCAGTTGCTGGAAGTCACGCGGCGTGGCAGCGGGCCCGCCGATGCGTTCCGGCCCTACATGCTCACCGCCTTGCGCCGAGTTTGTGATCGCCGGCCGGAAGAGGCGCAGGAGACGACCGCCGATAATGCCGCCGAGCCCTACCTTGACCTGGCCGTTGCCAGCCCAGACGATCCGCTGATCGTTCGCGCGTACCTGTCACTGCCTGAGCGCTGGATGGCGGTGCTCTGGCACACCGAGATAGAGGGTGCGAGCCAGGCTGAGGTCGGGCCGGTGCTCGGACTCAGCCGCAACGGCGTGGCGACGCTGAGGCGCCGCGCCAAGGAAGGCCTCACGCAGGCCTATCTGCAGATGTACACCTCCAGTGTCGCCGCGACGGAATGCGCGATCGTGGCTCTCAGACTCGGCGCGTTCATCCGGGATGCGGTCTCCGGCCCCGACAGCGCGAACGTGACGCAGCACCTGAGCGAGTGCGACCGCTGTCGCGCCGTCTTCGCCGAACTGTCGGACGTCAGCTTGCCACTGCGCGCCATGGTGGCCCCGGCCTTCCTTGGTAGTTCGGCGCCCTATTACCTGTCGCGCATTGCGCCGGCTTCGAAGGCGCGCACGGCGCCTGCCCCCGTTGACGGGACAGCAGCCCCGGCGACGCAAGCGATGGGCGAGACGGCGATGGCGGAAGCTGCCGCGGCCGCCGCGGCCGCCGCCGGCGCGGCCTGGTGGCTGCGGCCGGCCAGTTTCTTCGCCGGCACGGCGCGACCCCGGCGGTGGCTCGCGGCCAGCGGTGCCGCCGTGATCGTGCTCGGCGCCATCGCTATCGCCTTCGTCGTCAGCGGCCACAGCACGCCGCTCAAGGACGCTGGCAGGGGTCAGGCCCCGGACTCACTGCAGGTGCCAACGACTGTCGAGAAACCCTCGGCGACGCCGGGACAGTCCACCACGGCACCAGGGATGGATCGTGCCAGGGTTAGCCGCTCCGCGCGCGCTACCCAGCCGGCCAGCACGCCAGGGTCAGCCAGCCCGGCCGGGCAGCCAGCGAATTCGCCCACGCCGCACAGGAGCTCATCGCGGGTCAAGCTTGCGGCCGCCGTCGACGTCTATGGCGGGCACCACTACTCAACGGTGGTCTTCAAGGTGAGTGACACCGGGTCCGCGAGGACCAAAGCGCTCATCGTGTCGGTGGCGCTGCCAGCCGGCAGCTCGCTGGCCACCTGGCCGGGCGGACAAGGCAACGGCAACGGTGGCGGCCACCACGGCTACAACGGCCCTTGGGGCCAGTCCGGCTGGTCGTGCAAGGCGACATCATCCGGGGCACAATGCCGGCACGCCGCGATCCCGGCTGGCGGTCAGTCCCAGGGCGTGATCTTCATCTCCATCAACGGGTCCTCGGCCTGCGGGCAGGCCGTGTCGGTCACCGCGGCCTCCGGGTCTGCCTCGGCGACGGCTCAGTCTCCTGAGGAGATTCAGTGCTAACCGGCCGGGTGCGGCGCGCGCCCGGCCGGCGGCTGATAGTAGACTGCGCCCGGCACACGTCGCGTAGCCGGAGATCATCCATATCGGCGATATCGGCTACCTTGATGTGCGATAAGGCCAGCCTGGCTCCCCGGTTTCATGGAAAGCTACCGGTAGCTACGACGGCCATGTAGTCAATCAACTGTGAACTAAGCCGGAGGAATCGGTGAGTCAGACAACTACGGTGAGCGCGCCAAGCGGGTC
>Ga0335075_10017200_pt1 | contig 10762 bp, 8 predicted proteins | sample Lox_Sample_24_FD_206723 | JGI IMG/M metagenome (GOLD analysis project Ga0335075, IMG submission 206723) | Soil microbial communities from Loxahatchee National Wildlife Refuge, Florida, United States - Lox_Sample_2.4 | ecosystem: Environmental > Terrestrial > Soil > Wetlands | place: USA: Florida... | reverse complement strand
GCGGACCGATGGACCTGACGAATGACGACGTAGCCGACATTCTCGCGCTGCTCGACTCACTGCCGTACGACTCGCTGGACGTGCAGACCCCGCGGTTCCGGCTGACGCTGCGCCGCTCCGCCGGTGGCGGCTGGACATCGGAGTCCCAGGTCTTCGCCGAGCCAACGGCCTTGACGCCGGGCGCGCCGGCCGCCGCGCCCGCCCCGACGGCTCAGGCGGCTCCGACGGCTCCGACGGCTCCGAACCGGTCGGGCGGTTCCGGGAGTGCACCAGCTGCTGTAGCCGCCTCGGCATCCGGCCAGGCGGCTGACCTAGCCGACGTCGACGGGCTCGTGCCGGTGGCGACGCCGCTGCCGGGCACGTTCTACCGGGCCCCGCGGCCCGGCGCGGCGCCGTTCGTCGAGGTCGGCGACGCGGTCGCGGTGGACACGGTGGTCGCGATCGTCGAGACGATGAAGCTGATGAACTCGGTTCACGCCGGGACCGCGGGCCGGGTCGCGCGGATCTGCCTGGACAACGGAGACTTCGCCGCCATCGGCGCCACGCTCATCCTGATCGAGCCGGAACCGTGAACGCTCCACGTCCGGGCTTTCCCAGCGCAAGCGCTTCTTGCTGTTATCTCGGCCATCGCGCGGCAGCACTCGTAAGCGGGATACTTGGGGCCCCTATAGGGGCACTTTCTATCCCGGATCATGGGCGTCGGCACGCCTCTTGCTGTTATCTCGGCGCGCTGGAGGGCGCGTGAGCGGACGGCGGGTGCTGCGGCGGGTTCTGGTGGCCAACCGGGGGGAAATCGCGGTCCGGGTGATCCGTACCTGCCAGCGGCTGGGTATCGAGACCGTGCTGACCACCTCCGACGCCGACGCGGAGTCGCTGCCCGCCAGGCTCGCCGACCGGGTGATCCGGATCGGGCCCGCCCCGGCGACCGCGAGCTACCTGAACGTCGAGGCGGTCACCGCCGCCGCGGTCGCGGCCGAGGTGGACGCGGTTCACCCCGGCTACGGGTTCCTGTCGGAGAACGCCCGGCTGGCCCGGGCGTGCGCCGCGGCCGGGATCGTGTTCATCGGGCCGGACCCGGCGACGCTCGCGGCGACCGGGGACAAGCTGGCCGCTCGCGAGCACGCCATCGCGGCCGGGCTGCCCGTTCTCCCGGGCGGCCACGTGACCGCGGGCAGTGCTGAAAGCCAGCAAGCCGACGACGCCGGTCAGGGCGGCGAGGCGACCGCAGTGGCTCGCCGGATCGGGTTCCCCGTCCTGGTGAAGGCCGCGGGCGGCGGCGGCGGGCGCGGGCTGCGCGTGGTCCGCGATCCGGCCGAGCTTGAACACGCGGTCGCGATCGCCAGCGCGGAGGCGCTGGCCGCGTTCGGGGATCCGCGTGTGTACCTGGAGCGCTACGTGGAACGCGGGCGGCACGTCGAGGTGCAGATCCTTGGCGACGGCGAGCGGGTCATCCACCTCGGCGACCGGGACTGCTCGGTGCAGCGGCGGTACCAGAAGCTCGTCGAGGAGGCGCCCGCGCCCGGCCTCGGCGACGACCGGCGGGACCGGCTGCGCGCGGCGGCGGTCGCGCTCGGCGTCCACCTGGGGTACCGGGGCGCGGGCACCGTCGAGTTCCTCGTCGACGCGGACTCCCTTGACTCGGGCCGCGAGGAGTTCTACTTCCTCGAGGTCAACGCGCGCATCCAGGTCGAGCATCCGGTCACCGAGGCGATCACCGGCCTGGACGTCGTAGCCGAGCAGCTCGCGATCGCCGAGGGACGACCGCTCTGGCTGAAGCAAGCGGACGTCACGTTCACCGGGCACGCGATCGAGGTCCGGCTCAACGCGGAAGATCCTGGCCACGACTTCCAGCCGAGCCCCGGCACGGTCACCCGCGCGGTCTTCGCGTCCGGGCCGGGTGTGCGCGTCGACACCCACATCCAGGCCACCTCGACGGTGCCGCCCTACTACGACTCGCTGCTCGCCAAGGTGATCGCCCGCGCGGGCGACCGGGCGGGCGCGCTGGCGACGCTGCGCAAAGCCCTGGACCGGTGCGCCGTGGACGGCGTCACCACCAACCTGGACATGCACCGCGCGCTGCTCGCCGACCCGGAGTTCGCGGCTGGCGGGGTGGACACCGGGTACCTGGCACGCTGGCTCACGGGTGGCAGCACGGGCACCAGCACGAAAGCCGGCACGGGCGCCAGCACGAGAGGCGGCACGAGAGGCGGCACGGGAGGCGACAGCCATGGCTGACATCAGGCTTGTCGACGTGTCCCTGCGGGACGGCAACCAGTCGCTGTGGGGGGCGACCGGGCTGCGGACCGCGCACATCGCCACGATCGCCCCGCTGCTCGGCCGGGTCGGGTTCCGCGCGCTCGACTACTCCTCGTCGACCGCGATGGGCGTGTCGGTGCGCACCCACCGGGAGGACCCGTGGGCGCTGCTGCGGATCAGCCGGGCAGCGATGCCGGACACGCCGCTTCAGTTCATCGGGACCGGATTCCGGTTCATCTCCTGGGAGCGGGCGCATCCGGAGGTGATCGAGCTCGTCTACACCGCGCTGGTGCGCAACGGCATGGACCGGTTCGTCGTGCTCGACCCGTCGCACGACATGGACGCGGCCCGGGCGACCGCGCGGATCGCCAAGAAGGCGGGCGGGCGTGAGGTCATCGGGGCGCTGACCTACACGATCTCGGCGGTGCACGACGACGCCTTCTACGCGGCGATCGCCGCGGCCTACCGGGACTGCCCGGACATCGACCGCGCCTACATCAAGGACCCGGCCGGCATCCTCACCCCGGACCGGGCGCGGACGCTGATCCCCGCCGTCCAGGCAGCCCTGGGCGGCAAGCCGCTCGAGCTGCACTCGCACGCCACCCTCGGGCTGTCCCAGCTCACCTGCCTGGGCGCCGCCTCGCTGGGGGTCACCGTGCTCCAGGTCGGGTGCGGCGCGCTCGGCAACGGCAGCTCGCTGCCGGACGCCGAGCAGCTGCTCGCCAACCTGCGCGCCTCCGGGCACACCGTGGACATCGACGACCGGCTGCTGGAAGCGGTCGCCCGGTACTTCGACCGGCTCGCCGCGGCGGAAGGGCTGCCGCCGGGGAGACCCCGGTCGTTCGACGCCGCGTTCATGGACCACCAGCTGGCCGGCGGGGTCATGTCCACGACGAGACGGCAGCTGAGCGAGCTCGGCATGGCGCACCGGATGGACGAGCTGATGGCCGAGATCGCCCTCGTCCGGGCCGAGCTCGGCTACCCGATCATGGTGACGCCGTACCCGCAGATGGTGATCGGGCAGGCACTCGCCAACCTGCTGTCCGCCCAGGCCGGCAACGCGCGCTATGACAACGTGCCGGACCAGGTGATCAGGTACGCGCAGGGCACCTTCGGCAAGCCGACCGCGCCGATCGAGCCGTGGGTTCTCGGCAAGGTGCTCGGGCGGCCGCGGGCGCGGGAACTGGCCGACGAGCCGCCGCCGCTGGACGTCGCGGAACTGCGTCAGCGGTTCGGTTCCCGGATCTCCGACGAGGAGCTGGTGCTGCGGTTCGGGATGCCCGCCGCCGAAGTCGACGCGATGGTCGCGGCCGGCCCGGCGGTCACCCACTACAACCCGGACACGGTGCCGGTGCTGAAGCTGCTGCGGTCGCTGGCCGACCGGCCGGCGGCGCGCGAGCTCACGGTGGACAAGCCCGGATTCCGGCTGACTTTGAGAGGCGGCTGACGTTGGCGGTGACAGAACCGCAGGCACTCGAGCGGCTGCGCGACGCGCGCGGGTTCATCTTCGACATGGACGGCACGCTGGCGCTTGGCGACCGAGTCAACCACGGGCTAACGGCGCTGCCCGGCGCCGTCGAGATGCTCGCCTGGGTCCGCGAGCGCGGGCTGCCGTATGTGGTGTTCACCAACGGGACGAACAGGTCGCCGCACCACTTCGCCCAGGTGCTGCGAGACGCGGGACTCGACGTGCCGGACGACCAGATGATGACGCCGGCCTCAAGCGCGGTGGTCATGTTCACCAAGCGCGGCTGCAAACGGGTCATGGTGCTCGGCACCGAAGGACTCACCGGCCCGCTCACCGAGGCGGGCATCGAGGTCGTGCCCGCGGTCGAGGCCGCCGACGACACCCGGCCGTCGGAACAGCCGGCCGACGTGGACGCGGTCTTCGTCGGCTGGTTCCGCGAGTTCACCATGTCCCACCTGGAGGCGGCCTGCCACGCCGTCTGGTCGGGCGCCGAGCTGTACTCGGCGTCCGAGACCCCGTTCTTCGCCGTGGCCGGCGGCCGGGCGCTGGGCACGTCGCGCGCGATCTCGGCGATGATCCGCTCGGTCACCGGCTGCCGCCTGACGGTCACCGGCAAGCCGTCGCTCGACGCCCTGCGCGCCGCCGCCGCCCGCCTCGGGGTCCCGGCGAAACACCTCGCCGTCGTCGGCGACGACCCGCTGCTGGAGGTCCCGATGGCGCACCGCGGCGGCGCCCTCGCGATCGCGGTGCAGACCGGGCTGGCCGGCCAGGACGCCTACGATCACCTGCCGCCGGACAAACGGCCGCACCTGCACCTGCGTGGCATCGACGAACTGCTGTCACTCTGCCGTGGAAATGGAGCGTGATCATGACCGACATGCGAGCCGTCGGCTTTTCCGAGTTCGGTGACCCAGAGGTTCTCGGCATCGTCACGGTCGCCAAGCCCTCCCCCGGCCCCGGACAGGTCCTGGTGAAGGTCGCGGCGGCGACGGTGAACCCGACCGACCTCGGGTTCAGGCAGGGCGGGCGGGCGCGGCCGGAGGGCTTGACCCCGCCCTACATCCCCGGCATGGATCTGGCCGGGGTCATCGAAACCGTCGGCCGCGAGGTCTCGCAGTGGCAGCCGGGCGACCGGGTGATGGCCGCGGTCTCGCCGCGGGTGCCGGACGGCGGCGCGCAAGCCGAATACCGCGTGGTCGCCGACGATCAGCTCGCGAAGGTGCCGGACGGCTGGTCCCTGGTGGCGGCGGCGACGCTGCCGATGAACGGGATGACGGTCCGCACCGCTCTGGACATGCTGGCGCTGCCGCCGGGCTCGACCCTGGCGGTGACCGGCTCGGCCGGAATCGTCGGGCAGTACGCCATCCAACTGGGCCGGCACGAGGGGCTGACCGTGATCGGCGACGCGAAACCAGAGGACGTAGCGCTCGTCGAGTCCTTCGGCGCGAACCACGTCGTCCCGCGCGGCGACGGAGCGGCCGCCGCCATCAGGGAGCTCTACCCGGACGGTGTCGACGCCGTCCTCGACGGCGCGCTGCTCGGCCCGAGCATCCTGCCCGCCGTCCGCGACGGCGGCCAGCTGCTGGCGGTCCGCCCGTTCCAGGGCGAAACCGAGCGCGACATCACGATCCACCTCGTCCTCGTCGGCAACCACCTGCACGAGGGCCACCGGATCGCCGACCTCGCCGCCCTGGTGACCGACGGCGCGCTCACCCTCCGGGTCGCCGAGGCGCTGCCCGCCGAGCGAGCCGCCGAGGCCCACCGCCGCCTGGCCGCGGGCGGCGTCCGCGGCCGCCTAGTGCTGACGTTCTGAACAGGGGTCCTCCCCTACCCGGCCAGGCGGGCGGATGCCAGAGTTAGAAGACGTGACCCGGTTGGACATGCCGTCGGTACCGAACGTCCCATGGTGGGGACTGGCGACGTCGGTCGCGGGTCCGGTGCTGCTGGTCGCCGGGTGGACGATCGCCGCCCGGCTGCAGCCGGCCCCGTTCGATCCGGTGTCGCAGACGGTCAGCGACCTCATGGAGGTGGGCGCGACCGACCGGTGGCTGATGACCGGGGCACTCCTCGTGGTCGGGGTCTGCTATATCGTCACCGGGGCCGCGCTGCGCCCGGCCGGAAGCGCCGGACGGCTGATCCTGATCGCCGGTGCCATGACCGGCATGATGGTGGCGTTCTTCCCGCTGCACCCCGGGATCTCGGTGTGGCACGGAATCTGGTCGGTGCTCGGCTTCGCGGGCCTGGCGGCGTGGCCGCTCGGCGCTTGGCGGCGCGGCCCGTCGGTGCCGTGGGGGCTGCGCCGGCCCGCCTGCTTCGCCGCGGTGGCCGTGCAGCTGGCGCTGCTTGCCTGGTTCGTCGCGGAGGTGCTGCTCGTCGGCGGCTGGACGGGCCTGGTGGAACGGCTGGTCGGGCTGGCCCAGGCGCTGATCCCGCTCGTTGTCGTGCTCTCCTGCCGGCTATCTGATCCACGGCGGAAATACTTCGCGGCCAGGAGCAGCGAACGCAGGAGTTCGCGCGTCTCTGACGCATGAACCAGCTAGCCGCGCGACAGCCGGGCGGGCGCCGGACGCCGGACAACACAGCGCCGGACAACACAGCGCCGGACAACACTGCGGCGGACGACGCCGCGCCGGACAACACAGCGGCGGACGACGCCGCGGCGGACAAGCCGGCACCGGCCGACGGCGGGCAGGCGGCCGCGGACGCGGTGACCGCGCTGTACGCGGCGCACGCACTCGGGCTGACCAGGCTGGCGCACGTCATGCTCGGCGACCGGGCCACCGCCGAGGACGTGGTGCAGGACGCGTTCGCTGGCCTCTACCGTTGCTGGCCGCACCTGACCGACCAGGGCAAGGCGCAGGCGTACCTGCGCGCGGCGGTGCTCAACGGGTGCCGCAGCGCGGCACGCCGCGCGGGCCGCGCCGCGCCGCCGGTCTTCGGCACGGTCGAGCACGCGCCGTCGGCGGAGTCGGCACTGCTTGACAGCCAGGCGCGCGGCGCGGTGCTCGCCGCCCTGCGCCGCCTGCCCGTCCGGCAACGAGAAGCTCTCGTGCTGCGCTACTACCTCGACCTGCCGGACAGCGAGATCGCGGCGGCCATGGCGGTCGGCGAGTCCACCGTCCGCTCCACCGTGCACCGCGGCCTGGCCGCCCTCGAACGCATCCTCAGCAAGGAGCTGTCATGACGCCGCCCATCGAAGACCTGCTCCGGCAAGCAACCAGGGACGCGGCGGCGGAGATCCACTCCGTCGGACCGCTGTCGCCGGAGACGCTCAGCCGCCCGCGCGGCCGGCGCCATCGGGGCAACCGGGCTGGCAGCCGGGCCGCCGGAGGCCGCTGGCCGCTCGCCGTCCCGCTGGCCGCCGCGGCGGCGGTCGTCGCCGTGGCCGGCCTGTCGGTGGCGCTCCCCCGCGTGCTCGGCAGCGCCCGGTCGGCGGGGGCGAAGGTCACCGCCGGTACCGGCCGCGGTGCCGCATCCCGCCCGTCCCCCGGATCAAAACCAGCATCATCCCGAACGGTCCCGGGTTTCTACGCCGCCCTCACCGGCACCACGTTCCCGTGGTACGACCACCCCGAGGACATCACGATCAAGTCGACGTTCTCCGGCCAGGTGCTGGCGATGCTCACCCCGGCCGAGGCCGGCTTCGGCACGTTCGACCTGGTGGCGGCGGGGACCGACGATGACGAGTTCGTGGTCGGCGCGCAGCCGTGGGACCCGGTGTCCAACGCGGCGTACTCCGGCAACGACATCGCGGCGCCGGTCACGTTCCTGCTGCTGCACTTCGACCCGACGACCCGGCAGGTCAGCTTCACCAGGCTGCCGGGACCCGCCGTGGCCGGGGCGGACATCGAGGGCGTCGCTCTCTCCCCGAACGGGACCCAGCTCGCCGTCGCGGCGCAGGCCAGCACGATCGACCTCGACCTCAGCGTGTACTCGGTGGCTACCGGGTCCGTGCGCACCTGGTCGTTTACCGGTCCGCGGGCCGCGGGCGCGTCCTTCGGCAGTGGCGGCGCGTCCGGCCCCGACGCGCTCTCCTGGCGTCCCGACGGGCACACGCTGGCCTTCGACTGGACCGGGCCGCTGCCGGGTACCTCGTCCAGCGTCTCCGACGTGCGCCTCCTGGACACCAGCGTGCCAGGCAGCAGCCTGCTGGCGGACAGTCACGCCATCTTCACCGTCTCCCATTCGCGGGGCCAGGCCTTCGGCTGCACCGACGTGCTCGTCCTGAGCGCCGACGGCACCACGGTCAGCTGCGCCGGCTCGGAATCGCCGCGGGCCCGCACCGGGACATCGACCCGAAAGACATCGGAGCCGAACGGGACGCTCCGGACGGTGTCCCCGACCTCGGTGACGTATGGCTTCGGCGAGTTCTCGGTGCCGACCGGCAAGCTCGTCACGGTCCTCGACCGAACCGTCGATCGGTCCGACGCGGCGGTCAACCAGCAGCTCTACTGGACGGACGGCGCCGCGTTGATCGGCACTCTGGACGGCCCGGTGTTCGTGCTCACGGGCGACCAGGCCCAGACCATCCCGTGGGCCTCGGACATCTCCCCGGCCCAGGGCGCCACCAACGACGCCGCCTGGTAGCGGCGCGCTCCGCGCGCTTCTTGCTGTTATCCCGGGGGGAGTCGCCCGCCGTCAGGATGGTGGGACATCTTCCACATCCGGGGGTGGAAAATGTCCCACTGTCTTGGGATCCCGGACGCTTCTTGCTGTTATCGGTTAGCGGAGACCACCGCCGGCGGGGGCGGGTCGGTGTAGAGGAGGGTGACGAGGGGGGCGCGTTCGGCGAGGACCTTGCGCTGGTTGACGTAGCCCTTGTCGGTGATCTCGCCGGCGTCCAGGCCGGCGGGGCGGGCGAGCAGGACCAGCCGCTCGACGCGGGCGGCGGAGCCGTGGGCCTCGTTGTGCGCGGCCAGCGCGGCGGCCAGATGGCGCAGCAGGTCCGGATCGGTGATCAGCTCGCCGTCGGAGTTCGCGGGCACTTCAGGGTCGCGGCCGAGGAGCTTGCGGGCCTCGGCCGCGTTCAGCCAGGCGAGCGCGGAGACGTAGTCGCGGTTCTCGCCCGCGAGAACCGCGTCCGACAGGACGGGAACGGACGAGAGCAGCGCCGGACGGACCGCGCCGACGCGGACGAACGTGCCGGTGGCCAGCTTGAAGTCCTCGGCGACGCGGCCGCGGAAGACCAGGCCGGCGTTGAGGTCTGGTGGTGCGGCGAACGCGACGGTGTCGCCGGTGCGGTAGAAGCCGCCCTCGTCGAACGCCTCGCTGGTGAGGTCGGGGCGGGCGTAGTAGCCGGGGGTGACGTTCGGGCCCTTGACGCGGATCTCGTAGGCGTCTTCGACGGGGACGAGCTTGACGACTGCGCCCGGCAGCGGGGCGCCGATGCACCTCGCGTCCGTGAAGCGGTAGTTCGCGCTGGTCACCGCCGGGGCGGTCTCGGTCGCGCCCCAGGAGCCGGTGACCGGGATGTCACGGTCGGGCGCGTGCCGCGCGGCCAGCGTCTCCAGCCGCTCGCGGAGCGCGGCGGGCAGCGCGGCGGCCGCGTTGAACAGCAGCCGGAGCCGGGAGAAGAATCGGTCCGCGAACTCACCGTCCGCCTCGAGGGCGGGGACGAGCTGCGCGTAGCCCGCCGGCACGTTGAAGTAGATGGTGGGCGGCACGTCGGTGAGGTTCGCGACGGTCTGCCCGAAGAGGCCAGGCGCGGGGCGGCCCGCGTCGACGTACAGCGTGCCGCCGTTGACCAGCATCATGTTCACGTTGTGGTTGCCGCCGAATGTGTGTGACCACGGCAGCCAGTCCACGATCACCGGCCGCTCCCGGCGCAGGAACGGCCACGCCTGGCCGATCATCCGCTGGTTGGCGGACAGCATCCGGTGCGTGTTGAGCACGCCCTTCGGGGTGCCGGTGGACCCGGAGGTGAACAGGACCTTGGCGTTAGCGTCCGGGGCGAGAGCCCCGAACGCGGCGCGGACCGCGCCAGCTGGCTCGGTGGCGAGCAACGCGGACAGCGGTGTCGCACCGGGACGCTCGCCGGCGGCGGTGATCGCCGTCACAGGAGCGGCGGCCGCGCCGCCCGGCCCAGCGAGCACAGCGGCGAGCACCGTGTCGAGCGCCGGTCCGAACGCGGCGGCGTCGTCGGCGTACACCGCCCCCGGCGTGATCAGCCCGGCGATCGCCTTGATCCGCGCGTGGTCCTTGCTCAGCAGGGAGTACGCGACGCTGACCGGCGCGACCGGGACGCCGGCGGTCAGCGCGCCGAGCGTCATCAGCAGGTGGTTCACCCCGTTGCCGGACAGGATCAGCAGCGGCCGGCCGGGCCCGAGGCCGCGGTCGAGGAGGCCCTGGCCGATCGCGTCCGCGGCGGCCACCGCCTCGCCGTAGCTGACCGAGCGCCATCCGCCGTCGGCCGCGCGCTCGGCGACGAGCGGGTGACCCGGATCGCGGCCGGCCCACTCGCGGAGGCTGTGCAGCACGCTCACCGGGTGGCCGCCGAGCGGCTCGGCCGACCGCAGCACCAGCGTGCCGTCCGGGTCGCCGTGGCCGGTCGCGGGCTCGGCGGTGATCCGCGGCGGCGCGAACAGTGGTTCCGGGAACTGGAGTGAACGAACGTCGGTTTCCGCGGCCATCGGCGGGGCTCCCTCGGCACGGCAGCGCCCGCCCCTGGCCGAGAGTGCCCAGAGGTGGACGTTCCACTTAAACGTCAGGACAAGTTATCCGTTTGTAGCACTTTGCGGGACGGCTTCGCAAGACTTCGCGTCGGGCGGGCGGGGACGGGGCGGAGCACGGGACCGTTCGATATGACGGGGTTTATTGGTGCCCGGCCGAAGGTTAGCCGTTCTAACGATCTGGCCTAAAATGGCACATATGTGTGCTGCGTGTGGCGTTCCGACCCATATCCCGGTGCTGGATCCGGCGGCACCCGTAGTACCGTCTGAAAGCCAGCCGAGCCAGCCGGCCAAGTTCGCGGCACTGCGCAACCCGTCCTGCCGTCCGTACCTGGGCGGCGCGGCGCTGGCGATGATGGCCGACAACGTC
>Ga0335075_10017199_pt1 | contig 10762 bp, 8 predicted proteins | sample Lox_Sample_24_FD_206723 | JGI IMG/M metagenome (GOLD analysis project Ga0335075, IMG submission 206723) | Soil microbial communities from Loxahatchee National Wildlife Refuge, Florida, United States - Lox_Sample_2.4 | ecosystem: Environmental > Terrestrial > Soil > Wetlands | place: USA: Florida... | reverse complement strand
CGGGTGACCTTCACCTGGTTCGATCCGCCGTTCCGGCCGGAGCCGCCGCACTCCACGCAGGCGTACGGCATCTGTTTCACCGAGGCCGGGATGATCGTCCTCGGCGGGGGCGATTTCGATGGCGGGCGGTACCTGAACCTGCTCGGCGGCGGGGTCGAGCCCGGCGAAACGCTAGAGGACTGCCTGGCCAGGGAAGTGATGGAGGAAGGCTGCGCCCGCGTTGTCGCGAGCCGGTACATCGGCTGCCAGCGCGTTGACGATCCTGACCACCCGACCGGGCCCTGGCGCTACTACCAGAGCCGCTTCTGGGCCCGGGTCGAGCTGCTGCAGTGGGATCCGCAGCACGAGATCGACGAGCGCCGCCTGATCCGGCCGGACGACTTCCTCCGGACCCTGAGCTGGGGCTCTGCGCCCAGCGCCGCCATCATCCTCGCGGCCGGGGTCAAGGCCGAGGCCGAACGCGGTCAGGGCTGAGCGCGGGAAGGGCTGAGCGCGGTCAGGGCTGAGCGCAATCTCAGGCTCGTAAGATCGGTCTGTGCCCAGGCTCGCGGCGCGCGTGGTGCGCGCAGTGCGTGTCGCGGTCCTGCCGATGGCGGCGGTGGCCGTCGTGTCGGCCTGCGCGTCGTCGCATCCGTCCGCCCAGCCCCCCGCGACCGCGTCGATCCCCAGGGCGCTGCTGAGCGAGGCGCGGCCGATCGGCACCGGCCCGCGCTTTACGCTGCCGGTCAGCGGCCCCGCCACGGGGCGGTGCCAGCCATCACTTGGCACGAGGACCGGCGTGCACGTCGAGGTGTTCGCCGCCAACCAGGTGCTGCTGTTGCCCGCCGGGATCGGCGTCCGGCGGCCGTGGGCAAAGCTCAACGGCCGGATTACCAGCGCCCCGTGCTACGGCGCGCTGGTGACGCTCGACCCGACCGGTCTAGTGCTCGTCCGCCCCGGTGCCAGGCTCACCCTCGCCGACCTGTTCCGCTCGTGGGGTGAGCCGCTGTCCCGCACCCAGCTCGCGTCGTTCAGCGCCCCGGCCGGAACGCAGGTAGCGGTTTTCGTCGACGGCCGGCCCTGGCCCGGGGGCCCGGCCACGGTCCCGCTCACCCGGCACGCCGAGATCGTCCTCGAGGTAGGGCCGCATGTCCCGCCGCACTCGTCCTACGCGTTTCCGCCCGGAACCTGACTTTCGCGACTCTCTCCCGCTCCGTTACTGTCGATGGCGCAGCCGACAGGAATCGAACAAGATCATGATCAATTTCGATTTGATTACCGTCACTCGAACGAGTAGTCTGTAGGGAGAGGCAGGCAGCCCAGCGTGAGTAAGACGGAGCAGACGCATCCGCGGGGGCCGCCGAACGCACCAGCCACCGTGGAACCGGGAGCCAGTCGCAGGCTCTTGACCGGAGGGGGTGGTTGATGATGTGCACGGCGGACGGTTCCGGTTGCGCCCTGGCCGCCCCTGGCGGGGGGTTCGCGAGCGTCGCGGACGCGCTGCGGGTCGGCCAGGCCGTCGCCCGGTACCTGAACTCCCCCGCCGCCGGCGACCTTGAGGGCGCAGCGCGAGGCGAGGCGCTCGAGCAGCTGGGCGCGATCAGCTCCCTGCTCGGCGCCGCGCAGAACGCGATCCTGCGCCGGTTCGACGCCGACGACGGCCACGACGCCGACGGCTACGCCGGCAGCGCGGCCTGGCTCGCCGCCAGGAACCGGCTCGGCCGCAGGGACGCCAGGGCCGCCGTCCGCCAAATGCGCCTGCTGGCCCGCCACCCGCTGCTGGACGCCGCCACCGCGACCGGGGACATCACGATCTCGTGGGCGCGGGAGATCGCGGGCTGGACCGGCCGCATCGACCACCAGGAACTCCAGGCCGAGGCCGACCGGATCCTCGTCGAGGCGGCGGCCGCCGGGGCCGACCTCGACGACCTGAAGCTCCTCGCCCAGGCCGCCTACGAGGCCTGGCGGGCGCAGGAGCCCGACCCCGACGAGGACCCCCGCGGCCGCGGGTTCGGCGACCGGTACCTGCAGCTCGACACGACGCTGGACGGGGCCGGGCGGATCAGGGGCGACCTGACCCCGGAGTGCGCGGCGGCGGTCACCGCGGTCCTGGAGGCGCTGGGCAAGAGCCGCGGCCCGGAGGACTTCCGCTCGGCCGGGCAGCGGTACCACGACGCCCTGCAGGAGGGCTGCGAGCTGCTGATCCGGGCGAAGATGGTGCCTGACCGGGCGGGCGCCGACACCCGCGTCGACGTCATCATCCCGCTCCGCGACCTCCGCCTCATCGACGGGGCGTCGGTCATCGAGGACACCTGGCTGCGCGCCCGGGCCGGGCAGCACGGCTACCTGGCAGGCAAGGACGCCGAGGCGATCGCGTGCGACGCCCTCATCGTCCCGGTCGTGACCGGGAGCCCCGACTGGACCGTCATCGCCCAGATGATCGCCCTGATCTTCGACGCCTACGCCCACGCGGCCCCGGCCGGGCAACCCGGACGACCGCATCCGGGCCCGCCGCCGCTGCCCCCCGAGGCGTGGGAGGCGCTGCAGCACGCCCTCGCCCGCCTCGCCATCGACTTCGTCTCCGGCCCCGGCGCCCTTGCCTCCGCCCTGCGCCGCGGCCTGCTCGGCGCGCCCCTCAACACCAAGAGCGCGCCGCTGGACATCGGCTACTCCAAGACCATCCCCGAATCGATCCGCCGGGCGGTGATCCTGCGCGACCAGCACTGCGCCTGGTCCGGCGGCTGCGACCGCCGCCCGGCCGTCTCGGACGTCCACCACGTCACGCACAAGAAAGACGGCGGACCCACCAGCGTCAAGGACTGCGCGCTGCTGTGCAACTACCATCACGACATCTGCGTGCACCGGCTCGGCTGGAAATTCGAGCTCCTGCCCGACGGGTCCACCCGCGCCACCAGCCCCGACGGCAAAACCATCCTCCGCAGCCACCCACCGCCGCCACCCCAACCCCAACCCCAACCCACGGCTAACCCCTCAAACTAACCTGCCTTGCCGCTAGCAGGTCGCCGCCCGGTCGGCACTCGGCCGTGTCGCGAGCACGGTTTCAACCGTCACCAGGCCGCGTTCGGGAGTAAGCGGGTCTAGGGCGTCGAACGCGGCGGAGATCCCGGCCGGCGGGCCGATGATCGTGGTAACGACCGGAACATGGCGGGCCTGCCGGGGGAAGTGATCGCCGTGCGGCGCGTGGGCACCGTGATAACCCCAGATGCCGCGGACCGTGGTCACCTCGTTGATCTCGGCCGACCCGAGGCTGCGGACGATGGCCCGGTGCACGGGCTGACCGTCATGCCGCGCGGCCTCAGAGGTGTAAACCGTCAATTTGAGCTGCGCCGTCATGCCCATCGCGGCGGCGGTGTGGGCGTCGGCGTCGGCGTCGGCCGGGCCGGCGATGGACCTGGGGTGGCTGACGAACTGCCCGTCCCGCTTGCACAGGCGGACCGTCTCGATCGTCATCAGCGGGCGGCGGAACATGCCGCCGAGCTCGGGAAGCAGCATCGCCATCCGGTTTCCGGCTCCGACGGCGATCACCATGAGAGGAACGTCGGCGTCGCGGCGGACGAACGGGCCACGCTGAAGTCCCCCGTGCGCGGAGCCGGCCACGTAACCGCCCGACAAGACGGTGGCGCCGGCGATCTGCCGGCGGTACAGCAGCTCACAGGCTGCCTCGAAGGCTGGGATCTGGTAAGCACGATCCCCCTGACGGCAATGCAGGGTCAGCCTGGTGGCCTCCGCGGGTCCCTCGCCAAGCCAGACCGGGTCTATCTCGCCCGACAGCAGGCGTGCCCGCCCCATCGTGACCGTACGAGGCCGGGCGAGCCGCAGCGTCTCGTCGAGCGCCGCCGCCACATTCGGGCGGGTTTCGACCGCGACCGCGGTCACCGTCGGCTCGGGCGGCAGCGGGAGCGACCGGTCAGCCCGGTGCTGCCGCCCGGACTCCTCGATGCCGCGAAGCAGGATGCTCGCCTCGGTTCGCCGCCGGGCGTAGAACTCGATCAGCGCCTCGCCCGAATTCACGCCCTCCGCGTGCTGTCGCTCGGGGAGGTAGCTGGTGAGTACGGTGCACTCCTCGTCCACGCTGCGCTCCGATCCGGGCGGGACGCGGTGGGGTCGGCGCGACCTTGCCGACCGGACCACATCGGTCTGTGCGCAGAAGCCATCAGCCGCGGACAACGGCGGTTCGGGAGACCCCTGGGGATCTCCGCGCCAGGGCATCATCTGGCTGCCGCAAGATTACTGCGACAGCATGCCGTCGGCTAGCCTCGCTACTCGTCCTGGCTTAGTGGAAGGCGGACAGTCCCGCCATCGGGTGGCCGCCGCCGACCGGGCGGATCGCGGGGACCGTCTCGCAGGTGACGAGGCCGTGCTCCGCGGTGAGGTCATCGATGATGTCGAAGGCGGCCGGGATGCGCTCCGGCGCGTCAATCACGATCGTCAGGGCGGGGACGTGCCTGCCCAGTTGGAGCAGGCGATCGCCGTGCGGCGAGTGATCGCCGTGGAAGCCCCACATGCCCCGCTGCGTCGTGGCGCCGCTGATCCCGGCGGTGCGGAGCCGGCGAACGATAGCGCGGTGAATCGGCTGGCCGTCGTGGAGCGCCGCCTCCGACGTATAGACCATGAGCTTGTACGCCAGCAGCAGCCCGCTCGCGTCGGCAGGCGGCGCCGGCTCCGGCACGGACGGCGGGTGGCACAGCAGATGGCCGTCCCGCTTGCAGATGCGGACGCGCTCGAGGGTCATCAGGGGCTGGCGGAGCAGGCCGCCGAGCTCGGGCAGCACGTGGGCGATCCGGCTCCCCGAGCCGACGGCGATGACCATCATCGGCGTCCCCGCGTTACGGCTGAAGAAGGCGGCCCGCTCACGTCGCCCGTGCGCGGTCCCGTCCACGCCGAGCAGCGCGGTGGCGCCGGCGATGCCCCGCCGGTGCAGCAGGTCGCAGACGGCCACGAAGGCGGGAACGCGGTACACGCGTTCCTGGCGGCCGAGGTAGACGGTCAGCTTGATCTCGTCCCCCGGCGCCTCGCTCGGGGCGACGGGCTCGATGTCGCCGGTCAGCAGCCGAGCGCGCTCCAGCGTGACCAGCCCGCTGCGCAACAGGCCCGCGGTCGAGTCGACCAGTGCCTCGATCCGCGGCCTGGTGTCCACCGCGACCGCGGTCAGCGGCAGGTCATCCGACAAGGAGAGCGACCGGTCGGTGCGCAGCCGCTGCTTGGCCCCGAACCCTTCCGCCCCGCGCAGCAGAATGCTCGTCGCGATTCCGTGCCGCCCGTACAGGTCGAGCAGCGCATCAGCGGCGAAGCCGTCGTCGGCGGTCCGCTGCCGCTCGCCGAAGTAGCTCGTGAGCTTGACGGCGTCCTGGTTCATAGGTGCATGCCGATCAGCCGCCCGAGCGCGGCGGCGGCGATGCCGAGGGCCAGGCTGACGACGATGTTGAGCACCGCCTTGCGGTGCTGCCGCTCCTCGGTCAGCCGCTGCGTCTCGAGCATCCAGGTGGAGAAGGTCGTATAGGAGCCGACGGCCGCCGTGCCGAGCAGCAGGTACTGCGAAGAGCTCAGCGCGAGCCCGCTCAGCAGGCCGAGGATCACCGCTCCGGACACGTTGATCACCATCGTGCCAACCGGGAAGTCCCGCCCGGCCGCCGCGGAGACCAGCCCGTCGGCGTAGAAGCGGAGCACCGACCCGGCACCGCCGATCACCACGACCAAGGCCCACACCAGGACGTTCATCGGACTCGCACCCGCACCCTTCTGACCAACGCGGTCGCCAGCTGGATGGCCGCGTACCCAGCCGCGATGGACGCCGCCGCGTACCCGGCGGCGAGGCCCCACGCGTGCGCGTCGAGCATCCGCACGATCTCCAGCTGCATCGTCGAGAAGGTGGAGAGGCCGCCGCATAGACCGGTGCCGAGCAGCGGGCGCCGATAGGCCGATAGCGGCAGCCGCTCCTGCAACCGGGTCACGAAGTAGCCGAGCAGGAACGCCGCCACGATGTTGACGGCAAACGTAGGCCACGGCCAGGCGGTCGCGGAATGCGGGAAGGCCTCGGCCAGCGCGGCCCGGGCCAGGGTGCCGAGCGCGCCGCCGGCGAAGACCGCTGCCACCTCTCGCCGGTCTGCCCTCGGCAGCGCCACCTGCGGCCGACGCCGTGCTGGCCGGACCGCGCTCGCGTCGGAGACGCCGGGGGCGCCGGGTTCGGACAAGTCGGCGGCTGGCTCAGGCACGCGGGGGAACTCCTCGGGCACTCGTGATCGGAGCTAGAAGCCATCAGCCGCGGCACAGCAGCGGTTCGGAAGGCCGGCGCCTCCACCCCAGGGCATCATCTGGTCGGGCCTAATTTTAGTGGTAACAGCCAACCAGCCGGTACACGGGCCTACGAGTGAGGTGTTGCTGATCGCCCTCGTCGCCGTGGTCGCGGTCGTCACCGCCCTAGCCTGACGGGCGATTCAGCGATTCAGCGATTCAGCGATTCAGCCGAGCCTGGTGAGCAGGTTGTAGTCGTACACCATGACCACGTACTGCCCGACCTGGTACTGATGGGCCGGGCGGCCGAACGACCGGCGCGCCGCCGCCGTGGTGATAACGCCCGGCGCGGTCGGGTCGGCCACGGCGACGACGAAGTTCGCCCGCCGGCTGCCCGGCTGGTACCAGCTGGCTTGCGACTCCCAGCGCCACGGAGCGGTCGCCTGGTAGGAAATGGGCGCCACCATGACCTTGCCGCCGCTGGCCACGGTAGTCGAGCTCGACTGCCAGTAGCCGGCCACGCCGCTGGTGTAGTGGTGCGCGACGAGCCAGTCCGCCAGTTCCTGGTTGGTCGTCGTCGCCGGGGCCCAGCTGGCCGCGAAGCACAGCGCCGCCAGTACGGCGGCGAGCCACGCGCCGAGAGCGGCAACGAGAGCCGGGGCGGGCAGCCAGCGCACCGACGACGCCAGCGGCGGCAGCATCCGCCCGGCCAGCACCGCGCCGAGCGGCAGCAGGATGGCGACCTCGTGGGCGTGGGCGAGGTCGGGCAGCACGGTACCGAAGATGCCCGCGGCCAGCGTGGCCACCGCGGCGGCGGCGACAATCTGCGTGACACGGTCCATCCGGGTGGCGAAGAACAAGATGACGGCAGCCGCGAACCCGGCCACCGCCAGAGCCAGCCCGATCAGGTGGATGTTGGCGCTGATCTCCAGCAGCTGGCGCGAGCTGCCATGGCCCGAATTCGGAGCGTTCGCGCCGAACAGCAGCAGCAGGGTCCGACCCATCATCCGCACGTTGGCCGGGATCTGCGACACCGGTGACAGCAGCCCGAACGTCAGCGCGTTCTCCTGGAAGCCGCCCAGCAGCCGGATCGCCTTCTCGGCGAGGGCGGCGAGCACGACCGACCCGCCCGCCGCCACCAGCAGCAGCGCGTCGTAGCGGAACTCACGACGCGGCCGGCCGCGCGCCGCCAGGATGAGCAGCCTGACGATCGCGACCGCGGCCACCGGCGCGGTCGCCGCGATGAGGGAGAGCCGGTCGGCCACCTGGACCCAGGCCAGCAGCGCGCAGACCCCCGCCGGGACGTACCAGCGCTCTGGCGCGCGGTCAAGCAGCAGCAGCAGGAGCAGGATCGGTACTGCGGTGCCGGCGTGGTCCGGGTCCTCGAGGAACACCTCGGTGCCGCCGGCGATGCTCGGCGCGAGCATGATGGCGGCTGCCAGCAAGGCGCGAACGACGCCCGCCCGCCCGGTGGCACGGCCGCGGGCGAGGAGCGCGGCCAGCAGCACGGTCAGCGTGTAGGTGAGCGCTCCGGCGATGTGCACGACCTCGGGTCGCAACCCGCGAAACGCCACCACGAGCACGTACTCGGGAAGCTCGGTGGTGTAGAAGGAGACGTCGGAGGTCCGCCAGCCACTCAGCAGCAGGTTGCCGTGCAGCATCGACTGGGCCTGCAGGACGTTGGAGGCGCCGTCGGAGTTGAACGGCCCGATCAGCGACTGGCGGAAGTAGAGGGTGAACAGGCCGAGGCCGACGAGCAGCAGGCCGCCGGCCCACAGCAGCCAAGCCGGCCCGGGCCGCCAGATTCGCCCTGACCTTCCCGCCTCGCCCGGCGCTTGGTCTTCACCCGCCGCTACAGCCCCTGCGGCGCTCTTACCCATCTGATGTACCAGCCACCACTACTTACTGCCCCTCCACACCCCCGGTCACAGCTGGCCGACTGGTTCGAGATAACACGGGGCTCTTCGAGAGATCGACACGGACACCATACCGGCCCTAACTGACTGAAACCTGAGCGATGCGGGACGCGCTAGGCGAGGCGGGCGCGCAGCCAGGCGTGGAAGTCCGTAATGTGGTGCTCGCTGGGGACGAGGACGCCGCCGTCGCGGTAAGCGCGCGACGACATGGACGGCTGCGTCCGCGCGCAGGCGTCGAAATCCTGCCGGTTCACCCGGTCGAACAGCTCGACCGACAGTGACACATCGGCATCCGACGCGATCACGTCGGGAGAGAAGAGCCAGTCGCAGATGACCGTCGTCCGGTCGGGGCCGAGCGGGGTCATCCGGTGCACGATCGCGTGGTCGGGTACCAGGTTGATGAAGACCTGGGGCCTGATCGTGATCGCGTAGTACTTCCGGTCCTGGTCGTCGGTGAGCCCCGGTAGCCGGCCGAACCCGGACGAGCCGTCGACCGTGAACCCTTCCGCCCGGTCGGCGAAGGCCGCGCCGTGCCCCACGTAGTACTGGGCCGCGTAGCCGCCGGCGAACTCGGGCAGCACGCTGACTAGCTCCGGGTGGATGGTGGCGCAGTGGTAGCACTCCATGAAGTTCTCGACGATGAGCTTCCAGTTGGCGGCCACGTCGTAGACGATGCGACGCCCGACCGCCAGCGACTCGAGCCGGTACGCGTCGATCGCCTCGACCGTGCCGAGCCGACCGGAAACCGCCCCCATCACCCGCTCCTCGAAGGACGGCGGGGCCTCGGCCAGGCAGACCCAGACGTAGCCCAGCCACTCCCGGGCGGCGACCGTCACCAGCCCGCGCTCGGACCGGTCGATGCCGGGCATCCTGGCGAGGTTGGGCGCCGCCGCCAGCCGCCCGTCCAATTCGTACGACCACGCGTGATAGGGGCAGCGAAGATACCGGCTGACCTGCCCGGATTCCTCGGCGCAGACGCGCGCGCCGCGGTGCCTGCAGACGTTGAGCAGGGCCCGCAGCCCGCCGTCGCGCTGCCGCACGACGAGCACGCTCTCGCGGCCCGCCCGGACGGTCTGGTACTGCCCGGGCTGGCCGATGTCGCCGGACCGGGCAACGCAGATCCAGTCGCCCTCGAAGATCGCCTGCTGCTCGCGCTCGAACACGTCCGGGTCTGTGTAGTAGGACCCGGCCAGCGTCGGGATCAGCGTCGGATCGTCGGGCACAACCGGAACATACATGAATAAATGCACGTCACCTAGACTCCCCGGGCCCCGCCGGTCCGCTCGCGCAGGTGTTCCAATATGCGGGAACGGCGGCTTCTCAGCGGGCGTCCTGCGCGGTCGGCGCGGGCGCGCCGAGGTTCTTGCCCGCGTCGTTCCCCGCGACCGAGTAGATCACCTGGGTGTTGCGCGTCTTGAGGAACTCCTCGAGCGTCTCGCCCCGCATCGCCGCGTACACGTGCAGGTTGGAGATGCCGGTGACGGCGGCGAGCTTCTCCAGCATGAAGAAGATGACGCCGTAGTGGATCATCCCCTGCCAGTCGCGGTTCCTGATCAGGTCCTTCTCCTCCTCGGTCAGGTCGGCCTGCTTGAACGAGGTCTCCTGGTCGTGGAGGAACTGCGCGCGGTGCTCGGGGTCGATCATCGCGTGCAGGAACTTGTTGATCCGGTACGCCTTCACGCTGGCGGCGATGTCGAAGGGGTAGGTCCCGGCCAGCCGGACCGAGTCCTTGAGCTGGAGCGCCATCCGCTCGCGGTGCCGCTCGCGGACCGACTCCGGGGTCCTGCCGCCCTTGTCGTCGAGCACCAGGGTGGCGATGCCGGTCATCGACGGCAGGTAGTAGGAGCTGCTCACCAGGTCCACGTTGTCCGAGAGCGCGCCGCGCATCATCAGCCACATGATGACCTCGGCGCCCTCGAAGCCGCCGAGCTCCGCGTACTCCGCGTGGGTCATCTCCAGCAGCGAGGCCGGGTCGTCGGTGAACCGCTCGAGGAACTCGGCGTCCCACTCCGGGTTGTTGAAGCCGGCCCGCTCGCCGTGCACCTGGTGCGAGAGCCCGCCGGTGGAGACGATCGCGACCGTGATGTCCTCGGGGTAGGACTCGATCGCGCGGCGCAGCGCCTTGCCCATCTTGTAGCAGCGGGCGGCGGTCGGGATCGGGAACTGCAGCACGCCGATCTGGAGCGGCACGATGGTCGTCGGCCAGCGGCCGTCGGCATGGTCGAGCAGGACCGACATCGGCGAGAAGAAGCCGTGGTCGAGCGGCTTGTCCTGGAAGTAGGACAGGTCGAACTCGTCGGTGACCAGGCTCTGCGCGATGTGCGCGGCCAGCTTCGGGTTGCCTGGCACCGGGGGCAGCTCCCGCGCGCCGCCGCCCTCGTCCGCGACCGGGAACTCCTCGCCGATGCCGAGCGTGAACGCCGAGTAGTGGTCGAAGAAGAACGACGTCACGTGGTCGTTGAAGATGTAGACGATCGCGTCGGGCCGCTTGTCCTTGAACCAGTTGGAGACCGGCTCGAACGCCTTGAAGATCGGCGCCCAGTCCGGGTCGTCCTGCTTGTCCTGGTCGTAGGCAAAGCCAATGGTCGGCGTGTGCGATGTCGCCACGCCGCCGA
>Ga0335075_10017197_pt1 | contig 10763 bp, 9 predicted proteins | sample Lox_Sample_24_FD_206723 | JGI IMG/M metagenome (GOLD analysis project Ga0335075, IMG submission 206723) | Soil microbial communities from Loxahatchee National Wildlife Refuge, Florida, United States - Lox_Sample_2.4 | ecosystem: Environmental > Terrestrial > Soil > Wetlands | place: USA: Florida... | reverse complement strand
AACGTTTGCCGTCGATGCGCCAACGACCTCGAACAGCCTCAGAACCAGAGATTTTACCGGTGCCGAAATTAATGTCCGGAGTAGGCAGAATGCGAGCCTTGACTTTGGCAGGAGAAGAATCAATACGAAGGCCGAAGTTCTGAAGGTATTGATCACTTGGCCAATCGAACAGCTTGACTCCATGTTGAACAGCCTCCCAGCGTTCCTTTGGAGCTGTGACAGCGAATCGAATCATCTAGATGTAGTCAGCTAACTAAGTCAACACAAGAATATGAGAAATGTAAAACATACCTTCGAGGTTTGCATTGGGTCAAGCTTGAACGGGTAGCGTTGATTCTCAGGAACACGAAGGACGTCGGCAGGAATGTAAGTGCCATTACCTGCTTCAACCAACGGAATACCAGGCATAACCGAAATGTTGTAGACCTCACGGAAGTACTTCTGGACCGTAATCTGCTTGCCGTCCTTTTCGAAGCTATGTTGGGTGCAATCCTTGTCGATGAAGCGCTTAATAGTGAAACCACCGTCACGATGCTTGGTCTCGACCCTGAGCTTGTGAAGGATCTTGATCTTCCTAAAGAAATCAGTGTACTTGAAAGCAACCGGTCCATCGTTGTTTTTCATGTTCCTAGCATCATTGAATTGACGTTGAATATCTGAGACGTCCCTAGCATCGAGTAGAGTTCTCAGGTGGTCCATGAGGTCGAGTTTGCAGAAAAAGGTACCGTTGGCAACGTCCACGTTCACCGAAAGCAGTGCGCCGCGTGGAGCGTTATTGACAATGCGCATTGATGCAAACGCACCCTTCATGGCTTCAATGTTCCCACTCAAGAGGAATCGTTGCTCACCACGCTGGAAAAATGACTTCCGAATCATAGTGTATCGTTGAGAAGGCAACTCTCGAAGAAGGTGGTCAAGGAAGCTCATACATTCCAGGAACTGTGCAGCTGTGTTTCGATCCCAAGTATGCTGCTTTTGCAAGTATCCGGTGAGAATGTTGAAATTGAGTTCCTTGGTTTGTCGAATGAAAACTTTGGCTTGGTTTCGATCCGAAGGCTTCTTGCCAGCTTCAACGTTGAGATCAACATCAATACGGGTTTCTTCATCGGAGAGCTTTGTCATGGCCCTGTACAGCATGTCAGATTACCATTCAGAGCCAAAGGATTTCGTACAGGATATAGAACTTACCAAGCCAACTTATTTCCATCGTAGAGCCAGCCTTTGCCAGTCTTGCTCTGCACGGCTTTCGACATCCAAAGCTTCCTAATAAAGGAACGCTTAGCCTGGTCGACAGGTTTATTGAATTGGGTGATTGAGACATCGTATTGGTAGACCTTCTTCGTTGGATACTGAAGCACGTTGAAGGTATTCAGCTGGATGATGGTTTCACGGCCTTGATTGTTCGGCTGTGCTGGTCGAGAGGGCAGACTTGCTGGAACATCACTCTGTGGAATGTCAGCCCGGAATTTGACTTCATAGTCTTGAAAAGCACGGTAATCCATCTTGGAAAGAATTTCGAGAGAAGTGTAGAAGGTGATGACCGAGGTCAAGAAAGGATACAACGTCTCGGGTTTGGAGGGAAATTGCGAGAGTTGTAATCGGTAAGGTGAAGATGTCCACTCAAGGTTAGAAGGCAAATACTTCTAGACGGGAGAAGCGCCTACAGCATCGTACCAACAGAAAGTACACAGACAGGTGTCGGCGTAACCAAGAGAGGGTATGTGTCATTAATACAAGCTTTGTGTAATGAAGAATGTCACGAATGACACTCCAAGTGCAAGCCGAAAAGTCGGTCTATACAAACATGCGATGCAAGCCAGACGCAACCGAGATGGAAGCTCTGAGTAAGAAGAAATACGTGGACTTGGTACAACGAGATGTAATCTAGAGCAAGAAATCAAGAACTAAAACGGAAAGGTCACTTACACCACGATATGAGGCCCACATGCCAAAGCTCATCTCAAGACGCCTAAGATTGGCCGTCGTAATAGCACCAACCGGTGTGGTCGGCGAACCAGAATCTCGATTGCCATCATAACGTGGCAACGATTGGGGAGCTGAGCGGGTGTCAGACCGCTTGGCTGATGACTCTTTACCCGTAGACGACCGATCACCCGACGACCCAGAGGTGGTTTTCTCATGAGCGGTACGCTTCCGATTTGGCCCACCCATTGTAAGTAGAGTGACGTAGCTGTAGAATGGTTTTGGTGCTGTGATAAGGTCAGTACACTTTCTCACCTCAAAGGACGCTTGAGGAGAAGGTGAGGAGAAGGTGGGGTTCAATGGCACGTCTAGAACCAGAGGCTCAAGAGGCCAGTTTTTGGGAGGCCACATACTTTCGAGCTCTTGAGATCTCAAAAAGGTGTTGAGAGTGACCTCAAGTAGACCTTCGAGGTTGTGAGGGACTCTGGTCAGCTCGAAAGCAAGTAAAATTGATGAAGAGGTGGAGTTTCGTGATGATTTCAGCCAGGTAGGGTGGTGGAGCTGAAGAGAAGCGGCAGTGATCACTGCCTTGTGCTGGAGGAGATCGGATATTTTTTGATGGTGGAAGGAGAAAATAAGTGATGAGGAAGTTGTGTACCAGTGCCAAAGCTAGTTCCGAATTAGGAAACATCAAGGTGACACAGAGTCGCAGTGAAGTGAAGTGAGGGAATAAATGAGAAGCACCTACTTACTAGAAATGGAAGCTAATACTTGACACAGCTCACGAGATCAGCCTTGAATTGACGTACGGCACAGGTAGTGTCGGTGCAGAACGGTTGCAATGGTAATCCTTCACTGTGGACAAGAGTTCTGTTTGGCCTTTGAGCACGGTTGAGACCTTTCCACAAGTTTAGTGTAGATGTTGAATCACATATGTATTCAGTTCAAATCGGGCTTGTTAGGAAAGCGGTCGATTGTAAGACGTACTGAAATGGGGCAGTTTTGAAGTGGAAGAATGGGGTACTCGTCTCTAGATCAAAGTCTTGGCCGCCGTTTGCTGATCATTCAATGTGAATCCGGCTAACACAAACATAGGATCACACCCTCGCGCGAATGGCCCAGGAAAGCTTTTCACTTGTGCTCCAGAGTGCCACGGACTTTGATTACGATCATGGGGAAGTCGCTGTGGCCTAGATACAGGTAGCTTACGATGAACCCATCCGAAGACTCAGCATCACAAGGCCTACACCAGTTCAACATCGATATTCCATAGTTCAAGGCCCACTGCTGCTTCTAAATGTTATGAATGCTGGTCTCCCGGCAACAGGTCGAAAACGTCCAGGAGTCCACGGGTTTGTGAACGGAGTCATGGCTGACAGCTTTGAGCAAGTGGTCTGTAAATACATCAGCTCTTCAAACTCTTCACACTGCAATCAATGGACAAAAGGTGTCGAGATGAAGGCAACCATAGATACGTGGATAGTTTCTATCCGTTGCAGCTGTTGGAGAACAAACGTAACCGATATTGGCAAGGATTGAAGTCAATGTTGCTGACAAACACTAGCCTTTCCATTGGTCTGACGTAGTCGAAGCTCCACACTGTGAGCAAGCATTTCTGAAGGATCTATCAAAGCTTCTATGCATGATACGTGGGAAGGTGCCGAATTTGTGGAATGAAGACTCAAGACAACAATTCGTGTGTTCTATTCTTGGCTGTGCTCGTGGCTATGTGCTTAATATCATCTCTACTCTCTGTCTATCTGCATAGTAAAAGGAAAATAGTCTTATCCAACAAATGTTCAATGCAGTCGAGATGCATATGAGCCGAATCGAACAATTACAAACTATAATTAAGGTGTTTGCTGGGGAAAGCATCACGCAAGCTTACTGAAAAACATTTGGCATCGAACCTTCATGAAATGCGCGAGATGGTCCCCAATTTGACAGGAAACTGTGGCTTCCTGCTCACGACGTAGACCAGACGATCCGTCCACAAATGGCAAACTTCGGCAATGGTGGCCGGGAGTGTCCCGTAGAGAAAACCGGCGATAGGGAAGGCTACGCGCTCGCCGACGTAGCGCCAGTGCCACCGCTTGCGGAACGACACATGCGATTGCAGGTCCGCGTCAGCCATGTCTGAGGCGCGCGCCTCCGCACATAGGTCGTGATATCGGTCATAGAAATAAAAGGCAAAATTCATGCCGAGAAACGTGAGGGTTCTAATATGCGTGCAAAAAGCGGAGACATATTCGAGCGCCGGGTGAATGTGCCGCACGCCAAGGATGATCGGGATAAGGCCACCGGCAAGCAAGCTCAATACCAAGTGTACCGGGAAGAAATGCGCCTGCCAAAGCATGTGTACCAATGCGATATGCTTGAGGTTTGGGAAGTGAAGACGGCCGAGGAATTTCGAGAGAGCGAAACCGCTGTCTAAAGCACCCCACATATGCCGCATACCCTGTCGATAACGGGCGTGCAAGCTGTCAACATCAATGAAGAATCCCTGGTAATTTTTCCCAGAACCAGAGACATTGCACTGACTCGCAGCGCTGAAGATTGTCCTGGTCGTAAGGCGGCCAGACACTCCAAAGAAACTTTTCAGCAGCATGTGCATATCCTCACCAATTGCGCTTGGACCGGCATCCCAACCGTTTACAGTCTCCGCAAGTCGCAGTGGTACCGAGTAGACTGAAGTTGGAATCGAGATTGGATTGTTTGGGTACATGCAAGATATACCAGCCCAACACCACATTATATCCGCACAACGGACAAGGAGAGGTGATTCATTCGAGTTTCGGTCGAAAATGATGGGGCAGGAGTAGATGGTAAGGTGTGCGGTTTCAACATGTGCACAATGAAGCCTTCGAACTTCGGAAAAGTAGTCTTGGAGAAGGTGGGTATCGGCTAGATCATATCAGCTGAATACCTGCTACCGTCAGTGGCCTAATCTTACCGTCAATGATGGTGATCAACACATTGTCACCTTCCGTCGAACTACGGTAACCTTCGAGGATTGCACCGGCAGCGTACGCAACGTTTGCGCTCTTGCCAGCAATCTCACCAGGAACGCCGGCAGGGTGAAAAGTGCCTCGGATACTCCGAAAGTTCTTTTCGTATTCGGAAATTAACCTTGCTGCTTTCAACCGGCATCCAGACTCCTTCTCTTCCATTGCCAGATAGACCTAGAGGGGTGGGTGAGTAACGGTAGCTGTGGGATTGGTGGGGTTGCACAAGATCCTGGACGGGAGCGCAGTAGCGCAATTGTTGGGAAAACATACCTCATACTGCTGTTGAGCTCTGGAATGTGTTGCAAGCACCGACAGTGTCTCTTTTAGCGTGTCCATATCTTCCATATAATTGGGAACGATAATTGCATGTAAAACATTGTCTTCAGCGGTGGGTTGATCTGGTAGTGTGATGGCAACATCGGAGGCGGAGGTAAGCGAATCGTCACTCGTATAGCCGGAATCCGTGTAAACATCACCATCGCTGGCCTTGCTGAACTGCTTGGAGGTCATGTTTCTTGCGATGCGGCATTCGCGCACGGCCTTGATGTTTCGAGTGAGCCAATGCAGTGATATGCAGAGCTGAGGTCCGTAGACAAGAAGCTGAAGGTGCATCATGAGGGTGTAGGCAATGTAGATAAGCTGGGAGAAGCTCAACGGCTTCCAGCACTCGATGGTATGGCATCTGGGCCTTGTGTAGAAGGAGCGTGCTCCATCATAGGGTTCTTGAAATGCGGAGTAAGTGACAACAAGCAGCAGCAAGCTGCTCAACACCGGAGTGCAGCGAAAAGCCCATGCCAGCATTACCACTGGCTTCCAACCCTGCAGCGCTCGCAGGAATGGAAGTTGGCGTCGAAGGGAACGAACGGGATCTAGAACGGGGAGAAATGATGGCTAAGCAGAGACAACTGGCACGAAGAGTAATGGCGCAATCAAGGAGAGGAGAGAGAAGAGAGGAGAGAGCTGCGAACGGCCAGAGGCGGATAGATTAACCAACATATGAAATTTTGGAACGAGGAGGGGTCGACGCAGAGACGATGGGATGTGGCTCCTCCTGGCATTGTCAATGAAGGCTTCAGGGCCCCTTATTTCGAGACGAAGAGGACACGACCCAAACTCGACGCGAATGGGACCATAACGTGCTTTGCCGAAGGAAATGTTCAAGACCTCTAATCCATACCAGCGCTCTCAATCAGCCGCGGTGTGCTACATTGCATGGTATGAAAGCCTCTGTCTGGTGCACTGGTAGGAACGCACGGCTTTGGTTGGGTGTAGCTAAGTTGCCATGCATCGCAAACCGTGATGCAATCTACCCGCGCCATTGGCTGATTGCGCCCAGCTCTTTGGAGGAACACAACCACCAGCTGATCACGGAAATGGCCAGGCTGGAGATAATGAAAGAGTCGGCACAGTACATAATGAAACAAGACTAATAAGAGATTGGCTGACCGTCTTTTGTGCTGCATGGAGCCCGGGGAAGCAAGGCCGCTGTGAAAGAAGAAGGCCACGAAAACGACCGCTCATTTTCGTCATTCTCACCGTCGCAATGAGCTAAGCTGGAAAACAATGACAATTCAAAGAAAAGTAATGGTGTCTCGGCATCTGTTTGGCTGGCCGGAGCGTCCAACGAAATTTACGGTGTTGTGGCTGGCCCGGAGGATGGCAGGATTGCACGACACTCTCGCCATCACATTCCTTGGGTGCCGGCGGCTGCGGCGGTGTTGACCGTCTACTGGCCGAGTGCGACCTTCTATCGGTGGCAGGGCTTGCGTGCTGAGACTCCGAGGCGAGAACTGCTGCCCATGGCTCAATGCGTGCCGGCTCTTCTTCGTTAATGGTGAGCGTGGGCGGCCGAAAGTCGAAAGATCCAGATTAGTGTGCTCACACGAGCCCGCCATGCCGCGTTCGGCGGCGCATCGTGCAACGAGTAGAATCGCGGTGAGGTCGAACACGCTCTCTGCTGACGGTTAGGGAAAGATGGCGGGAGTTTGGAGGAGCTCGTGGGGAGATCGTGAGGAGAAATGATGGAGGACACGCGAGCATCCGCTCCTTTTAAAGGCATTGGAAGGCCAAGGCGGAGGCTTTTGATTCTGACGTTGTGTTGCGCGGCCTTTCAGACGTCCAGCCGTCCGCGGCCTTCCGGCTGCCGAATAGCGGGAGCGCACCAACGACACCAACCAACCCAGAGGATCCTTTTCCTTGCACGCCCATTTCCCTTACCAATTCCCCTTCCCCTTGTACTTTATGCTTTATAGCCTTCGATTTTACAGCCCAGGTCCATATTTTTAACCTCTGTCATTCGACCACCGGCGTCGCTTTGCCTGCTGTTACCAGCTTCCACAGCCTCGTAAACAACAAGCACCCACTCAATGGCCAAGCATCAAAACTCTTCGCTATGACCGGAGCGATTTCATATCTCGCATTTAAAGGTCTGTATCTGCTATGAGTTCGCATTTTCTGGTCTACATCTTCATCCTTTCTCCCGATTGCCGTCCATGCAGCCTTGCTATCAGCCTCGGATGGTGTGGCCACTATTGCAGAGAAAGCGCGCCCTACGACCTCCTCCACCATATAAAATCATGTCTTGCTACTCCATTGGCTTCTCTTTTAAGGTTCTATCAGTAATCGGATTTGTCTTTGTTATTTTCTGACTGGTTCACGTTCTGACCGAGGGCGAATCAACTTCGGCTTATCGGAGCGGTGCGGGGGAATACATACGACCATTTACAATGCCGCCAAATAACAAAAACAACTCTAAGGCCAGAATACATGTTTCCTGCTGCACGGTGTAATTCCTTTCTACTCAATTCGACGAAGATGGCTCCTTCAGTGGTTCTGTTCGGTTATGATTCGTCCGTGTTCACCCAAAAGGTCAGATTCGCCCTGCGCATCAAACAGGTGCCTTACCAGTTTGTCATTGTCTCATCAATGCTACCACGTCCCGTCCTTCGAAATAATTTTCAATTGACGTACCGTAAAATCCCTGTGTGTGTCATCGGCCGCGAAGTCTTCTGCGACACATCGATCATCCTTGAGGCTCTGGAGCACCACTTCCCAGCATCCGCCGGCTACGGCACTCTGTACCCAGCCGCGCAAGACGGACGTACCAACCGCGCTCTGATTCGAGGCTTCGCATCGTACTGGACCGACCGGCCGCTCTTCCGCTTCACCACGGGCCTGATACCAGCGTGGGTGTGGCGAACGGACTTCCGCAAGGACCGCGAAGGGCTCATCGGAGACGCGATCGACGCCGCCAAGCTGGCCAAGAAGATCCCGGAGAACCTGTCGGGGCTGGACATGCAGCTGAGCGTGCTGGAGCCGCAGATGGCGGAGGCGGACGCCGCGCACCCGTGGCTGTTCTCGACGGCCGCGCCCTCGCTCGCCGACGTCGCGCTGTTCACCCAGCTCAACTGGGGCTGCGACATCGCCGGCGGCCGCGGCACGCGCGACCTGACGGGGGGCGCCGCGGACGCCGACGAGCGCGCGGGCGGCGCCGCGCCCGTCTTCAACGCCCTGCGCTACCCGAAGGTGTGCGGCTGGTTCGATGCTTTCCGCGCCTACCTCGATCGCCTGCCGAGCCTGGAGTCCGTGCTGGCCGACCCCGAGCCGGCGCTGAGCTGCGTGCGGGAGGCGGCTCTGCCCGACGCTGTGCCGCTGCTGCCGACGCCGGTGTTTGCGCACGCGGAGTTGGACCGCCAGAATGGGCTCACTGATGGTGCGGAGGTGTTTGTGGCGCCGGACGACACTGGCCGCGCGAAGTAAGTGATCATTTGGGCCTTCCCATGAAGCGGAGTGACTGATTTCGTGAGTAGTCCTACAATTGGCACGCTTGTAGCTTTGACTCCGGAAGAGATTGTGATCAAGCCGCGGCGGTTGGAGGACGCAACGTCTCCCATTGACGTACGCATTCATTTTCCAAGATTGGGGTTTGTCGTGCGTCCTGTGAAGAGTCAGAAGTTGTGAAGGCTGGAAAGCCAGTCCGAGTGATCATAAGTAGAATCTAGCATGAGAGGATCGTTGCGATGAAGGCAAGCTAAGATGAAATGAAAACGCGAAGGTCAAAATAATCTCCGCTTCAAACATATACAATGCTGTTGCAAGTTTTAACTGCAAACCATGATAGATACGAAATTCGTGAGGGTAGAGGGTGGAATGTAATACATTATCTAGTGCAGTACTTGACATCCCAATTCCTCCGTGCTTTGCATCGCTCACTCCATGCGTTGGCATCGCATCACAAGTATATGCATAAAAACAGTTTTCCGCGGTATTATCGTACAGAGGTGCGCTATCAAAGCCAAGGACATTTGCGAGAGGAAGTTTTAGAGTATATCCGCGCGTGCATCAAGCCTAAGCTAGGAGCATGCGACGAGGATCTTGAACGTATTCTTTCACCTTTACCAAGAAAGTCGCGGCTTCTCTTCCGTCGATCAAGCGATGGTCATAGGTCAAGGTAATGTACATCATCTAGTTCTGTTAGCAAGCGAAGCGAAGTACCTCATATGATGCAATTTACCGGACGAATCTCAATCTTGCCATCGATAGGCACAGCACGATTGAAGATAGCATGCAGACCAAGTACAGCAGATTGCGGAGGATTGATGATAGGTGTAGACATCAAAGAACCGAAGACACCGCCGTTGCTGATGGTGAAAGTTCCTCCTGCAAGATCTTCGATAGTCAGCTTGTTATCGCGTGCCTTCTTGCCAAGATTCGCAATGGCCTTCTCAATCTCGAGGAGATTCATGGTCTCAACATTGCGAACAACCGGAGTGACCAGGCCCTTCTCAGTCGCCACAGCCACACTGATGTCTACGTAATCGTGGTAGACGATGGTGTCACCACCGTTGGGACCTTCGATGCCTGCGTTGACGGTAGGGATTTCTTTCATCGCCAAGACGCAAGCTTGGGCAAATGCGCTCATGAAGCCGAGTTTGACGCCCGTTCGTTTCTGGTATTCATCCTTGTATTGCTTCCGGAAGTCAATCAACGAAGACATGTCAACTTCCTGGAACGTCGATAGGGATGCGGCAGTGTTCTGAGCTTGCTTCAACCGCTCGGCAATTCGAAGACGCATTCGGTTCATTTTGACCTGCATTGATAGACTTAGCCATGTCATATTAACGGTTATTGGAAATATGTTCGGGACTTACACGTCTCTCATCTCTATTTCCGGAGAAGCCACCTTCCTTCTTGGGGAGATCTTGTTGCTTGGGCGCCTCAGTCTTCTGTGGTTGTGACTTTGGTTGTGGCTTCGGTTGTGGAGGAGGAGCTGCTTTCTTCTCTTCCTTGGGTGGCTCTGGTTTCGGAGGAGGAGGAGCTGCCTGCTCTTGCTCGCCACTGGGTTGCGAAGGCGTCTCCTCCTTAGGAGCCGGCTCTTTTGGCTCTTCTTTAGGCTCCTCTTTAGGTTGCTCCTTCTTCGCGGAAGGCTCGCCACCGACTTCAATCTTGGCAATATCTTGACCAACAGTAACTGTGTCTTCCTCCTTTACGAGGAGTTCAGTAATAGTACCGGCTTCAGGGGCATTGACAGCAACATCTATCTGTAGAATGGAATTCAGCTTTTCGTCTTTGTGCAGTTAGCTAAAGCGTAGCCTACCTTGTCCGTCTCAATTGTGGCAATTTCCTCATCCTGCTCGACATGGTCGCCCACTTGCTTTAAGAATTGTTTCAATGTACCCTCCGATATTGACTCTGCCATCTGTGGCACCTTAACCACGGTGGAGGCAAAGCGCGCGGTCCATCTGGGGCTGACGAGCGGCGCACGTAGGACGGATGATCGGATTCGAGGTGAGGCGAGTGCCACGGCCTGGCGACAGAGTAGTGAGCGCGACA